>Ga0209863_10000139_pt1 | contig 45602 bp, 43 predicted proteins | sample OrgsoiDNA2013046_FD_185796 | JGI IMG/M metagenome (GOLD analysis project Ga0209863, IMG submission 185796) | Permafrost soil microbial communities from the Arctic, to analyse light accelerated degradation of dissolved organic matter (DOM) -... | ecosystem: Environmental > Terrestrial > Soil >...
CGCACGCGATGCCGCAGCTCGGATACGAAAGGCCGATCGGACATCGGTAGCAATCGGCGTACGGGATCTGGTGGGCGCCCGACACCATCGGTCCGAGCTTGTCCTTGAAGGTCGAGCCCATCAGCGACAGCGCGCCCATGGTCTTGCCGTGAAAGCCGCCCCAGAAGCTGACGAATTCGTACTTGCCGGTGTGGCACTTGGCCAGCCGGAGCGCGCTTTCGACCGCCTCGGCGCCGCCCGAGTAGAGCTGCAGCCGGTGAACGCCCGGGGCCGGTGGCGTGGCGGCCAGCCGTTCGGCGAGCTCGACGCGCGCGCGCGAGGTGAACGAGCCGACCGAAATCTTGGCGGCCTGGTCCTGCAGCGCGCTCACGAATTTCGGGTGCGAGTGCCCAAGGGCGTTGACGTTGATGCCGCCGATGAAGTCGAGATAGCTGTTGCCGTCGACGTCGGTGACCGCGCTGCCGCGGCCCTCCTCGACGACGATCCCGGCCATCACCGCGTAACCCTGCAGTCCCGGCGCGATGTGCTCGTCCTCTCGGGCGCGCAGCGAACGGCTCTCCGGCCCCGGGATCGCAGTGACGATCTTGGCCTTTTGATTCTTGGGCTGAGAGCTGTTCATGCGGGCGACGGGGGGCGGCCGGAGAATACGAAATATTTCGACATTGGATAGTTCCATCCGCCGCTCACGACGATCGACGTGACGACGCGGGCCAATATGTACTGCAATCCGAGGAGATCATGCAGCAGGAACTCTCCCAGCGTGTTGAGGGCCAGGCTGCTGCCCGAGACCAGGACGAAGCGCCAGAGCTGGTGTCGCGCAGCGACGTCGCGCGCGCCCGGATAGGTGAAATGGCGACCGAACGTGAAGCTGGTGACGGCGCCCGCGCTGGCGGAGATCGCGGTCGCGGGCACCGCGCGGATGCCGACCAGCGAGACCAGCACAATCATCGTGAGGAAGTCGACCGCCGTCGCCAAGATCGAGGTGGTGGCGTGGCGGACGGCCTCCCAGCCCAAGCGGCGCACGGGTTCTTCTCCAGCAGCGGCGGCGGTCTAGTCGCCTAGGCCGACCCGACGTGCACGTCCGTCTTGGTCACGATCGCGTCGGGATCGAACGGCTCCAGCGGCGGCACGACCTTGGCGGGCTCCCGCGCCCGGAGCATCGCGATGATGCTCGAGAGTCGCTGCAAGACCGAGATGTTCGCCACAACCGCGATGATGGTGGTCGCCAGGATGATGGGGAGCTCCCGGAGCGCCAAAGAAGGCGAGCCCCCGAAGAGGGCCTGAGCGATCGGCGTGAACCCAGCGCCGACGATCAGATAGGTGGCCCGCTCGCTCCGGCGCATTGCTCCGCGGGGTGCCGGAACGCCCATCGCTTCGGCTTTGGCGGTCGTGTAGCTGACCATGAAGCCGCCCACCAGCGCGGCCAGGACGATGAACAGGACCTGATCGTGTCCTCGGTAGTAGTAGATGAGCCCACCGAACAGGAAGAACTCTCCATAGCGATCGGCTGCCGCATCGATGACCTCGCCCGCCTCCGATCCAACCCCCAACTGGCGGGCCAGCAGGCCGTCCAGGATGTCGCAGAAGGTGGACAGCGTCGCCAGCATGGCCGCTAAACCGAACCAGCCGAAAGCCACCGCGACGCCAGCGCCCAAAGCCGGGACCAGCGAGAACAGAGTCACCATGTTGGGGGTGATGCGGAGGGCCGCAAGGAAGCCGATAATCGGATTCAGAAGCCAATAGAACATCTCCATCGTCGCCTTATTGAGGAACACGCTGCCCCCGTCGGCGTCGGTGCGGTCGTGGCGGGCCCGCCCGTGAAGCAGGGCCCGGACGCCGTAGGCCGCCAGGAGAATCACGACGAAGCCGATCATTCCGAGCGAAAAATAGAGATCACGCATGAGACACATCCTTCATGACAATCCGATCGTGGAGATCGTCGCCGCCGAGCGCGCTCAATCCAACGAGCGGCAGCTCGCGGCTCCCTTCGCGCGCCGACGCGTAGGCCGTCGCGATGAGCTGGACGCAGAGGAACGACTCCTCCGCCTCGCGTCCGACGAACTCGCCGCGCGCGATCGCCCCCTTGAAGTCGTCGAACAGGGAGTTGAACCAGGTGACGTGGCTGGAGTCCATCCAGTCCGACGAGATCGCCTGCCGCTCGAACGCCCAGGTCGTCCCGCCGCCGGGCGCGCGTTCCTGGAGCGCGACCTCGATGTCGTCGTCCTCGACGCGGATCGCGCCGCGCTCGCCGTGCAGCGTGTAGAGCACCTTGCGGACGCCCGCGTTCCACGACAGGTGGGCCGTCGCCATCCCGGTGGGGAAACGCAGGCCGCAGGAAAAGTCGTCCTCGGTGTCGTACGGTCCGAGCGTCGCGGTGCGCGCCGTGATCGCGATCGGGTAGGAGCGCAGCCATTCGAAAGCCAGATAGAAGGTGTGGCTGCCGTGATCCATCGCGATACCACCGCCCGAGTAGCGGCGCTCGCGGCGCCAATCGGGGCGCCAGCCGGTGACCCCCTTGGCGTGCGTGTTGCGGAAGGTCTGCAGCGTGACCAGGTGGACCTTCCCGATGCGTCCCGACTCCAGCACCGCCCGGACCGCCTTGATGACCGGCGCGTGCTTGTAGTTGTGGCAGGGGTAGAGCACGCGCTCCGCGCGGACCGCGTTCTGGAGCATCCCGCGCGCGTCGTCGATCGAGGCGGCCAGTGGCTTTTCGCAGAGGACGTGCAGCCCCCGCTCGAAGGCGGCGTTGGCGATCTCGGCGTGATCCGAGGGGGGCGTCGCCACGTCGACGAAGTCGAGACGCCCGGCTTCGGCCGCCAGCAGGGCCTGATAGTCGTCGTAGATGCGCGCCGCCGGCCACTGGGCCCGCGCGACCGTGCGGCGCTCGGGGGAGATGTCGGCAATCGCCGACACGTCGACGTCTTGGAGATCCTCTGCGCGCCGTTTGTAACCGGCCGCATGACCTTTCTCCATGATGAACCCGTAACCGACGATGCCGCCCCGAAGCTTCTTCATCTTAGACACCTGCATTAATCGCGTTTTCAGGCCCTAGGTCAAGTTGGTCGCCGCTCGAGGCGTTCGACTCGGGGCTCTATCTTCCAGGTCACACTTGCAGAACAATTCGCAAGCGTTGCAAGGTACGCGCCAACCACGGCCGTGGATCGATGAAAAAGATGAGCACGGATCGACCAGAAGCGAATGGGTTGGTGGTGGCGACCCACAACCTCATGCATGGGCTGCGGATCGACGGGCTCATTCCCCACTACCTCGCCTTGCGCGAGGCAGAGGGGCTGGATCTGCTCTGCCTGCAGGAAGATCGCTACCTCGCAGGCGTCGGTCCCGCCGGCGACGAGCGTCCGAGCGCGCGGATCGTGGCGGCCCTCGGCAGCCCCTACCAGCTCGTTCGCGACGACGGCTGTCCCGGTCTCTGCCTCATCTACGATTCGCGGACCCTGAGCTGTCGGCCAAGAGCCATCGTCCCGCTGCCCCGGCTCGGTCGGCTCTCCTGGTTCGAGAAGCTCTATATCGTCGGTGGCAAGACCAAGCAGAAGTACGTGCTGCTGGCCGAAATGCAGGCTCACGGCGGCGGCCCGGTGTTCGCGGCCGTTTGCTTCCACCTGGATACCGCCGGTGGCAATGCGCACCGCCTGACCCAGGTGCAGGCCGTCGCCCAGGCGCTGGAGGCGCGCGGTCTGCAGCGACGGGCGATCGCCTGCGGCGACACCAACGCGTTTGCCTGGCGGCGACAGCCCGAGGCGCTCGGGAAGCTGTTGGCCCCGCTCCGCGAGCTCGGCGCCGTCGATTCGGAGACGCCGGAGACCCGCGCGACCCACTTCTTCGCGCGCCAGAACGAGCCCAGGCTCCCCCACCGGACGGGCGTCTTGCTGGGCAAGATGGGGCTCGACCTTCCCCGCCGTTACGACGTCGTGTGCACCAGCGTGCCTGTGTTGCGCCGCGGCCAGGTCGTGACGCCCGACTCCGACCACGACCTCGTCTGGGCGGCGCTGCGGGCGTAGGTCGGCCCACGACGGAAAGCGCGAGATCCGTTGACGAATGGGGGCGCCGCGATTAGGGTCCGCTGCCATGAGCGAAGTGCTTTCATCGAGCGATCCCGAGGTCTTCGCGCTCTGCCGCGCCGAAGAGCGTCGGCAGGCCGAGAAGATCCGACTCATCCCGTCGGAGAACTACGTCTCCAAGGCGGTGCTCGAGGCTTCGGGCTCCGTCTTCACCAACAAGTACAGCGAAGGCTACCCCGGCAAGCGGTATTACGAAGGGCAGGAGTTCGTCGATCCGCTGGAGCAGCTGGCCATCGATCGGGCCAAGTCGCTGTTCGGCGCCGCGCACGCCAACGTCCAGCCGTACTCGGGCTCACCGGCGAACCTGGCCGTCTATCTGGCGTTCCTCAAGCCCGGCGACAAGGTCATGGGACTGGCGCTGCCGATGGGCGGTCACCTCACGCACGGCTGGGGCGTTTCGATCACCGGCAAGTACTTCACGCCGGTGCAATACGGCGTCCGCAAGGATACCGGGCGCCTCGACTACGACGAAATTCGCGACCTGGCCAAGAAGGAGCGCCCCGCCCTGCTCTGGGCCGGTGGCACCGCCTACTCGCGCCTCTGGGACTTCGAGACCATGGGGGCGATCGCGCGTGAGGTCGGCGCGCGGTTCTGCGCCGATATCGCGCACATCGCGGGGCTCATCGCGGGCGGCGTGCATCCGTCGCCGATCGCGCACGCCGACGTGGTGACCACCACCACCCACAAGACGCTGCGTGGCCCGCGTGGCGGCATGATCCTGTGCAAGACCGAGCATGCGCAGGCGATCGACCGAGCGGTGTTCCCGGGCCTTCAAGGGGGACCGCACGTTCACAATACGGCGGCGCTGGCGGTCGCGCTCAAGGAGGCCGCGCAGCCCTCCTTCAAGGATTACGCGAAGCTCGTCGTCGCGAACGCGCGGGTGCTGGCTGAGGCGCTCATGGCGAAAGGGTTCGACGTCGTCTCGGGCGGCACCGACAACCACCTCATCTTGATCGATCTGACGAACAAGAAGGTGTCCGGGAAGATCGCGGCGCGCGCGCTCGACAAGGCTGGGATCGAGCTGAACTACAACTCGGTGCCGTACGACACCCGCAAGCCGTTCGATCCCTCGGGGATCCGTCTGGGCTCGCCGTCGATCTCGAGCCGCGGCATGGGCGAGGCCGAGATGCGCCAGATCGCGACCTGGATGGATCGGGTGGTCGGCGATCCCACCGACGAGACGGCGGCCAAAGTGCTGGGCGAGGTGCGCGAGCTGACCGGGAAATTCCCGGCCCCGGGCATCTCGATCTAGGGACGCCCGGTCGAATCGGCGGGACGACCATGACCAACGACAAACGCAGACTATCGACGGCCGCGATGTGGGCGGTGGCGGTGGCGGTGGCGCTGGCGCTGGGCGCCGCCCTGCCCGCGCGCGCGGTGCGCGCCGAGACCATCGAGCTTCTCGACAAGACCAAGCTCAACGCGAAGATCATTCACTACTACGACGGCGTCTACACCGTCGAATCGGGCGGGCAGACCATCAAGCTGCCCAAGGAGAAGATCCGCGCGATCTCGTTCCAGCTTCCGCCGGCGCGCGCGGAGCTCTCGACGCCGGAAAAGACCTTCGAGCGCTGGCGCAAGGCACTCCTCGACGGCGCGGCCGAGCGGATGATCGACTGCTACGCGCTCGTTCAGCAGGGAATGCTGGCGACGCAGATGGGGCTCAGCCAGGCGCAAGACGGCTTCAAGAAGATGGAGAAAGAGGTCGCGGGGACCAAGTTCCAGATCAAGGAATCGAAGATCAAAGGGGACACCGCGACCTTGAAGGTCCTGCGCCAGAAGGGCGACGAGAGCGATACCGGCGACATCGCCTTCGTCCGCGAGAACGGCGAGTGGAAGATGCTCCTGCCGCAATGACCGGGCCCGCCGCGAGATGAAGCGACGGCTGCTGCTCGCGCTCGCCGCGTTCGGCGTGGCGTGGGCTTCGGGCGCGACCCGGGCGGAGGCCGCGGTGTCGCTCGACCCGTTCCGCCGCGCGGGCGCGCCGGCCTCGCTCGATCCCTTTCGGAGCGCGGGCCAGGCGTCGTCGGCGACGCCGCTGCGGGTGGCCGACGGGGATGCGGTGCCCGCGCCCGCCGGTGACGGCGCATCGGCTCCAGCGTCGGCGCCGGCAACGACGCCGGCCCCGACACCCGCAACGACGCCCGCGGCCAAGAGCTGTCGGCGCGACGAGGACTGCGGCGGCGAGAACATCTGCCAGGCAAACCTCTGTCAGGCGATCCAGATCCGGACCAACATCCTCTACCTCTACTACCGGGAGGGATCGTTTCGCGAGGCGCTGCTCCTCTACTGGTCGCGCAAAGGCGAAAGCGGCTACACGGTGCTGGCGCCGTTTTACTGGCACTACTGGAGCCCCAACACCGACGCACACGTCGTGGCGCCGTTCTTCTGGCATTTCGAGGACCGCCTCCGCCAGAGCTTCCTCACGGTCATCGTGCCAATCTTGCCCGTCTCCTGGGGGCGGGAGCCCGGTGCGACCTCCTTCGCCATCTGGCCGCTCTTCTATGCGTCGAGCAAGTTCGGATGGGCGGCCCCGCTGCTCGGCACGCTCAAGCTCAAGGATCCCGAGGAGCACAAGGCCTTCGGCGTGGTGGGCTACCTCTACTGGTGGTGGCGGACACCGTCCCGCGCGACCGATCTCGGCTTCCCGATCTTCTTCTCGACACGCACCGAGAGCCACGCCTTCACCTATGCGATCCCGCTGAACTTTTACTGGCGGCACGCCGACGACGCGAACACCCTGGCGCTGCCGCTCTTCTATCTGAACACGCACAAGACCGGATCGTGGTTCGTCAGCTGGCTCGGCTACGCCCACCGCGAAGGGACCGAATACGCCCGCTCGCTGGCCTGGCTCTACTACTGGGGCGGCGACGAGCGCGCGCGCTCGAGCTACCACGTCCTCTTCCCGCTGGTCTGGGACTTCGAGGGCAAGCAGGACGGCGCGACCGTGATCTTCCCGCTCTTGTGGAGCTTTCGCGGGCCGACCAGCAACACGACCCTGGCCTTGCCGGGGCTGCCGGTGCTGCATGTCCGCGAAGGGAGCTGGTCCTTCAACACGGTCTTCCCGCTGTGGTGGAGCGTCGGCGACGACAAGACGGGCCGCGCCCGCCGCCTGTTCATTCCGTTCTTCTACTGGGATCGCGCCGAGCACGGAACCGCCAGCAAGCTGGTGACGCCGCTCGGCGGCTACAGCCACGACGATCTGGCGGGCACCCGGACCTGGGCGATCCTGCCGCTCGCGTCGGGGGCGCACCGCGATCGGGGCGGCGAGCGGCGGATGATCACGCCGCTCTACCTGAGCCACGAGGACACCGCTGCCGACGCGATGACCCGACTCATCGGCCTGCTGTTTTACCGGCGCGTCGATTCGGCGGGGGCGACGACCACGCTGTTCCCGCTCTTCTGGCACTTCAGCGACACCGCGACCGGCGCGAGCGCGACCGCCGTGTTGCCGTTCTTTGCGCGTCGATCGGGCCCCCGCGACACGACGACCATCGTGGGACCGCTGTACTGGCGCCGCTTCACCAACGGCGGGTGGGGTGGCGGACTATGGCCGCTCGCTTTCTTCGGCGAGAACGCCGGGCGCAGCCACGCGGTGGTGTTTCCGCTCTTCTGGCACTTTGCGGGCGCCGAGTCCTCGACCACCGCCCTGCTACCGATCTTCTACTGGCACAGCAATCCGCACGGTTACGACTCGTTCTGGCCGCCCCTGCTCTTCGTGGGCAACCACGACGGCGAGAGCTACGCGATCCAGTTTCCGCTCCTGTTCCACACCGCCAGCGAGCGCGACGGATCGAGCACCACCATCACGCCGCTCGGCTACGCCCACCGGGACCGCGACGGCTGGAGCTTCGCCGTCGGGCCCGTCGTGCCGCTGCTCTTTGCGCGCTCCGGCCACAACCTGTCGCACTTCGCGCTGCTGCCGTTCATCTGGCATTTCGAAGACCGCGCGGCCGATCGCTCGACGACCGTGGTCGTCCCCTACTGGCACCGGCGCTGGGGCGGCGAGACGACCGACGCCCTCTTCCCGCTCTTCCACTACCGCCGCGGCGCCCGCCCGGGGGGCACGGACGAGACCAGCTTCACCCTCTTCCCGCTGGTTCACTACCGGCGCGACGCGGAGTCGAGCGTGCTGGTGACGCCTCTCGGCGCCTCCGTGCGTGGCCCGCAGAGCGCGGGCGGATTCCTCGGTCCGTACATCTGGTACGACGACCAGGATCTGAGCGTTCGCTTCGTCCCGCTCCTGCACGCCGACGTCACGCGCAAGTCCGACGGCCAGCGGCTGCAGCAGTGGGGGCCCTGGTTCGAGGTCGACGGGCCTGGATACAAGACCGAGGGTCTGTTCCCGCTCTTCGGCCACTACGCCGACGCCCACGAGAGTGACACCTGGGCCTTCCCCAGCTACTTCCGGCTCCGGCGCGACAACGGCGACGGGGTCGACACGCTGTTTCCGCTCTTCTGGCGATCCTCGTTCGCGGGAAGGATCACGACCGTGGTGGGTCCTTACTTCGATCGGACGACGCCCGACAGCCACAGCACCGGTCTGGTGCCGGTCTTCTTCCATGCGGAAAACCCGAAGCGGACGATGACCATCATTCCGCCGCTGCTCCTCTATCACCGGCACGACGCCGACGACTCCCACGAATGGTTCTCCTGCGCGCTCTTCTTTCACAGCCGCAGCCCCGAAGGGAGCAGCACCGAATTCTTCCCGCTCTACTGGTCGGCGACCACCGGGGAGCGTCGCCACGACATCCTGTTTCCGATCTTCTGGCACTTCGCCGACCGGGCCGCGCACACCAGCTGGACGCTGGCGGGACCGCTGTACGGGTCGACCTCGGGCACGCGGCAGACGCGCGGCCTCCTCCCGATCGCCTGGCACACCCGCGACGCCGGCAACGGCGACAGCGCCAACGCCCTGCTGCCGCTCTTCTACGAGGCCAGCGGCAACGACCACGTCTCGTTCTACACGCTGCTGGGCGGATACCACCGAGATGGCCCCGCGCATTTTTGGTACGCCACCCCGCTGGTCGTCCACGCCGACAGCGTCCAGAGCAAATTCTCGATGGTCGCCCCGCTGTGGTTCAACCACACCGACAAGGCGACCGAGACGAGCACCACCGTCATCCCGCCGCTGCTCCACGTGTCGCACGGCAATCCCGAATCCGGTTTCTCGACCACGGCGGCGCTGTTCTGGCACTACCACGACATCGGGACCTCGACCTGGCTCGGGCTGCCGCTCTACTTCGACGTGCACGAATACCACCTCTCGCGCACGACGCTGCTCTTGCCGCTGCTGTTCCGCCACGAGAACGAGGTCGAGCACGACACCCTCTGGATCGCGCCCCTCTTCTATCGCCACTCGACGCCGACCGACATCAGCATGGTCGCTTTTCCGCTGGTCTGGGACTTCAAGCGCGATCGGGAGCGGACTACGGTGGTCTTCCCGTTCTACGTGCACTGGCGCCGCGCCGACCACGCCACCACCTACGTCTTTCCGAACTACGTCTACCGCGAGGGGCTCGCCCCGGACGGCAACCCCGACGGGACGTACCGTCGCTACGTGTTCCCGTTCTACGACTCGGGCGTCAAGCGGCCGGGCGACTTCATGTGGGAGGTGGTCGCGGGTCTGTTCGGCCACGAACGGATCGGGACCCACAACTTCCTGCGGCTCTTCTGGTTCACGATCGAGACCAGCCCGACGACGCGTGCGCAGACCGCCTGGTACAGCCAGCCGGTGAGCCAGCCGCGCAAGGCGGTCCGGCGCGGGCTCAGCGTCGCGGGCTGGTAGCGGCCCCGCCGCCGCCCGGACCCGGGCCGACGCCCGACACCGGGTCCGCCGTCGGCAGGGCGTCGACCGGCTCGCCCAGCAGGCGCGCGCGCAGGGTCCCGACTAAAAACATCGAGCCGCAGACGACGACCAGGCCGCCCGGACCGGCCAGCTGTCGCGCGGCGGCCAGCGCCTCCGTGACGTCGTCGTGGGCCGCGACCTCCGGGAAGAAGCGCCGGGCCTGGATCGCGAGGGCGTCGGGTGGCAGCGCGCGAAGACTCTCCGAGCGGGTCGTCACCACCGCGCGCGCCACCGGCGCCAGCGCCGCGAAGATCGCCTCCGGATCCTTGTCGCGGGCGATCGAGATCAAGAGCGCCACGCGCCGGCCGCCCGCCAGCTCGGGGAGCGCGGACGCCAGGGCGGCGGCCCCCTCCGCGTTGTGCGCGCAGTCGAGCAGCAGATCGTCGCCGAGCCGTTCGAGGCGTCCAGGCCAGACCGCGCCGGCCAGCGCGCGCCCGACGGTGTGCGGATCGAGGACCCGCCCGAGACGCGCCGCCGCCGCGCCCGCGAGCGCCGTCGCGATCGCGGCGTTGTCGCGCTGGTGCGGGCCGTCGAGGCCGAGCGGCCCGACCGGCGCCTGGAAATCGCTGCCGAGGCGGCGAAGCGGCGCCCCCACCTCGGTCGCGATCCGCGCGATTTCGTCCTCGGCCTCGGCCGGGAGGCGACCCAGGAAACAGACCACGCCGGGTTTGAGGATGCCGGCCTTCTCGCGGGCGATCGCGCGCAGCGTGCCACCCAGATAGCCGGTGTGGTCGATGCCGATCGACGTGATGGCCGTGGCCAGCGGCTCAGCGGCGGTGACCGCATCCAGGCGCCCGCCCAGCCCCGTCTCGAGCACGGCGATTTCGACCGCCTCTTCGGCCAGGGTCAGGAAGGCGAGCACGGTGGCGATCTCGAAATAGGTCAAGGGGACGCCGGTCGCGACGACCTTGCGATCGAGCGCCGCCAACCGATCGCCGTCGACCTCGCGGCCCGCGACGCGGATCCGTTCGGTGAAGCGGGCCAGGTGGGGTGAGGTGTAAAGGCCGGTGCGGGTGCCGGCGGCCCGCAGGATCGCCTCCGCCATCGCCGCCGTCGATCCCTTGCCGTTCGTTCCCGCGATCTGGACCGCCGCGAAACGCTTCTGGGGGTTGCCGAGCAGCGCCAGCGCGCGCCGCACCGGTTCGAGCCCCAGCTCGACCCCCAGCGCCTGCGCCGCACCGAGGCGCGCCAGCAGATCCATGTAGCGCGGCGACGGCATCGAAGGAGCTTACGGCTACGCGAGCGGCCGCGCTTACGACCGCGAGCCCGCGACCGCGCGGGGGCCCAGAAACCGGAGGAGACTGGCGAGCGTCGTGCGGGTTTCGTTGCGGTGCACGATCTTGTCGAGGAAGCCGTGCTCCAGCAGGAATTCGGCGCGCTGGAACCCGGGCGGCAAGCGCTGGCGGATGGTGTTTTGAATCACCCGCGCCCCGGCGAAGGCGATGAGCGCTTTGGGCTCGGCCAGGATGACGTCGCCGAGCATGGCGAAGCTGGCCGCGACGCCGCCGGTCGTCGGGTTCAGCAGCACGGAGATGTACGGAAGCCCGACCTCGCGCAGCCGCCCGAGGGCGGCCGAGGTCTTCGCCATCTGCATCAGCGACAGCACCCCTTCCTGCATCCGGGCCCCCCCCGAGGCGGAGAAGACCAGCGCCGCCGCGCGGCGTTCCAGCGCGCGCTCGAAGATGCGCGTCACCTTCTCACCGACCACCGAGCCCATCGACCCGCCCATGAACTCGAAGACGAAGACGCCGATCTCGACCGGCGTCCCCTCGATGCGCCCCGATCCGGCCCGCACGGCGTCGGCGCCGCCGGAGGCACGGCGGGCCGCCCGCAGCCGGTCGCCATACTTCTTGGAATCACGGAAGCCGAGCGGATCGACGCTCTCGATCGACGCGTCGGCCTCGACGAAGCTCCCCGGATCGAGGATCAACTCCAGTCGCCGCGCCGAAGCCAGCGGGAAGTGGTGCTGGCACTGCGGGCAGACGTTGTTGTTCTTGCCCAAATTGTCGGTGTCGAGCACGGCCCGACAGCCGGGGCACTTGGTGAAAACCCCGGCTGGGACGCTGCGCTTCTCTTCCGATAGATCGTCTTGCCGATCTTCTCGCTTGTACCAGGCCATCCGGCGGACGCGAGAATACACTGAGCGGCGCGCCAATTGGTTTGTTATGCTGCGCGCGTGCATTTCGGGGCGTGGCACGCGATCTCCGACGCGAGAGCGGCGGCGCCGGAGGTTGCTGGTGTTTTGCAGACCCGCGCAGAGGGCGCGATGGACTACCGCGCCGGTCGCAGCGCAATGGTCTTTTACGCCTGCACCGACCCGACCGAGACCCTGCGCCGCTTCGTGGTCGGCCGCGGCGCGCGGCAGATCGAGCGCGCGGTGAGCGCGGGCGCCCGCTGGATCCGTTTCGCCGAGGCGGCGCACCCGCAGGACGAGCTGGACCGGCTGCTCAAGGGGTTCGTCGAGCGCTTCGGCTCGCTGCCGATCAGCAACGCCGGGACCGCCCGCCGTGCGACCACCCCCGCGGGCGGCGAGCCCGCGTGACCGGGCGGATGCCGACGCGCCAGGGATCCGGCCTCACCTACCGAGACGCGGGCGTCGACATCGACGCGGGCGACGCGCTGGTCGAGCGAATCAAGGGGCACGTCCGGCGGACCCGCCGGCCCGAGGTCATGACCGGCCTGGGCGGTTTCGCCGGGCTCTGCGCCCTGCCCACCCGGTACAAGGAGCCGCTGCTGGTCTCCTGCACCGACGGGGTCGGCACCAAGCTCAAGCTCGCCTTTCTGACCGGCCGCCACGACACGGTCGGGATCGATCTGGTGGCGATGAACGTCAACGATCTGGTCGTCTGCGGCGGCGAGCCGCTGTTCTTCCTGGACTACTTCGCCTCCGGCAAGCTGGAGGTTGGGGTGGCCGAGCGGGTCATCTCCGGCATCGCCGACGGCTGCCAGGCCGCCGGCTGCGCCCTGCTGGGCGGCGAGACCGCCGAGCTCCCCGGGTTCTACGCCGACGGCGAATACGACCTGGCCGGCTTCTGCGTGGGTGTGGTCGAGCGGAGCCGACACATCGACGGGCGTGAGATCCGCGCGGGCGATCGCCTGCTCGCGCTCGCCTCCTCGGGATTCCACTCGAACGGCTACTCGCTGGTTCGGAAGGTGTTCCTCGAAAAGATGGGCCTCGACCTCGACGCCACACCCGTCGGTCTGGGCGAGCCGCTGGGGCAGGCGTTGCTCCGCCCGACCAAGATCTACGTCCGGGCCATTCGGGCGCTCGCCGACGCCGATCTGCTGCGGGGCGCGGCGCACATCACCGGCGGCGGTCTGGTCGACAACCCGACCCGCATGCTCCCGGAAGATGCGCGTCTCAAGCTCCAGATCCGTCTCGGGAGCTGGGACGTTCCGCCGGTGTTCACCCTGCTGGCCCGGGACGGCGGCGTCGCGCCGGACGAGATGCGGCGCACCTTCAACATGGGCATCGGCATGCTGATCTGCGTGCCGGCCGACCGGGTGGCCGACGCCACTACCTTGCTCGAGCGTGCGGGGGAGCAGGTGTTTTCCGTCGGTGAGGTCGCGGTCTCCGACGGCCCCGACGCGCCGGTGGAGTTCTTGCCGGCATGAACGTCGGCGTCCTGGTCTCCGGCAGCGGGACCAACCTGCAGGCGCTCATCGATCGGAGCAAGCGCGGCGAGCTCGGCCCCGCCCGGCTGGCGGCCGTCGGTTGCAACGTGCCGGATTGCCCGGCGCTCTCGCGGGCTCGCGCCGCGGGGTTGCCGACCGTCGTGGTCGACCACCGCGACTTTTCGGCGCGGGCCGGGTTCGACCGCACGCTCGCGACGGCCCTGCGCGCGCATCAGGTCGATCTGGTGGTGCTGGCCGGCTTCATGCGCGTCCTGAGCGGAGAGTTCCTGGACGCCTTCCCGGGACGGGTCATCAACATCCACCCGGCCTTGCTGCCGGCCTTTCCCGGAACGCGGGCGCAGCGGCAGGCGCACGAGGCGGGCGTCAAGATCGCCGGCTGCACCATCCACTTCGTCGACGGTGGGGTCGACACCGGCCCGATCATCGCCCAGGCGGCCGTGCTGGTGCAGGACGACGACGACGAGGAGGCCCTGCGCGCGCGCATCCTCGCGGAGGAGCACCGCCTCCTGCCCGCCGTGGTGCGGGCCATCGCCGAACGCCGGGTGGTCCTCGAGGATCGCAAGGTCCGCATCCTGGGCGCGACGCCTGGCGGGGACGCGCTCCGCAGCCTCTAGTTTCCTTGGTCGATACGAACTTTTACGACGTGGTCGTCTGTGGCGGCGAGCTGGGCGGGCTCGTCGCGGCGGCGCTGCTGGCGCGGCGGGGATTTCGCGTCCTGCTCCTCGGTCACGAGGCGGAGAGCGCGGCGTTCGACGCCGGCGGCGTCGCTTTGTCCCGCGCGCCGGCGCTGCTGCCGCCGCTCGATGATCCGCAGTCGGCGCGCCTCTTCAAGGAGCTCGACTGCGCCTCGCTGGTCAAACGCCGGGCCACCGCCTCGCCGTTCGTCCGCGTCGCGTTCGGCAAACACCGGCTGGACCTTACCGCCGACGCCGCCGTGCTGGCGCGCGATCTGTCGCGGGCATTCGGAGGAACCGAGGCGACGATGGCCGCCGTGCTGGACCGCCTCGGCGCGCTGGGGCGCATCGTAGAGCCTCTGCTGGCCACCGCCATGACCCTGCCGCCTCACGGTTTCTGGGAACGGCGCGAGGTCGGCCGGCTCGAATCGCTGCTGCCCCGCGCTGGGCATGACCCGCTCACGCCGCTCGCCGCCGACCATCCATTCCGAGCGATCGCTGCCGCGCCGGCCGCGCTTGGCACCGCGCTACACCCCAGCGACATCGGCACGGTCGCCGAGGCGCGCGCGTTTGCGCTGGCGTGTCGCGAGTCGCAGGTGTTAGACGGCGGGCTGGCCGCGTTTCAGGATCTGCTGCAGCAGCGCATCGAGACCTTCGGCGGCGATCGCCGTCCCCGGGTCGAGCCGGTCGGCATCGTCGTTCGGCGCGGCCGCGCGGTCGGGGTCCGCGTGCGCCCGCGGGACGAGACGATCGGCTGCCACTGGCTGATCTGGGCCGGGACGTCGGCGTCGTTGCGGACCGCGCTGGGCGGGGCAGCGGTCGCGTCGCCGCCCCGGGCCCGCGCCGCGGCGCTGCGGGTCGCCGGTTATCGGTACGGGCTCTCCATGCTGGTCGGGCCGGACGCGCTGCCGACGGGAACGCCGGCGCGAATGCTGGCCATCGGCGATCCGTCTCGTCCGCTCCTGGAAGACAACGCGATCTCCGTCACCGTCGGGCAACCGGCGCCGCGCGATCCCGGGCGGACTCCGCTCTGGGTCGAGTGTGTCGTCTCCGCGCACCTGGTCGACGCGGGGCCGAGCTACCTGCGCGCGCTGCGCGGCCGCGTCGTGCACACGCTGGGACGGCTTCTCCCGGATCTCGAGCGACATCTCATCCTTCGCGCCTCGCCCTACGATGGCTTGCCGCCCCAGCGCGCCGGGGGCGTGGATGGAGGCAGCGCCACGCCCGGCCCGAAGACGCCCCCGCCCTTTGCCGTGCCGCCGCCCCCCACGCCCCCGGCGCTCTACGCGCGGGCCGCGTCCGGCCCCTTCGATGTCGTCGGGATGCCGCACGCGACCGGAATAAAGAACCTGCTCCTGGTCGGCCGCGAGAACCTCCCCGGTCTCGGGGTCGAAGGCGAGCTGGTCGGGAGCTGGGGCGCCGCCCGTCTGGTCGGCGGCGGTCCGGTGCGCCGCTTGCGCCGCCGGACGCTGCTGGGCTAGGGCTGGCCGACCCGGGTGGGCTGCACCCAGGCCCTGCGTCCGGAGCGGTCGACGATCAGCGCCCGCACGTAGCCGCCGCGGGCCGCCGCCAGGGCGAAGCTGGCGCGGCGCCCCTCCGCGCTCGACAAGATCCTGCCGCCCGCGCCGATGAAGTCGAAGTGGTGTGGGCCGGGGGACCGGTCGTCGATCTCGATCTCCAACTTGTCGGCGGTCCGCTCGATTCGTTTCAGGAACACCCCGGTCGACGCATAAAAGTCGCCGCGCGCGAGGGCGCTGCGGATCGCCTCCGGATTCCTCGCGGCCCGCACCATGACGAAGCCGAGATCGCCGGGGAAGACCTTCTCGCCCCGGGCGCCGGCCGCGCGCGCATCGAAGTAGTGGTGCGCATCGTCGGTGGCCGTTCCGTACACGTTCGCGCCCGCGGTCAGCGCCGCGTCCCAGATTGCCTCAGTGGTGGGGCGACTCCTGTCGTCGGGGACATCATTCGAGTCCCAGGATCGATTCGCGATCTCGAGCAGCGCCAGGCCGTCGCCCGCCAGGCGCGCGACCAGCGGCCCGTCGGCCGCGTAATGGAAGTTGGGATGATTGAGCTGCGCGAGTCCGTTCATTCGGCCCGTGGCGTCGATGGCCCGCCGGTAGATGGCGTCACGGCTCGTCCCGTTGGACGCGCCCCAGGGAATCCCGCCTGCGGGCGGGCTGACGAAGAGGGCGTTGACGTGCAGCAGGCAGCGAAACGTAGGCGGCGGTGGCGGCGTGCAGCCGGTCGAATTTTGGGTCAGCTCGACGCCCGGGATGACCAGCATCGACGGCGTCGATGGGAAGGTGGTGATCCGATTGTGGTCGGTGAAGACGATGAAGTCGTAGCCGTGCGCGGCGTACCAGCGCACCACGTCGGCGGGGGGCGTATCGCTGTCGCCCGAGCGGTTCGAGTGAAGATGGAGCTGACCCTTGAGGAACCCGGGATTGCCGGCGACGAGCGCGATCAGCGCGAGCCAGGCCGCCATGTTCCCTCGAGCCTAGCACCTGGCCGGGGCGGCTCGGCTACTGACCCGCTCGCGGCGTCACTACCCGCGGCGTCGGCAGTAGCCGGCGATGAGCTGCTCGTGCTCCGGTTTGAGCGCGATGAATCGCACGCCGGTGCGGCGAAAGCCGCCGGCGGTGGCGTCGCTCACGACCAGCCCGCGCGCCGAGATCTCCTGGTCCGAACCGGGGAGCGCGAACGAGAGCGCGATCTCCGTGCGGGGCATGACCGAGCTCCCGCGTGGGCGCTTGATGGTCATGCCGGCCGGCGCGATGTCCTCGGCCTGACAGAGCTGAATGGGACTGGTCTGACCCGCGATCGCCTTCTTCACCGCAAAGATGGCGGCGACACGGGAGGTTTGACGACGGTCCTGGGGAGCAAGGCGCCGATCGCTACTCATCCCAAGATAGTAAAGAGTCCACGCGAGAGCGCAAAAAAACTACCCCGGGCCTTTGGCCTGGGCCGGCGGACGCGGCCGCGTCTACTGTCGGTGCCCTACCCCATTGGCGTCCTACCCGAGCGGCGCGCCCAGCGGCTGGGCCTCTTCCAGGATGAAGTTCGGAATGTCGTCGACGATCGGATAGGCGAGCTTGCAGGCGCCGCATTCGAACGCCGATTCGTCGTCCCGCAGCGTGATCGCGCCCTTGCACTTCGGGCAGGCCAGGATGTCTATCAACTCACGGTTGAGCGCCATTGGCCGTATATAACCCATTCGGAGTACGATGGCCGCGCCCCCATGAGACGCGCCCTCTTCGCGGTTCTCCTCGCCGCCGCCCTCGGGATGTTCACCTGGACGGTCCGGCGGTTCTCCCGGATGATCCTGGCAGGCCGCCCCGACGGACGGTTCGATCAACCGGGCGCCCGCGTCGACTCCGTGCTGGTCTACTTCTTCGGCCAGAAGAAGGTGATCGAGAAGACCACCCTTGCCGCCAAGCGCCTGCCGCGCTTCGTGAACGCGATGGGGAGCAAGTACCACTTCCTCATCTTCTGGGGCTTCATCTTCATCACTGTCGGCACGGTGGAGACGATCGTGGGCGGCCTCTTCCCCGCGTTCAGCTGGGCGCGTCTCCTGGGCGACACCGTCGGCGGCGTGCTGGTCGCGATCATCGACGCGTTTTCGCTGGCGGTGCTGCTCCTGGTCGGCTTCGCGTTCTTCCGCCGGATCGTGCTGCAGCCACGCCTCATCCCGATGAGCCGCGACGCCGCCGCGATCCTGAGCGCGATCGGTCTCCTGATGCTCAGCTACTTCGGGATGCGTCGCCTCGATGGCGCGGCCGCCGAGATCTGCTGGTGGGCGCACGTGGTCATCCTGCTGGCGTTCCTGAATTACCTGCTCTACTCGAAGCACAGCCACATCCTGGCGGCGCTGCCCAATATCTATTTCCGCAAGCTCGGCCAGCGCGGCGTGCTGCCCAAGCTGAACATGGAGGCGGACGACATCGCCGCGACCGGCGTGGTGGAGGGGTGGAAGGACTTCACCTGGAAATCCTTGCTGGACGGATTCGCCTGCACCGAATGCGCGCGCTGCACGAACTTCTGCCCGGCCTATAACACCGGCAAGCCGCTGTCGCCGATGCAGGTGATCCACGATCTGCGCGACGATTTGCGGACGCGGATGCCGGACCGCGGCCCGCTCGACGTGTTGCTCGACAAGTTCCAGCACGGCGCCGGCGCCAAGGCGGACGCCGAGCAGGCGCTCATCGGCGGGCGGACGACGGAAGACGTGCTGTGGGCCTGCACCACCTGCGGCGCCTGCCAGGAGGTCTGCCCGGTCTTCATCGACCACCCCGAGAAGATCATCCAGATGCGGCAGAACCTGGTGATGGTCCAAGAGAAGGTCCCGCCCGATCTGGCGCGCGCCTTCACCAACCTGGAACGCAACGGGAACCCCTGGGGGATCGGCGCCGACAAGCGCATGGACTGGGCCGACGGGCTCGGTGTCCCGACGCTGGACGACAAGCCCGATGCCGAGTACCTGCTCTGGGTCGGTTGCGCCGGCGCGTTCGACGACCGGATCAAGAAGCAGACTCGCGCCCTCGTCGACGTCATGCGCGAGGGAGGCGTCGACTTCGCGGTGCTGGGGCTCGAAGAAGGCTGCAGCGGCGATCCGGCACGGCGATCGGGCAACGAGATGCTCTACCAGATGCAGGCGCAGCAGAACGTCGAGACGATGAACACCAAGAAGGTGAAGAAGGTGATCACCGCCTGCCCGCACTGTCTGCATACAATCAAAAATGAGTACCCGCAGCTGGGCGGCAACTTCGAGGTACGCCACCACACGCAGCTCTTGCGCGAGCTGGTCGCCGACGGGAAGATCGAGATCGATCGCGCCCAAAAGGGCTCGGACGCGGGCGGCGCCAACGGAAGCGGCGCGCCCGGCAAGATCACCTTCCACGATCCCTGCTACCTCGGGCGCTGGAACGGCGAGTACGACGCCCCGCGCGCGGTGCTGGACGCGCTGCCCGGCGGTCCGGGCGATCGCCAGGAGCTTCCCCGCAACAAGGAGCACGGATTCTGCTGCGGCGCCGGCGGCGGCCGGATGTGGATGGAAGAAAAGATCGGCACCCGCGTCAACCACAACCGCACCGACGAGATCCTGGCTTCCGGCGCCGAGACCGTCGCGACGGCCTGCCCGTTCTGCACCATCATGCTCCGCGACGGCGTCCAGGACCGGAACGCGGGCGAGCGCGTCCAGGTTCTGAACGTGTCCGAGCTGCTGGCTAAGTCGATGAAGCGCAAGCGCGAGCTGAACGCCCGGGTGGCCAGCGCCCCAGCGAGCGCGCCCGACCCGAGCGCCTAGCGCCGCGTCGTGACGGTCAGAGGGGACGCAGACGCCGGATGCGTTCGAGCGCGTCCACGTCGGCGAGGTCTTGAGGGCGGCCGGCCGCACGCTTGTTGACCACGAGATCGTCGAAGCCGATGACGCGCGCTGCGACGCCGTCGAAGTTGGCTTGAATGGCCCGCGTGGCTACCTCGTCGAATCGGACGCCGGAGATCTCCGTGAGGATGTCGATCCGACGTGGCGGAATGCCCATCATGAATCCCGTTCCTGCCTTCTCGAAATCGTTCGGTCCAAGATTGGCCAGAGGCGCTCCGAACACTTGCAGCGCTGCAATTATCTTGGGCGCGTTGTCGAGGGACGCTTCAACCCAGACGTCCAGATCCTTGGTCGCGCGTGGATGACCGTGCACGCCGACGGCATAGGCGCCCACCACGAGGTAGCGGACGTCAGCGCCGTTGAAGGCGGAGAGCAGATCTAGGAAGTCCTGGTTCAAGCGACGTCGGGTCCGCTATGGCAAAGACTTCGACGCTGAGCTGCCAGACTGCGGCAGCCCGCTCGTCGACCGGAATTTGATTCCAAAAGGACGCATCGTAGTCGGCCACCTGATCGTCTTCGCCCAGACGGAATTTTCGGACCTGCCAGCCCGCGCGGGCGAGACGGCGAGCATCTGCGGCGCTCACGAACTAGAGATTAGCATGGCGCTGCACCCCCAGCCGCGTGGATGAAGGCGCAAGCAGCGCCGCGGCCGCCGTCAACGTGACGGCGCCGGTGGCCACGAAGACCGCCGGGTAGCCGATCGCCCCGGCGACGGAGCCGAGCGGCGCCAAGCCGACGATGCCGAGGTTCATGGCGCCGTTGGCCCAGCCGAGCAGGCGTGGACGTTCGGTGCCGGGCACGCCGGAGAGCACCAGCGCCATGAGCGCCGGGAACACGATGCCGTGCGCCAGGCCGAAGGCCGCGCCGACGGCGACCAGGTGCGCGGGGCCGAGCGCGCCCATCGCGATCACGGCGAGGCCGTAGCCGACGCCGCCGGTCAGGGCCACCGGCCGGTGCCCCGTCCGATCGGCGAAGCGCGCCAGCGCGAACCGCGAGGCCAATGCGGCCAGGGTGTAGGCCGCGAAGAAGCGCCCGACCGCGCCCACCCCGCGGGAGAGCGCGAACGGCGCGACGAAAGTGAACATCGAGCCCGCGGCGAGCGCGCCGACCCCCAGCACGACGAACACGGGCGCACGCTCGCGGACGGCCGACCAGCCGTCAGGGCGCGGCTCGGAGGGCGCCGGCGCGGGCGGGCGCTTGTCGCCGGTGTCGGCCGGCAGCCGCCGACAGAGTCGCGCGCCGACCAGCGCCGCCGCCGCCGCGAGCGCGAAGACCGGGCGCGCGCCGAAGTGCGCCGCGATCGGCTCGGCGATGACGGGCGCCACCGCGTTCATCCCCAGGCTGGCCGCGCCGAAGATCCCCAGCGCCTGCCCGAGCCGGGCCGGCGGCGCGACCTCGGCGCACAGGGCCATGCCCGCGCCGAAGCAGAGGGCCCAGGCGATCCCTTGCAGCCCGCGCAGCAGCGCCGCGAAGGGACCGGCGCTCTGCACGAACATGAATCCGATCGCCGACACGGCCAGCACCAGATCGCCCGCCGTCATCGTCCGCCGCAGACCGAGGCGCTTCGCGATCGGGCCAATCGCTGGGCTCACCGCCAGGCTGAGGACGCCGAAGGTGGCCATGACGGCGCCGATCTCCCGGGCGCTGGCCCCGTAGGCGACCGCCAGCAACTTGGGGAGCAGCACGAAGGTCGAGTAGGCGAACCCGAAGAAGAGCTGCGCCACGATCACGTCGGCGAAGGCGCGGCTGACGAGCGGCGGATCGGCCGCGCGGGACGCGGCGGCGCCGTCATCGATCGCCGAGGACGCGGCTCGACTGTCGGGGTCGCCGTCGTCGGGGTTGCCGGATCTGGGTCTGAACATGTTCGCTCCGAGGTTCCCGGCCTGGGAGCGAGTGAGACCGCCTCACCCTCTCCGCCGCCGGCGAGAGAGGGTGGGTCGACTTGGCTGCTGCTCAGCGGTCGCGCACGCTCTCTCGGCCGCGCTTACGTGCGACGAGCGTCGCAAGCGCGTAGACGCCGTGCTGCCACGGGCGAATCGAGGGAGCGGAGAGCAGCTTCATGGTGAGACTCGATATTGGCGCAAACGCCCGATCGCCGTCAAGCGCGTCAACGCAAAAATCGCGACGAACCCGCTACGAGTCGTCGTCGGACGTCTGGCGGTGACGCCAGATCTTGGGGTCGCGCCGCGCGTGAAACAGGCCGACGACGACGATCGCCTCCGGGTGGACGCGAAACATGAGCCCGTGGGGGAAGTTGCGAAGGGGCGCGCGTCGGGTCTCGCGGTGAAGAGCCGGATACGTTTCGGGAGATTCCGCGATGAGCCGCGCGGCGGCCGTCGCCGCGTCGAGGAAGCGCTCGCCGAGCTCGGGTCGCTGGCGCTCGTACCATTCGCGGGCCGCGGCCAGGTCGGCCTCGGCCGCCGGCCGAACGACGACGGGCATCACTGAGAAGAGCGAATCCGCCGGACCGCCTCGTCCCAGGCTGTACCGGTCGGACCGTCGCGATCCAGGTCATCGACTCGCCGATTCAGCTCGTCACGCTGGGGCGACGTGAGCGGAATCGTGCTGGCCCGCGCGCCCAGGCTGTCCCAGAGCCGTTCGATGAGATCGAGCCGCTCCTCGATGGTCAGACGCTCGACGTCAATCGGGGGAAGCGGCATGGGGAGGTGTTCATAGCACGGGATCGGCGTCGGTCCCGCGACCCGACTTCAATGACTCCTGGTATTTTGGAAAACTCGGCTCGCTGCCCTTCGTGCTGGCAAGGGCACGGGAGAGACCACCGGTGTCGGCGACGATCGGTGGATTCACGCCTCCACGTGCCGGAAAAGCTCAGATGGCTGCGACGCGCTCGAGGTCGGCAATCGTGTCGGTCACGCTGGGCGTGGCGTCGCCGACGCGCCAAAGATCGAGGAGCGCTTGGGCCTCGCCGGATTCGAACGCCCGGATCTTCGTGGTCGGTCTACGGCTGCCCGAGAATTGCATGACGAACGTAGGCGGTCTTGGACGCTACGGTCTTGGACGATGCCGCCCGGTCTTCCGCGCGGGCTTCTTCGGGAGTTGCACGCGCAGTGCCTCGTTGACAGCCTTGGTGGTCCGGAATACGGCGGCGACATCGGGCGCGAGGACCACGACGTTCGAGCCCTCGGCAAAATGCGCAGCGTACTTCCCGCGAACGCCTCCGGAGAAATCATATTCGGCGCGCATACCGTCTGGGCCCCGCCGATTCTTCCTAGCCGCTGGCATACGTCCTCCGCTCGCGCTTGGTTGCAAGTCTAGCACTGATGACTCTGACGGTCTCACCGTCGTAGAGGTGAATCACGACTACCAGGCGACCGGAGTGGGTCGATCCGAGCAGCGCAAAGCGATCTTCTTCGTCTGAGTGATCCGAATCGAATACGGTGAAGGACAACGGGTCGCTGAATGCGGTCGATGCGCTCTCGAACGAGACGCCATGCTTGGCCAGGTTCTGCCTGGCTTTCGCCAGATCCCATTCGAAACGCATCGTTCGCCGACCTCCGTCGGGACCCCGTCGGTCTTCGGCTGGCGATTGAACATGTTGCGCGTCGTCGGCCCCTGCGCTGGTTGATCCTGCAATTCGCCGATCGCCTTGTCACACCGCACCTGTCTGGAGCGGGTGTGGCGAGGATCGCAGGTCCCCTACTCCTCGTCCTCCCGGACCGCCGCGAGTCGCGTCAGCACGCCCATGTCCTCGAGTGTGGTCACGTCGCCGCGGACGGCTCCGCTGGTGGCGATCTCGCGCAGCAGGCGCCGCATGATCTTTCCCGAGCGCGTCTTCGGCAACGCGTCTGTGAAGCGGATCTCGTCGGGGCGCGCGAGGGCGCCGATCTCTTTCACGACGTGGGCGGCCAGCGCCTTCTTCAGCTCCGGCCCCGCCTCCACCCCGCTCTTCGGTGTGACAAACGCGAAGATCGCCTGCCCCTTGAGCTCGTGCGGTGGTCCGACCACCGCGGCCTCGGCGACGTGCGGGTGTGAGACGAGCGCGCTTTCGATCTCCGCCGTGCCCAGCCGATGTCCCGCGACGTTCAACACGTCGTCGACTCGCCCCATGACCCAGAAGTAGCCGTCCTCGTCCTGCCGCGACCCGTCCCCGGTGAAATAGACGCCCGGCACCTCGGTCCAGTATTGCTTGGTGTAGCGCTCCGGATCCCCGTGCACGCCGCGCAGCATCGACGGCCACGGCTTCTTGATCACCAGGAAGCCACCCTCGTTGGGCGCGCAGGGCGTGCCGTCGCGCTTGACCACCTGCGGGTCGACGCCGAAGAACGGGCGTGCGCAGCTGCCCGGTTTCGCGTCGGTGATCCCCGGCAGCGGCGTCATCATGATGGCGCCCGTTTCGGTCTGCCACCAGGTGTCCACGATCGGGCAGCGGCCGCCGCCGATCACCGCGTGGTACCACATCCAGGCTTCCGGATTGATCGGCTCGCCGACGCTGCCCAGGAGGCGCAACGACGACAGGTCGTGTTTCTTGGGCTGATCGTCGCCCCACCGGACGAAGGCCCGGATCGCCGTGGGCGCCGTGTAGAAGATCGACACCTTCCGGCGTTCGATGATCGACCAGAAGCGATCCTTCTCCGGGTGATCGGGCGCGCCTTCGTACATCACGGTCGTCGCGCCGTTCGACAGCGGGCCGTACACCACGTAGCTGTGCCCCGTGACCCAGCCGACGTCGGCGGTGCACCAGAAGATGTCGTCCTCGTGCAGGTCGAAGACGAGCTTCGTCGTCAGGTGCGCGCCCAGCAGGTAACCGCCCGTCGTGTGGACCACACCCTTCGGTTTCCCCGTCGTCCCCGAGGTGTACAGGATGAAGAGCGGGTGCTCCGACGGCAGGCTGGCCGGCGGGCAGTCGGCGGACGCGGTCTTCACCAGATCCTCCCACCAAAAATCGCGCCCGCCCTGCATGGTCACCGCCTCGCCCGTCCGTCGCACCACGAGGCAGCTCTTCACCGTCGGCGTCTCCGCCAGCGCGCCGTCGACGTTGGCCTTGAGAGGCACCGACTTGCCGCGCCGCCAGCCGCCGTCGGCCGTGATGCAGAGCTTGGCGCCGCAGTCGTTGATCCGATCGCGCAGCGCCTCGGACGAAAAGCCGCCGAACACCACCGTGTGCGTGGCGCCGATGCGCGTGCAGGCCAGCATCGCGATCGCCGCCTCCGGGATCATCGGCAGGTAGATCGCGACCACGTCGCCGGCGGCGACGCCCAGACCCAGCAGGACGTTGCTGAGCTTACAAACCTCCGCGTGCAGCTCGCGGTAGGTGAGCTTGCAGCTGTCGCCCGGCTCGCCCTCCCATTCGACCGCGACTTTGTCGCCGCGGGTCGCCAGGTGGCGGTCGAGGCAGTTCGCCGAGACGTTGAGCTCGCCGCCGTCGAACCAGCGCGCCCAAGGGAGATTCCAGGAGAGCACCTTGGTCCACGGACGGCTCCAGAGCAGCTCCGCCTGCGCGGTCTCCCCCCAGAAGCCCTCCGGATCGTCGATCGATCGCCGGTAAAGCTTCTCGTAGGCCGCGGCGTCGCCGATGAGCGCGCGCGCCGCAAAATCGGCCGGCGGTGGAAAGCGTCGCGCCTCGCGCGAGACCGACTGGATGGTGCCCTTGGCGTCGGCGGCGTCCGACGCGGCTTGCTGCTTCGATTTATCCTTGGCCATGATCCCCCCGCGGCGTCAGCGTATCGTGAAACCGTCCAGATTTTCGAGCCCAACTCCCGTGGGTGCATCGTCCACGTCGAGGCCCGTGACCCGCGCGCCGCGTGGTCCTTCGCCGAGCCACGCCAAGAGCGCGTCCACGGCCGCCAGATCGCCGGTGCAGAGGATCTCGACGTCGCCTTCCATCCGGTTGCGCACCCACCCATGGACCGCCAGACGTCGCGCCTCGTAGGCGGTCGCCGCGCGGAAACCGACCCCCTGGACGCGGCCGCGCACGATCACGCGGACCCGCTTCAGGGCTGGACCCGCAGCTCGGGGGCGGGACGCGCCGTCGGCGGCGTCTCGCCGGCCGCGGCGGCGATGAGGTCGACCGGCTGGGCGGATCCGGGCGCGACCGGGCGGCCGTCGATGGCGGTGGTCAGGACGCGCACCGCGCCGTCGGCCGCGACGGCCGGTGCGAAGAGCCAGCGGCCATCGGGCGATACGTCGGCGCGGCCGAGGCGCGCGGGGCTCTGGAGGATGACCGTCGCGGCATCCTCGGCGCCGAGGCGGAAGATCGCCGTGCCGGCGAGCGGACGGGTCGCGGCCGCGAAGAAGACGGCGTTTCGTTCGGGGGGCAGGCGGATGGCCGCGCCGCTCGGCAACGGTTGCGCGCGCCCGACGCCGAGGCGCGCCGGCAGGCCGGCCCCATCGACGCCCACCACCCGCGTCGCTTCGAGATGGGCGAGGAGCTGCGGACCGTTGCCCACGCGCACCGCCCGAATCTCCGTCGGCTGCGGGCCGGCCGGCAGGCTGCGCGGCGTGTCGCCCGACAGGATCCAGAGCGTGTCACCGGCCGGCGAGAACGCGACGTCGCAGAGGATGCTCTCGCGGATCTCGGGCGCCACGGCAAGCGCGCCGACGATCGGCGCGTGACCGGGCGGGCCGAGGTCGAGCAGCATCACCTGATTGCCCTGCTCGGTCGCGATCGCCAGGAGCTTGCCGTCGGGCGAGACGTCGGCGGCCGCGATGCGCCCGTCGCGGATCTGCTGGGGCAACGCCCGGGGCGCGTTGCGGGCCGGATGGAGCGGAGAGCTGGTGTCGACCAGCACCACGTCGTTCTTGCGCACCACCGCCAGCACCGGCGCGCGCGCGGCGATCGCGAGCGCCAGCACCGTGCCCGGGCCGACGTCGAGCCGGTAGATCACCTTCGGCGCGCCGGGGGCCGGCACCTCGATCACGTCGATCATGCCCCCCTGGGCTTCGGCCACGTAGGCGGCGCGCCCGTCGCTGGAAAGCGCGAGCCAGCGCCCGCCGGCCACCGGCGTCAGGCCGGCGGCGCTGGCCCCCGTGGGGCCGATCTCCGTCCAGCCGACCTGACCGCTGCCCGGGGCCAGCGTGGCGGCATAGCGACGGATGGTGATCGGAAGCGCCCCCTTTCCCATCTCGTTGACGACCGCGACAGCCTGCGGGCCGGACGGCGTTCCGGCCGGGACGCGCGCCACGATGCCGCCATCGTGCGTGCGGCCGAGGACAGCGGCGGGCCGGCCGCCCACCAGCACCGTCGGTTGCCGCCCGAAGCCGCGCCCGTGAATCCAGAGCGTCTCCCCGACGACCGCGATCCCGTCGGAGGGCTCCATGCCGACCTCACCCGAAAGCGGTACGTCGCCACCCCCGACGTCGACGACGCCGGTCACCTCGGGCGCGGCCCACGCCTCCGTGATGAAGAAGGAATCCTCGACGATCTCGCGGTTGGAAGCGCACCCGCCGACCAGCGAGACGAAACAGACCAGCCGGCCGGCGACGCCGCGAAGACCGCGCCGGCGATCCGGGGAACCCCGCCGGGGTTCCCGGGTGGTCACAATGGCCCCTCGGTGGTCTGGAAGCCGATCAGGTTGTTGGGAACCAGCGGCAACTCGGCGTACTTGGCGATGACGTTCTTGGCGTTGTCGAGCACCTGCACCTTGGACAGCACCACCATCTGCACCGGTCCGCTGGCCGGCATGCAGGAGGCGATGGTGCCGATCACCTTGGCGCCCGAATCGAAGTCGAAGGTCACGCGGTGGCTGACCATGTCGCGCAGCTTCTTGTAGTCCATGATGCGGCGCAAACTACCACAGAGGCCGTCGGTCAGGGATGGTGGGGCGGCAGGCGGGCGCTCCCGCCCATCGATGCGCCGGCCGGAGGACCCGACTTGGCGCCCGTCATCGGACCGCCACCGCCCGTCATCGGACCGCCACCGCCCGTCATCGGACCGCCGCCGGCCAGCGATTCGGCTTCCTTCTGGATCTGGTCGAGCGTGAGCTTGACGTCGCGGGATCCGACCCGGACCTTGGGAAGCGTGCCGAAGACGTCGCCCTTCTGGTGGGTCATCGGATCGCCATCCTTGTCGATGCGCGCGGTGAGTGTCAGATCGCCGTCGAACGGACCGTTCTGGAAGGGCATGTCGGCGGCGCTCAGCGAAAACGGCAGCGGGAACGAGGTCGCCGGCATCTTCTTGACGGCGATTAGCGTCCCGCGCGCGGTCGGATTGTCGGAGAGGCGACGCGCGACCAGGTAGAGGGTTCCGGATGGTTTGGTCTTGGCGGTGGCCGTCGGGAGTACGATCTCACCCGTGATCGTGGCGTTCGGGTCGTCCGGCGCCGCGGCCGCTTGGGGCGGCTGGGCCGCTGCCGCCGGCGCCGCCGCCATCGGGGGCGCCGCGGCGCCCGGATCCAGGGGCGGCACTGTGGCCGGCTTTCCAGCTTCGTCGCCCTTCTTGTTGCAAGCGCCCGCCGCCGAGGCGAGCAAGATCAGCATGACACCGACGCGATTCGACATCGCTCGAAGCTAACACGAGTCGGCTATTATCGGCGCCGATGCCCGCCCCCTTCACCGCCGAGCTCACGGCGCGCGAGATGCTCGCCGACGGAATTGCCGAGCTGTCGTTCGCGATGCGCGATCCCCCACGTCTCGATTTCAAGGCCGGCCAGTTCGTGTCGATGGCGGTCGATCCGACCTCCCCGGGCGCCGACCCGGTGCCGCGGCGGAGCTATTCGATCGCCTCGCAGAGCGACGCGGGCGACGTGCTGCGTTTCATCGTGCGCGTGATCCCGGACGGGAAAGCGTCGGAATACCTGATGTCGATTCCCTTCGGGAGCCTCGTGCGCATGACCGGCCCGCACGGCTTCTTCGTGCTCGATCCCAGCCACCCCGGGGACGTGGTGTTCGGCGCCACCGGGACCGGGATCGCGGCGGTGTTGCCGATGCTGGGCGAGGTAGCGCGCCGGCGCGAGTCGGGGGGCGAAGGACGCCGTTGCCTCGTCTTTTGGGGCATGCGCCAAGCGTCCGACCTGTTCGCGCTCCACGAGATCGGCCGATTGGTCGCCCGGGTCGGCGCCGAGCTGCAGATCTTTCTCACGGCGCCCGACGCCGCCTGGACCGGGGGCCGCGGGCGGATCACCCCGGCGCTGATCGAGCGGCTTGCCGAGCTCTCCGCGCCCACCTTCTATCTGGTCGGAAACGGCTCGATGATAGCGGAGGTCAAACGGGAGCTCATTTCACGCGGGGTCAACCGCAAGACGCAGATCAGAACCGAAGCGTTTTTTGACTGAGAGGCGGTTTTTGACCGTCTGGGATGCCACGATCGACACGGGGACCCCGCGCGTTAGAATGCGCCGCATGGGCACGGGATCGTCGGCGCGCACCGCAATGGCGGCAGTCCTGCTGGTCGCGACGGGCTGCGGTGCGAGCGTCGACCAGCCGGCCGTCCTGGATCAGATAATGCCCAGCGCGTCCTACAACGACGTGGCGCTCAAGGCGATCATCTACGGCAAGCCGTTTCGGCCGACCTACGACTTCGACACGTTCTCCGGCAACACGGGCGTCGATGTCCACGGTTTCTCCGCGTTTCTCTCGCCGAGCGCCCCTTCGGTCTCGACGAACGTCAAGGCGAACCTCTCCGGCGTGGTGTGGGAGGCCTCGAACATGCTGCAGGCCGTCCTGCCGGCCGGCATCGCGCTCGGCACGTATGATCTGGTCGTTCGCGATCCGCGCGGCCAAACCTCGCGCGTGCAAGCGGCCTTCAACTCGCTCGGTCCGGACCTGACCGCGCCCGTGGTCACGATCGTCGGCCCGCTCGACGACAGCATCGTAGGCGCCCATGCCCAGGTGGCCGTCGTCGTCGAGGTCAGCGACGGAGCGGGTCAGGTGGTCGGACTCGGGGTGAGCGTCCGGACTGGCGCGGCGCAGTTCCCCTCCCACGATTGCAGCGCGGCCGCGCAAGCGAAGACCGCCTGTACGTTCTCGGTCGTGGCGCCCAGCCCGACGAGCGGCGCGTCCACGATGTTCATCGACGCGACGGCCACCGACGCCGGCGGAAACGTCGGGACGGCGGAGACGGTGGTGCAGCTGGTGCCGGCGCCGGTGGCGACTTCCCTGTCGCCCGCCAGCGGTTCGACGCTTGGGGGAACCAGCGTGACGCTTCTGGGGGCCAATTTCCTGGCCGGCGAAACGAGCGTCGCGTTCGACGGCGACCTGGCCAGCATCACGGCTGAGTCCGCGACCTCCTTCACGGTCCTCACGCCCCCGCACGTCGCCGGGCTGGTCAAAGTCACGGTCGGGACCGGCGGCGCGCTGTCACCTTTCCTGACGCCGTTTCTGTACGTCGATCCGCCCGTCGTTCGCGCGATCAGCCCAGGCTACGGACCGGCCGCCGGCGGAACCGCCGTGCGGGTCGTGGGCGACAATTTCAACCAGGGCACCCAGATCTCCATCGGCGGGTTGCCCCTCGAGGGTTCCACCTTCGACAATGCGAACTTGATCGAGGGTGTCACGCCGGTCGGCAGCGGCCCGTCGCTGGTGGGCGCCTTCGATCCCATCCTTTACGCGGGTACCATCGGGCCGATCGTGTTCAATTACGGCGCCGACGGTGGCATCCCCACCGGTTTGCCCGGCGGACTCGACGGGGGCGTTCCCATCCCCTGCCTCCTCGACGCCGCTTGCTCGGGTGGCGGGCCTTGAAGCTTCTGTCCAAGCTGACGCTGCTGGCGCTTGGGGTGTCGGCGTTGCCGCTCAGCATCGCGGGCTACTCGTCGCTGCACATCGGGCAGGTCGCCCTGCGCGGGGCGCTGGAAGAAAACGAGCTGACGGTCGCCAAGCAGGTGGCCGGCTACGCGCGAAGCCACGTCGACAATCTGCTTTCGATCCTCCGGGTCGACGCCCGAATCTTCGATCTGACCCGCTCGGCCGGCAACGAGGCGCCTTCGCCGCAGGCGCTGCTCAAGTTTCTTCAGTTGGTCTATCACCAGAGCGACGATTTCTGCGCCGTCGCGATGTTCGATGAGCACGGCGCGGTGATAGGCGAGGCCGCCTATCTCGAGAACCCCGGGCACTACGATTCCTTCAAGAGCCATGAGCCGATGAGGCCCACCGACGTCGAGGGGGTCGGCCTCATGGCGCCGCTCGGCGCTGCGCTGTCGACCGGGGAAGGGATGGGACCGATCTTCCTGGGCGGCCCGCTGCACCTGCCGCACGTGGTGCTGGCGGTGGCGTTCGATCCCAAGCTGGGCGGCGGACGGCGCATCCTGGCGGCCGAGGTCTCGCTCAAGCGCCTGGCCAACTACGTCGCGTCGCTGTCGACCGCGGACACCGACATCAAGATCACCGACGGACGCGCCCGCCTGATCGCGGCCGGTTCGCGGGGCGGCGTCGGCAACCTCGCGCCCACGGGCGTGCCGGGCTCGCGCGAAGGCGAGCTGCCGTCCGAAGCGCTGGTAGCCGAATACACCAGCGGGGGGCGGCGCCTCATCGGCGCCTACGCGCCGGTGAGCCCCTGGGGCCTCGGCGCGGTGGTGGACAAGACCGTCGACGCCGCGCTCCTCCCGGTGAATCGGATCACCTGGGCCACGCTGCTCTGGATCGCAATCTCGGCGTTGATCGGATCGATCGCGGCGCGGATCTTCGCGCGTCGGCTGGCCGGCCGGGTGGCCGCGCTCGCGATGGGGTCGCGGGAGATCGCGACCGGCAACCTCGAGGCCCGGATCCCGGAGGACTCCAACGACGAGCTGGGTGGGTTGGCCGCTGCGTTCAACCAGATGGCGGTCGGCCTCGGCGCCGCCCGCCAGAAGATCACCCAGCAGACCAAGGAGATCGTCGGCTGGAACCAGACGCTCGAGAAACGCGTCGAGGAAAAAACCGACGAGCTGCGGCAGGCGCAGGAGCTGCTGTTCCGATCGCGATCCCTGTCGGCGCTCGGCGAGCTCGGCGCCGGGGTGGCCCACGAGATCAACAACCCCTTGAGCGGGGCGCTCGGCATCGTTCAGCTCCTGATCGGCGATCTTCCCGCGGGACATCCGGCGCGCCCGCTCCTGGAGGATCTGGAGGGCGAAGCGCTTCGCATCCGGAAGATCGTCCAAAACATGCTCCGCCTGGCGCAGCGTCAGAGCGGGCACGACACCACGCCGGTCGATCTGGCGCGCACGCTGGACGACGCGGTCGAGCTGTGCAGCCCGAGCGAGCTCGGCGCTGCGGGGATCGCGGTGGTGCGGAAATACGAACCGGCCGCTTCCGTACGTGGCAGCGCGACCCAACTTCAAGAATCGTTCATCCAGATTATTCAAAACGCGCGCAACGCCATGAAAAAAGGGGGGACCCTGACACTCGAGGTTGCCCTGGTCGAAGACGCGATGGTCCGGGTGCGCATCAGCGACACCGGCGCCGGCATCAGCGCCGAGCATCTGCCCCGCATCTTCGATCCGTTCTTCACGACCAAGGGGGACCGATCGGGAACCGGGCTTGGGCTCTCCTTCGTGCACCGGACCGTCGAGGATCACGGTGGCACCATCAAGGTCGAGAGCTCCCTGGGCGGTGGCACGACCTTCGTGCTCTGCTTTCCGGCCGATGAGGGGCGGGCCCATCGGCCATGAGCACGCCCCGCCCCACCCGGCGATCCGGCCCGGTCTTGTCGATCCTGCTGGCGGTGGCCGCGCTGGCCGGGGCGGCCATCGTATCGAAGCGCCTCATGGATCGACAGGCGCCCTCCGCACCCCCCCAGGCCGCACCGGTGCAGCGGGCGCAGGCCGCCGCCGTGGACGGCCCGGCCGAAGACCCGGGAACCTTCCAGGTGACGGCCGCGATCGGTCTGGTCGAGGCCGAGCGCGACGGGCGCTGGTACGCGATCAAGAACGGCGACACGTTGACCCGCACCGATGTGGTTCGCACCGCGGCTGGTGCGCGGGCGGTGCTGCAGCTGTCGGCGGGAACCGAAATCGAGCTCCGCGAGCGGGTCGAGATCGGCCTCGATCGGTTGGCGAGCGGTCCCACGGTCGATCTCCGTCGCGGCAAGCTGCTGGCGCGCGTGAGCCGGGCCGATGCGCTCGCGATCACCTCGCACGAGACCCGCACGGCGAACGACGGCCCGGCGCACTTCGTTGTCCTCTCCGATCCGCAGGGGCGGGTCTCGGTCGCCACCTTATCCGGCTCGGCTCGGTTTGCGGCGGGCGGCAGGGCGGTGGTCCTCCCCGCGGGCACGCAGTCGTCGAGCGAAGGGGGCGCCGCGCCCGGGGATCCGGAGCGCATCCCCGAGGAGGTGTTCCTGGAGGTGGTCTGGCCGGTGGGCGAGCAGCGACATGCCACCGACCACACCGAGATTCACGGCCGGGCGGCCCCGTCGTCGGTGGTGACGGTCAACGGATCGGCGGCGGCGGTCGATACCGACGGTCACTTCACGACGGCGGTTCCGCTGCGCGAAGGGAAGAATGACGTCGCGGTCGAGGTGGAGGACCTGAGCGGGCGGACGCGCCAAGCTGCGACGACGGTGGTGCGCCACGGCCCGCCCCAGCCGGCGCTGACGCCGGAGACCACCGAGCTGTGGAAAAGGTGATCCCGCGATGACCGTGCCCGAGAGCCCCGCCGTTCCGCCCGCCGAACCCGATCGCGAGATCCGTCGCCTACGCGAGCTGCTGGCGTCGGCGGGACGGCTGGCGGAGTTCGGTCGCTTCGCAGCCCAGCAGATCCACGAGCTGCGCCAGCCGCTGTTCGCCATCAAGGGGCTCGGCCAGCTCTTGCTGGAAAAGGAGCGGGTCGAGCTGGACGAGGTGCTGGATTTCGCGCGCCACATCGTCGAGCAATCGGAGCGGCTCACCGCGCTGGTCTCGAACCTCCGCCAGCTCTCGGTCCCCGCGCCGACCTCGACCAACGCGCGCACCGAGGCCGGCACGCTGCTCCTGCGCGTGACCGCCCTGCTCGATCCCCGCCTGCGAAAGACCGGCGTCACCCTGCGGACCCAGGTCGCCCCGGACTTGCCGCCCCTGGCCGCCGCGCCCCACGCCGTCGAGCAGATCGTCATCAATCTCCTGGGAAACGCGCTCGACGCGGTGGCGGGCCATGGGCAGCCGGTGGTCCAGGTCCGCGCGCGCGTGATCGCGGAGAGCCCGCGTTTCGCATCCATCGAAGTCGCCGACAACGGCTCCGGCATCGCGAAGGCGGTCCGCCACCGCCTGTTCGAATCGTTCTTCACGACCAAGGGTGACGAGCAGGGAACGGGACTCGGCCTGGCGGTCAGCCGGGAGATCGCGCGGGGCGCCGGCGGGGATCTGGTGTTGCTCGAAGAGCCGGGAACCTGGAACGAGCCCGCCTCGACGGTCTTTCGCCTGACGCTCCCCGTGTCGCAGGGGCTGTGAGATGCAACCCGGCCGGGCCGCCGCCACGCTGGGTCTGTTGCTGGTCGGCGGCGGGATCGCGCGCGGCGCCGAGCCGGCGGCCGGCGTCACCGTCGACTTCGCGCCGCCCGTCGCGGTGGTGGTGACGCCTGCGCGCACGATGCTGCTCTCCGGTGTCGACAAGGAGCTTGCCGTCAGCATCGACCTGTCGGGGCCCGGCGCCGAAGGCTTCACGCCTCTGCGGGCGCTGGCCACGGTGGGAACGCTGGAGATGCCTCGCCCGAGCACGCCGGGACACTTCACGACGCGCTACCTGCCGCCCCCGGACCGTTTCCCGCAGGTCGCGCTGCTGGTCGTCGAGCTGGCGAGCGGAACGACCCGCGCGCACGCCACGGCGCAGGTCGCGCTGCAGGGATCGACGGTGGTTCCGTTTCACACCAGCGGCGGCGCCGCGGTGACGATGCGGGTCGGCGATCGCCTGTTCGGTCCAGTCATCGCCGACCACCAGGGACACGTCGAGATCCCGATCGAGGTCCCGCCCGGCGTGCGCAAGGGCCAGGCGCGGGCGGTGGATCGCAACGGCGCCGCTCGGGAGACGGAGGTCGACCTGCGGCTCCCGACGTTCCCGCGGGTTCTGTTACTCGCGCCGGCGGCTTTCGAAGCGGGCGCCTTCGCAGAGGTCACCGCACTGGCCGTCAACGAGGACGGGAGCGCCGTGGCCGCCAGCGCGCTGACGCTGGGCGCCTCGGCGGGGCTCACCCACGCGCTCGGCGCCGGGCCTCCCGGCGAGGCGCGGTTTCTCTTCGAGGCCCCCCGCACCGTCGGAAGCGGCGCCGTGGCGCTCACCGGCTCCGCCACCGGCCTGCCGCCCGGACGGGTCGACCTGGCGGTTCCTCTGCACGCGAGCCAGCCCGCGCGTCTCGACTTGATACCCAGCACCTCGCGCCTCGTGGTCGGCGAAACCGCGCCCCTGCGCGTGGTCATCACGGCGCAAGATCAGTATGGCAACCGGACCGCGACCACCGGCGTCCGCGCGCTCGTCGATGGCCGCCCGAGCCCGGTCGAGACCGCGCCGAACGGAAGCACGTCGCTGGCGATCACGCCGCCAGCCCGCTACGAGGGGCGCGACACCGTCACCATCGACGCGACGCTGGGGGACCTCGACAGTTCGGAGGAGCTTCACGTCACCGGGGGCGTGCCGACCCGCCTGACGCTCGAAGTGGGAACCGCCCGGGTGGTGGCGGACGGCAAGCAGGCGGCGTTCTTGCGCGTGCAGGCGGTGGACAAGAACGGGACGCCCACCATGGTGCGCGGCCTCAGCTGGGAGACGCCCGAGGGGCGCGTGCGGCAGGTGCGCGTCCCCCGCGACGGCGAATACCTGGCCGAGTACGTCCCCGACCGGACGCGCGATCCGCACCGTGAGGTGGTGGCCGTGATGGCGTCGCAGACCCTGCGCGCCGACGGCAGCGTCGAGGTTCTCCCCGCGCCGGTCCGCCTGGTCGCCACCGCCCGTGCGGGGCTCTTCACGAACCTCGGGCGCAGCGCCGGACCGGCCGCCTTCGTCGACGCGCTGGCGCCCCTGCCGGTCTCCCTGCCCCACGTCCGGGTCTTCGCCGGGTTCGCCGCGGGATACCTGCGTGGTGACCTCACCGCCCCCGGCGTCGAGATGGCCGGAATCGCCCGACTCGAGACCAATACCTTCCCGCTGCTGGCGGTGGCGCGGGCGGGGATGTCCTTGCCGCACCTCTTAGAGATCGGCTTCGACCTCGACGCAGGATGGGCCTGGGCCTGGACCCGGATCACCGCGAGCGCGGGCGGCGTCCCGTCGTCGGTGGTGGCCACCGCCGACACCGTCGCCCTCGGGGCGGGCGCGGAGATCGCCTATCCGCTCAAGCCCGGCCGGCTCGCATTCGGGGTCCGCTATCTGTGGATCGATCTCGAACGCACCTCGCAAGGGGACCAGATCGCAGGAAACAGCGCCGGGGTCATAGGCGATCTCGGCTATAAATTGACGTTTTGACCATGTTAGAAAGGGCGGTCTGATGTTGGGAATCGTGGAGGGGGCGTTCACGGCGCGAACACCCGGGGAACCGTCGACACCGCTCGTGGTGAGCGTGCCGCACGCGGGGGTGAGCACGGCCGGCTACGAGGAGACGCTGACACCGGAGCTCGAGGTGCGCTCCGACGCCGATCTGTTCGTCGACCGGCTGTACGGCATCGGCGAAGCCGACGGCCCCGAGGTCTTCGTGGCGGCGCAGCTCTCGCGTTTCGTCTGCGACCTGAACCGCGATCCCGACGACGTCTGTCCGGGCGCCGTCCCCGAGCACCCCACCGCGCGCAACGTCGATGGGCGCGGATTCATCTGGGCGGTCACTACCGCCGGTGTCCCGGCGATGTCCCGTCCGCTGTCCATCAGCGAGTGGCGCGGGCGAACCGCGATCCATGCCGCCTACCACGACACGATTCGCCGCGCGCTCGCGCGGGCCCGCGCGCGTTTCGGTTACGCGATCCTGGTCGACGGACACTCGATGCCCTCGAGCGGCCGCGCGGGACACCAGGACAGAGGCCACCCGCGGGCCGCCGTGGTTCCGGGCGATCGCGATGGCAAGAGCTGCGCGCCCGCGCTGACCGCGCTGGTGTCGCGCCACTTCACGTCGCGGGGACTCGAGGTGCGCCCCAACGATCCCTACAAGGGCGGCTACATCACCGCCCACCATGGCCGTCCCGGCGATGGAATTCACGCGATCCAGATCGAGCTGCGACGGGATCTCTACATGGACGAAGAGCGTTTCGTCACCGTTGAGCCGGGCGCGAGCCGCATGCGAGGCGCGATCAACGACCTGCTGACCGACCTCAAGACCCTGAGACTATAAACTTCAGAACCCTGGGAGGGTTCCGAACCTCCCGCGACGGGCTCGGGCCGGCAAAGCCGTCCCTCCCCCACGCGAGACTTCAGAACCCTGGGCTAGTCGCCGGCCGGTGCGCCGCCCTTGTAGAGGCCTTCGAGCACGGTTCGGTATTTGTCGATCACGACCTTGCGCTTGACGCTGAGCTTTGGGGTCAGCTCGCCGGCCGCCTCGGTCAGATCCTGCGGCAGGATGGCGAACCGCTTGATGCTCTCGAAGGAGGCGAGCTTGGCGTTGACCGTGTCGATGTCTTTCTGCAACGCCGCCTTCACCTCGGGGGCCTCGGCCAGCGCCGGCCCGGTCTTGCCGCCGAAGCGCTTGGACGCTTCCTCGGACAAGGTCACGAGCGCCACGCAATAGGGCCGCTTGTCGCCGTAGACCAGCGCCTGGCTGACCAGCGACGAGGCGGCCTTGATCGCGTTTTCTAGCGGCTGCGGCGCGATCTTCTTGCCGCCCGCGGTGACGATCAGATCCTTCTTGCGATCGGTGATGCGCAGGAAGCCGTCATCGATGACGCCGATGTCACCGGAGTGGAACCAGCCGTCGGGCTCGACCGACTCCGCGGTTGCGGCGGGGTTGTTGTAGTACTGCCGAAAGACCGACGGGCCGCGCATGAGGATCTCGCCGTCGTCGGCGATCTTCGTCTCCACCACGTCCAGGGTGGGGCCGACGGTGCCGAAGCGAAATTTGTCCAGGCGGTTCAGGAATGCCGCGGAGGTCGTCTCGGTGAGGCCATAGCCCTCGAGGACCAGCAGGCCGGTGGCGTGAAAGAATTCGGCGATCTCGGAGGCCAGGGGGGCGCCGCCGGAGATGAGGAACCGGCAACGGTCGAGCCCCAGCCGGGCGCGCAGCTTCGAGAGCACCAGCTTGTCGGCCAGCCAATATTTGAATCCACCGCCGGTGCCGCCACCGCCGTCGCCCCTCTGGTCGGCGCGAATCGCAGTGGCGCGCGCCCCGCCGGTGGCGATCGCCCAGGCCGCCAGCCGCCGTTTGATCCCCGATCCCTGCGCCAGCGCGCCCTGCACCCCCGAATAGAATTTCTCGAAGATGCGCGGCACCCCCGCCATGAAGGTCGGGTGGGTCGCGACGAGGTCGTCCTTGATGCTGGCGGTCCCGCGCGAGAAGACCGTGGCGTAGCCGGTCTCGATCCCGGCCCATTCGAGCTCGCGTCCGAGGATGTGCGCGAGCGGCAGAAACAGGTATTGCTCGTCGCCGTCGCTGACGTGCATTGCGCGAACCGCGCTGCAGATCGCCGAGGTCAGGTTCTCATGCGTGAGCACCACCCCCTTGGGGACCCCCGTCGTCCCCGAGGTGTAGACGATGGTGAACATCGATTCGGGGCCGACGGTCTCGGCGTGCGCGTCGAGATCGTGGCCGGGAGCCGCCAGCCACTGCCGCCCGGACGCGCGCAACGCCGACAGGGGCCGGGTGAAATCCCCCGCGCTCGATCCCCCTCCCACCAGCTGGACGGCGCTGGTGACCGTGAACAGCCGATCGCGGACCGGCAGCAGCTTGTCCCGCTGGGCGTCGTCCTCGCAGATCAGGATCTTGGCGCCCGCGTCGCGGATGATGAACTCGCATTGCTCGGCGGTGTTCGAGGCGTAGATCGGGACCGTCACCCCCCCCGCCAGCAAGATCCCGAGGTCGCACAGGACCCACTCGAGCCGCGTTTGCGCCAGCAGACAGACCCGATCCCCGGGCAGGAGGCCGAGGGCGATGAAGCCGGCCGCGATCTCGCGGGCGGCGGTGTCGGCTTGCCGGAAGGTGGTGGTCTTCCAGGCACCTTCCCCATAGTGGCGAAAGGCCACGCTGTCCGGGCTCTTGCCGACCCGCCGCTTCCACATGCCGACGGCGGTGCGCGGCTCATCCTTGCGCAGATCGCCCAACTGGGCCGGGGGGGCGCTCATCGTCTCACCGCACATAGTATAGAATTTCAGGCATGGCGGCGAAGCCCTTGCCCCGCTGGCGTCTGGCGGCGCGCGCCGTCGGCATCGGTGCGCGCGTGGCCAAGCACTGGACGCGCCTCTGGTTCGGGCTGATTTTTCTGTGGCTGCGGCGGTCCGGGAAAGCGCGGCGGCGGGCCTGGCTGGGCCAGGTGGTGGTCGATCTGTTCCGCGAGCTCGGCGCCACCTTCATCAAGGTCGGCCAGATCATGAGCACCCGCCCCGACCTGATCCCCGAATACATCTCCCACGCGCTGGCCGAGCTGCAGGATCACGTGGGCCCCTTCTCGTTCGACGACGTCATCCGGACGGTCGAGGGCGATCTGAAGCGGCCGATGGCCACCCTCTATACCGAGTTCGCCCCGGTGCCGCTGGCGTCGGCGTCGGTCTCGCAGGTGCACAAGGCGCGTCTGCCCGACGGGCGCATCGTGGCGGTCAAGGTCCAGCGTCCGAACGTGGTCGAGCTGTGCACCTTCGACCTGGCGGTGATGCGCATCGGCGCGCGGGTGCTCAACGTGATTCCATCGATCTCGACGCTGGCGCCCGTCGACACCGTCGAGGAGTTCGGGCGCGCGGTGTTCGCGCAGCTCGACTTCAGGATCGAGGCCCGCAACAACCGCCGCTTTCGAGAAAACTTCCGCAACGAGCCCCAGGTGGTCTTCCCGGAGGTGATCGAGGCGCTGTCGACCGAGCGAATCCTCACCATGAGCTTCATCGAGGGGACCAAGATCCTCTCCACGCCGAGCACCCGCTCGGACCCCAAGCGGGTGGCCCGCCTGGGCCTGGCCACGCTCATGAAGATGATCTTCGAGGACGGATTCGTGCACGCCGATCTCCACCCCGGGAACATCTTCATCACGCCCGACGACAAGCTGGCCCTGCTCGACCTCGGCCTGGTGGGCGAGCTGGACGAGAAACACCGCAAGGGCTTCGCGCGCTTCTTCGCCGCCTGGGCGCAGCGGGACGGCGACGCGATGGCCCACATCATGTACGGCATGTCCGAGAGCGCGGGCACGCCGCGCGATCCGGAAGCGTTCGAGCGTTATCGGGCCGCGATCATCGAGTTCGTGGGACGCTACTGGGGCCACCGCCTCGGCGAAGTTCAGGTCGGCAAGGTGCTGATCGACATGCTCGGGATCCTGCGCCGGCACCGGGTGCGGGTGAACCCCAGCTTCACCATCGTCAACATCGCCATCGCGGTCACCGAGGGGATCGGCAAGCAGCTGGATCCCGAGCTCGACCTCATGAGCGCGGCCCTCCCCTATTTCCTCTCGCACCCCGTAGAGGGCACCACCCAGGCCTGACATAGGTTGCGCCAAGCCCCGCTTGAAGGCGCCCCCCAAGACCGCGTAATATGCGGTCGTTAGCTTGCCACTATGACACGTCCGTCAGGGTGAGCGATGGAGCAAGCCCCCCGCATTCCGGAACGGTACAGGCTCATCGAAGAGGTGGGTCAGGGTGGTATGGCGGTCGTGTATCGCGCGCAAGATGAAACTCTCAAACGCGAGGTCGCGATCAAGGTGCTGCACCAGCACCTGGCGGGCGAGCCAGAATCGCGCGCGCGTCTCGAGCGCGAAGCGCAGGCGGTGGCCAAGCTCCGGCACGACAACATCCTGGAGATCTTCGACTACTCGGGGCTCGATTCGGCCACCGCGTACATCGTCACCGAGTTCATCGACGGGCAGACGCTCAAGCAATTCTTGAACACGCGTGCGCTCGGTTTTCCCGAGGTCGCGGCGCTCATCGCCGGCGAGGTCTGCCGGGCCCTCGCCCACGCACACGCGGCCGGCGTCATCCACCGGGACGTCAAGCCCGAGAACGTGATGATCCGCAAGGACGGCGTCATCAAGCTGATGGACTTCGGCATCGCCCAGATCCTGGATTTTCAGCGGATGACCGTGACCGGCCAGCTCCTGGGCTCGCCGGCCTACATGGCGCCCGAGATCATCGAGGGCAAGCCGCTCGATTTCCGCACCGACGTCTTCTCGGTCGGGATCATGCTGTACCTGCTGGCGACCGGCGCGCTCCCCTTCGCCGGCAAGAACCCCCACGAGGTCTTGCGCCGCATCACCGAGGGGAAGTTCGCCGATCCGCGCACGGTCAAGCACGGTGTCGATCAGGTGCTGGCGCGCATGATCGGGCGCGCGCTGGCCCGGCGTCCCGACGATCGGTATCCCGAGGTAGCTCTGCTGGCCGACGATCTCGGCGGCTATCTCGCGGAGGCGGGCCTGCACGACACGCGCGCCGAGCTGCGCCTCTATTTCGCGGATCCGGCGGGCTACGAGGCGGCGCTGCCCAAGCAGCTGGCGGCGGCGCTCACCGAGTCGGCCGCCGCGCATCTGGCGGCAGGGCGGCGGGTCAAGGCGCTCGAGCTTTGGAACCGGGTGCTGGCCTTCGATCCGGACAACGCCGTGGTCGTCGCGGCGCTGCGCAGACTGGAGGGAGGCCGGCGTCTGCGCACGGCCGCGGCCGCGCTGGGGATCGCCGCTCTGCTCGGCGGCGTGGGGGCGGCCGTCCTACGGCGCGTGCACCGGCATTTGGTCCGGCCGGCGCCGATCCTGGTCGCCCGGCCGGCCGGGCTGCCGCGGCCCGCGTCGCCAGTCGTGGCGCCCGCCGCGACGACCGGCACGGCTGCCGACGGAGCGCCGTCCCGTCGCGGGGAGCCGGCCGGCGCGCACCCGGCGCGGGCGCGCGATTCCCACGCGACGCTCGACCGCGAGCCCGCGGGCCGTGGCGGCGGGGGCACGCGTACCTTCACGCTCGGGCCGACGCCGCAGAACGTGGACGTCTACCTGGACGGCCACCGCCAGTTCGGATACGACCCGGACCACACGACGATCGCGGTCTCCTGGAAGGCCGATCACGTGATCGAGTTCCGCAGCCCGACCGGCTGCTGTTTCGTCGAGCGGGTCGAGGTGGGGCCCAACCACCCGCTGCCGTCGGACGCCATCATCGCCCGGCGTCTCAAGTGGCGGCCCGCGCACCTGCTCATCACCACCGAGCCGGCCAGCGGATCGGCACGCGTGATGGTGCGCGATCTCAGCCGCCAGGTGACGCCCACGGCGGGACACCCGGGAGAGGAGATCGACGTCCCCTTCTTCGCCGACGACGACGCCAGCAAGGAGATCGAGGTCGCGGTCGATACCGGCGAGCTGTTCGCGACCGAAAAGATCCGCGTCCGCGCCGGCGAGCGGAGCCGTCACGTCGTGAAGCTGCGCGCGGGAGCCAATTGAGTGGGCGCCAATTGCGCGGGAGCCAATTGAGCGGGCGCCAACGGATGGTCTCCCGCGGATGACGGTCGGCCTCCTCGCCGCGCTGGCGGGCGCGCTCTTCGCCGCGACGCCAACCCGACAGTCGCCGCACGCGACGCCCCGGGAGGCGTTCGATCGTGGCCGTACCGCGTTCGGCCGAGCGGAGTACAAGCGTGCGATCGAGATCCTGCACCCCCTGCTCTATCCGGAGGTCTTGCTCGACAGCGAAGGGGAGGTGGTCCAGGCGCACCGGATGCTCGGGGTCGCGTACCTCTTCCAGAATCAGGCCGATGAGGCGCGGCGCGAGTTCCACAAGCTGCTCGAGCTGCGCCCGGACTATCGCTTCGATCCGCTGCTGGACCCGCAGCAGGTGGTGGACGCCTTCAACGCCGTCGTCAAGGAAGAGGAGACGGAGATCGCTTCCTTCGAAGCCCGGCGCCAGCAACGCGATCGGGACATGGCCGCGCACCGCCTGCGCGAAGAGCGTCTGCACCCGCCCGTCACCAGCATCCTGCGGTATGAGCGGCACGCCTACCTGTTCAACTTCATCCCCTTCGGCACGGGGCAGTTCCAGAACGGCCAGCGAAGAAAGGGTTGGCTGTTCCTGGGCGTCGAAGGGGGCCTGGCCGCGATCTCGGTGGGCGCCTTCGCGACCAACCTCGCCCTTTACGGTCTCAACCCGCACCGCAAGTGCACGGTCCCCCAAACGGTGGATCCCGGCGGGGCGCTGGAGGCCTGTCCCGCGAACAAGATCGATCATGCGCAGGAGAGCACCTCCCAGGCGCTGACGCACGTCCAGGTCGTGTCCGGGGCGCTGTTCTTCGCGGCGGCGATCTGGGGCGCCGTCGACGCCATCCGACACTACCAGCGCGACGTCCCGATGCCCGATCCGACCACCGAGACGCCGTCACCCGCGGCAGCGGGCGTCCATCTCGGGCTCTTGCCCTTCGGCCTCGCGGGATCTTTCAGCTTCTGACAGCTCTGGAAAGGAACGAAGTATGGCCACACTTAAAATTCAGCTTCCCGGCAAGGGGACGCGGGTCTACCGCATCCACAAGAAGATCACATCGCTCGGGCGCAGCGCCGACGCGGACGTCTCGCTGGCCGAGCCGTCGGTCGCCGAGAGCCATGCCCACATCCATTTCGACGGGCGCGAGTTCAACCTGGCCGCCACCGATCGCGAGGAGCTCCACGTCAACGGGCGCAAGCGCAGCAAGCAGCGCCTGGTCCACGAAGATCGAATCCGGATGGGCGCCGTCGAGCTGGAGTTCTCGCTCTACGACCAGCCGGGCGCCGACGATCCCGACGACACGGGCGCCGCCACCGAGCTGGCCTCGTACAAGAAGCTCTATGAGTGGAGCGGCAAGCTGATGGCGAGCTACGAGCTGCCGACGCTGCTCGACCAGCTGCTGGACGTGATGATCCAGGTCTCGAACGCCGACAAGGGGTTCCTGGTCCTCATGGAATCGGGCGAGCCGGTGGTCAAGGCGGCGCGCAACCTGCGGCGGGAGACCATCTTCGACGCCGTTCGGCAACTGTCCGATTCGATCCTGGCGCACGTCATCAAGACCCGCCGCCCGCTCATCATCTCGGACGCGCTCCGCGACGAGGAGTTCAAGAACTCGCTGTCGGTGGTGAACCTCAAGCTCACGTCGGTCATGTGCGTGCCGCTGATCGAGCAGGGCAGCATGCTGGGGCTCATCTACGTCGGCAACGACAACGTGGCCCAGCTGTTCGCCGAATCGCACCTGGAGGTGATGTCGGTCTTCGCGGCGCAAGCCTCGCTGCTGGTGCGCAACGCCCTGTTGGTCAACGACCTCCGGCTCGACAACCGATCGCTGCAGAGCCGCATCGAGCAGATCCGCTTCGGCGAAATTCTGGGCTCGTCGCCGCGCATGCAGGAGGTCTTCCGCAAGGTTCAGAAGGTGGCGGCCACCGACATCTCGGTGCTCATCACCGGAGAGACCGGCACCGGCAAGGAGCTGATCGCGCGCGAGCTGCACAGCCGGTCACCACGCGCCAAGCACCCGTTCATCACCATCAACTGCGGCGCCATCCCGGAGAACCTGCTCGAATCGGAGCTGTTCGGTCACGTGCGCGGCGCCTTCACCGGCGCGGTCGGGAACAAGGTCGGCCGCTTTCAGTCGGCCGATCACGGCACGCTCTTCCTCGACGAGATCGGTGAGATGCCGCTGTCGTTACAGGTGAAGATCCTGAGGGCGCTGCAAGAAAAGGTGGTGGTACGCGTGGGTGACACCCACTCCGAAACGATCGACATCCGGATCCTGGCTGCCACGAACCGGGACCTGGACGTCGAGATCAAGGCCGGCCGCTTCCGCGAAGATTTGTACTACCGACTCAACGTGGTGCACCTGCACCTGCCGCCGCTCCGGGACCGGGGCGACGACATCGCGGTCCTGGCCCGCTACATGGTGGGCCGCTACGCGCCCGAATACGGCAGCGCGGTCCGCGGGCTCACCCCCAACGCGATCGCGGCCATCAAGCGCCACCGCTGGCCGGGCAACATCCGCGAGCTCGAGAACCGGATCAAAAAGGCGGTGGTGCTGGCCGACAAGGCGCTCCTCGGACCGGAGGATCTGGATCTGTCGCCCGACGATCTCCCGGCCATCCTGCCGCTCGCCGACGCGAAGGAGAAATTCCAGCGCGAGTACATCAACGAGATCCTGGCGCTCAACAGCGGCAACCGCACCAAGACCGCCCGGGACCTGGGCGTCGACCCGCGCACGATCTTCCGCCACCTCGAGAAGGGCGAAGGCGATGGGTCCTTGGATGATCACCTGCCCGAGGCGGGTGGCGGCACGGGAGAGGTTTGACGGCGACGCCCATCGCCGGAAAACGCATTTTCATGCCGATTTCGCTACGGGCTGACAGCAATGTCGGATCCGGGCTGGGGCCCAGCGCGGGAACCCGGCTCGGCCCGCGGCCTTCGCGTCTGGCACACTTACTGCTGTTGTCTCTCTCTATCCTTCCGGTCCCAGCAGCCCCAGTCGCTCTCTCCTTGATTATGTTGTCCACGTCAGCCTGCATTATTCCGCTCGGCCCCGACTTTCAGGATCCGGTCGCAGAGCCGAACGATCCGCCCTTTTTCGAGAGCGCCAGTCCCGACTTCGGGTCGATCGTCACCCCGCCGGCGACGTCGCCGCTGACGTTCGCTGTGACCTTGACCGATCCCAACGTCGGGGACGATCTGTACATCGAATGGCAGGCGGATTATCCGGGCGTAAACCATCGCCCGTTGGTCGGGACGAAGCCGTTCGTGCCCCACAGCCTCAACGGGACGCCGCTACACGAGACCGTGACGGCAAACGTCGATTGCATCGTCGACGTGATCAAGACGCTGAAGTTTCCTTCGCCGGGAAGCTGGCCGGCCAAAGTCATGTTCGACGTCGATTGATGGACTTCGCACTGTCCGAGAGTGAGCGGCTGATCCAGCGGACGGCGCGCGAGTTCGCCGAGAAAAGACTGCGGCCGGTGGCCGCCGAGATCGACGAGAGCGAGCGTTTTCCGCTGGACGAGCTGCGCGCGCTCGCCGACCTGGGAATGATGGGCGTGAACGTGCCGGCCGCGCTGGGCGGCGCCGAGGCAGGCGCG
>Ga0209863_10000140_pt1 | contig 45286 bp, 37 predicted proteins | sample OrgsoiDNA2013046_FD_185796 | JGI IMG/M metagenome (GOLD analysis project Ga0209863, IMG submission 185796) | Permafrost soil microbial communities from the Arctic, to analyse light accelerated degradation of dissolved organic matter (DOM) -... | ecosystem: Environmental > Terrestrial > Soil >...
GAGAGCCGACCTTTTACTTACTAACCCATTAAATTCTTCCACTAAATTACAAAATCAGGTCACATAACAAAATAAATTTTTCGCCCTGTGAATAACTTTCAAAATAAAAATAGATCTCACATTTTTTGAATAATTAATCTGTAACTAATTGATTACTAATTAATTAATGAACGATTTTTTATTCTGACCCTAAGATAAAGGCCTGAAAATGAGCCCCGGAAATGCATCTAAAATTTCTCTTTTTACCTATAGGGAAACACTTAGATAAAATTATTGATATTAAAATAAAAACTAATGTGTTTGGGCTTTAAAAACGGGTTAAATGGGGGGATTACAACTTGATTTCTTCCTCCTGTTTATCGAAGAAATGGAACTCGGTCATATGGTAGTTATTATTTGCCTGGACCCGGATGGCCTGTTTGTACTTTCTGCGCCAGCTCCATTTTTTACTAAAAAACCAACCCCCCTTGGTGAGATAAGCGTACATGATGGGGTGAACGGTTAGAATCAGGTCCTTATGCTGATGATTGAGCAGATAACTGAGGTTTTTCTCAATTTCGTCTTCCAGGATCAGCGCGGAGGAGATTTTACCCGTTCCATTGCAGGTAGGGCAGATTTCCTGGGTATTGATGGTTATTTCCGGCTTCATGCGTTGCCTGGTGATCTGCATAAGCCCAAACTTGGAAATGGGGAGAACAGCGTGTTTAGCCCGGTCTGTGCGCATAAAGGACTCCATGGCCTCTACAAGCTTCCTTTTATTGTCCGGAAGCTTCATATCAATGAAATCCGCTACGATGATTCCACCCAAGTCCCGTAGCCTCAGCTGACGGGCAATTTCCTCGGCTGCTTCAAGGTTAGTTTCAAGGGCATTTTGTTCCTGGTTATTGCTCACACTTTTATACCCGCTGTTCACGTCAATGACGTGCAGGGCTTCGGTATGCTCAACGATCAGGTAAGCGCCGCTGGGCAGGTTGACCGTTTTGCCAAAAGCGGCTTTCACTTGTTTAGTGATTCCGAAATGGTCAAAAATGGGCGAACCGTTACTATAATAGGAAACAATATCAATTTTATCGGCCGCAATCCGCTGGATATAGGTCTTCGTGTCGTTGAAAAGATTGCGGTCATTGACCACAATTTTATTGAAATCCTCATTGAGCAGATCCCGGAGCATACTGGTTGTCTTGGTCTGTTCACTCAAGATTTTTGCCGGAGCAACAGCACCTATGAGGTTATGCTGAATCAGCTTCCATGTCGCTACCAGGTCGGTCAGGTCCTCATGTAATTCTGCAGTATTTTTTCCTTCCGCAGCCGTCCGTACGATCACACCGAAATTTTTTGGTTTTATGGCTTCCACAATTTTCTGTAGCCTTTTTCTTTCGTCGGAAGAATGAATTTTGCGTGAAACGGCAACGATATCATTGAATGGCGTAATCACAACAAAACGACCGGGCAGGGAGATTTCACAACTCAGGCGGGGACCTTTGGCGGCGATCGGTTCTTTCAAAATCTGAACGAGGATATTGGGTTTGCCGCTAAGCACTTCGTTTATCTTTCCGGTTTTTACAATTTCCGGTTCAACTGCAAATGTTCCAAAATCAAACTCATTATCTTTTGTTACCTGAATGCTTTGCTGGGTAAATTTTAGCAGGGACCGGGCATATGGACTCAGATCGGTGTAATGAAGAAATGCATCCTTTTCAAAACCAACGTCTACAAAAGCTGCGTTTAAACCGGGAATTAATTTTTTTACCTTGCCCAGATATAAATCTCCCACCGCAAAACTGGCATCAGTTTTTTCATGGTGCAATTCCACCAGCTTTTTATCTTCCAGCAGGGCAATTTCAACTCCCTGGGGGGCTGCATTAATGATCAGTTCCTTATTCAATGTTTATGTGACATTTACTGCCTGTCCGGTACTACACAAAAAGGAAACGAAATGCTGAAGGGGATTTAGTTAACGTCCGTATGGATGCAAGCAAGCATAATAATCGTTCGTATGTAAATGTTTTCAGCAGAACAGGGCCGGAAGGATATCCGGCCGGAGTGCGTTTATTTGTTCTTTTTCTTATGACGATTCTTACGCAATCTTTTCTTTCTTTTATGGGTTGCAATTTTATGTCGCTTCCTTTTTTTACCACAAGGCATCGATAATTTCTTTTTAGTTAACTAATAATTTCTGTCTTTACTCCTTCGAGCGTTTATTTTAAAGATCCCAACCGTTCGTTGATCGCGTCGATCAGTTCATGGTTAGTCGTCATTTTTTTTGCCACCGCATACCAGTTTTTCGCCGACGCATTGTCTCCCAATCTCTCATACGCTTCACCAAGGCTAAGCACAGCTTCGAGATTTCCCGGGTCAAAATGCACTACTTTCAGAAGCCTTTGAACGGCTTTATCATATTGACCCGATTCGATTCCACCCAGACCCAACATCAGCTGTGCATACATGTTGAGTGAATCCCGCCGGGTCACTTCCAGAATTTTCTGGATTCCCCTCATCACGTCCGCCGGTTGGCCGCTGCTCCCGAAAATATAAGTAGCTCCCAATCCGATTTTTGTAGAATCATTGTTAGGGTTCAATTTCTCAGCCCTTTCAAAAAGATCCCGGCTCTGATTGGCCATCCAAATTTTGATCGCCGGATTATCCTGACCCCGAAGGTTGTTCAAAAATAATTGGGCTGCAAAAGTGAGACTTTTTTCAGAATTTTCCAATTTTGCTGCTTCCGAAGTGTAATAAACAGAGGCAAGAAAGCCATTTTCAACAGAATCCTTCCAGAAATTTGCCAGTTGCCTGTCGGCATCGATCTGTTGATTTCTAACATCACCCCGGACCACGGCATTTTCCAGCCTGTTCACATAGGCCAGGCGGGCAGGAGTCAGTTTCGCTTTGCCTGCATCGAGAATCGTCTTTGTATCAAGCGATTGAGGAGAAGTTTCTGTTGCAGATGCGGCAGCAGATTTCTTATGAGGGGGAACTGTGTTTCCGAAAAAATAAAAGATGACAAGAATGATAATTCCGGCTCCGGCTACAATGACTTGCTGTTTCTTCACTTCGGGCTTTTATCCGGCAAAATTAAGCCTCTTCATCAGGGTTTGGCTGATTTTCCTGAACGGATTGTAGCTTTTTTACTTCAGCAACAAACTCTTTGGCAGGTTTGAATGAAGGGATAAAATGTTCAGGTATATGAACAGCAATATTCTTCTTGATGTTTCTTCCGATCTTAGCCGCTCTTTTTTTTGTGATAAAACTGCCGAATCCACGAATGTAAATATTCTCCCCTTTTGCAAGGGTATCTTTTACTTCTTTAAACATGGTCTCTAACGTAACCAGGACGTCTACCTTAGGTATACCTGTTTTATCCGAAATTTGATTAACGAGGTCTGCCTTTCTCATGGCGGATTGTTTTATAAGTTTCTGATTTTAAATATATAACAAAAAAATTAATCCACAACAATTTGTAAAAATTGAGATAGGTAATTTTCAGAAGAATTTCTAATCCATTGCATTTCAACATATTATAAAATATTGATAATCAAGTGTATATATTATTACTCAGCATGGTTTATTTTGGACAATAATGCAGATTGATTTTACAAAAAAATTACTTGAATGGAACCGCAGGGATAATAAACGGTCCATGCCCTGGAAGGGTGAGCCCGATCCTTACAGGATCTGGCTAAGTGAAATTATCTTGCAACAAACAAGAGTAGAGCAGGGTCTGGCTTATTATAAGAAATTCATCACGGTTTATCCTGGCATCCTGGATTTGGCAAAGGCTTCTGAAAAGGAAATATTCAAATACTGGGAAGGCCTGGGTTACTACAGCCGGTGTAAAAACCTGATTGCCACTGCGAAAAAAATTGCATCGGAATATGATGGCCGCTTTCCATCCTCATATGCGCAAATATTGTCACTACCGGGTATCGGACCCTACACCGCTGCAGCCATCGCTTCCTTTGCTTTTGGCTTACCGCATGCCGTTGTTGATGGAAACGTACAAAGGGTATTGGCAAGATACTTTGGCATGAGCACTCCCGCCGGATCAGCAGCAGGTAAAAAACTATTTACGGATATTGCCGGCAGACTACTGGATAGAAAAGACCCGGCGGTATATAATCAGGCCATCATGGATTTTGGAGCTACCATTTGCAAGCCAAAAAATCCGCTCTGCTCCGAATGCATTCAGGCAAAAAATTGCCAGGCCCACCTGAAGGGGTGGGTCAGTCAATTACCCGCGAAAACCCAGGCTGCCGTGCGCAAAAAAAGATGGTTGTATTATTTTGTCATCTGTGCGGGAAAAGATAAAATCTGGATCCGCAAGAGAATGGCAAACGATATCTGGCAGAATCTGTATGAATTTGTTTTATTCGAAACTGGGAAAATAATACCTCAGGACAAGATTCGTCAAAGCGCCTTTTATAAGGATCATTTTGGCAAACAGGGCTTTCGGATCCGGCATATCTCTCCGGCTTACACGCAAACCCTTACGCATCAGGTCATCACGGGTTATTTCGTTCACCTCGATAAGTCATTGCCCGAAATGGCCGGCTATGAGTCAGTTCCCGGTAAAAAATTGAAAGATTATCCGTTTCCAAAATTCATTGCGGACTATTTTAAAATTTACCCCGGATTTAAATCATGGTAAAGGTTTTGATAGAGTAGTACCGTCAATGGAACCGGTCCGTTAAAAGGCTGGTATCGGGATCTACCAAATTTTTTAATCAGCACGATCATGAGAGGCGTTAACAGAGTCATGTTAATTGGAAACCTGGGTAAAGACCCGGACGTTCAATATCTTGAAGGAAATATCGGAGTCGCTAAATTTTCACTGGCAACAACAGAAACTTTTAAGGACAGAACCGGAAAGCTGATCTCTCAAACCGAATGGCATACCGTAGTTTTATGGCGGGGACTGGCTGAACTCGCCCAAAAATACCTTCATAAAGGAAGTCTTGTATATATAGAAGGCAGATTGCGCACACGCAGCTGGGAAGATAAAGAGGGCAATAAAAAATTTGCTACCGAAGTAGTTGGAGATAATCTCATCATGCTGGACAAAAAAGTGGACGGAAACCATACTGCAGTTCCACCGCAGGAAGGAATGGAAGGCATGAATAGCCCTGATTCTTCGGCCGTGGGAGAACCGTCGCCTGATTTACCATTTTAAAAGAGAAATAGCCAAGTTTTATTAAATTTACAATCCCGCAAGTAAAGAAATGCCTGCTTTTTATGCGCGACTAAAGGATTTTTAACGAAACCAGACTATTTTGGATCACCCTTTTAACATGTTAACGGCCCACGGGCATCAGGGCCTTCTCTTAGTAATCAATGCGCAGGCAACAACCATTCTGGTTATCCTCATTCTTTTCTTCCTCGTGATGTCATTTATCGTTTCAGGATCGCGCATCGCTTTTTTCTCATTGAGTGATAAGGAAATCAATATTCTGAAAACAAAGCAGGACAGTTCGTGGAGAAGGATTGTCAATTTGCTGGAAGAACCCAAGGCACTCCTGGGTTCGTTGCTAATGGCCAACATACTGCTGAATATCGGCATTATCATACTTTCCAACTTTCTGATCGATCAGGTCATCTCATTTAAACAGGATTACTGGTTTTTCGAATTCGTGATGAAAGTGGTGATGGTGAGTTTTGTACTGATCCTTTTTGGCGAAGTGATGCCGAAAGTGTGGGCCAGCCAGAATACGCTCCAATTTGCATTTTATACATCCGGAGTTACCGAAGTGATCCATCTGCTTTTTAAGAGACTGGGTATCCTGCTGGCAAACCAGTCAGAAAGACTGGAACGGCTCTTCGGCAGCCAGCGGTCGGCCGCAAACAGCCTTGAGGAACTGGATCACGCAATCGACAACGATACGACGGAAGAAGAAAAAAATATCCTGAAGGGGATTATCAAATTTGGAAATATAACAGTTAAGCAGATCATGAAGACCCGCCTGGACGTAAGCGGGATAGAAGACGAATTAAATTTCGGACAGCTTAAACAGAAAATTGAAGAACTTCATTATTCCCGCCTGCCGGTCTATAAAAAAAGCCTGGACGATATAGCCGGAATGATTCATACCAAGGACCTGATTCCTTACCTGAATGAACCGGATGAATTTGACTGGCGTAGCCTTTTACGTTCTCCTTATTTTGTTCATGAACATAAAATGATCAAAGACCTCTTGCAGGAATTTCAGGCTGACCGGATTCATTTTGCCATCGTAGTTGATGAATTCGGCGGCACGAGTGGTATCGTAACTCTGGAAGATATCATGGAAGAAGTGATCGGGGATATCAAAGATGAATTTGATGAAGATGAAGGATCGGCCGCCAAACAGGATGACGGCTCTTTTATATTTGAGGGAAGGACTATGATCAACGACGTGTGCAAAGCCATGAACCTTCCGGTAGACACGTTTGATAACGTAAAGGGAGAATCGGATTCGCTTGCCGGATTGATACTGGAACTCGCAGGAGAAATTCCGAAAGTAAATGACATTATCGTTTGTGGCGATTTTGAATTTAATATCCTGGAAGCAGACAGCAGCCGCATAAAAAAAGTAAAGGTTCGAATCAAATCATAAAAATGCACAGCTTGAGATTTCGTACAATTTTTGCCTTTTACTTTTTACTTCTTACTTTTTTATTCTCATGTAATAGTGACTATTCCCCAAAACCCCGCGGTTATTTCAGAATTGACTTTCCGGCTCATGCATATCAGTCATTTAACAGGCCGGAATTTCCCTATTCCTTCGAATACCCCGTTTATGGAAACATCATCCGCGATACCTCGTTCTTTGGTGACAAGCCTGAAAATCCATACTGGATAAATGTGGATTTTCCCAGATTTCACGCAAGAATTTATTTCAGCTATAAGCAGGTGGAAGGCAATTTTGACAAACTTCGCGAGGACGCATATAAAATGACATATAAGCATACATACAAAGCGAGCTCCATAGAAGATTCATTGATCAGCACATCGCTGGGTGTACATGGAATCTTTTTTAACGTAGGTGGAGATGCCGCAACAGCCAAACAGTTTTTTGTAAGCGATTCAACCCGGCATTTTCTTCGCGGCGCTCTTTATTTCGATACTACCCCGAATTCAGATTCCCTAAGTATTGTTAATGCTTTTCTCCAAACCGATATGAACCACCTGATCAACACCCTCCGGTGGAAAAACTGATGCGGAATCCTTCCTGAAATGCTAACTTAGCCTGATTTTCAAACGGAATACTTGATCGCAATAGATAATATATTGGTTAGTGACGAAGTGGTATCGGAACAGTTTGTCTGTGACCTGAACAAGTGCAAAGGGGGTTGCTGTGAAGACGGCGACTCCGGAGCCCCGCTGGCGAGCGAAGAACTTGAACAGCTCCGGAATTTTATTGAAGAAATAAAACCTTATGTAACGGAAGAGGGATTAAAAGTGCTTGAAAAGGAAGGCCTGTATACATACGATCAGGAATTCGGGTGGGTTACACCTACCATTGCAGGACGCATGTGTGCCTATGGATTCAGGGATAAAGCCGGCATTATCAAATGCGGAATAGAACAGGCCTATCTGGATAAAAAAATCTCCTGGAAAAAACCCATCAGTTGTCATTTGTTCCCGGCAAAAATTACCCGCAGTAAAAGACAGAACCAGGAATATGTGAATTACGAGCCGAGGGAAGATCTCTGCAAAGCGGCTTGCAAATTGGGCAGGCAGTTAAAAGTTCCGGTTTACCTGTTTTTGAAAGAGGCGCTGATTAGAAAGTACGGCCCCGATTTCTATGCTACCCTCGAAGCAACCGCCCTCCATGTCAAAAAAGATAAAGTCTGACGGTATCTATGAAAATTCTACCTGCAGTTATTTTATTTCTGGTTAGTTTTTTTTCTATTCAATCAAGCTTCTCCCAGGATTCCGTTGTGCACAATCAACCTGTTGCGGAAAGCCTCATGCGGGATACCACGATTGTGCTGGAACGGTCATTTAAAGTCAAAAATGTATACGCAAGAAAAGACAGGTATGAAGCCATCAGGGATTCAATCAGGGCTTCACTGATCTGGAGCGCTAAAATGCACGATACAGTTATCGTAATGGATCCGGCATTTATTGTCAGCAATGTATATGCGGAAATGGATTCTCTGACATCGGCCGCAGACGGACCACCGAGTAAAAGAGAATTGATGGTCAAAGCAATAAGAGATTCTTTATCTGCTATAGGCAATGCCCTTATGCATACGGCGGACATGCAGGACACTTCGATTGCCCTGGATCCCTCCTTTAAAGTCGGGAATGTATACGCGGGAAGAGATTCAATAAATGCGGTCCGGGACTCGGTCAGAAACCTAATGGCCCTGGCTGCCATGATGCAGGATACGACGATCGGATTGGACCCGACATTTATTCTCAGCAACGGATACGTTATGAATGACAGGTTGGATGCCACCAGGGACTCCATCAGCACATCATTAGCCCGGGCTGCCTCGATGCAGGATACGGCAATTGGATTGGACCCAACATTTATTGTCAGGAACGGATATGTTTTAAAGGACAGACTGGACGCCATAAAAGATTCAATAGCCAGGCCCACAATCATGCAGGATACCACTATCGTCCTTGATGCTTCTTTTGTTGTCAGGGATTTATATCCGTTAAAAGATTCTTTGGAGACGATCCGGGATTCGGTAACTGCCAGGGCCGATTCATTGTATTCCGATTCCATCCGGATTCGCTGGGCGGGATGGAAAAAATATGAGGTTCAACCGGACCATTCATTCACACTCAGTTCAAAAAATGTATTGAAGGGGAAAACCAAAACCGAACTGCAATATAATATTGCTGATTTTTATTTATACCTGAATGGAGAGCCTGTATTACCGCCAACACCCGGATACAATTTTTTTGCAGCCGGATGTCTGGGTTTTAAATATGATGATACGCTGTTGCTGAACAGTGGTCTGGGTTCCAAGGTTGGCGTGGGCGTGGGCATCAAAATATTCCAGGGAAAGTTTACCAGTACCCTGCACGCGAATACTCATAACGAACAGGTTTATAAATTGTCGCCGGAAGATTCCACTTACATCACCAGTGTTATTACCATACCGGTGACCCAGTCTTTATTGTTAAAATACTATCCCGATGGCTCCCACAATGAAATAGTAACGGGCGAGTACCAGGCAACCTATAATAAGTTTTACCAAAAGACGGAAGATGGCGATGATGAGGTTCGCAGGTACACGGTGCGTATTGTTTTCAGGTGTCGTGTAAGCGGGGGAATAAATAGTTACAAATAAGTTGTCCCCAGATAATTTATTATCTTCATCATATGACCAACAGGGATACTGAATCAACCTTTTTGGATAAGAGCGGTATAAAGGCCGCCGATCTGGATCACCGGAAGAAAATCAATTATAACATTGGTAAATACAACGCGGTCGTTCCACAGGGTAAACAGCAATTCGATAAAATCCATCTGGCCAGGGAAAGAGCAAAGAACATCAAGTGGCGGTCCCTGGAGACATTGGATCAGCAGCTCGAACGTTTTGAACAGGCTTTCACTAAACGCGGTGGAAAAATAATCTGGGCAGAAGATGGGCCCGGCGCGCTAAAGGAAATTCTGGCGATCTGTAATGCTAAACAGTGCAAGGCCATTGTGAAAAGCAAAAGCATGGTCACGGAAGAAATTCATCTGAACAAATTTCTCGAGGAAAATGGAATTGAAAGCCTGGAAACGGATCTGGGAGAATATATTCAGCAACTCGATAATGAAGCTCCCTATCATATCGTTACGCCGGCCATGCATAAGAGCAAGGAAGACATCGCCCGGTTGTTTCATGAAAAATTACACACGGCACCCGGTCTTTCGCCGACCGAACTAACATTGATTGCCAGACAGAATATGCGCGCAAAATATCCGGAAGCTTCCATCGGAATTACAGGTGCCAATTTTATTATTGCAGATACAGGCAGTATCGCCCTGACAGAAAATGAAGGAAATGGCAGGCTATGTGCTTCTTATCCGAAAACACATATTGTAATTACGGGCATTGAAAAAATTATTCCATCACTTACCGACCTTGCCCTGTTCTGGCCCCTGCTGGCCACTTTTGGTACCGGCCAGCGCGTGACCAGTTATAATTCCATTATTTCCGGACCCCGCCTGGCAGGTGAATTTGACGGACCGGATGAAATGTATGTTATTCTGCTCGATAATGGACGCACGAACATGCTTGCCAATACAAAACTCAGGGAAAGCCTGTACTGCATTCGTTGCGGGGCCTGCTTGAATGCCTGTCCGGTATATAAGAATATCGGCGGCCATAGCTATGGAACCACCTACAGTGGTCCGATTGGTGCGGTAATCACTCCTCATCTGAAAGATATGGGTGAATGGAAACACCTGAGTTATGCTTCTTCCCTGTGTGGAAATTGTACGGAAGTATGCGCAGTCAAAATTAATCTGCACGAAATTTTATTGGAAAACAGGCATGAAGCCGTTCAGCAGGGTGCATCCGGATGGATGGAGAAATTGGCATGGAAAGGATGGAAACAGGCCAGCCTGCACAGGAAATGGATGAATTCCGGTAGTGCAAAAATTAAAAACTGGTTTATCAACCGGGTCTTCAGGGGATGGAACAGGCAAAGAGCCGATCTGCACTTTCCTGAAAAGAACTTTAATCAACGATGGATAGAAAAGCATAAACCCTGACCAATGCTTTTTTTTAGTGATTATAATAGTCCCCGCCTGATTTATATGCTGGATCTGATCAGCAATGAAATCTTTCACGAACCGTTCAGCCCGGATATGGACAGGGAAACATTTATCACGCATAACGGTCCAAAGCTGAACTATTCTTCGGAAAGATTATCGGGGAATGAATTTTTTATTCAGCCGCATAGTTTGCTTTTTGAGACGGATATCCGCGATCAGTCAATCATCCGGTTTGATTTTTCGGGCAAACCGGCATTTTTCAGAACCACCGGCGATTTTCCCTTTGACATTTTTGCTGCCGCTTTTTTCCTGGTTAGCCGCTATGAAGAATATCTCCCATATCAGCCGGATAAATATGGTCGTTTCCCTGTTGAGGCATCCCTCGCTTACAAAGAAAACTTCCTCGATCTTCCGCTGATCAACTCCTGGATGGAAGATTTTAAAACTGCCCTGCATCAAAAATTCCCCGGACTAATCTTTCGCATGAAAGGGTTTAAATTCATCCCGAGTTATGATATCGACATCGCGTATTCTTATAAATACAAAGGCCTGAAACGCAACCTGGGCGGCTTTTTCAGGTCAATTATCCAGGGCCAGTGGCACTATCTCCTGGATCGTTGGGACGTTTTATTCAACAGGAAAAAAGATCCTTTTGATTCTTATGAATGGCTGGACTCGCTTCATTTATATTGCAGGACGCGGGCGTATTATTTTTTTCTGATGGCGAAGAAACCCGTGGGCGTTGACAAAAATATTTCGCCCGATAAACCTGAATTGATGTCGCTGATCGCTTATCATGCCGGTGGTTATACGGTCGGTATACATCCGTCCTGGCAAAGTGGCGATGAAGAGGCTGTTTTAATGGAAGAAATAGATGCGCTTGAAAAAATTACGGGTTCCCCGGTTAAATATAGCCGTCAGCATTATATCCGTATGTCATTGCCACAGACTTACCGTAAGTTAATTGATTCGGGAATTGAAAAAGATTTTTCAATGGGATATGGATCGTCGAATGGATTCCGCGCATCCATTGCTTCCTCCTTTTACTGGTATGATCTGAATGCTGAAAAAAAAACCGGGCTGATGCTCTTCCCTTTTTGTTTTATGGACTCCAATTCTTTTTATGAGAAACGGTTAAGCCCTAAAGCCGCGTTTTCGGAACTGATGGATTTTTACCGGAAGATCAGGCAGGTAAACGGACTGATGGTCACCATCTGGCACAATAATTTTTTTGGTACTGATCCGATGTTTGCGGGGTGGAAGGAAGTATACGAAGTGTTTCTAAAAGACCAGATATACTGGGATATGTGAGGGCAAGTGTGCCAATGTGCTAATGTGCCAATGTGCCAATGTGCCAATGTGCCAATTGGTAAAAGATAAATATTGTTATGAATAAAAACCTTATAAATTTTATCCAAGTAAATTGGCACATTGGCACATTGGCACATTGGCACATTGGCACACTTGTACTCTAGTGCCTAAAATGTCGCATCCCCGTAATCACCATAACAAGTCCTTCTTTCTTACAAAACTCGATACTGTCCTTATCCCGGATCGAACCGCCGGGCTGAATAAAACTAGATACGCCTTCGGCGGCTGCTATGCGCACGCAATCGTCAAAGGGAAAGAATGCGTCTGATGCCAGCGCGGCACCCTGCAGACTGAATTTAAACTGATTGGCTTTCTCAATGGCCTGCCTGAGAGAATCTATGCGGCTGGTCTGGCCACAACCCTTGCCGATAAGTTGTTTATCTTTTATAAGAGCAATAGCATTTGATTTCAGGTGTTTGCAAACCAGGTTGCCAAAGATTAAATCCTGCTTTTCAGATTCAGAACTGTTTCTTCCACCGACTTCCTCCCATTTGGCAAAATTACCCTTATCTGTTTCTTGGACGAGGGTCCCATTGAGCAGTGACTTTTTAATCAGTGTGCTGACCGGCGGGGAAACTAACTGAAGCAGGATTCGATTCTTTTTTGACTTCAGCATGTCAAACGCTTCTGACGTAAAGGAAGGAGCCATGAGCACTTCAAAAAATAATTCGTGGATAGCTTCTGCGGTTGAAAGATCGATTTCATTATTGCAAGCGAGCACACCCCCAAAAGCACTTTCCGGATCCCCTGCCAAAGCGTGATCCCAGGCACTTCGTGTTGAATTTCGGGCCGCAATACCGCAAACATTGGTGTGTTTAATAATGGCAAATACAGTCTGTTCCTCAAATTCTCCGATCAGTTGGATAGCGGCATCAATATCGACCAGGTTATTGTAAGAAATTTCTTTTCCGTTCAGTTGTTTGAAAATGGTTTCCCAGTCTCCTTCAAAATAAGCCTGTTGATGAGGATTTTCTCCGTACCGCAAATGTTTCGTGGCCTTTGGGTCCCCAACCGGTTTGCCGGGATTGAAATATTCATGAATGGCCAGATCGTATTTGGCAACGACTTCAAACGCTTTTGCCGCGAGTTCCCTTCTCTGTTCCAGTGTGAGTTCGCCCTGCTGGCTAATCAATAATTGTTCGAGATGCATATAATCTTTCTTATCGGCGATGACGGCCACGTGCGAGAAGTTTTTTGCCGCTGCACGGATCATGGAGGGTCCACCGATATCAATTTTTTCAATGATCGCTTTTTCTTCTTTTGTATTTGCAACCGTTTCTTCAAACGGATAGAGGTCTACGATCACCAGGTCAATTTCAGGAATATGATATTCTTTCATTTCCTTCAGATCCTGTGCTTCTTCCCTTCTTCCCAGTATGCCTCCGAATATCGAAGGGTGAAGTGTTTTTACCCGACCGCCCAGGATGGATGGATAACTGGTCAGTTCTTCGGCACCTGTGCAGGGAAAACCAAGTCCTTCAATAAATGCCTTGGTGCCTCCGGTTGAAATCAACCGGACACCCAATTCGTTCAATTGCCTGACGATAGGTTCCAGTCCATCCTTATAAAAAACGGAGATAAGTGCTGATTGAATTTTTTTCGCCATAAATAAACTTTACCGTTATGGTCAATGAAGGAGCGCAAATTTACAGTAATCGGTTTTCACGGCAAAGTCCGGCTATCGTATCAGGCGTATAAACTGAAAAAGACAGATGACGCACAGCCCCGCCAGCAGCCAACGTTTTTCTTTAAGTTTCAGAAAACGGTAAAAGCAAAAAATGATAAAATACACAAAGATCATTTGTGGTAATGTCAAAACCAATTGTCCGACAACGGCGCCCGGCAAATGTGAAACATATTGTATGAAGCCGTTTAAGATCCGAATCAAAAACCCCAGCAGCCATCCAAGGAATTGACCCAAAGGGTGTATATATGAACCGATGCATAAAAAAATTCCTCCAACCAGGATCATGCTCGATAAGGGTACTGCCAGGAGATTAGCGGGAAGGAAATAACTCGGAAACCGGTGGAAATAGTATATACTGACCGGGGTAGTAAGTACCTGGGCTGCGACGGTTACCGAAGCAGCATTCCATATCGCAGCGAGGATTTTATTTTGAAGCGGGAAAAGATTGCGGACCGGTGTCACAAACAAGCGAAGGCTCAGGACAGCTGCATAACTCAGCTGAAAGCCGGTATCCCAGATCCAATATGGATCGAAGCAAAGCAGGATGAAGGCCGAAGCCGCCAGGGTATTGTATAAAACCGCTTCTCTCAGAACATTGCGTGCCAGAAGGGAAAGACTGAACATGGCAGCTGCACGGATAACCGAGGGAGATGCGCCCGAAAGAAGACTATATCCCCACAAACAGGTAATGATTACAATTAATTTTATCCATTGTAAGGATTTTTTCCCGCCCGCTTTTTGTAAACTGAGTTGAAGGATCTGACAGATAAGGGCAAGGTGTAAACCGGAAATGGCGATGATATGTATCACACCGGTGTCTGCATAGGATTTAAGGAGCGCGGGATCCAGGTCGTCCGTAAACCCGACCAGTAAGGCTTCCAGTAAACTATTTTCAGATTTTGCCGGAACGTAGTTTTTTATTATTGTCAGTAACTTTTTACGCAGGCTATCCAGTTTTGAAAAAAGAGATTTTTCCATTTCCGGATGCACGGAAACAAATTCATGTTCCTTCAAAAAAACCTGCGCGTATATATGTTTTAGACCACAATATTTCTTATAATCAAAATCCAGGGTACCCGGATTTTCAATGGGCTGCAGGTTCTTCCGGATTATAATCCATTGACCGGCTGAAATTTGACGGGGATCAAGTTTTTTATGGAAGTAGACCAGAACTTTTTCATTTTGATGAAAGCAAATATGACCTTTAACCAGCCCCCTGATGACAGCAACAGATTTATATGAATTCGGTTTTTTTACGGGATCGGTTGATAGTTGTAGTAGCAGGATATCGGGATGTGTTTTTGAAAAACAGGATGTCTGTTCAACAGGTATATCCTGGTGAATAAACATTAAAATTCTTCCGAATGAAAAAAAAACCACCTGAATAGCAAGACCTGGTATCCATTCCACTCCAAAAAAATGTGAAAAACGAATGGTACAGCAAAAAATGAACAGGACCAGGGACAGTGAAAAAAGCGATATCAGGAAAACGGGTTTTACCGGGTAAAAATATTCCAGTGTAATACCTGCAATAAGAGGAAGTAAAAGCCTGAATATGGGTGCCTGTTTCCAGATCTTATTTTGTTCCGCCTGAATAATCTGCATGATGAAAATTTTCCCCTTCTGCGAAGCAAAAATTTTAAAATCCCCGGGCGACAGTCATTACTCCTATTTTTTTACGGTATTTGTATCCGTTGTTTTAACGGTATTTATCCCCGTTAAAACACGGGATTTTGGGGGGAAATTCCACGGGACTGGTTGACAATCTTTATGTTACGAATAATATTAATTCGTAATTCATTGAGTCCTACTAATTTGCAAAAGTTACGTTCGTTGTTAGTTTATAGTTTTAGGAGGAACAGAATTTATCATTTCCTTAAAACTTTAAACCAATGGTTGCGTTACACGAAAAGAACTTAAAAGTTAGTAAAGACGTCAAAACCGAACAGGTAGACACCCTGATCAGAGAGTACAAACAAAGCCGATGGGTGCCGAATTCAGATAGAATTGGCAAACCGGATTCATTAAGTGCCTGGTACAGTATTGAAGACATCGAGATGTTTTTGGCTTCTGCAAAAGAAAACGGAGGGGACGGGATCAAATTCTATTACGCGGCCTACCCCGAAGATTTTGCACCCAGACCAGAATATGCCAGCCGGCAAACTCTGGTGATGGTCGCAACCAAATCCAAGGTATCGGATATGGGGTCTATTGCAAATAAGGACGTGTATATTACAAAAAATGGTCAGATTAAACTTTTACACGGTCTGGTTCCGCCAGGTCTTTGTCCTCCATTGTGTAATTCCAATTCAGAAGGTGGAATGGGTGATCTGGGAATAACCATCGTCGACAAAGGAGAGAAAGGCATGGAATTAATCTGATTTTTTATTGTTTACAAACAGCACCTCCTTCGGGAGGTTTTTTTATGCACTTTAAGATTACCGATATTTGACAGAATGCATTTGAATTTTAACGTCTATATTTTGATTGTCATGTTTCTTGTCAGCCTGACAAGCTTCATGGAAAAGCCAAGCCCGTTCTATTTGAAATTATTTCCATTTTACTTTTCGAGCTCACTGATAGCAGAATTGGCTGAAGATTATATGGCTGAACATCACATGTACAATACCGGGATTTTTAATATTTATGGGACCATAGAATTTTGTTTTTATTTTTTTGTTTTCCGGGAAATAATTGTAAACACAAAAGCAAAAAGCGTTATTAAATACGTATTGTTCTTGTACCCGTTATTGTGTATGATTATACTTTTCTTTCAGAAAAAAGTTGGCTTTAATTCTATTAATTACACAACAGGAAGTATCATTACGGTTGTTTTCAGCATTTATTATTTTGCGGAGCTTTTCCAAAAAGCTGAAATTCAATCCCTGGCCAGGTTACCCGCTTTCTGGATCGCAACGGGTATTTTTTTTTCCACTGTATGTACTTTCCCAATGTATACGCTTATCAGTTTCATGAAAGCTGTTCCAAAGATAATTGTGAATAATATTTACTTGATATTCTACATCATTAGTCTTTTGTCTTCCGTTTTATATTCGATTGGTTTTCTATGCAGGATCAGAATAAGGAAATCTACTTTGTAATTTTTATGGGTACCCTGCTGGCATTTTTGCTGGTAGGATTTATCCTGAGTATGTTCTTTTTTTACCAGCGCAAACGGCAAAAACAAGAACGTGAACTGATTCGTCTCAAAGAAGAATATGAACAGGAAGTACTCCGTTCCCAGCTCGAAATCCAGGAGACGACCATGAAAACAATCGCCCAGGAGTTGCATGATAATATCGGGCAAACCCTTTCGGTTATCAAGCTCTGGATGTCCATGGCTCCCATCGAAAAAGATCACGAGGCCTATGAAGGGGTGCAGAATTCAAAGGAAATGCTGCATAAAGTGATCCGCGATATGGCCGATCTGACGAAGAGTTTGCACACGGACCGGATAGCGGATATTGGTCTTTCCGAAGCCATTCATTTTGATCTGAATTCCATTCGCCGGGCGGGCATCCTGAAAATCCAGTATGAATCCCTGGGTGAAGAATTTCATTTCCCGGATCAAAAATCGATTTTTATTTTTCGGATGTATCAGGAAATGATGAACAATATCCTCAAACATTCACAGGCCACTCATATAAAGGTGTCCCTTCTTTATTCCGGCAGTGATACCTTTGCCCTCACCATTCAGGATGACGGGGTCGGGTTTGATGTTCAGCAAAAAAAGGATTCCGGAAGCGGTTCAAGCGGACTGGGATTAAAAAGTATGCGAAACAGAGCAAAAATGATTGGAGCGGATTTATCTATTCAGAGCGAACCAGGAAAAGGAACAAGCATTTCAGTGACTGTTCCGGCTTAGCCGGGATTCATTCTTTAAGCCAGATTATGTCTTCTCCCATTAAACAGATTCAGGTTGCCATTGCAGACGATCACACACTTTTGCGGAAGGCGCTGGCAAAACTGATCAACTCATTTGATGAGTATTCGGTGTTATTCGAAGCCGATAACGGCCGCGAAATTAAAAAGAGGGTCGGCGAACACCTGGTTCCTGATCTGATCCTCCTCGATGTGAATATGCCGGAGATGGATGGTTTTGAAACTGCCGGATGGCTGAATAAAAACTATCCACGGATCAAAGTGCTGGCTCTTTCCATGTTCAGTGATGAACGGACCATCATCCGCATGCTTCGGCTCGGGGCCCGGGGTTATATTATGAAAAATATCGATCCCGATGAATTAAAAAAGGCTCTTGACTCCGTGATGATAAAAAATTTCTATCTCTCTGAAGAGATCTCCGGTAAAATCATCAGCGGACTGCATAAGGATGTCGACCGGATGGAAGAACTGCCTCAGTTAAGCCAAAGAGAAAAAGATTTTCTTCGTTATATATGCTCAGAAATTACCTATAAGGATATTGCAGCAAAGATGTTTGTCAGTCCCCGCACGGTAGACGAATACCGCAATTCCCTGTTTGAAAAATTAAAGGTGAAATCACGGGTCGGACTGGTTATGTATGCCATCAGAAACGGCTTGGTGGAAGTGTAAAAAACCTTTCTTAAACCTAAAGCTCAAAGCGTAAAGCCTAAAACTTTTTAATTATCAGGGAATTAATAATAAGTGCCATAAATTTCTGTAACGAATCAGTCGTTAATCTAAAAAGAAGTTTTAGGCTTTACGCTTTGAGCTTTAGGCTTAATGAGGCGTTATTTGGAGAGATACATACTCCGGTCCTTATACAATTGCCTGAAATACGGGTCTCTCAGGTCTTTGATAAAACGGATCGCCTCTCCGGTCGACTTCATTTCGGGCCCCAGTTCCTTATTCACGCCGGGGAACTTATCAAAACTGAATACCGGCTCCTTGATTGCATATCCTTTTAAGTTCTTTTCGAAAGTAAAATCCTTCAGTTTATTATGACCCATCATGACGCGGGTAGCAATATTGAGGTAGGGGATCTTATAAGCCTTTGCGATAAAAGGCGTAGTTCTGGATGCCCGGGGATTGGCTTCGATCACATATACTTTACCATCCTTGATCGCAAATTGAATATTGATCAGTCCCTTGATATTTAAGCGGAAGGCAATCTTCCTTGCATATTCTTCCATCGTTTCCACTACCAGCGGTGTCAGGTTAAACTGCGGCAATACCGCGTTACTGTCTCCACTATGAATTCCTGCCGGTTCAATATGTTCCATCAGTCCCATTACGTGAAACTGGTCCCCGTCGCAGATTCCGTCCACTTCTGCTTCCTGGCAACGGTCCAGGAAATGATCGATAAGGATTTTATTATCGGGAAGATGTTTGAGTAAACTTACCACGGCACTTTCCAGTTCCTGATCGTTAATCACAATGCGCATACGCTGGCCGCCGAGTACGTAACTGGGTCTTACCAAAACAGGGAAACCGACGATTTTAGCGACTTCAACGGCTTCATCAACGGTTTTCGCCGTTCCATAGGAAGGATAGGGTATATCCATTTCTTTCAGCATGTCACTGAAGCGGCCGCGGTCCTCGGCAATATCCATATTATCATAAGAAGTTCCGATTATCGGAATTCCTTTTTTATGAAGTTTTTCTGCAAGCTTGAGGGCCGTCTGGCCTCCCAGCTGTACGATCACCCCATCGGGTTTTTCATGATCGATGATATCCCAAAGATGTTCCCAGAATACGGGTTCAAAATAGAGTTTGTCGGCCATATCGAAATCTGTTGAAACAGTTTCCGGATTGCAGTTTACCATAATGGATTCAAAACCGCATTCCTTTACTGCCAGCAGTCCGTGTACACAACAGTAATCAAATTCAATTCCCTGACCGATCCGGTTCGGACCGGAACCCAGGATAATAATTTTCTTTTTGGATGAAACGATACTCTCGTTTATGCCTCCGGTTTCGAAAGTGGAATAGAAATAGGGTGTTTTGGCTTCGAATTCCGCACTGCAGGTATCAACCATTTTGAAAATGCGTTTAATGCCCGCCGCCTTTCTTTTTTCAAAAACCGCTTCTTCATTTACGTCCTGCATGATCATAGCGATCTGTACATCGCTGAATCCAAGCGTCTTGGCTTCACGCAATAATTCAACCGGCAGAGTGTCCAGTTTATATTTGACAATTTCTTTCTCCACCAGACATATTTTCTGAATTTCATAGAGGAACCAGCGATCGATGCCGGTGGCCTGCGAAATGGTCTTTACACTCACGCCCAGCATGAGCGCGTCCTTGATCCTGAAAATACGATCCCATTTCGGAACCTTTATATATTGAATGAGTTCTTCCGCGTGCATCTGGCTCTTGCCGTAATAACCCAGGCCCACCGCATTATTTTCAAGGCTTTGACAGGCTTTTTGAACAGCTTCAGTGAAACTTCTGCCGATGGCCATTACTTCTCCAACGCTTTTCATTTGCAATCCGAGAGTATCATTGGCTCCCTTGAATTTATCAAAGTTCCAGCGGGGCATTTTTACGATCACATAATCCTGGACAGGTTCAAAATAGGCGGAAGTCGTCTGCGTAATTTGATTTTTTAATTCGTCCAGCGTATACCCGATAGCGAGCTTGGCAGCAATCTTCGCAATGGGATACCCGGTTGCTTTTGAGGCCAGGGCAGAGGACCTGGAAACCCTTGGATTTATTTCAACTGAAATGATATGTTCCGTTTCCGGATTTAATGCGAACTGTACGTTGCACCCACCGGCAAAATTGCCCAGGGAGCGCATCATGAGGATGGCTTTGTCGCGCATATCCTGAAAAGCCGTATCACTAAGCGTCATTGCCGGGGCCACCGTGATGGAATCTCCGGTATGAATCCCCATAGGATCTACATTTTCAACCGTACAGATAATTACCACGTTATCATTTACGTCCCGCAAAAGCTCCAGTTCAAATTCCTTCCATCCCAAAACAGCTTTTTCAACCAGTACTTCGTGAATAGGGGATGCCTTCAAACCCTTATCGAGCGCCGAATCGAGCTCCTCCCTGTTCAAAACAAAACCCCCTCCTGTACCACCCAGGGTAAAGGACGGACGGATTACGAGTGGAAAACCAATATCCTGGGCAAATTCCTTTCCTTCCAGGAGGGAATTCGCCACACGGGAGGGTGCTACGTCAATACCGATTTTCACCATGAGCTGCCGGAATTTTTCCCGGTCTTCGGCCGTATCAATGGCTTCAATGTCTACCCCTATCAGTTTCACATTGTATTTCTCCCAAACGCCGAGTTCAGCAGCTTCCTTGCAAAGGTTGAGGGCTGTTTGCCCGCCCATGGTTGGAAGTACTGCATCTATCTGATTTTCTTCCAGAATCTGTTCGATACTTTCCACTGTAAGCGGAAGCAGGTAAACCCGGTCGGCCATCATGGGATCCGTCATGATAGTGGCGGGATTGCTGTTAATGAGGATCACTTTGATACCCTCTTCCCGGAGACTTCTTGCAGCCTGGGAACCGGCATAATCAAATTCGCAGGCTTGACCGATAATAATGGGGCCGGAACCAATAATGAGCACTGAACCGATAGCGGGATTTTTGGGCATGTCAAAACAAATTGCGCAAAAGTAAGGTTGTACAGGTTCTTAGAGAAATTTTATCCGGACTCAGGAAGAAAGAATAATAATAAAAAAATCCCGTCCTGGCTAAGCCGGGACGGGATTCATATTTTTAAGTGTATGAACTTCAATTGTTGTGGAAAGAAGCCATTTCAATATCGTCGAGTAAAACGCCGCCCTTTTTTGCCTGTTGGCGTTTTTCGGCAATCAGCTTTTTATTATCAACTTTTGATTTGATCTTAAAGACCCATTTCTGTTTAGCTTCCTCACCGCGCACCATTCCGATAACGGAACCGATGCTGATGACGAAAAACAGTAAAAATTTATTCTTAAATAACATCTGATCATTTTTTCAAGGATGGTCTCAATATAAAGACAGTTTGTTTATGCCAAAAGCTGTACCAATTTTTATATTTTTTTAAAATCCCTCATAATCATTTACTAACATTATTTTAAGGATGGGAAAATCTTGTTTCTAATCCTTATTTGGGATTACCCACCTTTGTTATTCTAAAATTGGGATTTTCATGATCAGATCCGCCCTATCCCTGCTCCTGCTTTTTTACGGTCGTTCCGTTTACGGCCAACTTTTTCCGACCCCCGATTATCCCTTGCATGAGTTTAGAAACCCGCTGGATATCCCCATCCGCCTCGCGGCTAATTTCGGAGAGTTGAGAGACAATCACTATCATATGGGCCTGGATATCCGTACGGAATACAGGGAAAATCTGCCTGTTTATGCGACGGCTGACGGTTATATCTACCGGATAAAGATTGAGCCTTTCGGATTTGGACAAGCGATATATATCCGTCATACCAATGGATACGTCACTTTGTATGCCCACCTGAATGCATTCTATCCGGCCCTGGCTTCTTATGTAAAGCAAAAACAATACGAATTGCAGCGTTGGGATATTTTCCTGGAACTACCCCCGGGTTTGTTGTCAGTAAAGCAGGGCGACCTGATCGCATACAGCGGAAACACGGGGGGTTCACAGGGGCCACACCTTCATTTTGAAATCAGAACCTATCCCGAAGACGCCAATCTCAATCCGTTATTATTTGGTTTACCCGTAATGGATAATGTAGCGCCGGTTATCCGGAGTTTATCAGTATACGATCGCGGTAAAAGTTTTTATGAACAGTCGCCGAATCTTTTTCCTGTAAAGGGGAAAGCCCCCGTATACAGCGTATCTCCAGGCATTCTTATTTTGAAAACGCCCGATCCGGGATTCGGGATTGTTGGTTTCGATACCCAATCCGGTTCAAACAATCCGAACGGCATCTTTCAGGGAATCATTTATGATAACGGGGAGGAAGTAACCGGTTTTCGTATGGACAGGATAAGCTATAATAATACCCGTGGAATCAACGCGCATATTGATTACCCAACGCATGCTGAGGGTGGTCCATACTACCAGTTATTATTCAGGATGCCTGGATATACCCACTCGATTTACCAGGAAGCCAAATCAGGAAGCAGGTTGCACCTGGAAGACGGGCAAATTCATGAGATACGGATTGCAATAAGAGATGCAAATGGGAATTCTTCAATCCTGAAATTCAGGGCCCGTTTTCAGCCGGAAACAAATTCGAAAAAGAGTTATCCCGGAAAAGTTTTCTATCCTGGCATGCTGGATGGATTTGAAGCCCCGGCCGCCGCATTTTATCTTGGCTCAACATGTTTGTATGATTCACTGCACCTGGACTACCAGGAAACAGAAGGGGAGGGTATTGACGCCGTTTCCTCTTTTCATCAGTTTGGCAGTGTGCGGGTACCCCTGGCTGATACGATGATCGTAAGAATAAAATTATCGAAACCAGTCATTCAAACGGACAGGGTCTTAATGGAATGGGTTGATAAGAAAGAGTATGAAGTGAAAAAACCTGTCTGGATGGGAGATTGGGCGACGGCCAGCTTCCGGAGTTTCGGAAATTTCCGGTTGGTTCTGGATACCATTCCGCCCATTATTATTTTTTCGGGGCTTGTAGAAAACGCAAACCTGCAAAGAAGCAGCCGGATTGCGGTGCTTGTTCAGGATAATTATAAAAAAATAAAAAATTTCCGTGCGACACTCGACGGGGACTGGTTATTATTCACCAACGATAAGGCGCGTGCTTTTATTTATCACTTCGATGAACATTGTAAACCGGGTAAACACGAATTAAAAATCTACGCAGAGGATGAAGCAGGCAACGGAGCGTCTGCCGTGATACACTTTGTTCGATAGATCTTCTTACGCCTAACGCTTAACGCCTAACGCTTTTAGTTTATGGTGTATGGTAAATGGAAAACCCATATACCATAAACTATTAACCATTGACCAATTGCGTTAAGCGTTAGGCGTTAAGCTTATTTCCCCCAGGTCATAAACGCCGGTATCTGTATGCAGAAATCCCTTGGCGTCCACCTTCAGAATAGTTGCAATAATCAGTTCCTTTCCTTTTTTAAGTGCAACGGGTTTATTTCTATTATAGAGGTTCTGGTTGAAATCACTCAGTATAAAATCCGGGTCCTTCTTCAGAACGGCAATCCGGTTTCTGATCCGGGGTACCAGTTCCCGGGCAATCTCAACCGGTTCGTAATTTTTCCCGGTGATCTGTTTAAGCGAAACAGCGTTTGGGATTTCCGCCGGGAAGGACTCCTGATTTAAATTCATGCCTACTCCAATAACGGCAAAAGGCCAGGTTTTCCCCTGAATCACACTTTCAATCAGAATTCCCGCTGCCTTTCTGTCATTGAGATAAACATCATTTGGCCATTTGATCCAGCAATTGGGTATGTCAACGGAATGAAACAGATCCAGCATTCCAAGGGCGACTGCAGCAGAAAACAGGAATTGTTGGGAAAGATTCAGGGGAGCGGGCTCAATGACCAGGCTCATGATCAGATTCTGACCGGCTTCGCTCAACCAGGACTTTCCCCTTTGTCCCTTTCCTGCCCACTGGTAGCGGGCAAGACAAACAAGGCCATCAGAAGCCATTCCTTCATGAATCCGGGCCATGGCATAGTTGTTGGTGCTATCCACAGATTCCAGCTCAATCAACTGATTGTCAAATGTTGAACCCAGGGGGTTCTCCTTACCGGGATGTGGCAAAAGATTAGTATTTTTGAGCAGAACGAAATTAGTTCATGATTACTGGAATCAACGCCTTTCATAATTCACCATTTAAAATATTCTGATTATTGGAACAATTGTCAATGCTGGTTAACCGGAAACCAAATAAATCATTCCGGTTAGCGAAGAATTCAAAAATCATAAGAGCCATTATCCAGGCAATTCAGGAAAAAAAAGGCGAAAAAATCATATCTCTTGATCTCCGAAAGATACCGGAAGCAGTAGCAGATTATTTTATTGTTTGTGAAGCCGGCAGTACCACACAAGTAAGGGCCATAGCGGATTTCATTGAAACGGAGGTAAAAGAAAAATGCGAGGAAAATCCCTATATGCACGAAGGCAGACAGGTACTGCAATGGGTGATCATTGATTATATAAATGTGGTCGTTCACATAATGCTTCCGGAAAGCCGGCGTTTCTACAAGTTGGAAGAGATGTGGAGCGATGCCGTCATGGAGGAACATGAAGGCTGATCATCATATTGTTTATACCGTTTTTCTGAACTTTTTTATTTCCCAAACATTAATTACTAGAAGGAAGACCATCAAATGCCACAGAATAATATAAAACCGAACGACAGGCCAGGATTTTCACGATTCAGACCCCGGGGTGGACCAGACGACAATACGCCAAAAAAAGGCCCGAAATTCAATATCTACTGGGTTTGGGCGGTTATTGCGATCATTTTACTTGGATATAATTTTTTAGGTTCCGGTTTTACCCCTGATGCGCATCATCTGGATTCCGAAATGGAATTCAGAAATAATATGCTTGAAAAAGGGGACGTGGCCCGCCTGGTACTCGTCACCAATAAGAACCTGGTAAGGGTATTCATCAAGAAGGACAGTCTCGATAAATCATACTATAAGGATCTTCTGGGAAAATCATTTCCCGTTGTTAAAACCGAAGGCCCCCAATTCGAATTCCAGGTTACCAAGATCGATGAATTCGAAAAAAGACTCTATGATTTCTTCGCAAAAAATCCTTCCCTGGAGGTTCCGACTTCTTCCTTACAGGAAGGTGACTGGATACCGGGCCTGCTGCAAATTGCGCTTCCAATCCTTATTATCCTGCTGATCTGGGTTATGCTCATGCGAAAGATGGGTGGACAGGGCGGCAGTGGCGGTCCGGGCGGGATTTTCAATATTGGAAAATCGAAAGCCACCCTATTCGACAAGGGAACCCGCGTAAATATTACTTTTAATGATGTGGCCGGTCTTGATGAGGCCAAGGTGGAAGTCATGGAAATCGTTGACTTCCTGAAAAATCCTAAAAAATATACGGCGTTGGGCGGTAAGATCCCAAAAGGAGCATTACTCGTTGGCCCTCCTGGTACCGGTAAAACTCTGCTGGCGAAAGCTATGGCGGGAGAAGCCCAGGTTCCATTCTTCTCCTTGAGCGGATCTGATTTTGTTGAGCTCTTTGTGGGTGTTGGTGCAAGCCGTGTTCGGGATCTTTTTAAACAGGCCAGGGAAAAAGCACCCTGTATCATATTTATTGATGAAATAGACGCCATCGGCCGCGCAAGAGGCAAGAATGCCATCATGAGCAACGATGAACGGGAAAGCACACTGAATCAATTGCTGGTGGAGATGGATGGATTCGGAGGCGACAGTGGTATCATTATCCTGGCTGCAACGAACCGCCCCGACGTGCTGGATACGGCACTGCTTCGTCCCGGAAGATTTGACCGCCAGATCTCAATTGATAAGCCGGATCTGAAAGGAAGGGAAGCCATTTTTAAAGTGCATCTTAAGCCCATAAAAATTTCATCCAAACTGGATATCTATAAACTGGCCGAACAAACACCCGGATTTGCAGGCGCAGATATCGCCAATGTCTGTAATGAAGCCGCGCTGATTGCTGCCCGAAAGGGAAAAGATAGTGTGGAAATGGAAGATTTCCAGGATGCGGTTGACCGGGTTATCGGCGGTTTGGAAAAAAAGAACAAGATCATATCTCCGGAAGAAAAACGCATCATTGCCTATCATGAAGCGGGTCATGCAATATGCGGCTGGTACCTGGAACATGCGTATCCGCTGTTAAAAGTAACCATCGTTCCCCGTGGTGTGGCTGCCCTGGGTTATGCGCAGTATACTCCGAAAGAACAATACCTCTACAATACGGATCAGTTATTCGACCAGATATGTATGACGCTCGGCGGTCGCGCAAGTGAATCACTCAATTTCAACAAGATTTCTACAGGAGCGCAGAACGATCTGCAACAGGTAACAAGGATCGCCTATTCTATGGTTACCGTATACGGTATGAATGAAAAAATCGGAAACGTAAGTTTCTATGATCCGGCGCAGGAAAATCAATTTACCAAACCATATTCCGAAGAAACGTCCAAGCTGATAGATGAAGAAGTGAGGAAACTCATTGATAAAGCCTATGTCTTTACCAAAGGACTGCTCACCGAAAAATCACATCAGCTGAGCCTCTTAGCTGAAGCATTGCTGGAAAAAGAAGTACTTTTTCAGAGTGATGTGGAAACCCTGATCGGTAAAAGGCCCTATGAAGAGAAAAGGGCGCTGGACGTATCCGATCATAATATCCAGGAGGACGTCCCGGGAATCAAGATTGCAGAAAACGGAATCCCCGCACCCCCGATACCCGTTCCGCCCATTGGAGACCTTTAGCCCTGGTTTATGCAAATATCTCCCGCAAAAGAAAATATACTCAAAAGAATCCGGCAGGCGTTGGTAAATCCAACGCCTGTTCCTTTTCCACAAAGCGAAGGAAACTCGAGCGTTTTTGCGCCGCAGAAACAGGAAAATGAAATTGAATTTGCTGAAAATTTTGGCCTTATCCAGGGCAGGTTCCTGTATTGCAGCAATATCGGAGAAATGATCCAGCAATTACAACAATTGATCTCCCGGCAGGGATGGGCACAGGTTTTTTGCCGGGAATCCGGACTTCTTGCCCTTCTCCAGGAGCCTTTAAAAGGATTGCTGATAGCAGATGAACTTCCAGAAGCCGACGTCTCCATCACGGGCTGTGAAGCACTCGTTGCGCGCACCGGCAGTATACTGATGAGTTCCGGTCAGGAAAGCGGAAGAACCGTTAGTGTATATGCTCCTGTTCATATCTGTATTGCTTATGCGGATCAGCTGGTGTATGATATCCGGGACGGACTGGACATGCTGACGGAAAAATACAAAAATAAAATCCCCTCTTTTATTACGCTGGCTACCGGCCCCAGCCGCACCGCAGATATCGAAAAGACGCTGGTTGTGGGTGTTCACGGACCAAAAGATGTTTATGTTTTCCTGGTAGATGCCCAGTGAATTATATTTGCCCATGCAAATCGCTGAGGGCAAAAAGATTTTCTTCATATCAGACTTCCATCTCGGTGCCCCAGATCGCCTCACCAGTTTGCAAAGGGAGAGGTATATTATTCAGTTTCTGGATTCCATTCAACAGGAAGCAGCCGAAATCTTTATTGTCGGCGACCTGTTTGATTTTTGGTTTGAATATAAAACCGTTGTTCCGAAAGGCTACGTTCGCATACTGGGGAAACTGGCCACTTTAACGGATTCCGGCATTCCTATCCAGTTTTTTGTCGGCAACCACGATATGTGGATGAAAAGTTATTTTGAAAAAGAACTATCCATACCCGTTTATTATGAGCCTAAAGTTTTTATCCGGAATGGGCGGAAGTTTCTTATCGGGCATGGCGACGGACTCGGTCCGGGCGATGGCGGATATAAATTCCTAAAAAAAATATTCCGGAATAAATTCAGCCAGGGCCTTTTTGGCGTTTTGCCACCAGCCATCGGCGTTGGTATCGCCAATTATTTCAGCCGGAAAAGCCGCACAGTAACTGGGCAAACGGACCAAAAATTTCTTGGTGAAGACGAAGAATGGCTGATCACATACTGCAAAAGGAGAATGGAGGAGGAAGCCTACGATTATATGATTTTCGGCCACCGGCATTTGCCGATTGATTTTACATTTCCCAATGGAAGCCGGTATATCAACCTGGGCGATTGGATTCGGTATTTTACATATGCATCCTTTGATGGGGAAGAACTCCGTCTGCAAAGTTTCGACCCGGCGCTTGACTATAAGATTATCAGAAAGTGAAAAAAATCATTCTTTATATCATTATCTTTTTGTCGCTTGAGGACCTTTCTGCCCAAACGGACAGCCTTCCGCAGATGTCCCGCTTTATCGCCGGAACATTTGCGGATTTTCAGGTTGACAATCTCGGAAATATCTTCGTCCTGACGCCCGATAACCAGTTAAAAAAATACAGCGCGACCGGAGATTCACTGGGCGTTTTCAATGATGTCAGGAGGTTTGGAAAAATTGCCTATATCGATGTGAGTAATCCGCTGAAGATCCTGCTCTTTTATCAGGAATTTGGGACCATTGTCATGCTGGACAGATTTTTAAATAATATCAACAGCATCGACTTACGGCAACTGGGTTTCTACCAGGTCACCTGTATCGGCCTTGCATATGATAATAATATCTGGGTTTATGATGCACTGGCAGGTAAACTGAACAAAATCGCAAGCGATGGAACATTGATCAATCAGACAAATGATATCCGGCAGTTTACCGATTCGGTACCGGACCCGGTATTACTGACGGACCAGGGCGGACTTGTATATTTATTCGATCCCCAAAAAGGCGCGTTTGTTTTCGATCATTACGGCGGATTTCAAAAACTAATTACTTTAAAAGGCTGGCGCCACTTTTCCGTAATCAATAAAGCATTGCTGGGATGGAACGGACACGATTTTTTGAAATACGAGGATAAAATGTTTGCGGAGGAAAAAAAGCAAATCCCGGCTTACTATTTGCCGGCGCTTAAAATCCTTATTATGCCGGATTTTAATTATGTTTTAAAAACAGATGGCATTCATGCATTTAAGAATTGATCGGTTATGAATGGATTCTGGAACCAGCTCATATTTGACAATCCGGTAAAAAAATACCTGTATGTATTTATTGCGATTGCCATAAGCCTGCTGATCAAGCGCCTTTTTTCAAGATTTATTGCCGGTCAGTTATTTCGCGGCGCAAAGGCGATTGATAAGGGTCTGGATAAGAATGCATTTGTAAAACTGATGCTGGCGCCGCTGGAGATATTCCTGATTGCCTTTGTCAGCGTTGCTGCCATCGACAAGCTGCAATATCCCAGTGTACTGGAGTTTGAAATATATGAAGTTCCCTTCAGGTCCATCGTACATGGAATTGCCAAAACGCTACTCATCGTCGTGTTCATCTGGCTGATTTTGAGAACCATTGATTTTGTAGCGCTGCTCCTGAAACAGAAAGCAGCTGCGACAGGCGATCTCAGAGATCATCAACTGGTGGTTTTTTTCAGGGATTTTCTGAAAATAATCATTGGCATTATCGGGATACTCATGGTGTTGGGAATGGCTTTCGGTTTTGAAGTGAGTAAATTGTGGACGGGTCTGGGTCTCGCGGGTGCTGCCCTGGCCCTGTCATTGAAAGAAAGTATTGAGAACCTGATCGCCTCTTTTATCATTTTCTTCGACAAGCCTTTTACCACCGGCGATATTCTAAAAGTGAATAATATCACCGGAACGGTCGAGCGAATCGGTTTACGCAGTACGCGTATCCGTACAGACTTAAAAACATACGTAACGGTTCCGAATAAACAAATGGTTGACAGCATCGTGGACAATCAGACACTTCGCACATACCGTAAGGCGGAGATCCGTCTCCAGTTTGAATCTTCCACGTCGGCAGATACGATCCATTCATTTGTTGAAGACAGCCGAAAATTGCTTTCGGATATAGCTGAGATCAGTGATACGACAGTTTTTCTGAATGATATTTCGGGAACAGCCTACCAGGTTAATATTGATTATTTTATGGCGCCGGTGCCGGTTGCCGTTTTCAATGAACTCAAACAAAAATTGAATCTGGAGATATTACATCTGATGGAAAGAAGGAAGATTGTGGTTGCGGGATCGGGGATGACAGTAAAATTGGAGAATTTGAAAATTTGAAAATTTGGGAATATATTTTCAAATTTCCAAATCTTCAAATTTTCAAATTATCTCAGGTTCGCTTTCATTTCCAGCAGGAACCTCTTCACTTCCTCAAGCTTTTTGATAGTTTCGAATTTCTCTTCCGCATTTGAATTTTTTTTCAGGAAATCCTTTGCGCCTTCTATCGTGTATTTTCTCTGGCGGAGCAGGTGATAGATCAGGTGGAGATTCTTAATATCTATGGGACGGAAATAGCGATCGCCCTTTTTATTTTTCTTGGGCTGAAGCACACTGAATTCGGCTTCCCAGAAGCGAAGCAGGGACTGATTTACCCGGAACATCTCGGCCACTTCGCCCATCGTATAATACTGTTTCTGAAATAATATCTCATCCTCCGGAATCTGGATCAGATCGGCTTCTTCAGAAATCTGCCGGATGGATTTTCTTCCTCTGCCGGATTTGATTTTCAGCATGGGTTCTGGCGACTGGATTTCTTCAACCGGTATTTCCGCCGCCATTTCGGAAACCGGTTCTATTTGTTCTTCCGTCTCCGGCTGATTCTCCATTGATTTCAATTTTTTTATGCGGACTCCGATATTCAGCGGCTGATCCTCCTTGGGCAGTTGGATTTCCTGCGGCAGGGATGATTCTTCAACAAATTTCATTGAGATCTGGGAGAACGTTGTCATACTGATTCAAAAATAACAAAAACTATTCCGAAACGATCTAAAGTTTTCCGAAAAAAATTAGTCAAAGCTCTGATTACTGGAAGAAGCGAGTTTTAAGAGGCGATCATATTGTTCAGGGGTAATGTCATTATAGAAATAGAACACAGGATCAACGGGTTCGCCATTTCTGTGTACTTCATAATGACAATGGGGCCCGGTACTTTTACCGGTATTTCCAACCCACCCGATCACCTCACCCCGCTTAACTTTTTCGCCCGGTCTCACTTTTATCTTAAACATATGCCCAAAAAGTGTTGCATAACCATATCCATTGTGAATCACGACGTGGTTTCCATAACCGTTCCCCGTATTTCCGGCCGTTTCGACCGTTCCATTCGCCGTGGCATAAATTGGGGTGCCCTGAGGGGCAGCGAAATCGAGCCCCGCGTGAAACTTGGTCGTCTTATAAACCGGGTCAACCCGGTATCCGAATCCGGATGCGATTCTTTTCAGATCCTTGTTACTGACGGGCTGAATGGCTGGTGTGCAGGCCAGGAGCTGTTCCTTATTTTTAATGAAATTATTGATCTCATCATATGATTTAGTCTGTGCATGTATCCGGGCGCCGAGACTGGTTAACGAATTGGCAACGGAAGAAGCGAGATTCTCCTGGTCCATACCCTGAACCAATTGAAATTCGTGCTGTTGGGCCATGCTCTTTGCTCTTGCACTATCCGGTATGGGGTTGGCTTCAAAAATGGCCCTGTACACTTCATTGTCACGTTTTTCCAACCCCGCGATCTGTTCCTGCATTTTCTTCGCCTGCTCATTCAGTACAAAATAATTGTCTTTCAATGCCTCATTGGTTTGCATTAATCTTTTTTCATTTGCAGAAGGGAAGTAGCGGTAAGCCAATGATACCAGGATCAGCGCGGTGACAATGGAAGCGGATAAAAATCCAAGTATGCGCAGCAGGGTTACGCGAAGGGGTGTTTCCAGTTTTTCGTACCGGAGGGTATTGGTATTATAGTAGTATTTGATCTTTTTCATGCAGTCCCTTGGTACCGCTCCACTGTTTACGGAGTGGACGCTGTACCTTTGCAGCGCCTGATTAATAACGCAAGTGTACTAATTATTATCCTTTTATAAACTTCGATTTAAAGATTGTCTGTTAAAATATGATGGGAAGCGCCGAGATACGGGAAAAATTTCTGGATTTTTTCAAATCCAAAGCACATGTGATTGTTCCATCTGCTCCGATTGTGACCAAGAATGATCCGACGCTATTATTTACGAATGCGGGGATGAATCAATTCAAAGATTATTTCCTGGGAAATAAAAAAGCATCTTTTCCCCGGGTTGCCGATACACAAAAATGCCTGAGAGTAAGTGGAAAACATAACGACCTGGAAGAGGTGGGCGTCGATACCTACCATCACACGATGTTTGAAATGTTGGGGAACTGGAGTTTCGGCGATTATTTCAAGAAGGAAGCCATCGGCTGGGGCTGGGAACTGCTCACCCGTATTTTCCATATCCCCGTCGACCGGATATATGTCAGTTATTTTGGCGGAGACGAATCAGAACAATTGCCTCCGGACGAAGAAAGCAGAACTGAATGGCTGAACTGGGTTCCGGCGGACCGTATCCTGTCTGGAAGCAAAAAAGATAATTTCTGGGAGATGGGAGATACCGGACCCTGCGGTCCCTGCACAGAAATTCATATTGATTTCCGTTCTGACAATGAAATAATAAACCAGGATGCGAGAAAACTCGTTAATAAAGATCACCCGCAGGTTATAGAAATCTGGAACATCGTATTCATTCAGTTTAACAGAACAAAATCAGGGGAACTGGAAAGCCTGCCATCCAGACACGTCGATACTGGTATGGGACTGGAGAGGCTGGTTCGCGTTCTGCAGCATAAACAAAGCAACTACGATACGGATATTTTCAGCGGCACAATGGACCTGGTTTCTGAAATAACCGGAAAGAAGTATTCCGGTTCCGATACTGAGAAAAAGGATATCGCATTTCGTGTGATTGCGGATCATATCCGGGCCATTTGTTTTACTATTGGCGATGGCCAGCTTCCTTCGAATACGGGTGCGGGTTATGTAATACGCAGAATCCTTCGCCGGGCCGTACGTTACTATTATTCCTGGCTGGATCAGAAAGAACCCTTGCTGTATCATCTGGTGCCGGCGCTGGCCACCCAGTTTCAGAAAATATTTCCAGAATTAAAGGAACAACAGGCTTTTATTGAACGGGTAATCCTGGAAGAAGAAGAAGCCTTCCTGCGAACACTCGATAAGGGAATTAAAATCTTCAATGAATACATCGAAAGCGGGGGCACTCAGAAATCTGAATCATCTTCGCACGCACAAAAAAGCATTTCAGGTGCATTTGCTTTTAAATTGAATGATACCTATGGTTTTCCAATTGACCTGACCTCACTGATGGCCAGGGAAATCGGATGGACGGTGGACGAGAAAGGTTTTGAAACCGAACTTCAAAAACAAAAGGATCGGTCACGGGCCGCGGGCCAGATGGACACGGGTGATTGGATACCCGTGCACGAAAATGGAAAAATTATTTTTTCGGGTTATACAGAACTGAATACAAAAACTGAAATCAACCGCTGGCGAAAAGCAAAAATAAAAGGCAAAGAAATTTACCAGGTCGTGCTGGGTAAAACACCTTTTTATGCTGAAAGCGGGGGTCAGGTTGGTGATACTGGCCTGTTGAAGATCGCGGGAGAAAAGATTGAAGTGCTGGATACAAAAAAAGAAAACGATCTGATCATACATTTTACTGATAAATTGCCAGCCGACCAGAAGGCACCGGTATTTGCCAGTGTGGATGCAGAAAAAAGAAAAAACACGGAAGTTCATCATTCGGCAACACATCTTTTACACGCGGCCCTGAGAAAAGTGCTGGGCAGTCACGTGACTCAAAAAGGTTCCCTGGTGAATGCGGACCACCTGCGCTTTGATTTTTCACATTTTTCAAAACTGACAGAAAAAGAACTGGCGGATATAGAACGAATGGTTAATGAAAAAATAAGGGAAAATATCCCCGTTGTGATCCAGGAGATGTCCAGGGAAGAAGCCATGAAAACGGGCGCCATGGCTCTTTTTGGAGAGAAATATGGTGACAGGGTACGCGTGGTGACCATCGATCCTTCTTATTCCATTGAATTGTGCGGTGGAACCCATGTAGCCGCAACAGGAGAACTGGGAATTTTTAAGATCCGTTCTGAATCCGCTATAGCAGCCGGGGTAAGACGGATAGAAGCTGTGGCCGGCCTGGCTGCTGAAAATTTTGTCCGGGAAGAACTGGGTTTATTATTCTCTGTCCGGGAGCTGTTGAAAAATCCGAAGGATCTGCTAAAGTCCCTTCAGGACGGGCAATCAGAATCGAATGCCATGCGCAAAAGGATCGAATCGATGGAAATGAAACAGGCGACCCTTTTAAAAGCGGAGCTGTTAAAGGAAATGATTTCTATAAGTAAGTACCATTTCATCGGAAAAATATATAAGGAGATTGGCTCTGAAACAGTAAGAAAATTGTCTAAGGAACTTCGCCAGGAAATACCCGGCTTATTGATCGTTCTGGCAACTATTTCGGATGATACCAAACCTTTTGTAGTCATCGGCCTGGGAGACCTGCTGGCAAAAGAGAAGAATCTGGACGCTTCAAAAATTAATAAGGAAATTGTATTGCCGCGAATAGGAGGAGGGGGTGGTGGTCAAAAAACGCTGGCTACTTCAAGTGGTCAGGATTCTTCAAACCTTGAATCTGTTCTGGCTGAATTAAAATCACTGATCTGATTGCAGACCATTGATTGTCATTAGCTAGCGGAATAAGAAGGGTCGATTGCCTTACTAGAATCCTATTTCCAAATTTTCAAATTGCTTTAGGTTTTAAGCTTTAAGCTTTGGGCTTAAAAGGTCTGTTAAACATTCGGAAATCTTATAATCCGAATATTTTCGTATTTCAGAATTATTCCTATATTTGAAATACGAAACCCGACGTAGTTCAAAACGAAAATTTACCAGAGATGAAAAAGTTCAATTACAAAATGGTGTCATTAAGTGTTATTTGTCTGGCCCTTGGCCAGCTACTCCTGGCTCAGGCTCCCATAGCGCCGCCACCTCCGGTTCCGGCGCCGGAGGGTCCTGATAAAGCGGACCAGACAGAAATCGTAATCCGGCAGAAAGGCGACAAGGACACAAAACTCACGCTGGAAATAAAAAACGGTGATTATTTCATCAATGGGAAACCCTTGGAAAAATTCGACGATCAGAATGTGAGCGTGGAGAAAAGAGAGATAAATGAAAATGATATCCTCATTCCCCAATCTGTTTTTCGGGTAAACCCCTGGAGTGACGAAAGGATGGAAAGAGAGTTAAGTAACCAGGATATGGCAAGAAAGATTCAGAAATCCATAAAAATCAAAATGAATTCGGCATTTCTTGGCGTTTCCTCCAAAAAAGCCGAAAAGGGAGGCGCCACCGTCCAGGAAGTAACCAAGGGCAGTCCTGCGGAAAAATCAGGGATAAAAAAAGGAGATGTCATTATCAGAGTGAATGAAAAGCCTGTGGACAGCCCGGAAAGTCTTTTCGAAACCATACATAATTACAAACCCGGAGAAAAAGTAAAAATCGTTTTTATCAGAGATGGAAAAGAACAAACGGTTGTAGCCACCCTGGATAAGCCAGACGATAAAGGGAAGGATTTATATTATAATTATAATTACAATTACAAAATGCCACCGATGCCCGAATGGAAGGGCCTGGGTATGGAAGAAATGTGGGCAGAAAACAGACATCCCAAGCTGGGTATTAAGGCGCAGGATGCGGAAGACGGTAAAGGGGTTACTGTTCTGGAAGTGGAAGACAGTTCTTCCGCTTACAAGGCCGGCCTTAAAAAAGGAGACATCATCCTGCAGTTTAACGGTGAGGAAGTAAATAGTACCGGTGAGCTTGTCGACCAGGTGCAGGAAGCCCGGCAAAAACCCACTGTTAAGGTGAAAATTCTGCGTGGTGGTATAAGTCAGGAAATAGAAATTAAAATACCCAGGAAATTAAGAACGGCTGAACTCTAGGGCCGCAAATGAATTCGTAAAAATTTACGGCGATTTTTTACCTTCGTGCACTGGATTCAACTGGTTCACGCAAAGCGCAAAGAACCGGCTAAAAGCTGGCCATTCTTTGCGCTTTTGCTTGTTTCCTGCACCCCAAGTTTTTGATATGGACGCAGAAGTTTACGAAACTGTCATCGGCCTGGAAGTACATGCACAACTGCTCACGAAATCTAAATTATTCTCTGCTGATGAAACGGAGTTTGGTGGGGAGCCCAATACGTATATCAGTCCGGTGACCCTGGCTTACCCGGGTTCCCTGCCTGTGTTGAATAAAGAAGCCGTCCGCCTGGCTGTTAAAATGGGTCTGGCCTGCCATTCAGAAATCGAAACCTGGAATTATTTCGCCCGGAAAAATTATTTCTACCCGGACCTTCCCAAAGGATATCAGATTTCCCAGCATACGACACCGGTTTGTAAAGGAGGTTATATTACGATCACGCTGGCCAACGAGGACAAACAAATTCGTTTGAACCGGGTTCACCTGGAAGAAGACGCGGGGAAGAGTATACATGACCATGACGATGATTTTACCAGCCTGGATTTCAACCGGGCCGGTGTTCCCCTGATTGAAATTGTAACCGAACCCTGTTTACAAAGCGCCGATGAAGCAGTTGCATTTGTAACCAATTTGCGACGCATACTCCGGTACCTGGCAATCTGCGACGGGAATATGGAAGAAGGGAGTCTGCGTTGCGATGCCAACGTTTCAATCCGGAAGATAGGAGAAAAAACCTTAGGTACGAAGGTGGAAATAAAAAATCTGAATTCAATCCGCAATGTAAAACGGGCAATTGAATTCGAAGTAAACCGTATGCGCGGACTTGCGAATAATAATGAACCGATAACCCAGCAAACTCGCAGTTTTGATGCAGTTAATGGAACCACATTTTCTTTGCGTTCAAAAGAAGAAGCCAATGATTACCGGTATTTCCCCGATCCCGACCTTCCTCCATTTGAAATAACAAAAGAATTTCTACAGAAAATTGAAGAAACGATTCCTGCCTTGCCTGAGCAACTGATTGCCAGGTATATGGAAAAATATAAGCTGAGCAGGTACGACGCGGAAGGGATAACAGATGACAAAGAAACATCAGATTATTTTGAAGAGCTTATTTTGTTAACGGCTTCTTATAAAGCGGCAGCGAACTGGTTGCTGGGACCCGTGAAATCCCACCTGAATGATCAAAACATTTCGATTTCCGATTTTTCTGTTAAACCTGCCGGCATGGCTTCTTTAATTGCGTTGGTAGAAGATGGCAGGGTGCATTTTTCCACCGCGTCATCCAAAATATTTCCGGAACTTGTTTCCGGTTCTTCGGTTGATCCGTTTCAGCTTGCGACGAATCTGAACCTGATTCAGACGGACGATGAAACCCAGATATTGGAATGGGTAAAACAGGCAATGGATAAAATGCCGGATAAAGTGCTGGAATATAAAAAAGGAAAGAAGGGGCTGCTTGGTTTATTTGTAGGTGAAGTAAAAAAGATTTCCAAAGGGAAAGCAGATCCCCAGCGAACCAACCAGCTGCTCATCCAAAAATTAGAAAATTAGAATTTCAAAACATACCTATTATAATGAAAAAGATCATCTTTCCCGTCCTGATATTTACCAGCCTGTTTTTTTCCTGCAAAAATGCGGACAAGAACCAGTTCCAGGTAAAACTCTCATATAAAAACAGTGATAAGCTTTTAACTCCTCAGAACGCAGGCAAATCCGAAAGCTGGGTTTTCCTGGAAGAAATAGTTTATGGGAAGTCCCAGTTGCCACTGATCGTAGATTCGCAAAAATTATCGGGCGCCTCAGGTAACTTAACCTTACAGGGAAAAACTAAAAACCAGGGTATTTTTGAACTCGTATTCGGCGATAATGTCCTGGCCATTCCGCTCATCAATGACGCATCTGAAATAAACATTGATGCGGATCTTTCAAAAACAAAAGATTTTTACACGGTAACGGGTTCTCCGGCGAGTAAAGATCTCCAGGAATTACTCGACAAGGTGGGTAGTAAGAATAATGAGATTCAAACTGCGTTTAATCAGCTGGACAGTCTGAAAAAAATCAATGCACCGGACAGTGTGCTGGTGGCTGCCAATATCATAAAAAATACTGCAATCGATCAATTGAACACCTACCTAAAACAATTCATTCAGACAACACCCAATGCGACGCTGGGTGTTCTCGCCCTGGGGTGGGCGTCCAGAAGCCTTCCGCCTTCTGAAATGGACAGCTCCCTGAAAAATTTAAAATCCCGTTTTCCGGGAAATGCTTTTATAGCAGAAATGGAAAAAGGAAGTCAGCAACAGCCTGAGCAACCCACCGGAAATTCCTGGATCGGTAAAACCGTTCCGGAATTGGTTATGCCCGACGTGAACGGGAAGGATGTTTCGATCAGTTCCTTCAGAGGTAAATTTGTGCTCATAGATTTTTGGGCAAGCTGGTGCGGTCCCTGCCGTATGGAAAATCCAAACGTTGTAAAAGTATTTAATGAATTCAAAGGGAAGAATTTTACCATCCTGGGAGTTTCACTCGATAAGGACAAGGACTCCTGGAAAAAAGCCATCGCGCAGGATCATCTCGCCTGGACGCAAATGAGTGATTTAAAATACTGGAACAGCCAGGCTGTTGAAACTTTCGGCTTCCAGGGAATTCCATTTAATGTGCTGGTGGATCCGTCTGGCAAAGTGATTGCGCAGGAACTTCGTGGCGAGGATCTGGATACGAAAATTAAACAGGTCCTTAATTAAACATTTCTTCGTCTTTATATTAGTGTGGTAAATGTGTAATTATATGAAATTAAAAATGTGGGAATTTAATTGTTAATGATAATGTGATAATATGAATTTCTTATTTCTTGCTGCTTTATGAATCTTCCGGCTAAATCGCAGGGGTTGGTGCTACGGAGGTAAATGAGATGAGTTCCAGTTTTGATTTTTATGCAGAACGTATATATTGAAATTTTCATTACCACATTATCATTAACAATTCAATTCCCACATTTTTAATTTTTTACAATTTCATATTAGCCACACTTTTTTTCTTACTACCTATTGCAATTAATAAAGCTGGCAAAAAAATCAAGTTTGTAAGAGTTGCCATCACGAGCGTCAGCGATGTCAGCCATCCCAGCGCCTGCGGTCCTCCAAATCCGCTGAAGCAAAAAATCACAAACCCGGCGATGAGCACCAGCGAAGTATATACGATACTGATACCGGTGGAATGGATGGTTCTGATTACCGTACTTTCCGTGCTGCTTTCCGCATTACTGTCCTGCTTAAAATTGACCAGGAACCGGATGGTAATATCGATGGCAATACCGAGCGCAATACTAAAAACGAGTACGGTAGATGGTTTTAAGGGGACACCCGCCCAGCCCATTACCCCTGCTGTAATTACAAGAGGAATTACATTCGGAAGGAGTGAACAAATGAGGATGCTTATACTCCGGAACAGGTATAACATACAGGCCGCGATCAGGATAAACGCCCAGAAAATACTTTGTTTTAGTCCGCTGATGATGAATGCACTTCCTTCCAGGAAGGTCACGGTGGTACCCGTAAATTCGATATGATAATGGGCTGTGTCGAATAATTGATCCGCTCTGCGCTCCACATTTCCGAGAATGACTGGTAAATGAATCGTGCCTACGTCTGCCATATTCACACTGATACGGAGAATTTGCTTATTGCTGTCAATAAAACTATTCGCCAGTTTCATCACGGCATTGGGCTTAATGCCACTATCCGTTTTCATACTTAAATAGGGCGCCAGGAAACTTATATCAAATTCATTCGGCAATCCATAGTCCAAACTGTCATTATTATAATAAGCCTGGCGGATAAATTTCAATCCTTCTACAACAGAAAGGGGATGCGCCATTACCGGGCTTGAATCAATATAAGAGGAAAGCTGATCGATTTTCGTAAAATTCCCCAGCATATTTGCCCGGATTCCATTTCTTCTTTTTGTATCAATCAGAATTTCCAGCGGCATTACGCCTTTGAAATTATTTTCAAAAAACTTTAAGTCCGCATATACCGTATCCGTTTTTGGAAGATCGTCCAGGATAAAAGCTTCGGAGCGAAGACGGGTCATTCCCGCTATTGAAATCGCCAGGATGAGAAGAGTGACAAAAAAAATGGGTTTTTTATGATGAAGGGCCCAGGTTTCAAGCCAGTCAAGCAAGGTAGTCAGCCAGCGGTTCGTCAGGTATTTCATATGCCTGGCTTTCGGATCGGGAAGATAACTCAGGACTGCCGGAATAAGGATAATGGAGATTATGAAGAGCAACATGATATTGATACCTGCCACGACGCCGAATTCTTTCAGAATGGCACTTTTCGTAAGGGCAAACACTCCAAACCCAATAGCCGCCGCAATATTGCAGAACAGGGTTACGATACCCATTTTACCGATCATCTCACGTAATGCTTTTCTTTTATCGCCCGTTTCACAAAATGAGGTATGAAATTTATTTAAAAAATAAATGCAATTCGGAATCCCTATTACTACGATCAACGGCGGGATGAGGGCATTGAGCAGCGTGATCTTATATCCAAAGAAATGCATAGTGGCCAGACTGAATACCACACCGAAAATCACAACCACCAAAGACAATATCATATTACTCAGACTCCGGAAAAAAATGAGCAGGATCAGAGCCGAGAGTAAAACGGAGCCCAATAAAAACCATTTCATTTCCGTTGCTACCTTGGTCGCCATATACGTGCGGATCAACGGAAGTCCGCTATAATGCATCCGGAGCTGATGCGATTTCCCAAACGCGTTCCCCCACTTTAATATATTGTTTACTACGGCAGTCCGCGCCGAGGAATTCATGATCTGTTTATTGACACTGATTGCCATTAGATAGGCGTGAGTGTTTGGATTGTAAAAAAGACTCCGGTAAAGCAGCAGATTTTCGAAAGTTCTTCTTGCGCTATCCAGATTCGCCTGGGAATCAAAAGGGCCGGGAAATATTGGTTTGGCTTCGAATTTTGATTTTCCTGTGTCGATATTTTTAGTCAGTATTATGGCATCGGGTATACTCAATACCTGTTCAACACCTTTTACTTTTTTCAGGTTTCTGCTCAACTGCAGATAATCGTTAAAAACGTCTTTGTTAAATAACTGATCTGTTTCCATCCCGATCACGAGCAGATTTCCATCGTCCCCAAATTTTTTCTGAAATTGCAGATATGCCTGGTATTTTGCATTGTCTGTTGGAGTCGCACGGGTATATTCATAACTCAACTCCACTTTGGAAGCCTGAAAAGCCGCGTATATAAAAACTGCCGTCATGAATATCAGCAGCGCCAGGCGATATTTCGAAACAAAATCAGCAATGCGTCCCCACATGTATAAGAATTTTAGTGAATCTGGTCAGTTGCCCGGCAAAGAAACTTATTTTAACCGAATTTCGCAGTAATCCGTTTGTTATGGTTCACAAGACAAAAGGCATCGTGTTGCGTACCGTGAAATACGGAGAGACCAGTGTAATTGTAACAATACTCACGGAATTATTCGGATTGCAGTCCTATCTGGTAAATGGTGTCAGAGTAGTTTCAGGAAAAGGCGCTTCTAAAGCCGGTATGTTTCAACCGGCGGCCATGCTCGACCTGGTGATCTATCACCAGGAATCGAAGAACCTGCATCGACTGAAAGAATTTAGCTGGCTGCATTTATACGAGCATATTTTTTCTGACGTCGTTACCCACGCGGTGGCGGTATTCATGATTGAACTCATGCAAAAGTGCCTGAAACAGCCTGAAACCAATCCGGAACTTTATTATTTTATGGAAGATGCGCTAAACAGCCTCGACCAGTCCGGCCCGCAGGTGCAGGCGAATTTCCCCTTGTTTTTTGCCCTTCACCTGGCCGGTTTTTTTGGATTGCGGATAGATGATAATTATTCTGAAAAAAGAAATTTTCTGGATTTGCAGGAGGGATATTTTACGGCAGAAAAACCGGCTCATCCCCACTATCTCGAATACCCGCTGAGTGAAATCAGTTCCCATCTCCTGAAAATTCGGCAACCGGGAGAACTTGCCGAATTACCCCTCAACAAGGAAAAAAGAAGATTGCTCCTGATGGCTTATGAAGATTTTTATTCGATACATATTGCGGGTTTCTCACCGCTTAAGACACTCCCTGTTTTGAGAACCATTCTTGAAGCCTGAAGAAAGTATGGAAGTATGGGAGTATGGGAGTATGGGAATAAAATTTTAGTAATTGATTTTGGAAATTGCCTATTTAAAATCTCACAATTTCATTCCCAATTGCATACTCCCATACTCCCATACACCCATACTCCCATACTCCCATACTTCCACACTTTCTTCTGCTTCCACACTTGTTAAAGTATTCTTTTAATGGTAGTTGTTTCAACCAATTCGCCATTCGCTAAATTTTCAAGCAAAACGATTCCTGGCTTCTTTCCCCTGGAAAAATCTCCCAATTTTTCTTCGAATCCCAGCGCCCTGGCCCCATTCGACGTGGCCCACGGGAGCATTTGAGAGAGGGTAATGGAAGGGAAGTTTTTTTTGATCGTTTTCATTTCCTCCAGAATACTGAGCTGGTGATTGCTGGCCAGACTATCAGTGCCCAATACGATTTGACATTTATTTTTTACGAAAAGTGGAATATCCGGCAGACAGTCTTCAATGTACCGGTTCGCATTGGGACAGAGACAAAAAAACAGGTTGTCACTGAAGGAACGGGCCTGCATCATATCCGCTTCTTTCATAAAGCTGTTATGTACGAGCAGGATTTTAGAGGCCGTTTTTAATTTTGGCAGGTAATAAGGCAGACTCCGGGTTCCCGGCACTTTGAAATGACGGGTATCTATATTCATCAGGGTGTACATCCGGCTCAGGTCACCCTTTCCCGATTCGAAAAATTCGTTTTCGGCAGCCGATTCCTGGTTATGTATCGTTATGGTCTTACCCCTGAATCGGGGAGCCAGGAGATTCCAGAGTTCATCGGACACAGAATAAGGCGCGTGCGGATTCAGTGACTGGTGATCTTCATTTTGTTCCTGTTTACTGAATAAAGCGATTAATTTTTCACCTGCCTCAAAACGGGCGGTTGCCTGTGCGGGCAACCACCCAAAAAGCTCAATAAAATTAAAATAAGCCATTCGTTTTGCAGCTTTAGGAATCAGGCTGTCTGACGTGTTGCAAATGTCTCCTACAGCCACAATTCCCGATCTCAGCATATCGGATTCGGCGGTAATCATGGCTTGCAGTTTTAATTCCCCCGAGAGATTGCGGTGATTTACAACCGAAAACACAAAATTCACAAGGCCCTGTTTTTCCGGAATCAATCCTTTGAGATGACTCAGTTCCAGATGGCAATGAGAATTGATAAAACCCGGAGACAACATCCCTGATATTTCTTCAACGTCTCCGCCAGCCTCTTTTTCTCCCACGATAGCTTCCAGCGTTCCGTCCTGTCCACAAATCAAAACAGCCGCTTCTTCATATATTTTATGACCATCAAACAAATAGTCTGCTTTCAATTTCCGGTAACTCATGGTTCAGTTAACTTTGCAGCAATATAAATTTTTCGGAGGTTATGATAGATAAACTGGATGCAATCCGGGCAAGATTCGACGAACTGGGCGTTGCGCTCACCAATCCGGCCATAGTAAACGATAACAGGAAATTTAGTTCCACCAGCAAAGAATACCGGAGCCTGGAAAAGATCGTAAAAACGTACGATGAATACCGGAATCTGCTGGACGACCTGGCTTTTAACCGGGAGGCGCTCAATGGGGAGGATGATGAATTAAGGGAACTGGCCAAGATGGAAACCTCAGCCCTGGAGGAGAAAAAAATGGCTCTTGAAGCAGGAATCAGGCAGTTGCTGATTCCTAAGGATCCTCAGGACGAAAAAAATGCCATTATAGAGATCCGGGCGGGAACGGGTGGCGATGAGGCCAGTCTTTTTGCCGGGGATCTGTACAGGATGTACATGAAATATTGTGAAAGGAAGGGATTCCGTACAGCACTTTTGAGTGAAAGCGAGGGCACGGTAGGGGGCTATAAGGAGGTACAACTGGAAGTTACCGGGGAAGACGTTTATGGCACCCTAAAATTTGAAAGCGGGGTGCACCGGGTGCAAAGGGTTCCGGATACCGAACAAAGCGGCCGGGTTCATACCAGCGCGGCCACTGTCGCGGTGATGCCGGAAGCTGAGGAAGTGGATTTTGAACTGAATCCCGCAGATGTTAAAATGGAAACTGCCCGTAGCGGCGGAGCGGGTGGCCAGAACGTTAATAAGGTGGAAACCAAAGTAATGCTGACCCATCTGCCGACTGGAACGGTGGTCGTTTGCCAGACGGAAAGATCCCAATTGGGTAACCGGGAAAAAGCTATGCAGATGTTGAGAACCAGGCTATATGATGAGCAGGTGAGAAAACAGGAGGAGGAAATATCCAGACACCGCAAAAGCCTGGTCAGCACCGGGGACCGGAGCGCCAAAATCAGGACCTACAATTTCCCCCAGGGAAGGGTTACCGACCACCGGATTGGTCTGACGGTTTACAATCTGAATGACGTATTGAACGGAAATATCGGCGAATTCATAGATGCACTGCAGTTTGCCGAGAATGCTGAAAAAATTGCAAAGCCGGCCTGAGCTGTTGCATAATTTCTACACCCCCTGTTGAAATCTAAATGAATAATGCAGAAAAATGGATATAAGTAGTAAATTCATAATAGTAAATACTTAACAATAGTCCATTAAACCTAATTCATTTTTCTACGTTTAATATATGAGGCAGGAACGATTGGAAGTCACAGGAGTTCAACGGAGAGAAAACAGATACTGAGCGAAACTTCCTAATCTTAAAAAATTGTTATTAAGAAAAGTACCCTGTAATTGATTCGTTCTGACTTGTAACTTTACAGAAGTTCTTTTTGAAATCAGCGAGACGAGGTGAAAGTGTGGCATTTGAATTGCCCTATATTAATAAATGGTCTTTTCTATTTGACTTCACAAAAGCAGTCAATTTTCTCATAAGCAGTTAGTTTTGGTTACGGCCCCTGTTTCCACAGGGGCTTACTTTTT
>Ga0209863_10000141_pt1 | contig 44955 bp, 44 predicted proteins | sample OrgsoiDNA2013046_FD_185796 | JGI IMG/M metagenome (GOLD analysis project Ga0209863, IMG submission 185796) | Permafrost soil microbial communities from the Arctic, to analyse light accelerated degradation of dissolved organic matter (DOM) -... | ecosystem: Environmental > Terrestrial > Soil >...
CTCGATCTATGTCGCCACCTCGGATCATCCTCAATGGCAGATCAGTAATCTGAAGACTGGCATGGAATTAACCGGAGGAGGAGCGGTGTTTCTATTTCTATTTATTACTTACCTCAGGCGAGCCCCTTCACCATAAACGTTTCAGATTTTGACCAGCGCGCTCACAAACAACCGACTACAATGCTTTCTTCGCCATGAAAACCAAATTTCTTTTCGTCGTCCTCACATTAGTTCTTCTTCCCAGCCTTCAGGCGCAAACGGCTCCCGCGCCCAAACCGCTCGATCTTCTCAAACATCGGCTTGAGACTATTTCTCAGGGCGTGAGTGCGGACTGGGGCGTTTACATCAAGTCGCTCGATACCGGCGAAGAAATCGCCATCAATGCTGACGCAGCCATGGACACCATGAGCGCCATCAAGATTCCGCTGCTGGTCGATGTTTACCGACAGGTAGATGCGGGCAAGATCAATCCTGCTGATCGCATTGTTCTTAAGACCGCTGACAAGCGCTTTGGGACTGGCGTTCTGCGTACACTGGATGACGGCGTTAACCTCAGCTTTCATGACGCGTTGACGCTGATGATTATCCAGAGCGACAACACCGGAACAGACATGGCGTTTGCGCGCGCCGGCGGACCAACTCATGTGACGCAGACCATGCATTCATTGGGATTGAATTCAATCGTCGCGACGGGAACTACTTTCGACTGGTTTAGCGCTTTGACGGCCGCAGGCGATCCGGCATACGCGAAGTACTCGCCGGAAGAATTGTTCACCAAAGGTTTTCCCGACAAGCTCACGGATGCGGAAGTGGAGAAATTCCATTTCGACGGCAAGCATCCGTTTGGACTCTCCAGCGCTCGCGATATGGGCAAACTGCTCGAGATGATGGCCACCAACAAAGCCGCCAGTGAGAAATCATGTAAAGAGATTCTGCGCATGATGGGCCTGCAGCAGATGCGCACCCGCATTCCGAAATTCATTGAAGACGACGCCAGCACGCCGCACAAGACCGGCGACTTTCCCCCTTACATCGCCAATGACGTTGGGCTGATTGAAACTCCGGCGGGTCGCGTGGTGGTTGTGTTCTTCACCGCGCATCATCGCGGGTTTTATTCGGAACTGGAAGACGCCATTGCCAGAATGAGTGAACAGGTGTGGGATTACTTCAATTACAGGGGTAAAGCAGGAGGCAAGTAGGACGGCCGACTAGCTGTGATCTAGAAACCTCCTGATCTCAGTCCAATAAGTCCTCACCACATGTTCAGTCTTCATGTGCCCGCCGCGATTGAGCAGTTTCAGTCTGATCCCGGTTGTCTCGGCGAAGTCTTGAACGGACTGCCATGGAATATAGGGATCATCCTTGGCGTGAAACATCATCACCTTCGAAGAAACAAATTCACCTGTATGGTGAGCAGGATTGAAAAACTTGCCCGAGTAAAGTTTGTTCCAGTTCTTCTCGCTCAGCCGGTAGCCGTTCCCAAACGCCTCGCGAATGTAAGTCGCGTAGCTTGGGTTTGAAGTTTCCTTCTTTTGCTCATCGCCCAGAATGCTCCAGTCCACCACGGGACAGTTGGCGATCACCCTGGTTACCCGCGCATCAAGTGATGACAGCAGTGCTGCCGCACCGCCGAAACTTCCACCGATGATAAAAATCTTTTCCGGTGCGAGTTTGAATTTCTTGCCGAAAGCTGTTTCGCGGATGCCTTTGGGAAGCTCGTCAATAATGTCACTCAGGTCTTCCTGTGGCGGACGCGCCAATAACTGCCCGTCACTCTCCCATGCTCCGCGCCAGCGCGGATAGAAGACCCAGTAGCCCTTCTGGGAAAGAAATTCCACCAGCGGCTGTTTGCGAGGAATGGACGGCATGCCGTCGCAAAGAAGAATCACACGATCCTTCTTGCTTGCACGTGCCGGCGGCAGAAATTCCGCCACAATTTCTTTCTTGAATCGTGTTCTGAACATTCCGATGCTCGTGTGACCCAGCCACCCTCGGCTGTAAGATTTGCTTTAAGCTCCGCTCTTCGCTCTCACCAGTTCCATGGCTTCTTCCTTCGTTCGGATCGTACCTTCTAGCTGCGCGTCTTCCACCGCCGTCAGCCATTCCTTGAACTGCGGCCCGGGCTGGAATCCCGCGGCAATCAGGTCATATCCGGTGATTAGCGGTTCTGGCCTCACTTGCTCCTCTGGCATGGTCTCAAATTTCTCTTTGGCAAAGTCATAGAGAGAAAGATCACGATGGCTGCTGAGGCAGTCAAGCCGGTGCAGGGCAAGATGCTCATCAAAGTTCGGAAGGCGTAGAAATCGCTTTAGTGTTGATTCCTTCATGCGCATCACGTCGCCAAAGCGCATGTGGTTTGCCACCAGCGAGCAAACCTGCTCGGTCTCTTCATTTGACATGCGAAACCGACGGCAGATTTCCGCGGCCATCGCCGTGCCAACCTCGGCATGCTGGTTGAAGCGAATGCGGTCCAGCATCTGAAACGTCGGCGGCTTACCTACATCATGCAGCAATACGCCCAGAGCCAGCGTTTTCGAGCATCCCGAAGGCAGCCCTTCCAGCAGCAGCAGCGTGTGTATCCATACGTCGCCTTCGGGGTGATATTCCGGAGGCTGCTGCACGCCCTGCATTTTTTTGATCTCCGGCAGGATCCGCTCCAGCAGGCCGCTTTCATCCAGCAGTTCAAACGCTCGTTTGGCCCGGCCCTCCGTCAGCATCTTGAGAATTTCATCGCGTATCCGTTCCCGGCTCACCTGATGAATCTGCGCGGCGCGCTCGCGGATTGCAGCGAATGTCGCGCCGTCGATCGTGTAACCAAATCTCGCGGCAAACCGAACAGCCCGCAGCATGCGCAACTTGTCTTCATCAAAGCGGCGGTGTGGATCGCCGATCGTGCGGACCACGTTTCGCTTAAGGTCATCCAACCCGCCCACAAAGTCGAGCACGTCTTTTGACTTCGGATCAAGCAGCAAGCCATTAATGGTGAAGTCGCGGCGCTGTACATCAAACTGCGCTTCCGTTGAGAACTGGACCTGGTCGGGATGCCGTCCGTCAGAGTAGTCTCCATCACTGCGATAGGTGGCCACCTCAATCGCGAAGTTATCGGGCTCTCCGTTCTGGCCGTCCTTGCGGACCGGTACCAGTACCACTCCAAACTGCGCACCTACGGCGTAAGTAAGAGGGAAGATTCGCATTACATCCTGCGGCGTCGCGGATGTGGCTACGTCATAGTCTGCGGGCTCGCGGCCCAGCACCAGATCACGTACGCAGCCTCCCACAAGATAGGCAGAGTAGCCTTTCTCGCGCAGTGTATGCACAATGCGTGCGGCTTCATGAGCTCTGGGTGACGTTAAGTCCATGCTTGTTTTGGATGCCATGCCGAACTTGATCCAATTCCAATAATATAGATGTATGCCAGAGGCCTGCATTTTGGGAATTGAAACATCCTGTGACGAGACCGCAGCCGCGGTCGTCAGCCGGGGAGAGAAAGTGTTGTCGAACGTGGTGTCTTCGCAGATCGCCACGCATCAACCGTATGGGGGAGTCGTGCCGGAACTGGCTTCCCGGGAACATCTGCGGGCCATTGTTCCGGTCGTTCGTCAGGCGTTGCGGGAATCAGGGCAGAGCTATCAATCCGTTGACGCCATTGCAGTCACGCAGGGCCCCGGACTCGCCGGAGCGCTGCTGGTGGGCATCAGCTTTGCCAAGGCTCTGGCGTATGTCCTGCAAAAGCCGCTGATCACGGTCAATCATCTGGAAGGGCACATTCACGCAGTTTTGCTGGAAGAGCGGCAGAAAGGTGCGTTTGAATTTGAGTTCCCAGCGCTCGCTCTTGTCGTCTCTGGCGGACATACACATTTATTTCTAGCCGAAGAGCATGCCAAAGGCTGGCGCTACAAAAATATCGGACGCACCCGTGATGACGCTGCCGGTGAAGCCTATGACAAGGTGGCCAAACTGTTGGGACTCGGATATCCCGGCGGTCCCATTATTGATGCGCTCGCAAAACACGGGAACGCGAAGGCGGTGAAATTCGGCCCGGCGCAGATCAAGCACAACAATCGCGGAACACCAAAGGACAAGCAGACGCTCCATGACTTTTCCTTCAGCGGAATCAAGACTGCCGTCTTGCATTATGTGGAGAGAGAGAACATGCGCGAATCCGTTGCCGCCAGGCAGCAGGCGTTGTCCTCCAATCCCAAACCCGCAGCCGAAGACGTCCTGCCGTTGTGTGATCAGAAGGCGCTCGATCTTGTTGCCTCATTCCAGCGTGCCGTAGTGAATGATCTGGTAGCCAAGACGTTGCACGCAGCGGACGAGCAGAATGTCCGCACTATTTTTGTTACCGGTGGGGTTGCGGCAAACAGCGAACTGCGGCAGACTTTTGAACGTGAGGCGGGGAAGGCGGGTCTGGCGGTGTATTTCCCTTCCCGGAAACTTTCCACTGACAATGCTGCCATGATCGCGGCTGCGGCCTATCCAAAATTTGTTGCGGGTGATTTTGCTGACGCGGAGTTTTCTGCCGAGGCTTCCCTCGCCTTGGTCTAGCTACGAGACCGGCTGGGATAGGCTGCCGGGAAGAATGGCTTCCACTGTCCGGCACAGCTGAGAAACGATATCGATGTCCTTGCGGATCACGTATTTCGATTCGATCTGCATCTCCTCCGACCCCTGTCGCCCTGCAAGTACGATGACCGGAATAGCTTCGGTTAGCGGGTTCGCTTTAAGGGCTGACATCAACTGGTGCCCGTCCATCTTGGGCATCTGCAAGTCGGTGACAATAATATCCGGATGGATGTGGCCAAGCATTTCCAGCGCTTCGGCGCCATTCGTGGCCGATTCGACCTGAAATCCACGGGTTTCCAGAAAACGGCAAACGGTATGCCGGATCAGCATCGAATCATCGACAACAAGAGCTAATAAAGGTGTGGACATTGAATTTCCTGAGCTTGATGTGACATTATCAAGCGGCACTCGCCAGCGCAAGCGGAATTCGCCTTATGGAAGTACCAAAGTCATTGATTAGGCTGCATTAAGCGTCAAGTTTAAGCTTCCTCGGGTTTGATTGTTTCTTCAATGGCCATGTCGCGGAATTCGCTGGCTTCAAAAACGTCGCCACATTCCTGGCATTCGACATATTCGGCGTCGTCTTCACGGGCCACGACGCGCACGCGGGGATGGCGGCAGATTTTCTCCATAGGTGTTTGGGTCGTGGGTCGATTCGAGATATGTGGATTCTGGAAATTCATGGTTCGAACCGCAGCGAGGACTTATTGGCGCAGGTTCACGAATCTTGGTTATTTTAGGCCGCTGATTGCTCTTGTCAAGTGTTTCTGAGGAACTAAAGAAGCGCCACTCAGGTCGGGAGTTCCACTTTGGTCAAGGCTTCCGGGGAATAGGGCTTTTGCGTCATCTTTCCTGTTTGTCGCCGCCGTGCCGCTAAGGCAATGGGTAAATTCCAGCGGCCCGGGCGTCTTCTATCAGCACCTTGGTCGTTGCGGAATCAGGCCGCTTCGCCAATCCGGTCTTGGCGGAAAGTACCGCTACCTGAAAGCTGGAGCGTCCGGTAAGCGCGCCATCAATGAAAAGAAATTGGTCAGTCCCCTGGGCCACGCGGACGCCCACATAGGCATGTCCTGGAACAATCACAACACTTGCATCCATCCCAAGGTTTTCAAACAAGGAGGCATACAGCACCGCCATGTCAATGCAATTACCGCTGCTCCGCCCCAAAGTGACCCGCGGCATGCGCACACGTTCCGAGGTTCCTTTGTTGCCGCCAAGGGTCGCGGAACTCTTTACGTAAGAGAGGCCCATTTTTTTAACTGCGTTATAAATCGCCTTTGCTTCCAGATACGTTTCCTGTTCCTGCTCTGCTGGAGCTTTCCAGTTCTCATACCCGGGCAGGCGACGGTCAGACGTGAAGCTTTTTGCCTCCGCCAGGACCTTTTCAATCATCGCGTCATGTGGCGTCACCCATGAGGCGATGAATGGCGCATATTTAAATCCATTGCCCCAGTCAATGTCCTCGGCGGAGCGCAGGCGCACAGGCAGCGTGATCTCGTCGAGCTTTTTTGTTCCTGACAGATCGCTGAATGTTACATGCACGGTGGCGGCAATGATCTCGCGGTTGTTGTAGAAGCGCGGCAGGAACGTCGGTGCGAAGGCGAGCGTATGCTGGGTGCCCGGCGGAACGTCAGATAGCTGGATTTCTTCATCACTCCAGCCCACCACGCTCACAGCCACGCGCTGACGCAGATTCTCTTTCCCCGGGTTCGTAATTGTCACGCTGACCGTGGCAAAACTTCTCTGCTCGGGGCCCAGTAGCGATGAGTAGTTGGCAAAGACAGGGAAGATCTCGCTGTCGATCCCGGCCTGAACTTTATAGAAAGTGGTGGGCATTCCAGGATGCGCGACCTTGGGATCTGGACGGTCAATTCCGCCCTCACCTGCATGAGCACTAAGTGCCGGCAGGGCTAGGAGAGCAATCGAAACTAAAAAGATGCAGGAACGACGAAAGTGCATGGCATTTAAGAGAATAGGCCGCCCACTAGGGGTTACAATCCGCCTTAAGCCTTACTTCGTATCCCCAGTACTAGGTAAAGTTGTCTCATCGTTAGGTCTCCCAACAATGACGTGCGCTATATCATCAACATGCACACGGCACAAACGGTGTTCGGAACTCCATTCGGCAACGTTGCCAGAAACCCGGAAGTGGATGCTCCATCCAACCGGCTTGACGCGTCCATCTTCAAGAACATCAGGCTGGGCGAACACTCCAACTTTGAGATGCGTATGACTGCAACCAACGCCCTCAATCACTTCAACTACAGCAGCATCGATCCAAACATGGAAGATGCTGGTTTGAGCCCGAATCCCAGCAGCCTGTTCGGACTCGGATTCAACAACCCGGCACAAACCACTGCCAACGGTCGTCTGTTTACCATCAGCGGCCGTGTAACGTTCTAAACAACCAGCAAGCACTGCAAAGCCCGCCGGCTCAATACCGGCGGGTTTTTTATTGGGTCTCTCGTTATTGCTGAGCGGGAGCAGGCAAGCCTGCTTGTGAAGGCCTCTTCGTAAAGGCCCCTCCAGCCAGCGCCAGGACCAGCGGGAAGCATTCCAGCACGTAGCGGGGCTCCGGGTTCTCCAGAGTGCTCAGGAAGAGCGTACGCAACAGCAGGAAGCTCACAATCGCCACAGAAGCGGCCCCAAACTTACCTTGCCTCCATCCACGCCAGGCCAGTATCAGGAAGGCCATGTTGATTCCAGCCCACGTCACTGCAAAGATGCTTTGACCCCGGTGTTTGGAGAAGTCCCACCAACGGCTCTCCACGGGCAATATCTCAGTCCGCGGGCGCAGCCAGATATCAGCCATTCTCAAAGTGGGCAGCCAGACATAGTAGCGTAGCGGATTGTGGGCCATCCTCTGCAATGCCAGGTTTTCAAAATCATGGTCCAGGTCAGGATCAATCGAAAGCTGCTGGCTGTATTCGTCAAACACGCTTTCTGTGCGCTCGTATGCTATCCGTGAATCAAATGCCCGCTCAGGCAGGTCGCCCAGGCTGATGTCTTCGCCTGGCACATGCCAGTAAATATCTTCAACCGAGACATAATCCACGATCCAGGTGCGCACCCAATGATTGAAACCGGATGGCACAAACTCTCCCGGATCGTTGGCGTAACGCGGCGCCAGCGGCTGGACCACATGAAATGTCCGCCAGTTACGAATTGTCCAGGGAAGCAGTGGCGCAAGCGAAATGAAAGCAAACAGCAGGCCGGCTGTCACAACGCGCTGCCTGTTGCTTGCGGTAAAAAGCAACACGGTCAATGCCATCGCGAGCGCGGCCATGATGATTCCGTCATCCGGACGGATCAACAGCGCAGCGCCGGTCCACGCGCCGGCAACGCACCACAGGCGGTTGGCCGAGGCGTCTCCAGCCTCCAAGGCCTTGAGTCCACGCACGCCGTAGTAAAAACAATGCGCGGTGCATAAGATGGCCAGCGTTTCAGAGAGCGGTGCAGCGGTATAGTTCGCAGTAAAGGGGCAGATTGCCGCCAGCAGGTAAGCAGCCTTTGCTGCCCGCTCATTCATCCACTCAAGTGCAAGCGCGGCAATCACCAGGCAGGTATTGGTATCAATGAAAGCCTGGATGATCATCACGGCGCCGTAATGGTCCGTTCCAAAAATCTTAAAAATCGCCGCGAGAAATGCCGGATAGCCTGGCAGGCGGATCAGGGTCGGATGGAGAATTCCACTGTCAGTAATTCCGTAGACTCCATCATGCAACAAGTGCTTGGCAATTTCGCCATAGACGAACGTGTCTCCGGTGACGTGCGGGTATCTCCACACAAAAAACAAACGCAGGGCCAGCGCCGCCAGAGTTACTGCGGTGAAATAGATCCAATTCTGGCGTACCAAAGTTAACAATTTTTTCATGCAGGATGGGCAAGTCTAACGGCTGGGTTCTCAGGTATTCAACTGGAAACCATCTGGTAATGTGCTTCATTGACCAGCGGTTGCCGTCAGCTTACGATGGATAAAGCCTCCCACCATGACGAAACAGGTCTTTTACGATCCACAAAGAAAGCGCTGGACCCGGTTACGGTTGCTGTTTGACGTGCTCGGCATCGTCATCAGCGCACTCGTCCTGTTCTTTATCGTGTCTGTTTTCTTTCAGAAGGAATTCCTTCCGCCCACGTTGCTCCCGGCGCTCAAGCGTAACCTGCACACGGTAAAAGAGCGTGAACGGGCGAAGAAGACCAAGACTGTAAACACTCATCGTAAGACCAAGGCTCCGCCTTCAGAAGTTGTACTGAATACTGACGAAGGAATTCGTGCGGCCTATTACGTCACCTGGGACGCAGCCAGCTTTGTCTCGCTCAAGCAATATTATCCGCAGATAGACCTTCTGTTCCCGGAGTGGCTTCACGTTCTAAGTCCTGACGGGCATATTCAGAGCGTGGATGACGTGAACCACCTTTTCCCCATCATCCAGAATGGTCGCGTGCATTCGCCGGATGATCGCGTGATGCCGTTTCTCCGCAATGAAAAAGCCAACATGGATGTGCTGCCGCTGATCAATAACTTTGATCCGGTGGCCAAACAATGGCTTACCAATATCGGCGACTTCCTGATTGATCCCAATGCGCGCCAGACTTTTCGCCAGCAGCTTCTGGTCTTCCTTGCCACGGACAAGTTTAAAGGCGCGTCCATCGACTTCGAGGAAATTCCCCTCTCCGCGCAGCCGGGTTTCCGGGCCCTCATCACCGAACTGGGACAGGATCTTCATAGCCGCGGTCTCAAGCTGTACGTGAACGTGCCCGTATCTGACAAAGACTTCGACTATCCGGCCCTGGCTGCCAGCTCTGATGGTCTGGTGATCATGAATTATGACGAGCACCAGACTACCAGTGGTCCCGGCCCCGTCGCCTCGCAGCCCTGGTTCGTCTCCAATATCAAGCAGGCACTCAAGGACATTCCTAAAACCAAGATCATCTGCGCCATTGGCAGTTACGGTTACGATTGGGCCACCAACAAAAAGACGCACAAGATCGTTAACGTGGATACCAACAACGTGCAGGAAGAATGGCTGCACGCGCGTGAGTCAGAATCAGATATTGATCTGCACCCCGGATCTCTCAACCCGCACTTTGCCTATCAGGAAGACAATGGCATTGAGCACCAGGTCTGGTTTCTGGATGGAGTAACCGCGCTGAACCAGATGCGGGCAGCGCGCCAGCTTGGAATCAGGACGTTCGCCTTGTGGCGGCTGGGTTCAGAAGATCGCTCACTGTGGGCCATCTGGGATACGCCCAGTGAAGCCAATGCCGAACAAAAACTCAGGAACGTTCCTGCCGGGGAAGACGTTGACAGAGAAGGTTTCGGAGACATCCTCTACGTGGGCAAGCAGCCCAAGTCCGGCGAGCGCGATGTCACACTTGATCCGGACACCCGTCTGGTTACCGCGGAAACAATGACTGCGCTGCCTGAGCCTTATCAACTCAGCCAGTACGGCCACAAAAACAAGGAAGTCGCCATCACCTTTGATGATGGCCCGGATCCCACGTACACGCCGCGAATCCTTGATGTCCTTAAGCAGGAACAGGCGCCCGCAACTTTTTTTCTCATCGGTCTTGAAGTGCAGAAATTTCCCTGGCTGGCCAGGCGTATCTATGATGAAGGGCACGCAATTGGCAATCACACCTTCACTCATCCTGACATCAGTGAAGTATCGCAGCGCTATATTGATCTTGAACTGAACGTCACGGAAAGGCTCTTTGCCAGCAAACTGGGAGTAAAGCCGCTCTTCTTCCGGCCGCCGTACTCGATTGACCAGGAACCTGACATCGCCGATCAGGTCCGTCCCATCGACCACGTACAGAGCATGGGATTCATCACCATCGGTTCCAAAATAGATCCTGATGACTGGCAGCGTGGCCGCACGGTGCAGGACATAGTCACCGCCGTAATGGACCAGGCGGAGCGGTACGCGACCGACGCCTGCCAGACGCACCAGCCGCCGGTCTGCGGAAACATCATTCTTCTTCACGATGGCGGCGGAGACCGCGAAGCCACTGTCCAGGCATTGCCACAGATCATTGAACGTTTGCGCGCCGACGGTTTCAAGATTGTTACCGTGGAAGAACTCATGGGCAAGACCCGTGCAGACGTCATGCTCAAGCTCGTTCCCAATGAAATTCTGGCTGCCCGGTTGAATGATGCAACGTTCACCATGCTGAACATCCTGATCCTCATCATCAAGTGGGTGTTCCTGCTGGGTGACATTCTCATGAGTGGACGCCTGCTCGGCATCGGCATGCTGGCCACCTATGACCGCCTGCGTAAAGTCCCGATCCTTGCCGGGGCGGACTTCAAACCGGCAGTTACTGTCATTGTTCCTGCATATAACGAAGAGAAGGTCATTGAGCAGACGGTGCGTTCCGTGCTCGCGTCTGATTATCCCAACCTGCATACCATTGTGGTGGATGATGGATCTTCTGATCGAACAACCCAGGTGGTGGAAGAGAAATTTGCCCGGGAGATCGCCGACGGCCGTGTGCGATTACTCACCAAGACCAACGCCGGCAAGGCTGATTCGCTGAATCACGCGTTGAAATATACTGACGATGAAATCTACGTCGGCATTGACGCTGACACCGTTATCGCTCCCAATGCCATCTCGCTTCTGGTTCCGCATTTTGCCGATCTCAGCGTGGCGGCGGTGGCGGGCAACGCCAAGGTGGGCAACCGCGTAAACCTCTGGACGCGCTGGCAGGCGCTGGAATACATCACTAGCCAGAATTTTGAACGCCGCGCACTGAATGTTTTTGGAGCGGTCAGCGTGGTGCCCGGCGCCATTGGCGCATGGCGCGTCTCGGCTGTGCGTGAATCCGGCGGCTATCACCTGGATACCGTGGCGGAAGACGCCGACCTCACCATGTCATTGCTGGAAAAAGGTTGGCGTGTGGTGAATGAAGATCGGGCTCTGGCTTTTACTGAAGCGCCCACCAACGCCAAGGGCCTCATGCGCCAGCGTTTTCGCTGGTCATTTGGAATCCTTCAGGCCGTTTGGAAACACGGGAAAGCCATTCGTAAACGCAGCCGCCTTGGCTGGATCGCGCTTCCCAACATCATCGTTTTCCAGATCGTCTTGCCGCTGCTCTCGCCGTTTATTGACTTGATGTTTGTCTTCGGTACGCTGCAATTCCTGCTCGAACGATACTTCCATCCGGAAAGTACCGATCCGCGCAGCTTTGAGCAATTGGCGCTTTTCTTTGTGATCTTCCTGGCAATTGATTTCGTGGCGTCTGCGCTGGCCTTTCTGCTGGAGCGCCGTGAAGCCGGACGTGGAGAAGATTTTCAGCTTCTGCTCCATCTCTGGCTGCAACGCTTTTCCTATCGCCAGCTTTTCTCGGCAGTGCTGATTCGCACGGTCAAACGCGCTGTTGACGGCAAGCCTTTCGCGTGGGACAAACTCGAACGTACCGCGGCCGTATCCAGGAATCGTGCCGAGGCGCATCCCGTCAATACCAATCCGTAGATGCTTTTTTTATAAAGGAATGTGGAGCGCGGCCGCCCTCGGCTGCGGCAGTCCTTGACGCAGGTCGTGCAACACTGAGGGAACCAGGCAGCGAAAGGCCGTCAAATCTCAATTAAAGTTAGAGCACGGGCTCCCTTGCCCGTGCTGCTTTCTTTGGCTTGAACCCGCTAAAGCGGTAGCGCTGTAACAGCCTTACTTTGTCATCGGCTTGGTAATTTCTCCCAGCAAATCAGCCTGCCCATCCGCGCGTACCAGGTGCGGATATTTGTCGCCGCCGTGATAATCCACCTGAAAGCTGATGATGTAGTCGCCGTTTTCCGCCAGGAGCGTCAACGGTTGCTGGCTTTTCACCCCGGCACGCAGGGCATTGTGGATTGCGTCTTTGGAGAACTTCCGCCCGTTCACTCCGATGATGCTCATGCCCGGCCCCAGGCCGGCATTAAATGCCGGAGAGCCGGGAATCACGTCGCGCACGTCGCCTTCCTTGGTGATAAACGCCCCAATGGAAAAACTCAGGTCCATGGATCCGCCTGATTTTTCCGCCGCATCCATGGTGATGTTTTTCTGGTCGGTGTAAACCAGCTTCCATCCTCCATTTTCAATTCCACCCAGCGGCGCGTGCGCTGATCTGGAATCAAGGCGCTCACGCAGAAACTTTGTCCAATCATAGGGAACCACCTGGTTCAGCGTGGACGCCACGTCTTCAAACTTGTAAGGGATTACATTTGGCACGCCGCCTTGGCCGCCAAAGAAGATTTTGCAGAAGTCGTTGAGTGATTTCTGCCCATTACTCTGCTTGCGCAGAGTGGTGTCCACATCCAGCCAGATCAAATAGCCTTCCGGGTAGTAATCGGCTGAGCGGCGCCAGCTTGCCCATTGTGGCGGGGCTGAGAACAAAGTTTGTACAGAGGTCGCCGTGTCTTGCAGCGGACGCCACGTGCGCCCTACGCGATGGTCCAGCATGGCTGCCGTGGCAGCCAGATTGTCGCGGAACTGCTCCGCGCTCCGCAAGCCGACTCGTGCTGCAAGAATGTTGCCCCAATAGTCTGTCATGCCTTCATACACCCATAGCAGATCACCTTTCATGGGCTCCTGATAGTTGGGCGTCACCAGGCCGGCGGGACGGCGATGTTTGCCGTTCCATGAGTGTGTGAACTCATGGGGCAGCAAGTCGGCTTCAAGATCATGCGCGTTGGGATCGCTGAATACATCCTCACCTGTCCCGTTATCGCTCGATTCGTGATGTTCCAATCCGTGATGTGCTGTCTGGTCACTGAGTGTCCATAGAAAATGATATTTCTCGTAGTGCCGGCTTCCGAAGAGCGCTCCTGATTCAGCTATCAGTTGTTTGTAACTGGCCAGGTCTTTTTCCGTGATCTGGATTGCGTCTTCAGTCTCTCCCACCATGTCAATCACGTGGACTGGTTTCTCACCTGCCGGACTGAGCTGGATCTGGCGATAATATTGTCCAGCGATGAGTGGTGAATCCACCAGCCGAGTGAGTGAAACCGGCTGAAATTCCGCCGTGCTTCCCGATTCATGCGCAGGTGTGAGAGCTGTGCCGTACTTCCATCCTTCGGGCAAGCGTATGGACGCAGTGACCTGCACCGCGTCGGAGGCCACACCCTGCGGATAGAAAACCACCTGGTTCCACAAAAGATCGATCACTTTGCTCGAGGCCAGAGAACTTTTGCCGTTATAGGAGAGCAGGTCGAGCGATGCCTCGATTTCGTGCGTCCCCTGCGGAATCTGCAGGTGAAACGCATACATATCGACCAGATCGCGCTGCCACTCCAGATCCTGATTGCCTGCTTTGAAATGAACGCCGGTCAGATTGGCGATGGGACCGGTTGGGCGATGATTGCCGGGAATCCACTTGGGATAGACGATGGTGACAGGCCCGGCTTGGACTGGAATGGTGACTTTGGCGTGAATAAAGTTTCGAGCGGCGTCAGTTGCGTCCACCGAGATGCGTTCGTTGATTGTGGTTTGCCCGTGCAGTGAAGAAATCAAAATGGCAGAAATAATCAATGTACAGAGGGTCTTCATCAGTTCTCCAGAAGTCATGTAGGCCGCGGTTCCGCGTCGTGCAGCAAAGCAGGCTATGGTACCTTTTTGAAGTCCCCGAAGCAAAGAGCAACAAAATAAACATTCCTAAGAATTGAAGGAGATATCAGTGCCCACACTCATCACCTCCCCAACACGAGTACAGGCTGCTGGAAACCTGCCCAAACTGATTGATGAATACGTTGGCCGCCTCAATACCAAAGAGGAGCGGCTCAGCGTGGCGCACATGCGCAGCCCCGCAGGCTGGGTTGAGCCGGGACAGACGCCGGAATTTCTGGAGTACACGGTCGTGCTGAAAGGCAGGCTGGTGGTTACCCACAAGGAAGCTGATCTTAAAGAAAAGAGTTTTGAAGTAAAGGCAGGCCAGGCGGTGATCAGCCAACCAGGCGAATGGATTCGCTACTCAACGCCCGATGAAGCCACGGAGTATATCGCCATTTGTCTGCCGGCGTTTTCGCCCACTACCGTACATCGCGACGAATAATCGTTTTTAAGCGCAAAAAAAATGGCGACCCATTGCGGGCCGCCATTTTGTTCATGTGTCGAAGCTTACTTCTTCGGGTTGGTGGAGGTGTTGTCCTTCTGCACGCCAGACTTGTCCATGGACTTGTCGGCAGTAGCAATCTTCAGGTGATTCTTAATTTTGCGGTCGCCAGCGTTAGTCTTGACGATCTTCTCGGCCTGGTCCTTCGCATCTTTGCTGGGCACGGTGCCGGTCAGTTCAACGTTCTTATCGGTAACCTTCGCGGTAATGTTTGCGCTGGCCAGGGTTGAGTCCTGCTGAAGTGCGGACTGAATGGTGCTCTGAACGTCGTTTGTGCTGGTTCCAGCGGCTGCATCGCTTTGCGGCAATTTGGCGCTGTCGGCCGGCTTTGCGGTTGTGTCAGGAGCAGCTACCGGGGCTTTTCCAGACTGGTCAGTCGTGGGGCTCGTTGAACTCGGCGCCTGAGTGTCAGGATGTGCCGAAGGCTGCGACGCGTCCGGCGCGGGTGACGTCGAAGACGGTGGAACCGTCGGCGGTGTCTGGGGCGATTGCTGTCCCATTCCCTGTGCCAATGCCAAACCGCTTCCTAATGCCATCATCAAAGCAAGCTTACTGATGTTTTTCGTCATGCGTGTCTCCCTTTATTTTTACTTGGATTGCGAAGTGAGGCGCACCCCTCAAAAAATTACGCACTCGTAGGTTGGCGTAAACGGGGCAGCAAATATTGCATAGGGAATTAGATGCCCTCAGGGACCGGGGGTTGGCCCCTGAGGTTGAGTTTCGAGCAGCTCAGAAGTGGGGCACTTTATATCTTTAAGTGTCTGCTTAAAGTGTCTGCTTATGCCGTGAGACTCTGAACAGGCTGGCTGGCCGCGGTGCGCCATGCGCCCACGGTATTGCCGCGTTCATTGGTGTAATAACCCTGGACTGTATAACGGCTGGGATCGTCTGGTGGGCCCCATCCGAAGAGTACCCAGGCCTCCAAGTCGCCGTTTTCTTCACCGTCATCCGCCACCCAGCCCTGACCAGGGACTTTGTCCGTGGCAGCTTCCGCCAACTCATGTGCATACACGGCGGTGAAGTCGCCAATCTGGCCGCCACAGCCCTGGCATAACGAGGAAGGCAGCACTGCATACGCTATTTCAGTGCCTTGATAAGAGAATGCATCGTGATATCCGCAATACGACTGGCAGGACTGATCTGCCCCCAAAACCGAGGTGACACCATCGGGCAGGATCAGAACAAAGAGGCTGTTCACGTTGGCAATGATCTTTCCCTGATCCAGCAAAGTTGACACCGCCGATTGGGCGGCAGAGTCTGAAAAGCTGGAGCCCGAGTCCAATGCCGGACCATCAATCGCGCCCTGATAGGTTCCGGAACCGGTGCCATAGTTCAGCTCGCTGAGCGGATCCAGATATCCGCTCTCCACCACAGCTTTGCTGAAGCCTTCCACCAGATTACGATCACCCCAGAAAGGTCCCATATAAATGTTGGTGACCATCGGTACGGCAATCTGGCTTCCGCCTCGATTGCTGAACCCGGATGCGCCTCCGGGTCCGGTAGGCGAAGCCAGCGGATTGGTCGCCAATTCCGGATCATCGCCCTCATGCAGTAATGCAGAACGCATTACGTGTCGCGGCGGAACAATCTGCATTACATTGGGTCGTTTTCCGATTGAGCACAACTGCCCCATGCTCATTTTGCGGTTGTGGTTCGTCTTCAATTTCATCGGCGCTTTACTCCCAGGGGGTCATTTTATGCCTTTTTTCCCAGGGCAAGTTGGATGGCAGGCATTAGCTTCGGGAATCGAGAGCTGGAGTTACCGCACGGAGCTTTCGGGGACTACAATCTGGCTAGGGTTATGGCTAACTGGCTGGACATTTCCTGCCGGTGGCTGGCAGCTGGTTCGGAGGCTGAATATGAAATCCTTATTCACTACTTTCCTGGTTTTTCCATGTTTGCTTTGTGTGACCGCCTGTGGCAGTAACATGATGATGACGAACACCACCAATATGTCACGGCAGCTTCAGACCATCACCGTGACGCCCGCATCGGCCACTGCGCAAAGCACGTCACGTCAGGTTCAGTTCACACCCATGGGAAGCTACACGATGGCGCCAATGTCCGCCATGCCAACAGTGCTCTGGTCCGTGGGAGATCCGTTCTCCGCCATGCCCGCGGCCGCTGGAGTCACCATCAACCAGAACGGATTGGCTTCCTGCTCCACCTTCTCAGGGATGGTCACAATTCAGGCTACTGCGCCCATGAATCCCAGTATGTCTCTCATGCAGATGGGCATGATGACAATGAACGTGGCAGGTGCAGCGCAGCTTACGTGCCCGTAAGTTCAGGCATTCTTCATTTGCTCATAACGGCGTGAAGGTTGATTTCACTGCCTGCGTAGATTTGCAGCTCGCGTTGCCAGTCCTGAAAGCCTGGCTGCCTCACTTGAATTTTGTATGAACCGGCTGGCAGGCTGAGTGTGGACGGAGTTGTGCCGGCAAAGCGGCCATCGATCTGAATATCTGCGCCTTCCGGCTCGGATGTGATCTTTACCGTTGCAGGAGCCCCGTTGGAGATGGAAGTCAACGCGTCCGCGTCAAAGGCGATGGTCATCCAGGGATACTCAAGCCACCTGCGGTTACCATGCACAATCTCGCGCAGAGGCTGTCCCAATTTGGAGACGATCTGATTGCGTGACATGCCGAGATCAATTTCAATCACTACAGAATTTGTCTGCGGCCCTGCGCCGGTCTGGGCCGGCTCTGCAGGTGTTGCAGCTCTGGTGGTCGCGGGTGGCACGGCCGCTATCCCCGCACCCTCTGGCAGAAGCCATTCATCGAGTTCTGGATAAATACGGCTCACCTCACCACGCTGGATCAGGTCTTTGTCGAAAAAGAAGTTCAGGCTCGCCCAAAGCTGGCCTGTCTGGCCGCTGGAGGTGACGCTCTCCGTGCTTAGGAGTCCAATAGTGATTGCATCAGAGCTCACGCTCACTGCAACCACGTAAAAGCGCCCGCCCACGGCAAGAGGGACTGCGCCTTCCTTCGGTCCTGACAGCACCTCCACTTTGTCCCCGGTAATGGACATGGAGATCAACTGGTTACGCTTCAGGCTGCCAAACAGCCCGTCTTTGCGCAGCACCACTACTCCCCCGGCGTGGCGAATGGATTTTTCACCGCCGCCAATCCCCATCGCCCGTGGACCGATCCTGGTCATGCGGTAGCGTGTCTGCAGGCTTTCCTGAATCTCGGCCGCCCGACCGGATTGCTGCCCCGGAGCTAGCGACACCACAGTGAATATTGCCAGGATGAGAAGACAAAATCGCATCATAACCTTCCCTCTGCCATTGCCGGAGGGTAGCGGAAGGCTGAGCTGCGCGTCAACATGGCTCAACTATCGCCGCATCAACCGAAACCCTGTAAACTGGCATTTCCGCATGGAAACACCTGTCAATCGCGAAATGGTGGTGGTGCAGTCCCCACCCATGTCTCTGGCCGTGGTGCAGATGGAGACCAATACTGCTGAACTCACTGAGCAGATTGAGAAATCCTTCACTGCCGTGTATGCGGCCGTAAACAGCGGAAAGATACCGCATCCGGGAAACAACGTGATTGTCTATCGCCAGATTGGCAGCGGAGAGGTTGAAGTGGAATGCGGCGTCCAGGTTTCAGGCGGATTTGAAGGCGCCGGCGAGGTTGTCTATCGGGCATCTCCCGGGGGACGAGTTGCCACCACTCTCCATCGTGGCCCGTATGACAGGCTGGGAGAAACGCACGCTGCCTTGGTTGCCTGGTCGCGCAGCCATGGCCTGCGCCCAACGGGTATTTTCTGGGAAGTCTATGGAGACTGGAGCGACGACCCGCAACAGCTTCGAGTGGAGGTTTTTCACCAGGTGGCGGAAGACGACATTGTTTAGAAGATTTCTTCAATCGTTGGCGGAATTCGTCCGCTTTGTCTTCCTGCCGCTTAACCATCCGCCGGTGCCATCGACTGTTCTTGCTTATGGCAGTGCAGTCATCATCTGTTATGATTTTTGAGTATAGGACTACACTCTATTGCCGAGCCAAAAGCAACTCAGGTGGTCTGAATTAAAAGTCGGGATTACCGTTCTTGTCGCATCGGGAGTCTTGGCGTTCCTGGTGTTCCTCATGAGCGGAACCACCGGCATGTTTACGCGAAAATTCACGCTCATTACCTACTTCGACAATGCAGAGGGTTTACGTCAGGGGCAGCCTGTGGACTTGCAGGGCGTTCCCGTAGGCAATGTCACTATGGTCAAAGTAGTGCCCAACCGTCCTCTTGCTCCTGTACAAGTCGTCATGAAGATCAAGACGGACTGGCAGCCCTTCGTTCACAAAGACAGCAAAGCCACGGTGAAGACAGCCGGCATTCTGGGTGAGTCATTCATTGACATTGATAGCCGCAAAGCCTCCAAGGGCACCGTTGTAGATGGCGATGAATTGCAGTCAGACAGTGCTCCCGGCATTGATGACGTGGTCCGCAGCAGTCAGGGAACTCTTCAGAACATGGACGTGCTGATCCGCCGTCTGGATCGCATTGTGGCCTCCGTGGAAAGCGGCAAAGGAACGCTGGGAGAGGTCATCAACGATCCCACCCTGATCAATAAAATCAATGCTGTTCTCAACCAGGTGCAGGGCATGCTCAACAACGTGAGCAACGGGCAGGGAACACTGGGCCAGCTATTTACGGACAAGACGCTCTATCGCAAGCTGGATGAAACCGTTGACAAGCTCAACAAGATTGCCGATGACGCTCAGGCAGGGAAGGGCAATTTAGGAAAGCTGTTGAAGGATGAAAGCCTCTACAGCAACCTGAACCAGAGCGTGACCAAGGCCAACAAGCTGCTTGATGATGTAAACGCCGGCAAGGGCACTCTGGGCAAGTTAACCAAGGATGACGCGCTCGCGACCAAGCTGCAGGACACCATCAACAAACTTTCGGCCATTGCTGATCGTCTCGACGCCGGCGAAGGCAGTGTAGGTATGCTGCTGAAAAACCCCTCTCTCTACAACAATACAGACCAGATGCTGGTTGAAACCCGCTCCCTGATCAAAGCCATTCGAGAAAATCCAAAGAAATACCTGACCATCCGTTTCCGGATATTGTAGGTTTGCTGCTGTGGCGCGGTCTCGCCATGGATCTCAGCCGCTAACGTAAGATATGATTCGTTCGTCTAAAATGATCACGTCCGCCTTTATACCGTAAATATCCCTAACTGAAACCACCCCACTCGAGGCGAATTCAATGCGTATGTTGTTCCGTTTACTTGCTCTCTGCTGCCTGCTCGCAGGCATATCCCTGGCACAGGCGCCTGCGGCCAAATCCACGTCGCAAGGTCCTTCTGACGTTCCTAAATACATCCCGAGCTTTGATGAAAAGGCGCTGGACAAGACTGCTGATCCCTGCGTGGATTTCTACCAGTATTCCTGCGGTGGCTGGGTGAAAAACAATCCGATTCCGGCTGACCAGCCGCTATGGGGCCGCTTCAATGAACTGGCGGAGCGCAATCGCGTCATCCTGCACAATATCCTGGAAGAGGCTGCCAAGGCCACCAAGCGCGATGCCAACGAGCAGAAGATCGGCGACTTCTACGCCAGTTGCATGGATGAAGATGCCATCAACAAGAAAGGCGCCGCTGTTCTCAAGCCGGAGTTTGATCGAATTGCCGCCGTTAAGGACAAAGCTGATCTACCCGCCGTCATCGGCCACATGCATGCGGAAGGCATCAATAGTTTCTTTGGTTTTGGTTCTGGCGCAGACTTCAAGAACGCCAAAGTGGTGATTGCTCAGGCTGACCAGGGCGGGCTCTCTTTGCCTGATCGTGATTACTACTTGAAAGATGACGCCAAGTCCGTTGACCTGCGCAAAGCTTATGTCCAGCACGTGACGAATATGTTCAAGCTTCTGGGTGACGCACCGGAGAAAGCCGCTGCTGAAGCCAAGGCGGTGATGGATATTGAAACCGCTCTGGCCAAGGGCTCCATGGATCGCGTGGAGCGTCGCGATCCGGAAAAGATTTACCACAAGCTTTCCAACCAGGAGTGGCAGGCACTCGCGCCATCTTTCGTGTTCACAAAATACGTTACCGACCTGGGTGCGCCGAATTTCACGGCGCTGAATGTCGCTAATCCGGAATTTTTCAAGGCGTTGGACGCAGAGCTGACGGCCGCCAGCCTGGAAGACCTGAAAACATACACGCGCTGGCAAGTGGTACATGACTTAGCCGCGGTGCTTCCGGTGCCATTCGTCAATGAGAACTTCAATTTCTACGGGAAGACCCTCTCAGGTTCCAAGGAACTGCGTCCGCGCTGGAAGCGTTGCACTGCGGCAGCGGACGCTGATCTGGGCGAAGCCGTAGGCAAGGTTTTCGTGGAAAAACATTTTCCTGCCGATGCCAAGGCGCGCACGCTGAAAATGGTGCAACAGCTTGAAGACGCCCTGCGCAAGGACATACAGGCTCTGGACTGGATGTCAGACGCGACTAAAAAGCAGGCCATTGTGAAACTGGACGCCATCCAGAACAAAATCGGCTATCCCGACAAATGGCGTGACTATTCTGCTCTCAAGATCGTACGCGGTGATGCTCTGGGCAATGCCAAGCGCGCCAACGAGTTTGAAACCACCTATCAACTCAATAAAATCGGCAAGCCGCTGGACAAGCGTGAATGGCAGATGACGCCTCCCACGGTCAACGCTTACTACGATCCCACGGAAAACAACATCAACTTCCCGGCCGGAATTCTTCAGCCGCCCTTCTATGACTTTAAAGCTGACGATGCCCTTAATTTTGGCGGCATTGGCGCGGTCATCGGCCATGAATTGACCCATGGCTTTGACGATCAGGGCGCGCTGTTTGATGCTGAAGGTAATTTGAAAAACTGGTGGACACCGGAAGACCAGAAGGCTTTCAACGAACGTACATCCTGCATTGTGAAGGAATATGACAACTTCGTAGCCATTGACGATGTTCACGTGCGCGGCAAGCTGACCTTGGGCGAGAACACCGCTGATAACGGCGGCCTGCGCATCGCTCACATGGCGCTGCTCTCCAGCATTATGGCCGGCGGAAAGGCGCCGGAGAAGATCGACGGCTTCACTCCGGAACAGCGCCTGTTCCTTGGATGGGGACAGATCTGGTGCCAGAATGCGTCAGAGCAGATTGCACGCCTGCTGGCCCAGACCAACGAACATTCACCGGGTAAGTATCGCGTGAATGGCGTAGTGCAGAACATGCCGGAATTTCAAAAGGCATGGAGCTGCAAGCCCGGTCAGCCGATGGTGAGCCAGAATGCATGTCATGTATGGTAGAGAACGAGCCTGATAGATAAACAGAAATTTATTTGAAGGAGCCCTGCAAGTTTGCAGGGCTTTTTTCATTCCTACTCTGCTTTTCCAACTGAAGAGGATGGAATGCAGCGAACCATCTGCGCATTGGCTGTTTTAGTGTGCTTGCAATCTAGCTTGCCTGCCCAGGATTTCACGCGAAGCGAGCTTGGCATTGAAAGCTCCACGCTTTTTCAGAATAGGCTGGCAAATAAGCTGGACTCCGGCTTGGGCGGTCGATTTACCTATAACTTCACGCCAAGCCTGGCTCTGGAAACATCCGCTAGTTACTATCCCACAAACTCCGCGATGAGAGGGGTAACCACACAAGATGGCGGGACAGCGCTTTCCATTCTTGCTGGCGTGAAGGCCGGCGTTCGAAAACGTAAGGTTGGAATATTTTTCAAAGCGCGCCCTGGGATACTGAGTTTCAGTGACGCTGGCACAAGCACTCTGACCACGGCCCGCAAATCCCATGCGGCTTTGGATCTGGGCGGCGTCCTGGAATTCTATCCTTCCGCTCGGACCATCCTCCGCCTTGATGCTGGAAGTATGCTCGTGCGGTATGGCGAGGCGACATTCTTCGCCAGCCCTGTAACTCCCGCCTTTTCCATCGGAACCATTAACAATCCCTACCATCTCACCTTGGGAGCGGGCTATCGATTTGGAGAACTGCACCAGCAGCAGGAGGCTGTCTCGGTCGATAGTCGCATTCATTTCGGTGTGCAGTATTCGTTAATGAGTGTGCAGCGCACATCTCAAGTGGTCCGCGACGAATCTTCCGTCGGCGGATTCCTTACCTACAATTTGAGTTCGCATTTCTCGGTGGATGCGGCTGCCGGGTTTTTCCCTCGTCAGCACCACTTCGTGGGTTTTCAGGAGGGAGGCCAGATCATTCAGGCAGTCGCCGGAATCCGCTGGGGAATTCGTCGCGACCACTGGGGTGTCTTCGCAAAATTGCGACCCGGAGTTCAGATTTACACGTTAACGTCGGGCTTTGATTTTCGTAAGCTTTTTGATCCAAATCAAAACCTTCCCAACTTTGCGAATCTGGCGTTAGATGAAGGTGGAGTCTTTGAAATCTACACCTCTAAACACACCATGTTCAGGATTGATGCGGGAAACACCGTCATCCATTTTCGGGAAAGAGGCTTTCTGGATGACACCGGAACCCCGTTTAAAATCCCGGGGTCTACCAGCTCGTCAATTCAGTTGACCGCCGGATTTGGTTTCAGGTTTTAAGTTTTATCTATTGAGAAAGACTCATCAGCCCGGTTGATTCTGCCTGCTCGTGAGCGTGGTAGGAAGAGCGTACCAGCGGTCCGCTTTCCACGTGCTTGAACCCCATGGTGAGAGCTTCCCGTTTTAGATACGCGAATTCATCTGGCGTGTAATAGCGTGTGATCGGCAGGTGATCTTTGGACGGCCGCAGATACTGGCCGACGGTGAGGATGTCGACTTTTCTTTCCGCCAGATCGCGGAAGACTTCAATCAGTTCTTCCGTGGTCTCGCCGATACCCACCATCACTCCGGTTTTGGAAACCATGGTCGGGGCAAAACGTTTTACGTTGCTAAGCAGATCCAGTGTGCGTTTGTAACGGGCGCCAGAACGGACAGCACGATAAAGTCGCGGAACCGTTTCAGTGTTGTGGTTCAGGACTTCCGGCTTGGCGTCAATCACAACTTGCAGGCAGTCTTCGTGTCCCTGGAAATCAGGGATCAGCACTTCAACCTGGCAGCCGGGAGTCTGGCGGTGGATCTCACGGATGGTCTCGGCGAAGATCCTGGCGGCGCCCATATTATCGTCATCGCGATTTACGCTGGTGACAACGGAATGCTTCAATCCCAGAGTCGCCACGGCTTCAGCCACTCGGCGCGGCTCATCCCAATCCAGCGGTTCCGGCCGGCCCTTGGGAACGGCGCAGAATCCGCAGCGACGCGTGCACAGGTTTCCCAGAAGCATGAACGTGGCTGTCTTATGGTTCCAGCACTCACCGATGTTGGGGCACTGTGCGGATTCGCAAACCGTGTGCAGATCCAGCGTGCGGGCCAGTTTCTTCAAATTGTGGTAGTTATCGCCCAGCGGAGCGCGTGCCTTAAGCCACTCTGGCTTGGGCTGGGGCCGTCGGGGCGCGAGATCGATTTGGATGAGTTCTACTGAGCTGGCCATGAATATCCTGCTTCTATTGTACGATTGATCCCGCCCCCGCGTTGGATTCAACGGCGGCCCAACGTAATCACACCCTCTCAGCTAAAGCGTGTGCATGTAGGCAATCATGTCCTGGATTTCCTGTTGATTTACCTGGTCCCCAAAGCGAGGCATCATGCCTCGTCCCTGGATAATGGATTGAGTTACATGTCCGTCCGTGGAGGTAAGGCCGCTGGGCAGATAAGGCTTGCCGTAAAGACCTTTCAGGCCCGGTCCCTTGTTGCCATGAGTGGAGTACGCCGGATGGCAATTGAGGCAGTACATGGTGTACACCTTGCGGCCGCGGGATTGTTGCGCGTTCAGTCCGAGTTCCGCGTCAGACAACGTAGATGGATCTTTTCCGCAGCCAGTGGCCACCAGCGCGGTGCAAGTCACAACAACCAACAGAAACAAGGGTCGCAAGGAATGACTATTTCGCATGGAATGACTATTATGTCCTTAGCGCGGCCGTTTGCAAAATCCTTGCAGCCGCCTTTTTTATCGCATGCCGGTAATGATCAAACGAGCGTATGACAAGCCAGCGCTCTCGGATGGCCAGCGCATACTGGTGGACCGACTCTGGCCGCGCGGCCTGAAAAAAGAAACAGGCCGCATCGATCATTGGCTCAAGAACCTGGCTCCATCAGATTCTCTGCGCGTCTGGTCTCATTCCAATGAAAACTGGGTGGGGTTCAAGAAACGATATTTCAGGGAACTATGCACACCCGAAGCCACCGAGGCGCTCAGCCAGCTTTACCAACTGGTGGACGAACATGACCCCATCACGTTGATTTACGCTTCCGCCAATATGGAGCAAAACAATGCCGTGGCGCTTAAGGAACTGCTGGAAGGCATGAAGAAGCCTCCATCCAGCAGCGGTCCGGCAAAGGCCGCCGCACTGCCGCGAAGAATAGCCAAACCCCGGCCGGGTTCGCGCGGATGATTCTTCGGCCCTTTGATTACGCGACAATTAGTCTTTCATCTGCTGAAACGAAATTCGCTCCGGCATGGCACGTGGTGGACCAAGTCCAGCGCGTGAGTTATGAGAGCTGCTGGATGATCACCCAACCATCGCACGCGGCGCTGGCGGGTGAAATTGCCGGCAAGTTGAATTTGCCCGGAATGCCTAAACTGGAAGCAGACGTGGTGCGCGCCATCGCATTGCATGATGCGGGATGGGGAATGCCGGACGCGCAAGCCGTGATGCGTAGTCGCGCCAGAGAAGAAGACGTTCCGCGATCTTTTCTTCAATGCACACTGGGAGAGCTGGTGACCTCATGGACGCAGTCGGTTGACATCGCGGAAACGGCATCGCATGCTGGCGGCTACATGGTGAGCCGCCATTTCTGGAGACTGGCGGAACATCGTCTTGCTGCCGGACATGACACTTCAGCAGGCCGCTCACAATTAAAGGATTTTCTTGACGATGAGATGGACCGGCAGCAGGAGCTTGCCGCAAAACAAAAACGCTCCGCCCAGGAACTGGAAGCGTTGACTGACGTGCTGCAGTTTTGCGACCTGCTGTCACTCTATATCTGTTGCGGCGCGCAGAACGTGGTCGAATTTCCTGAGTGTTGTGGAACCAGGGTTCGCCTGCAGGTGGAAGGAAATAACTATCGTTCCGATCCAGCGTTGCCAACGGGAGCTTCCCAGTTCTCGTTGGCTGCACTCCGGCATCCCGCGACCAAACAGGTTTCGGGACAGGAAATCGTCATCACGCTCGCTTAAAAACGAATCTTACTTCTAGTTGTGCTGCATCCCAGGCATGTCACCATGATCGTGGTGTTCATGTTTGCCATCCGGCAGCTGCCGCTCTACTGACCAGATATCGTCAGGCGTCTTTTCCCACGGATACACGTGGACCATCCAGCCGAAGATATGGGGCATGAACGTACCGCCGGCTGCTTCACATTCCTGTTGCGTGGAAATTGAGCCATGCAGCCCGAATTTGGGGTTCTTGCTCAGCATTTCCCACTCTTCGCCTTTTGGCGGTTTGCACATGTTCACGTGCTGGTGCCATTGCGCCACGCTCAAGGGCACGCGTTCGTTAAGCTGATCTTCCGTAATGCGTACCGGCGCGGTGTACATGGCTCCAATGAGTTTGTAACCGGTTCCCGTTTTTTCGTAGAGCAATGAGGTAGGCTTGGTGGCGTCAAAGCCAAATGCCGCACCGAATGCATAGGTGTAATTGGTGAAGTGATACATCGGCTGCTTCACGTTGGGCAGGAAAATCTTGAAGCCATCCGCGAGCGCCACGTTGTAGTCGCGATATCTTTCCAGGGCCGTGCGCGCCTGCTTGACCACTTCCGCTGCCTTTTGCTCATCGCCAGGTTGGGGATCGCGCAGAGTGCTCATGTACATATGCGAGCCCATATGCTCGTGATCGTCATGGTGGTGGCCATGGCTCATGGCGTCCGTGGTGGCGCTGAGTTCGCCCTGTGCGCCTGCGTCGTCATCATGATGATGCGCCTGCGCACATAGCCAGGCCGATGAGAAGCTCAGGACCGCCAGTACAAGAAACTGTTTAGAAAATCGCATTTGATCAGAATCTCCGTTGACGTCCGAACAGCGAACGTAGAGACAGCGAGGCCTATTCAACGTTAACAAACCCTGAGTTCCTCGAAAAGTTACTTTCGTGGCAGCGAAAAAAAGCCGGCAGGAACTTTAGCTCGAGGTGTGGGTTAGGATGTGCCGTGGCAGGAAGAAGATCGAAAAAGGGACAGAGATAATGCGGGGCAGTGACGGTTCTGGCAAACAAAGTTCAGTGAAGAAATCCGGCAACAATGATGACGATCCCTTTGCGGGCATGACCAGTGACGATGACGACGGTGGACAGGTGTAAGCAATGATGTTGCCGTAGAGGTGGAAGTGGTTGATGTGAGATACTGCGCCCATGGCCGCTTACATTGACTGGGTGCGCAGATTTTGTCTGTCTCTTCCGCATGCCACAGAAAAAGTCCGGTGGGAACACAATCTGTTGTTCTGCATCGGCGACAAGATGTTTTGCGCAGCCAATCTTGAACCAGGCATGGGGCCGAGCAAGATTTCTTTTAAGTGCTCGCCGGAGAGATTTGCCGAACTGGTGGAAATTGAAGGCATCATTCCTGCGCCTTATTCTGCGCGCCTCTTCTGGGTTTCCATGACGGATGCGGATGCGCTACGCCAGGCGGAAACGCGGGCGCTCATTAGACAAGCATATGAGATTGTGCGCGGCAATCTGCCAAAGAAGTTGCAGGCAGCGCTGACGACGGAAGATCAAAAGCCGCAGAAGTCGCGAAAGCCAAGCCAGGTTAAGACAAAGCCAAAATCTCAAAAAGCTGCCGGGATAAAATCCGCGCCCAGAAGGGTCTCAAAGAAAAAACTCGCTAAGAAGAAGAGAGCGGGAGTTTAGGACGCCACGATCTTTTCGGCGGCTACGCGCCCCGAGCGTATACAGTCAGGAATGCCGATGCCATCGAAAGAATTTCCCGCCAGATAGAATCCCCGCATGTCTTCAATGATGGCTTTCATCTTTGCTACACGCTCCAGGTGTCCAACTTCGTACTGCGGCAGCGCGGGATTCCAGCGGTAAACGTTACTGAATAGTGGTTCAGCCGTCAGGCCGAGAATGCTCTTCAGTTCCGATCGGCAAGTGTCGACAAGTTCCTGATCAGTGAGCGAGTTTAAATCCGGTACGCGTGAGCTGGAGATAAAGCAGCGCAGGAGCTTCTGGTCGCCGGGAGCGCGGTGGTTGAATTTCTTGTGGACGAAGGTGCAGGCCAGTATCTTGCGGCCTTCGGTACGGGGCACGAGAAATCCATGGCCGACAGGAAGGTTTGCGGTGGCATAGCCCATAGCAATGGCCGCGGACGACGTGTATTGGATCTTGCCCAGGCCTTCCAGCAATCCAGGATGAACCTGCCGCGCCAGAGCGGGCACCGCGGAAGCCGGAACGGCCATGACAACATCCTGAAAAATTTCACTGCTTCTGCCGCTTTCGACTTGCCAATCGTCATTCACAGGACGGATCGATAGTCCTTCCTGTTGTAAACGGACAGAAGAAGGAGGCAGGGCAGCGACCGCGGCGTCCACCATTTGCTGCATGCCCATTTTCAAGGAAGTAAAGAGAGGTTGCGGGGGTGCGGTGCTTTTTGCCCGCGCTTTACGGGCTTTCAAACTGGCGCGCACCAGGCTCCCGCTTTCGCGTTCCATTTCGGCGAAGCGAGGCAGGACTGCGCGCACGCTCATGCGATCGGCATTGCCTCCATAGACGCCTGCAAGCAGAGGCTCAGCCACGCGGTCCACCATCTCCTGGCCAAAGTGGCGGCGAACGAAATCGGCCACAGATTCGTCCGCATCGGCGTGGTGATTGCCGGACGAGAAAATCTCATTGGCCATGCGCAGCTTGGTGGAAAAGGAAAACAGCCGCGTCGCCGCCATGGGCAGCACGCGTGTGGGAACCATGAATTCCAGTCCGTCAGGAATCGGAACTAACCGTCCTTTGACCAGAATGTAAGTTTTGCGGTCCGCATCATTGGAAGGAATGAGCTGATCGCCGATGCCAATGTCGCGGCAGAACCGGCCTCCGTCCGGCTTCATGGTAAGGAAGGAGTCAGGGCCTGCTTCCAGCACAAAGCCATCGCGAATTTCTGTCTTGATCACGCCGCCGAGACGGTCGGATTTCTCAAACAGAGTCCAGCCAATGTTGGCTCCGGCGCGACGGGCACGTTCAAGATAAAAAGCGGCGCTCAAGCCCGCAATGCCTCCGCCAATAATTGCTATGCGTTTCATGCCCGTGAGGCGGCTCCACTGACGGCATTGAGCCTTGCGTTTACCACGTCAGCGATTGCGGCGATGAAAGTTGGCGACGCGTTGAGTGACTCTGGCCGCCATAGCTTCATTCCCTGTTCCCTGGCGAATTCGGTAAAGGCAATGTCGATGTCATAAAGGATTTCAACGTGGTCGCAGACAAAACCAATCGGCGCGATCACCAGGCCTTTATGCCCCTGTCGCTTCAGCTCAAGCACCACGCTTTCCACGGTGGGGCCCAGCCACGGACCACCAGACATCCCCTGGCTCTGGAAAGCAAAGCGCCGCCGGTCTTCCGTGAGATCCGGAATCAAGTCGCCGACCGCCCGGGCAGTCTCCTTGGTTTGCTGCTCGTAGGGATCTCCGGCCTGGATGCTGCTCATGGGCACGCTGTGAGCGGTAAAGATCACCGGCGCCGGAGTGCCTAAATCATTGCTGGCCTTTTGCCAGACTGTTTGCAGCTTTTCCGCGAAGGCCTGCGCCAGCCGCGGCTGGTTATGCCATGACGAAATGAAGTCGATGGTGACTTCAGGTTTCATGTCCGCGGCCGTGATTTCTGTTTGCATCGCCCGCTGGTAGAGCCCGGTACTGGTGGAAGAGTTCTGCGGAGCAAGACACAAGGCGATCACGTGCTCAATACCATCTTTCGATATCTGGCGTGCTGCGTCCGCAATGAATGGCTTCCAGTTGCGCATTCCCAGATAGACCGGGACGTTCAGAGCGCGGCGCAGGGCATCTGCCTGCGCAAGCGTGATTTCAGTGAGAGGAGACTTACCGATGAGCGAATAACGGTGGCGGACTTCCTCGATCACGGCAGGCGGCAGGGGGCGGCCGTGCGTGATGTATTTCATGAACTCAGGAATTTCATCGGGTGAATCAGGGCTGCCATGGGCCAGGAGCAGCACGGCATTTTTTCGCGGACTCATCGAGCGGATCCTTCCGCCCCCTTGCGCGCGCCGGCAGATGCTGTCGCCCGGGAATATTTTGCGCTCAGCTCGCGCACAAACTGCACCAATGCCTTAACGTTATCGACCGGGGTCTCCGGCAGGATTCCGTGACCAAGATTGAAAATGTGGCCGGGACGCCCGTCAGCCTGTTTGAGAACCAGATCGGTCTGTTCGCGCAGCTTTTTCTGGTCGGCAAACAGCAGTACTGGATCGAGATTTCCCTGCACAGCTCCGCGATGATTCAAGCTGCTCCATGCCTGGTCCAGGGGATACCGCCAATCCACGCCAATCACGTCAGCTCCGGTTTCCTGCATGGACGGAAGAAGAGTGGCGCTATCAGTGCCAAAGTAGATGATGGGAACGCCGGTCTTGCGCAGTCTTTGTACAAGTTCAGTGGCGAAAGGGAGGACATACTGGCGATAATCAGGAACACTGAGGCAGCCCACCCAGCTATCGAAGATCTGCAATGCATCGGCGCCGGCAGTGACCTGGTCCGCAGCGTAGCTGGCGAGCACGTCCACCAGTTTGCGCATTAGCATTTCCCACGCCGCAGGCTCGGTATACATCATCTTTTTGGCGTGAACATAGTTGCGTGAGCTTCCGCCTTCGATCATGTAACTGGCCAGAGTAAAGGGCGCCCCGCAGAAGCCTATGACCGGCAGTTTGGCGCCAAAGTGTTTGACCACTTTGCTGACGGATTCTGACACGTAACCGAGTTCAGCCGCCCGGTGCGTCTGCAGGGCCTCAATGTCCTTCACCGTGCGCAGTGGCTGTTCAATCACGGGACCTTCTCCCGCTTCAAAACGGAACGGCATGCCCATGACTTCAAGAGGCAGCAGGAGATCGGCAAAAATGATGGCGGCATCCACGCCAAGAATTTCTGCCGCGTCAATGGTGACCTTTGCGGCGATCTCAGGCGTCTTGCAGATATCAAGAATGGAATGGTGCTTGCGGATCGCTCGATATTCCGCCATATAACGGCCAGCCTGGCGCATGAGCCAGATGGGAGTTACATCCACGGGTTCGCAGCGGCAGGCACGGACAAATCTGGAATCAGGTGCAGACATTCTCCAGTCAATGTAACACGGGAACAAGTCTATAAGAGGGGGCAAAAGTCTTTTGTGTCAACGTGATGCAGGATACAGATTTTGAATGGGAAAAATGCGAAAGCGTGAACAGAATGTGGTGAACAGGAAGGTATGACAGAACAGCCATAGGCAGAGTCAAATGGGTGGGCGGAATTATAAGAGTTCATTGAAGAAGAAGTGTGATTCTGCACACATCCCGATACTACTTCTCGACTCTATGGTGAGGCCTTGTTACCCAATCTCGACCCAGTAGATTAAAGTTTCTCAACTTTCTCAACTCTAAATAATTTTTGTTCCATTGATTTACAACTTGTTTATTTTTTTGTTAGGTTTGGGCTCATAATCATATGTGACGAGACAAGTTCTGCTTTGCCATCATCCCCACTTGCAAGTTAGTAGTATTCACGATAATCAGGAGTAATGACGCTGGTATCTCGGCGCAGTTCGTATGAGTGCTCTTACAGTAACCAACAAAATTCGTATTCTCTTTCTTGAAGACAATGTTGACGATGCTCAGCTCTGCCTGCGTAAGTTGAAGATTAACGAAATAGATTTTGACGTGGATATAGTAGATACGCGCGCGCAATTTGAAGAGCACATTGACCGGAATTCTTATGACATAGTGCTGGCAGACTTCCGCCTTCCCGATTGTAACGGGCTGGACGCAGTCCGCTGGCTTCGTAGCCGCGAGATGACTATGCCATTCATACTCGTGACTGATTCTCTGGGAGATGAAGTTGCGGTCGACTGTATGCGCGAAGGCGTTACTGACTATGTGCTGAAAAAAAAGCTGGACCGGCTCCCGATGGCATTGAGTCGGGCGTTGGGAGAAATGCAATTACGCGCGTCGCGCGACCAGGCGGCGTGCGATCTGCGCCACTCTGAGGAGCAGTATTCCTCCATTATCAAAGGCGCTCCGTACGGAATCTTCAGGTCCCGTGAAGACGGCACAATCCTGCTGGCTAATCCCGCGCTGGTGAAGATGGTGGGTTTTTCGAGTGTTGAAGAATTGTTGTCCGCCAACATCACCGACTTTTACTGGGACCCCGCTGACCGCAGGAGCAAGGTGCTGTCGCTGTTGCAGGAGTCTGATCTTTTTTATCGTGTAGAAGTTTTGTGGAGACGTAAAGACGGAAAGCAGATCAACGTCAGGCTGGATGGCCGGAGGGTGCCAAGCGCCGGCGAAAAGCACACTGTCTTTGAAGTGTTTGTTCAGGACATGACGGAACAACGCCTGCTGGAACGGGAGTTCCAGCAGGCCCAGAAGATGGAAGCCATTGGCCGGCTGGCTGGTGGCGTGGCGCATGACTTCAACAATCTGCTGATGATCATCCGCGGCTGTGCTGAACTCCTGGAGCATTACAAGAACACGCCGGAGAAGAGCGCCAACTACCTGCGCCAGATCAATGACGCCACCTCTATTGCCGCTTCAGTAGTGCAGCAACTCATGGCCTTCAGCCGCAAGCAGGTGCCGGAGCGAAGCTCGCTGGACCTGAACGTGATTCTAAAAGACCTGGGCAGGATGCTGCCGCGTCTTCTGGGCGAAGACATTGAAATCCGCTTTACGCCGGGAACAAATCTGGAGCGCATTTCGGCGGACCGCAGCCAGGTTGAACAGATTATTCTCAACCTTGCTGTCAACGCGCGCGATGCCATGCCGGATGGCGGGGACCTGATTGTGGAAACCGCTAATGAAGACCTGGATGCAAATCAGATCAAGCAGTACGGCTCAGATATCGCTCCCGGTAAATATGTTGTGCTTTCCATTGCGGATACGGGCATTGGCATGGACACAACAATCCAAACGCATATATTTGAACCGTTTTTCACCACGAAGGAACGCGGTAAAGGAACAGGACTCGGTCTGGCTACGGTCTATGGAATCGTGAAGCAGAGCAGCGGCCTCATCATGGTTGATAGTACTCCCGGAGTGGGAACCAGTTTCCGGATGTATTTTCCAGTTGTGCAAGTCCCTGACGAGCAGGTGTCAAAGGCAGCCGCGCAGAAGGCAGTGGCGACTGGTTCGGAAACCATCCTGCTGGTTGAAGATGAAGCGGCCTTGCGGGAGATCACGCAGGAATATCTACAATCCCTGGGATACCAGGTTTTGGCTGCTTCTAACGGCATGCTGGCGCTGGATATCTGCCGCAGTCATCAAGGCCACATCGAACTTATTCTGACGGACATTATCATGCCGGGCGTGCCAGGCCCTGAGGTGGTGAAATCAGCCTTGACCATGCGTCCGGATTTGCGGGTGATTTACGTTTCCGGATACACAGACAGGGGTATGGATGAAACTGAAATTTCCAAACGAGGAATTTTTCTGCGCAAGCCGTACGGCCTGGCTGATCTTGGCCGGCGCATAAGAGAAGTCCTCAAACCGGAGAAGGTCGCAAGCTAGAGGTGTTTAACTTCGCGCACTTAACTTCGCGCACTGACCTCAACGTTCACGGCGCGACTAGTTTTTTACCAGCCAGAAACCCGCGTACCACTTCGGCGGCATCTTTCTTTTCTCCGTCCACGGCGTAGTTCATTTTACGCATGTCTTGCGCAGTGATTTTACCGGCTAGTCCCTCCAGCGCGGCTTTAATTCCAGGAAACCGCCGCACAGCAGCGGGACGAACAATGGGTACGGCTTCATACGGCGGAAAGTAATGCAGGTCGTCTTCCAGAACCACCAGGTCGAGGGCCGCTATCAGCCCATCAGTATTTGATCCGGCCACAATATCCACCTGATGGCTTTGCAAAGCGCGATAGAGCAACCCCAGATCCATCACGCGCGGCGGTTCCGCGAAGTTGAGTTGATAGGCCTTTACCAGGCCGGGATATCCATCCGATCGTTCCAGAAACTCATAACCAACGCCCATCCGCAATCGGGAAGAGAATTCTGCCAATTGCGATAGACGGGTGATATTCATTCTGCGCGCGTCATTGCCGCGCATGGCCATGGCAAAGCTGTTGTCAAAGCCGAGTGAAGGCATTACTTCCAGGCCAAAGCGACGCTGGTACTGTGTTTGCACTTCAGAAAAGACCTGCTGCGGGTTGGATGACGACTTCTCTTTGAGTACGGCAGCCAGAGCCGTGCCGGTGTACTCCACGTACATGTCGATATGTCCAGTCAGGAGAGATTGCTGGCAGATGTATGTGCCGGCCAGATAAAAGCGCCGGTCAATGGGCGCCAGATGCAGTGACTCAAGGTATTGGGCAAGAAGTTCCCCCAGGACGAGCTGTTCAGTGAAGTTCTTGGAGCCAACGGTGACGCCCGATCGCGACGGCCGACAGCCAAGCAGCGCGAGTGCGGCGATACCAAGGAATGAGCGGCGGTCCATATCAGGAGTGTCGCGCACGGCGAAGTCCACGCTGGATGAATCCGAGAAGCATATTTGCAGCAAGCGCCATCAGGGCTGCGGGAATGGCTCCGACGAGGATCACACGATTATCCACCATGGAAAGTCCGCGAAAGATGAATTCGCCGAGGCCGCCAGAACCGATGGCGGCTGCAATCGTCGCCAATCCCACGGTCAGCACGGTGGAGACGCGGATTCCGGCAACGATTACGTCGGCGGCAAGCGGAAGCTCCACCTGCCACAACAACTGCCGTCCGGTAAGGCCCATGGCGATGGCCGCTTCACGGACCGGCGCGTCCACGCCGCTGATGCCGACGAAAGTGTTTTGAATGATAGGAAGCAGCGCATATAGAGTGAGCGCGGTGATGGCAAGACGATCAGAGCGCGCGCCGAACCATGGTAGCGGGAGCAGCAAACCAAAGAGCGCCAGGCCCGGGATGGTCTGGATCACGCTGTTCAAGCCAAGTACAAAGCCTTTCCACGCAGGCTGGCGGGTGAGAAAAATACCAAGTGGCACGCCGATAACAATCGCGAGCAGCATGGAAATGCTGACCAGCCAGAGATGCTCTGAGGTCAGGACCAGAATCTCACGTCGATGACTGACTGCAAATTCCCACATTCAGGTTCACCCGGGATATCACTTCAAAAATCAAGATGCAAAAAGCTGCTGGGCAGTGCGAAAAGCGTCCACATAAGGCTTGACCTGCTGGTCTGGCGAAGCCAGAAACTCACGCGGCTGATAAATTCCGTGCAAAGTACCAGAATCCATCAAGGCGATGCGATCCCCCACGAGCAGCGCCTCGCTTACATCGTGGGTCACGAACACCACAGTTTTACTCAGACGTTGCTGTAATAGTTTGAATTCTCTTTGCAGTTCCGTGCGCGTGATGGGATCCAACGCCCCAAACGGTTCATCCATTAACAGGATAGGCGGATCGGCAGCCAGGGCGCGGGCCAGTCCCACGCGTTGGCGCTGGCCTCCGGAGATCTGATCAGGATAGCGCTGGCCGAACTCGGCAGACGGCAGACCAACCATCTTGAGGACTTCTTCTACTCGCTTGTTGATTTTTTCCTCAGGCCAGTTCTCCAGACGTGGAACCAGACTTACATTTTTCCAGACGGTGTAATGAGGAAAGAGGCCGCCTTCCTGAATGGCGTAACCGATGCGGCGGCGCAGCTTGATGACGTCCCAGTCACGCAAGGAGCGGCCTTCCACGCGGACGTCGCCCTCTGAAGGGGTGAGCATGGAATTAATGAGCTTGAGAGTAGTGGTCTTACCTGATCCGCTGGGACCCAGCAGCATGAGAATCTCACCCTGCCGGACCGTAAGGTTCAGGTCAGAAAGTAGGAGTCGATTCCCGGCGGTCCGGTACTGTACGTGGGCGAATTCGATTGCCGGTGATTGACTCATCAGCAGGGCTTTTGCTCTTTACTCGCGTTACCGGTCGCCTTGGCTTATGGAACTCCAGCACCTTGCGGGGCATTGGCGGCGCCTGAGTGTCAAGGGTAACAGACACGGCCTGAGTTGGCGACTGTGCTGCTGCCGGCGCGAGCTGCGGCTGGCGCCAATTGTGCAGGTTGTAGACATAAATCAACAGGCAAAAGATGTTAGCGGGAACAAACCCCCACTGACCGGTGTGTATGCCAATCACGCAGATCACAATACTGTTCAGCGCCGCCACAATCCAGCCCTGCCACAGACGCTTGCCCACCATTACGGTGGAAGCAACAGTCAACAAACAAGAAACATAATCCAGATGCAACATTTTAAGGCGCGCTTTCAGAGTTCCTGCTTTATTCAATCGCCTTTGCGCCATCATTGAAATCGGCAAAAGACTTTAGCTTTGTTACGGATTTTGCTGTTTTCCTCAGATAACGAAAGTACCGCGACCCCTGTCAGCGGCTCTGGAGCGATCTTCTGGATGGCGTGGCGGAAGTTTGCGCTCAGGTTTTTTACCCGTTCTTGATCGAGTACGACCCATCCCGTTGCAAGGTGCGGTCATCCTAGGAAAGTATCCCGCGAAGCTGTCGAGCTTGAAACTGAACCAGTCACCCAAAACGCAACCAGGCCAGACCAAACCCAATCAAGGAGCAATGATGAAATTTTTCTCGGAAAATATCGAAAGTCTGCGTGAACTCTATGTCAACCAGGTGCGCTCGCTGCTATCCACCGAACAGCAGATCACTGAAGCGCTGCCCAAGATGATTGAGAAAGCAACAGACACACAACTCAAGCAGGCACTGCATTCTCACCTGCAGGAGACGCAGGTGCATGTAAGCAGGCTGGAGAAAATCCTGGCAGAGGACGGCGGCAAAGTAGAAGCCATCAAGTGCAAAGCTACGGCTGCTCTCATTAGTGGTGCGGATGACATGATCAAAGAAGCCAAAGACGAGTCCGTACGCGACGCCGTAATCATCGCGTCAGCGCAGAAAGTGGAGCATTTTGAAATCGCGTCGTATGGCACGGTACGCAGCTGGGCAAATATTCTCGGCAAGAGCGGAGATGCCCAGATTCTGGAGCAGACTCTTCAGGAAGAGGGCCACGCAGACAAACTGCTGACGTCCATCTCAGATCGCGTAAACCCATACGCGGAGAAGGCTGCTTAAGGTCACATCGTCAGTCTGGAGGCGCCGATCGGACACGCCGGTCAATCATCGCCAGCGCTGCAAGCACTGGAAGAGTTGATTCGACGGTCCGGTCCAGGCCGGCCTCTTATCCGTTGGTGTTTGATCTAAGGATCGTTTTTCTGTGGGCCTTACGACGCTGTTTCTTCTTGGCCAACCGGGCTGCCTCAAATTTATTCAATGTGCCGTCGCCCGTCTTGCTCTTGGAAGACGCTGATCCTGAATTTTCCGCTGTGCTCATTTAATTCTCCTGGTAGTGAAATATTTCGGCGCACTTTACGCTTGCTCGTTTTAGATAACCGGCAAGGGCTTTCCACACTGCAGGCAGCAAGCCTCTGCACGCGGGGTTATGCTGCCGCACGCCCGGCACATTCTTTGCGAGCCATAGCCGGGGTTATAGGCCTTTGCGTGGCTGATATTGCGGATTCGCAACATGGCCAGCAGTGAAATCAAAAACACAAATACAGCAAAAGAAATATTGATCGAATTCATACAGACTCTCCGTCCTTACGAGCGGTGGAAGACTTTTGTAGATAAAGTTCGGTGAACCGGCCACTCAGTGGAGGGAGCACGTGTGCAATTGCGTAAAGATCGGGCCCATAATGAACCCTCACTTTCCAATCGGTTTGCGTAAAAGGCCGCTGCCAGCGTGGAGTGTGAAATCCAGAGGTTCGACAGAAAGACGCTAAGCGACTACTTAAAGCCTAGTCTTAACTGTGAGTTAAAGCAAATGACCAACGGGCGCTGAATGAGGCTTTCTACCCTCATTGTGACGGCGATTCGGAGGAATCAGGTCGTCTTCGATCCGAGTCATGTTGGTGCCGGCAAGAATAAATGGCGTTTTGGTGATGTTCGTGATTCCTGTGACAAACGGAAGGTTAGACGGGCTTGCCGCCAATGGGCAAAAAGCGAGAGGTATCCCGCCGCAAGATTGCGATAAACTTGTGCGTCTCTTTCCCCGGAATCCATGTCTACGGGATCTATGAAGCGCCACGTTCTGATCTACGGTTTAGTTGGTGGGGGCCTGATCACATTGCTGAAGTGGTCTGAATACCGCTTCCTGGTCATTGAACATTCGGTCGAAATTTACGGGGGATTGATCGCGGCGACCTTTGCTGTCCTGGGCATCTGGCTCGGTCTTAAGCTGACACGCAAACGGCAGACGATCGTCGTGAAAGAAGTGCCAGTTCTGGTGCAGGGGCCAGCGCTGGTATCAAATCCGCTCGTCCCCGATGAGAGAAAGCGGGAGGAACTCAGTATCACGCCCCGCGAGTTTGAGATCCTTGAGTTGATGGCGCGAGGACTCAGCAACCGGGAGATTGCCGAGAAGCTTTTTGTGAGCGAGAACACGGTCAAGACCCATTCCAGCCGTGTGTTTGACAAACTCGGGGCCAAACGACGGACACAGGCTGTGCAGATGGCGAAGGAATTCGGCTTGCTGCCCTAAGAATCGCCCCCTCCCGGTAAAAATGGACCCGTCCGGCCTCACTCAAAGGTATGATTTTGCTGTTCGTAAGCCAAAATCACCCGAAAGGATGACGACATGGATGCCTGTACGGCGCGATATTTGCGCTTGCAGTCACCCTGCACTCACTGGAGAAAAAACATGAAAAAGACAATCATCACCTTCGGGCTGATCTCGGGCGCAATTTCCGCCATCATGATGGTGGCCACGATGCTGTTCGCGGACAGGATAGGCATGGACCGCGGCTACGTTGTCGGTTATACGTCCATTGTGCTCTCGTTCCTGCTGGTCTACTTCGGCATACGGTCCTATCGGGACCGTGAGGGCAACGGCCGGATCACTTTTTCCAAAGCCTTTACGGTGGGCATTTGCATCACCCTGATCTCTTGCGTCTGCTATGTGATCACCTGGGAAATTCTGTACTACAACTTCATGCCAGACTTTTTGGATAAGTGGGGCGCACACGTAATTGAGAAAGCGAAAGCTTCAGGGGCAAGCGCTGTCGTAATTCAGGCCAAGGTGGAAGAGTTCAAGAAATACAAGCAGTTATATGCGAACCCGCTCACCAATGCTGCGATGACGTTCATTGAGCCGTTTCCGGTCGGGCTGGCGATCACGCTGATCTCGGCGGCAATATTGAGAAAGAAGCCGCAGGTTCAAACGGTTAGCTCGACGGCGGCGGCGTCGTAGGTTGGCAGGGCGGCTTTCAGGTTCGTCTGAAGATTTTGAGAACCTGGGTAAGACAACGGAACGGCGGCCTGATTTCACATTGGTGGGAGGCACTTTGAACGGTTTCCTGGAAAAGATCCTATGGGTGCTGGCGTTAGTGGCAGGCCTATCTGGCTTGCTGACGGCACAAACAGACGCCAAGCCGGCGCCATCGCTTTATGTTTCCGAGAAATTTGGGCTGGTGATGAAGGTCCCATCGGGCTTGAGTTTTTGCGCATTGCCCAAGGGCTGGTCAGGAGAGGAAACGGGAACGGTGTTATTTCTCCAACCGCCGCAGCATTGCCGCCTGTCTGACGGATCATCTGCGATACGGGCAGGAGAAGGCTTTTACCCCTCAATCAGTCTTCGCTACCAGGTGAACCGGCGCCGGGACGATGCCTATGATGGCGAAATTGCGCCGCCGCAATCTTCGGAGGAATTTGCCCGCCAGTTCTGCATGAAGCCGCTGGTGTCTCCGGATGCGAAATTGTTTGAGCAGCCCACGTTTACCTGTCGCTCGGAAATGTCAGGCAAAAGGATCCAAATTGCGCTGATGAATGTATATGACTCGGCTCGAAAGAACGTGATTCTGACCTTGCACACCACGCCAGACCGGCTTGCAGAAGATACAAAAATTCTGGCGACGGTGGCATCGTCTATTTCGACCTGCCAAATGGCATCGGTGAAGGATAAGAGCGGAGCAACGGCTTGTCCGGAAGGGAATTGGTGGTAATGATGGCTTTTCTTAAGAAGCCATTCACGATCAGAGATTTCCTGAGTGAGTGCTACACTTCCTGCCAACTTCCTGTTAGAACAAACCATTCACTGGAGCGAAATCATGCGTCGACTCATTGCAATTCCTTGCATGCTACTTCTATTGACCCTGGCCGCGGGAGCGCAACAGGCGGCCATTGGGTTCTGCGCGCTGGACAAAACACTGGACTTCAAGGCCGCCAAGGCGGGAGACAAGATCACGCTGCACCTGACGCGCGATCTTGTGGTTAAGGGCAAGACTCTTATGCTGCGCGGGACGGCGTTCAGCGCGATGGTGGTTGACGCGAAGGATGGAAACGCGGTTTCGATCGTGCTCGATAAGGCCGCGCCGGGTCCCAATCAAGAGATCCCGCTGGTGGGCATCATTGCAGCGGTGACGGCACCGCCTAACGATCTGACCGATGATCCGATCTTCTCCATGAACCGCTCGGCCGAAGCCACGCAGCGGACGGGAAACTCGAGTGTTACGTCCGTGGCAAGTTCAGGCGCGACAGTGCAGACCGCAATCATGAAAGGCAAGAACGATGAGAAATCGAATCTGGGTGAGGATTCCAGCGGAGCGATAGGGATTGATGGGCTGAAGCTGAATTGGGTCCTGGACAAGCCTCCGGCGACCACGGTGCTGACGACCAAGAAGAAGAACTTCAAGCTCACGAAAGGGACTGAGTTCCTGCTGCGCATGGCACCGCCGCAGATGTAAAACGGAGACGAGGTTCAATAGGAATCTGGCGGAGAGAGGGGGATTCGAACCCCCGATAGAAGTATTAGCCCCTATAACGGTTTAGCAAACCGCCGCCTTCAGCCACTCGGCCATCTCTCCGTGAAGACGCGACGTGATGCAGAATCATTGTATCAGCTTTCAAAGTGCCACGAGAGGCATCCAAGGGGTGAGCATTTCGAATTGGCAATTTTGAATTTCAAGTTTGAATTCGGCTGTTTCGAGAGAACTCCCTGCTGCGGCATCTTCACCACCTTCATCCTCGGGATCTCTCGACTCCGCTGTCGCATACGCTCCGGCTGCGCTCGAGATGACAGAGGGAGAGGGTTTGGCGATTGGCAAATTTTAAATTTCAAATTTCAAGTTTGAAATCGTCAGTCCGGGTTACGCGACCAGTCCGGCGCCCTTCTTTTTCCAGGCGCTCTCTTTCAAGGATCATAAAAGTTTCTACTGTGTGTTTCAGTTGCGCGTCGCATTCGTCTTCGCGTTCAAGTGCGCTAGCCACCGTTTGCTTAGGTACGTTCGCGATATCCAGAGCCATGTTCTACCTAAAGTCATGGTTTCATCCAGATATTGACAAAGCCTATCCAATCAAGTGTGGTCAAGATTGACCAAATCCCCATAAATTCTCAACCAAATGGTGAGCGTTTTGTAATTTCAAGATGGTTTTTATTAAGTTCACCGCATCGTTGTCAGGTTGAAGGCGATATTTGCTTAAGGTCGTGTCTCCTTTTGCACAGACAAGACCGCCCCAAAACACGACAATCAAGGTGCTGCCAATGGCTATTGCATTTGTTGGAGGAGGGCGTACGCATGGCTCGGTCCAGAGTTCTTCTAGTTGATGATAACGAGAGCGTGCGCATTACCTTACAGGCAGCGCTGGAGATGAATGGGTTTGAAGTAGCTTCTGCAACCGGAGTGAATGAAGCTCTTCACCTGATTGGAGAACAACAGTTTGACGTACTGGTCTCTGACCTGCATATGCCCGGACATGGAGACGGACTAACGGTGGTAAGCGCCATGCGGCATTCGAACCCCAAGGCGATAACGCTGGTCTACAGCGGTTATCCGGAGATGAAGGCGGCCGTGGCGGCAATCCTGATGCAGGCTGACGAGGTACTGTTGAAGCCTTTGAGCGTGCCGGATCTGGTTGATGCTATCCGGAAAAAGCTGGACGGCCAAAAAAAGAATGCTGACAGGACCCCCGAATCGGTGGCCGAAATACTGGATAGCGACAGCGAGAAGATCATGCAGTTGTGGCTCTCAAGGGTAGAAGAGAACGCGAGCTTGAATTCTATCCATCTGACGACCGAGCAGCGCACGGCCCATCTGCCGCAATTATTGAAAGAGCTTTCTACACGGTTGCGCTCGCCACAAGATATGAGGACGAAGCTGCCAGAGTCCAAATGGGCACATCAGCACGGAAAAACCCGGCGGATGCAGGGCTATAGTGCCCCCATGATCGTGGAAGAATCGCGCATGCTGCAGGTGGCGATATTTCAGATCCTGCAAAATAACCTGAATCGCGTCGATTTCAGCCTGGTCCTGCTGGACGTGATGACGATAGCCGATGAAGTTGATTCGCAACTGTGCCAGGCCATGCAGGCCTTCAGCACGGAGCCAGCACCCGTGACAGTGGCGGCGTGAGTGCTCACGCCGGCCCATTTGCATGTCGTGCCCTTCGCAGGAGTATTATTTGCATAACTTTAAAAGAAAATTAAAACCCGATCTACCAGGGAACGCGAAAGAACCGTCCGGGGTAACTCCGATCGACGGGGTAAGTTCAGCGACGCCCGCGCCCGGCGTCTCTGCGGTCCCCAGCCCAAGACATGTTGCTTCTGATCTGATAGGCACGCGTGAGTTTGCCAATCATTCTTCTGTTAATCATTCTCTTGCCAATGATTCTTCTGATGGCGAAGACGGCGAGCGCAACGGAACCGAACTCGACCTGCGGGACTCTGAAGCCAGATACCGGCGTCTTTTTGAGGCGGCCCAGGACGGCATTCTGATCCTGGATGCGAATACGGGCCGTATCGCGGATGTGAATCCCTTTCTGCTGGAACTGCTTGAGTATTCGCGCGAGGAGTTGATGGGAGTGCCGTTATGGGAACTTGGTTTCCTGAAAGATGTTGTAGCGTCCAAGTCCGCGTTTCGGCAACTCCAGGAAAACCGGTACGTTCGTTATGAAAACCTGCCGCTGGAAACCAAGAATGGCCGGTCCATCAACGTAGAGTTTGTAAGCAATGTTTATGGAGTGAGTGACAAAAAGGTCATCCAGTGTAATATTCGCGACATTACCGTGCGCAAACGGGCTGAGCAGACGGAACAACAATTGCGCCAGACGCAGAAGATGGAAGCAGTGGGCCAACTGGCGGGAGGAGTGGCGCATGACTTCAACAATCTGCTGGGAGTGATCCTGGGCTACTGTGAAATCCTGGAAAAACAAACCGACTTGTCACCGTCAACACGGGAGATGATAGGGCATATTCACAGCGCTGGAAGATCTTCCAAGGAACTTACACGTCATCTTCTCGCGTTCAGTCGCAAACAGGCGCTGGAGCCGGTCTTTCTGAATTTGAATGAGGTGGTCGGGCGGTCAGAGGCCATGTTGAGCCGCCTGATCGGCGATGACGTGGCGCTGGTCTGCCAGCCTGGTGCGCATCTGGGCACCATCCACGCCGATCCCAGCCAGCTTGAGCAGGTGCTGATGAACCTGGCGCTCAATGCCCGTGATGCCATGCCCAATGGCGGAAAAATCTCCATCAGGACCTCCAACGTGGAGATTGATGAAGCGTACGCCCTGGACCACGTTTACATAAAACCAGGCCTGTACGTGAAGCTGTCCGTGAGTGATACGGGCGTGGGAATGGACCGCGAAACTCAGGCCCGGATTTTTGAACCCTTCTTCAGTACAAAGGAGGTGGGAAAAGGCACAGGACTGGGGCTTGCTACTGTCTTCGGCATCATCAAGCAGAGCGCCGGATCCATCAATGTGTACAGTGAGCCGGCGCACGGGACAACGTTCAAAATCTATTTTCCGCGCTGTGAGCAAGAGCCTTCTGCCATTCCAGTGGGGAAAGCTGACAAAATACGCGGCGGCACCGAAACAATTCTGCTGGTTGATGATGCAGGTCCCCTGCGGGGACTTACGCGACTCCTTCTGGAAGGCTGTGGATACACGGTGATCGATTCCGGCGTTCCCGAGGAAGCACTGCGCATCGCGCAGCAATATGCTGGAACACTTCCTCTGCTCATCACTGACGTGGTCATGCCCGGCATGAGCGGTCCCGCGCTGGCTGAAAAACTGGCAGCCACAAACTCCGGGATCAAAGTGCTTTACACGTCCGGCTATGACAACGATGAAATTGCCGGGCATGGCGTATTAGGGGCGAACTACTCTTTTCTGGAGAAACCTTTCTCCCGCGACGAACTAGTGAGGAAAGTCCGCGAGCTGCTGGACAAACCGGCTTTGCGGATTTAGTGAGTAATCGCCGAGAGCGGCGTCATCGGAAAATCAGGGTTTACCACTGATTAACACAGATGACGCTGATCGGAAAGGCAAAACCAAACACCCACCACGGAGGCACGGAGAAGCGGAGACGCGGAGAACAGCAAAGCAATTGGGGCAGAGATCGCCGAAGTCACGCCAAATTGGGGCGACTGCGATGGCTTGGGATGAGTGACTGGGGAAAGGCTCCATCGGGAATCGCCGAGAGCGGCGTGATCGCGCGAGGTCGCCGGGACCGGAAAGACCTCACCGCTGATCACAGTGATCAGACTGATTCACACTGATCGGAAAAGCAAAAGCTTCAGGCGACCTGTGCGCGTGCAACCAGGGCGGGCGCAAGGATGCCGAACTTTTCGGGTACTGACATCTGGGAGCAGGGCTTGCTGCCCATATGTTGCAGGACTTCCGCTTTGGCAGCCGCGACCTGTTGAGGCGAGCAGCGCAGAAGGGCCCCACATTCCGTGGTGGAGTAACCCTCAAGAACTGTCATCACAAAAACAAAACGCTGCAAAGGATCAAGCTGCGTGATGCAGGCGATGAGGGCGTCAGCGTGGGCATCACCGGTGTCAGCCGGGAGCGGTGCGGCGGGTACCGCGTTTTGTGCTGAAACTGGAGAGACAACCTTGATGGCGTTCTTGATAATGGCCCGTTTGCTCCAGGAGCGCGCCCACTGGCGGAACACCGGGTTGCTGTGGATGCTGTCTTCCAGACCGCCGACAAAGGATTGCTCGGCCAGCTTCTGGTCAGCCGTAAGAAGAAGCGCAAGCAGGTGCAAACCGTCCATATCTTCAGTGAAGATTTTTTCAAAGTCGGCACGGGTGGCAAATTCAGCAGCTTGCTCGTGGAGCCTTCTATTT
>Ga0209863_10000142_pt1 | contig 44770 bp, 39 predicted proteins | sample OrgsoiDNA2013046_FD_185796 | JGI IMG/M metagenome (GOLD analysis project Ga0209863, IMG submission 185796) | Permafrost soil microbial communities from the Arctic, to analyse light accelerated degradation of dissolved organic matter (DOM) -... | ecosystem: Environmental > Terrestrial > Soil >...
CCGTTCACAAGATTGGTCACGCAATCTTTTCCAAGATTTCCGATGACTTGCATTTTGATCATAACTTAAAATTTAGCTGCGTACTTAAAATTGTTTATAGGGCAATTTACAGGTTTTGAAAGGCCTATAAAATACTATTTTCAGGGAATAAGTATCTTTGCGGTTATGAGCAGAAAAGGTAAGGTGCTGGTGGCTATGAGCGGGGGTATTGACAGTACCATAACTGCCCTCATGCTACAGGACCAGGGATATGAAGTGATTGGCATTACGATGAAGACATGGGACTATGCCAGCTCCGGTACTTCGAAAAAAGAGACGGGTTGCTGTAACCTGGACAGTTTCAACGATGCCCGTATGGCGGCCGTTCAACATGGTTTTCCACATTTTGTGCTGGATATCCGGGATGAATTCGGAACAGCCGTTATCGACAATTTTGTAGAAGAATATCTCGCGGGCCGTACACCCAATCCCTGCGTGATGTGCAATACCCATATTAAATGGCGCGCGCTCCTGAAAAGAGCCGATGCACTGGATTGCGAGTTTATCGCCACGGGCCATTATGCTTTCATCCATCAGAATGAAAACGGCCGGTTCTTCCTGAGTAAAGGTGTGGATGAGCAAAAGGACCAGAGCTATGTGCTCTGGGGTTTACAGCAGGACCTGCTCAGTCGCACCCTGCTTCCGCTTGGAAAATACAAGAAGCCCCAAATCAGGCAGATGGCCATTGACTATGGTTATCCTGAACTCGCAAAAAAAAGCGAGAGCTATGAAATCTGTTTTGTTCCCGACAATGATTACCGCGGATTCCTGAAAAAGAAAATACCCGGACTGGAATCCAGTGTAGAGGGAGGCAGTTTTGTAGATATGGATGGAAATATAATCGGTCAGCACAGAGGTTATCCTTTCTATACTATCGGGCAGCGTAAGGGGCTCGACATTGCATTTGGGAAGCCGGTATATGTTGCCGCCATTCATCCGGAAAATAATACCGTGGTGCTCGGAGAAGAAAAAGACCTGGCAGGACAAACCATGATGGTTACCGGATTGAATATGCAGAAATATGATATCGTTCCCGACGGCATGGAGGCTATTACAAAAATCCGCTACAAAGACAAGGGAAGCCTGAGCAATATTTATGCAGAAGGGAATAATGTGCGCGTTCATTTCTACGAACCGGTTAAAAGTATCGCACCCGGACAAAGCGCTGTTTTTTATGAAGGAGATGATGTGATTGGAGGAGGGATTATACGCTTAAAGCTTAACGCCGAACGCGGAACGCTTAACGCGGAACGATAACTGTCAACTGCCAACTGCCAACTTAATGAAAGAACACACATACCACACCAAACTCCAATGGACCGGCAATACAGGCAAGGGAACGGAATCCTATCGCGGTTACGAAAGATCTCATTCAATTTCTGTTGAAGGCAAACCAAATATCGAAGCGAGTTCCGATCCTTCATTCCGTGGCGACAAGTCAAAATATAATCCCGAGGAGATGTTTGTTGCTTCTTTGTCTTCCTGCCATATGCTCTGGTTTCTCCATCTCTGTTCTGAAGCATCTGTTGTTGTGATGGAATATTCCGATACAGCCATTGGTAAAATGACCGAGACGGATGACGGCAATGGAAAGTTTTCAGAAGTCATCCTGCATCCCCGCGTTAAAGTGAAGGAAGCTTCTATGCTGGAAAAAATCGACGCGCTGCACGAGAAAGCAAATGCATTTTGTTTTATTGCAAACTCCTGCAACTTTCCTGTAAAGCATGAAGGCTCATCTTTCGTATAAATATTTTTTTATAAAAAAGGCCGTCCCTGATATATGGCCATATATCAGGGAACAGCCTTTTTAATTGTCAGATACTACGAACAGTCCTAGATGGTAATTTCCAGCGAACCGGTATTACCAGGAAGATCAGTTGCCGTGGCGCTGACGACGGAACCTGACAGGCTCGCATTGTTCTGTGTCGCTGCGTAATTCCAAAGACTTCGTTTGATTGGATCAAGTATTGCATTCCCTTCTTCCAACAGCACACCTGCTGAAGAATGAATACTTACTTTCACCTGAGCCACACGGAAATCGTCCTTTGCTTTTACGACGACAACCGAACCAGCCATTCCTTTGTAATTTGACACATCGATTTTTTTAACCACAGGCGCTTTCAGATAATCCCTGAAGGCTATATTGAAGGCGGTCTTTCCGGGAGCTGCTTTCTTTTCATACTCCTTTTTCAGATCCGCGGACGACATAGCACCCTGGGCATAGATGGCCGCATCGGAGAATTGTTCGCGGATTTCCTGCTGTTTCTCCGTGGGTACGGCATCTTTGTTTACCGAAGGCATTCGTGCGATGGTGGTATTATCACCATGTTTACGGTAAACGAATTGTTTACCGACATTTCCCCTTGCTCCTCTCACGAGCAGGTTTTCATTGACATTGGCCATAGAAAATTAGATTTTAAAATGTTATTAAATATTGATTACTCATTCAACATTGCAAAGGAAGAAAGATTTCCGGGTTACTCCTCCCGGTCGGCTTGAGTAATGCTTCCGCCACAATGTTGAATGATATAAAAATAGTTACTCAAAACTTAGTTTTTTGGAAAATGGAACGGGCTAAAAGGAAATTGATGACGGCCTTTTACCATTTCAGGGACGAATGGTATTTTCAGCTTTTCTTCAAGGCAGCCCCTGCTTTTCTGTAATTCTGGTTCCATACTTGTGTCAAACTTATACCATCCTTGTGCCGGCCTGTGTCAAACAGGATGGTTCCCCAATGAAAAGCACAACATTTGCACAAGCAGACACAAGGATGGTACAAGTTTGACAGGCAGTCGGCAGTTGTTATATATATTTGAGGAACAGGCTAATTGAATAACCCTAAACCAACAATTATGACGACGCCTTGTATTTTTTTCAGGAACAGAGGCGCATTGGAAAAAGTAAACATTGATGAAATTATTTTGATAGAGGCGAAGAAAAATTATATTAAATTCTGGTTACCCGAAAAAGAATATGTTGTACGTTCTACATTACAGGCTGCATTGAGCCGGCTACCGGAAAAACAATTTCTCAGGGTTCACCGCTCCTGGGTTGTTTCAGTTAATTTTATTGGCAAAATTGAAAGGGAAAGTCTTTTTCTTATAGACCTTGAAACACAAATACCTGTTTCCAGACAATATTATCGGGAAATTATTAAACAGATATTTATTCTGGATACAGAGATTCCAAATAAAAAAGAATCAGAATTTAGCGAAAACGATCCGCTTTCTCTGAAACTTCGCAGGCTTATTCCCATAACAAAATAAAAAAATGGCCAGTAATAAGAACTATTACTGACCAGTGTTTAGGGTAAGGGGTGCTCTGGCTTTCCGGCTTTACGCCTTAAGCTTAAGCGCTAAAAAGGGGATTCAACAACCAGTTGTACACCTGGCTTCCGACATTGAACAGTGGGTTCGAAGTCGCCTTGGGTGTTTTCTCAATATATTCGGTCAATTCAACTTTTACTTTTACGGCCACATTGCCTTTCTTTAATGAACCAGAAAATTCGTCTGAAAGATTTGCTTCTTTCATTTCTTTAGCTGTCCAGACAATGGAAGCGACACCAGAAATTTTCAGAAAGAATGATGTGCCTTTTTTGAAGAAGTCCAGTTTGGCTGGCATTTCTTTGGAAAAAGATTCAATTACCTGAGTAGGTTTTGGGATAATAAACCAGACATTACCTTCTTCATCTACTTCCGAGACACGAACAATATGTGTTGGTAAACTAACCAACGCATTAGACTCCGACATAAATAAAGCATTTTCCAATTCCTGAATTTTACCCCTGAGAACCGAAACTGACATATCCTGTATCATGTTGCTAAGTTTGGCATGAGAATTCAATCGCTATACCAAAATAGTAGTAACTGAAAATGAGGTATTTACAAACTGGCATCCGTATTTACCCTTCCTGTTTTGGGAGTATTTTTCCGGAAAAGAACTTAGGCAAGTATGGGAGTATGGGAATATGAGAGTGTGGCGTTTTACTAAACCCTTTAAATTCCATACTTACAGAAGTGAAACAACAAAAGGATCCGAATAATCTTTTATGAACCGGATAATATGATCCGACGCGGGAAATTCATTTGGTGAATGTAAAGTTGTGATGACGACACAGGGTATGCCTGCATTTTTTGCTGCTTCCACGCCTTTGGGTGCATCCTCAAAAACAAGGCAGTCCGCAGGTTCGGAATTTAATAAGAGGGCTGCTTTTAAAAAAGTTTCCGGATCGGGTTTGCTGATCGCCACATCATTGGCACTTACGATGGCGGTAAAATATTTACGGATATCGAGTTGATCCAGTACGAAATCAATGTTAAAAGGAATAGCGGCGGAACCAATAGCCATCGAAATATTATTTTCATAGGCCGTTTTTAGAAAATCAGCCAGACCATTGATCAACTGTAAATGAGGCCGGTAGTTTTTCTGATATCTCTTTTCCTTTTCCAAGGACCAGAATTCCATTTCTTCTTCTGTCATTTTTCCTTCTCCGAAAACACGGATAAATAATTCCGAGTTCTTTCCATACATCTGGTTTTTGATCTGTTCATATGTCATCCCGGCTTTCAGATCCTGATTCAGGATTTCCGTCCAGGCACTGATATGGTATTCCATATCATTTATCATGGTTCCATTGAGGTCAAAAATCAATGCTTTCGGAGCAGCTGTCATGAAATTATTTTAAAAAGCAATGCCACTGTCAGAGGTGATCCTCTTTCACAGTGGCATGCTTGAAGTGATTATCAGATTATTTTATTGCTTTTCTATTTTAGCCGTTTGATTGTAACTATCCCCGTGAATGCGCAGGATATACATTCCACTTCCGCCAATAACCGAAGGCTGAAGGTTCACTAAATTATCACCTGCCTGTGCCTGCAATGATTTACTGATATAAACTTTGCCCATCATGTCAGAAACCGTCATTTCTAAGTTCTGCGCCCTGGACACATTTACTTTCAGTCGAATCAGATCACTGAATGGATTATTATAAATCACCAGCGGTACTGTATTTTTATCCCCCGTGACGGATATCGTTTTACTGTAAACGTATTTGCCATCAAGGTCAACCAATTTCAAACGATAGTACCCGATGCCATCGAGTGGTAATTTATCGGAGTAACCATAGTCCGTTGTAGTTGATGAATTGCCCTTCGCTTTTACCGATCCGATTTTTATCCAGCCCGTCTGATCACCACTTCTTTCGATTTCCGTATAGCCCGCATTTATTTCCTGCGAAGTAGCCCAGCTCAGTTTCACAGAACCGTCTGAAGCTTTGTTTGCAAGGAACTGAACCAGAACAACCGGTAATGTGACAGATTGGTTAAATATGATTCCAAAATCAGGTGTGGCGGGCGGAGGAGTAGGTCCTGTAGTAGCAGGTCCGTAAACTACACCAGCCGCACAAAAATTCGGAGGTGACCCTGAGCAGTTCAAAGTGTAATTCGCAAAATTATTTGTTGCTGTACCAATGGCCAGCTGATTTAAAATATTAGAATAGCCAAATCCGCCAATAGGTACGGCGAGAAGTCCATAAAGTCCGGGAGTTGTAGGGGGTCCAGATCCATCAATAGGAAGATGTGGCCCTATAACTGGGAATCCAAGATCATTGTTTGCATTCATCGTTGTGCTCGAATTCGCCATGGTAAGCGAAGATGTTGGGGATACATCCACCTGAGAGTTAATAAAAATATTTTCCACTGAGGTCGGATCATTTCCTATAGTAATATTGGATGTTCCTGTTAGTTCCAGGTAAGTATTAATTGAAAGATCCGTAGTCCCATATACGTTAATTGTGCTATTATTTAAGACGATATCATTTAAGAAAGTGCCGTCGACCCTGACGTTCGGATCAACCCAATAGTTCTGATCGAGATTTCCCGAAGCGGGCAGTGCAGCGGCAACTCCGTAAGTAAAAAGACCATTCTGATTCGGGGGCGGGCCCGTACTTGCTGGTGCAGTTAATGCTCCGTTGGTTATAGCCGCCGTAAGAGCATGTTGTGTAGCAGTATAATTTCCATCAGCCATAAACACGGCAATCATATACGTCGTATTCGCCGGAAGAGCGACGGGAGCAGTGAAATCTACGCTCTGCCATCCGCTGGCTGTTTCTGTGCCAAACGCAATTGACTGAACTAGCGTTCCGGTATTATCATAAATTAATCCGGTATGCGGTCCAGCCATCCCTGCAATTTTATAAAACCTTACACCGGTTACAGTTGTAGCGATTTGTGTAAAAAACTTCAAGCCTACTGTAATGCCACCCGGTCCGTCATTAAACGGGCCGAGCGTAGGAACCTGGGTTGGAAATATGTTCCAGGAAGAAGTGGTAAGACCGCAGCAGGGTACCATACTAACACTGGAAAAAATCTTAATTGTACACGTATTACAGGGTGAGGGTGGTGGAACGTTGCCGACCCAAAACCTTGGATCATCCAAAGTATAGCCGTTCGGATTACCATCGGCGATGGAATTGAATACCTGTGCGTGCGACAAAAAAGAACTCAGCAAGAAAACAGCCGTGAAGATCGAAAAGTAAAATTTTTTCATAATCAATAATTAATCTGTTCGTCGGTTTTCACAGAAACCTTTTCCGGGACGACTTTAAACACGGGCATGCAACAGATATGGAACCGTTTTCGGAGGGAGCGATTAATGGCCTTTAAATGGATGGGATTTTAGAAACGCGGAATTTAACAGGATATAGAACAAAAATAAGATACTCAGTTGAATTATAATCGACAAGGAATAATATTTATCTACATTTTTCCGGCTATTTTTTACTATCAATTTATTTGCCAGCTTCGCACTGCCACGTATACACGAAGTGCCCGTTCCGTGAGTTGCTTCGCATAAGGGTTTTCCTGTATTCTCTGTATTATCTCTTAACTCCGACCTAAATGATTATCCGTCAGGCAGTCTTACTTACCTCGAGAAAGGCAGATTTTAAATTTGCTGACAAAGGAGAAGAAAGGTCTGACATCCGCTCGGGGTGCCATTGTACCATGAGCAGCCAGGATTTTTTTGCTGGTTCTTTCCATTCCATCGCTTCAACAATGGCAGGTTCGCTGTAAGCGGAGATTTTCAAATCGTTTGCCGGCCTGTCAACGCTCTGATGATGAGCCGAATTGACGATTCCCAGTTCCTGCCCGGCGATATCGCGCAGCAGGGAAATATTTTCAACCCGGATAAAATGGGTTTGATCCTGTCCGGAAATTTTCCCATGTGCCGTGGAATGATACAAAATGGGTATATCCGGCACCAGTGTTCCCCCCAGAAAAACATTAATCAGTTGCAGTCCCCGGCAAATCCCCAGAACCGGTTTTTTCAAGCTAAACGCTTTTTCAATCACTTTATACTCAAACTGATCGCGGGCCGGAATGATTTCCGTTAACCCGAATTGCTGCACGAATTCCGGTTTGCCGTATAATTCAGGGTGAAGATCCTCCCCTCCGCTGAACAGGATGCCCTGGCAGGAGTCGATTTCAGAATCGTTTTGTGCATGAAAACTCAGTTTTACCACTTCTATACCGGGTTCCATTTCTATCCAGCGGCGGTAATTTTCAAATTTACCGCAATCTGTGATTCCTATGCGTGTGGTTCTGTTCATTTGGTTAGCGGTTGGCGGTTGACGGTTGACGGCAAAGCATTACGCTTTACGCTTTGTGCTTTACGCCGTAAAATTCGTGATTATAGATGTAAAGTAAAAGCTGATCCCTCATTTTCTACAGACTGCACCTGGATGCTGCCTTTATGTAGAAGCAGGATTTGCTGGCAAAGACTCAGGCCGATCCCGCTGCCGTTTTTTCGCGTGGTAAAGAATGGAATGAATATCCGGTCCATCAGGGAAGACGGAATACCGCAGCCATTATCGGCAACCTTGATATTGATCTTGCTGCTGCCTGCAGCTGAAAACGCGGAAAGCTGAATTCGTGGGTTCGGTTTGTCTTTTACCGCTTCAATCGCGTTAACCAACAGGTTAATCAAAACCTGCTCGATCAATGTGGGATCCAGTTCATAAGAAAGATCCGGATTTTGCAGGATAATATCCAGTTCTACATTTTTTTGCTGCAGGGTGGGCAGCATCAGCTGGTGTAAATTTTCAAACAGGTTGCGTACATACACTTTCGACAATGTCGGCGCCACGATCTTGTTCAGATTCCGGTAAGTCTCAGTAAATTTTAATAACCCCTCACTGCGGCGCCGGATGGTTTCTATACCCAACTCCAGATCTTCCACCGCAGCCGGCTGTTCGCGCATGAACTCCGTGGCTTTCTGCAACCGGTCCAGCATGGTCTCCGCCAGCGAAGAGATCGGCGCTACAGAATTCATGATCTCATGCGTCATTACGCTGAGCAATTTCTGCCAGGCCTTTGCTTCGGCTTCATCCAGGGCCTCGTTTACATTCTGAAAGGCCGCCAGTTTATACGTTTTATCGTCCGTCTGGAAAGCTGTGGCCGAGGCCAGAACTTTCACAATACCGTTATCCTTCGATATGGAAATAATTTTCCCAGCACCGGGTTGCAGCTGCTGAATTTCCTTATATAGATAGATATCTCTTTTTTCCAGGGATTTCAGTGATTTCAGATAAGGCATTCCAAGGATTCTTTTCAGAGAATCATTCATCCAGACCACATCTCCGCTTTCCATTTCATAAGAAAGAATACCTGTTTCCACCAGTTCCAGGATTTTCTGAAGATAGAGATACTGAGTTTCTTTTTCCCGGCTAATTACCTTGAAAGTGCTGTTGATATCGTTGAATCCCTTGCGCATGTTTTTCAATTCATCGGGCGCATGCCTGACATCGAAGTGACGGGAGAAATCCCGGTAATGAATAGATTCCACAAATTGCTCCAGCTCACTCTGTGCTTTATGGAAGAAGCGGTAAAAATCTGACAATTGCCAGGCGATAACCGGTATCAGGATGATGAGATAAATATACTGGGCCTGGATAACCGTAATGGCGGCCAGGCAGAGCACTCCAAACAGGAATACAACGCGGATGAGTATGCGAAATTCGAATCGTTTAAACATGATTGAAGCAAAGTTGACAGATGACAGTTGGCAGTTGACAGTTTTAGGCTTTAGGCCTTGGGCTTTAGGCCTATTAAATATCGTACTTACTTAGCCTCCTATATAAAGCCGTGCGGGTAAGTCCCAGCTCCCGGGCAGCCCGGGAAATATTGCCCTGGTGTTTTTCAATTACTTTCAGAATGGTGTTTTTCTCAATTGTACTCAGCGTGAAATCATTTTCATCTTCATCTGCCATCTCCTTCACGGATTCCAAAGGAGAAAAAATAATATCTTCTGCCCTGATCTCATCTCCCTCACTCATAATGACAGCCCTTTCAATGCTATACTGCAATTCGCGCACGTTGCCCGGAAAATGATAACCGCGCAATTTTTCAATGGCTTTATCATCCAGTTCAAGCGAACGTTTCAGGTACTTACCCGCATACATATGCGCAAACTCCCGCGCCAGCGGCGGAATATCATCCGGCCGTTTTCTCAGTGGCGGCATCGTGATCTCAACCGTATTGATCCGGTAAATAAGATCCTTCCTGAATCTCATTTCATTTGCCAGCTCTGAGAGTGGCAGGTTTGTTGCGCAGATTAGCCGGATATCCACCGGAACAAGCAGGTTGGATCCCAGCCGGGATACCTGCCGGTTTTGTATGACAGATAATAATTTCGCCTGTTGCTGCAGTGTGATGTTCCCGATTTCATCCAGGAACAAAGTACCTCCTGAAGCCATTTCGAAACGGCCGGTACGATCGTCACGGGCATCCGTAAACGCTCCTTTTTTATGACCGAATAATTCACTCTCAAATAAAGTCTCCGTTAAAGCCCCGACATCCACTTTGACGAATTGCTTGGCGGCCCGGCCTGATTTTTCATGAATCATGCGGGCCATCAGATCCTTTCCGGTTCCATTTTCTCCCAGGATCAGAATATTCGCATCTGTCGGCGCAATTTTTTCCACCTTTACCAATATCTCTTTCATTGGGGATGAATGGCCTATAAATGGAGTTTGTCCCTGACCTGCCGGTGTATCCGGAGATTTGGCAGGCATCGAGCCATCTTTTTTCTGAAGGGATTCGCGGATGGTAGTTGTCAGTTTCTCATTATGCCAGGGTTTCACCACAAAATCCGTCGCTCCTTCTTTCAGAGAACGCACAGCCAGGTCAATATCACCATAGGCTGTAATCATAATGACCGATGCCGCTGCATCCCATTCCCTTATCTTGCGCAACCAATAGAGGCCTTCGTTGCCGGTATTGATCACACTGTTAAAATTCATATCCAGCAGAATCAGGTCGAAATGATTCTTATATAATATGGACCGGATATTTTCCGGATTTTTTTCAGTCAGCACTTCGGCTGCTTCTGTTTTCAGAAGTAAGCGGACAGCAGTCAGAATGTCAACATCGTCATCAATGACGAGAATACGCGCATTTTTTAAAACCATGGGGCAGAAAATAATTCTTTACGAAGGTGCAACAAAACAATGCCACAAGTTTACTCTAATATAAGATGGTGACAATTAATTTTTTAACAGGAATAGGGTCCAGAAAGCCTGTATCGAAAGCGTACAGTTCCTGTATCAGAAACGACCGTAGCCGACCGTTGTCCATTCATAAATTGTTGTAAATCACATTAATTAGGTTCTGGCACGTGGTTGCATTTACCCTATCCGTATTTTCTAAGTTTCAGCTATGATTATATCACCGGGTATCTTTATACCGGGTGCTTTTATAAAAAACATTTTTTGTTATGGTAGATAGGGTAATTAAGAAGAAAAAGTGGTCCACCAAAAGACTCCTGACCATCGGCGGGATTGCTGCCCTGGTATTGCTGGCTTTTGGCAGTTATTATTTTACTTCCGGAAAAAGCAGACTGAATGTGGACCTCGACCGGATCACGATAGCCACCGTAACCAAGGGGCCCTTCCAGGAAACCATACCTGTGAACGGCGTTGTGCTCCCGATCAATAGTATTTACCTGGATGCAACGGAGGGTGGACGGGTGGAAGAGAAATATGTAGAAGACGGAACCGTCATGAAAAAAGGTGAACCTATTCTCCGGTTATCCAATACGGATCTTGAACTCACACTTGCCAACCAGCAGACTTCAGTATATACCCTGCTGTCAAATATGCGCCTTTCCAGCGTAACCGCCCAGCAGAACACCGTAACCAAACTAACCAGTCTGGCAGACGTTGAAAGTTTTTACAGGGAAGCAGAAAGGATATACACCCTGGACAAAAAGCTGTTTGCCCAGAAAGCCATTGGTTTTCAGGAATATAAACAGGCTGAGAATAATTATAATTATTACCTGCAGAAGAAACAACTCACCCAGGAGATTCTAAAACAGGATTCCATTTCGGTAAACCAGCAGGCTCAACAGGATAAACAATCTTACCAGGGAGCCGAGAAAACGCTGGCCATTCTCGGCAAAAAAGTTGGAGACCTGATCGTAAGATCCCCTGTTGATGGACAGCTCACTTCCCTGGATGCGGAAGTGGGGCAATCCAAGACTGCAGGAACGCGTCTTGGACAAATTGACGTTCTCACCGGTTTTAAAGTGCGGGTGGATGTGGACGAACATTATATATCCCGTATTTATTCCGGACTGAAAGGCAAATTTACTTTCGCCGACAGCAACTATGATCTGAAGATTTTCAAAGTATATACCCAGGTTACAGCGGGTCATTTCCAGGTAGACATGACTTTTGTGGGTCCGGTTCCAAAAGGAATCCGGCGTGGTCAGACTCTCCAGATCCTGCTTGCACTCAGCGAAGAAAAACAGGCGATCCTGGTTCCGCGTGGAGGATTTTACCAGCAGACAGGTGGTAACTGGATTTTCAAAGTCAGCGAAGACGGCAAAATGGCCTATCGGGTAGATATTCAGCTGGGCAATCAAAATCCGGAATTCTATGAAGTACTACAGGGATTGAACCCGGGTGATAAGGTGGTAACCAGCAGTTATGAAAATTACGGCACCATGCAGGAACTCATTTTAAAAAAATAAACCCTCATTCACAGTATAAAATAAAAGCAATGATAAAGATTCACGATCTGGAAAAGGTCTACAGAACAGAAGAAGTAGAAACCATCGCACTGAACAAACTTTCTTTTGCAGTCAAGGAAGGTGAGTTTGTAGCCGTGATGGGCCCTTCAGGCTGCGGCAAGTCAACCTTATTAAATATTCTCGGGCTGCTCGACGATCCGGATAGCGGCAGCTTCCTATTTAACGGCATCGAAGTAGCCGGTTTCAATGAACGCAAAAGGGCCGACCTCAGAAAAAAGAATATCGGTTTTGTATTTCAGAGTTTCAACCTCATCGATGAACTGACTGTTTTCGAAAACGTGGAACTGCCCCTGATCTATCTGGGAGTGAAAGGTGATGAAAGGAAAAAACGCGTGGAGGAAATGCTCGATAAGATGCAGATCATGCATCGTCGTAATCACTATCCTCAGCAGTTATCAGGTGGTCAGCAACAAAGGGTTGCCGTAGCGCGTGCCGTTGTTAATAAACCCAAACTTATCCTGGCGGATGAACCTACGGGAAACCTGGATTCATCGAATGGTAATGAAGTGATGGAACTGTTGACAGATCTCAACGAACAGGGAACGACCATCATCATGGTAACGCACTCTGAACATGATGCGCGTTATAGTCACCGGATCATCCGGATGCTGGATGGACAGACAGTTACTGAGAATATATTGGTGTAGTTAGAGAAATGTGCAAATGTGCAAATGTGCAAATGTGCAATTGGGCAAATGGGCAAATGTGTTCTGCCGGAGGTGGGATCATCAATTGTCAATTGTCAACTGTGAACTGTCACTGTAACTAAATGGAGTTATTAAATTAGATCATGATTAAACTAGCACATATATCAAAGTGGATAAATCAGGGCAATATCAGGAATTTCATTCTGAAAGACATCAACCTCGAAATCGGAGAAGGTGAATTTGTCTCTGTAATGGGACCGTCCGGTTCCGGAAAATCAAGTCTGCTCAACATCATCGGCATGCTCGACACGGCCTCTGAGGGAGACTACCAGTTCCTCGATACGGAAGTTTTTAAGCTGAAGGAAAAACAAAGATCCAATCTTTATAAATCCCATATCGGTTTTGTATTCCAGGCTTATCACCTGATCGATGAACTCACGGTTTATGAAAATATTGAAACGCCCCTGATTTACCAGGATATCAAAGGATCCGAACGTAAGGCCATCGTCGCAGATATCCTTGACCGTTTCCAGATGGTGGGCAAGAAAGATTTATTTCCCACGCAGCTGTCCGGTGGCCAGCAGCAGCTGGTTGGTATTGCCCGAGCCCTGGTAGCCAAGCCCAAGCTCATTCTGGCCGATGAACCAACCGGCAACCTGAATTCAAAACAAGGTGAAGAAATCATGGAATTGTTTACCACGCTGAACCGGCAGGACGGCGTAACCATTATCCAGGTAACCCATTCAGAAAAAAATGCCAGCTACGGAAAACGGATTATTCATCTGCTCGATGGCCGGATTGAAAAAACGGTAACCAATTAAAAGTTGAAATGATGAAGCGGTACAGCAGTTGGATTTTCTTTCTTCCCCTTATTTTTCACTATAACGTATCCGGTCAGGACAGTACAAAATACCTGACCATCAAACAGTGCGTGGACTTGGCCATTACGAATAACCTGCAGATTCAGCAAAGCCAGATCCAGCTGGACCAGAATGGCGTTACCTATAAGCAGTCAAAGGATAATTTATTGCCACAGATCAGTGGTACGATTCAACAACAAAACAACTACGGCAGAAGTATCAGCAATGTCAACAATGCTTACGTGGACGTTCAAAACGGATCAGGAAATTACCAGTTGAATGGCAATCTGCTTTTATTTAACGGGCTTTCTTATCAAAATGCCATAAAGCAAAACCGCCTTTTTTATAATGCCAGCAAGATGGATCTGCAACAACAGAAAGACAATATCACTCTCAGCGTGATACTTTCTTATCTCACGGTATTGAGCAACCAGGAATTGCTGGACATTGCACGCAGCCAGGCTTCTGTCGATTCTGCACAGGTAGCGAGGTTGGAAATTCAAAACCAGGAAGGCGCCATACCACCAGCGACCTTATATGACCTGAAGGGGCAATATGCAAGTGACCAGGTCAACGTGGTAAATGCCATCAATGCGTTGGAAATTTCGAAAGTCAGTTTGTTTACAGTATTGAATGTTCCATATCAAAGAGATGCAACTTATGAAATGGTAAACATGAATGCAGATGTGAATGATCTGAGAACCCCTTCCGACAGCATATTTCAAACCGCCTTACAGGTGATTCCAAACATCAGGGCAACAGATCTTCGGGTGCAGTCCTTTCAGAAGAGTATCGCCGCTGCGAGAGGAAAATTATATCCCAGTCTTTTTCTCTACGGAAATCTTAATTCCAATTATTCAAGCATCGCAACAACAAATATTCCGGGAACGGAAACTCCCCAGAACACGGGCAGTTATGTAAACGTAGGCGGCACTCAGTATGATGTATTTGCAACTAGTCTGGCGACTCAGAAAACATCTCTCGGGGACCAAATAAAAAACAACCGGTTCCAAACGGTCGGTCTGCAATTGAACATTCCGATTTTAAATTATTTATCTGCAAGGAATAATGTGAAGACTGCCAAACTGAATTACGAAAATGCAAAAGTGCTTTCCAATGCATCCCGCAATCAGTTACAACAACTGGTGGAACAGGCCTGGCAGAACCTCCGCTCTGCGTACGGACAATACAAAGGTTATATGGAACAGGTGCATGCATATGGAGAATCTTTCCGCACAGCCGAGATCCGCTTTAATGCGGGCGTGATCACATCTGTAGACTATGTGATTGCAAAAAATAATTATGACCGCGCCAATACAAACCTGAGCGCAGCACGTTTTAATTATATTTTCAGAACGAAAATCCTGGAATATTATCAGGGAAGACTAAGCCTTAACTAGTTATTAGTTATTAGTTATTAGCGTATATATTGAATAGATCGGTGAACTCTTATGCATTGCGCACTTTTGAATATTGGCATTAATAATTACTAATAATTAATAACTGCTAAGTCATCCATCGTTTCAGACAATCCCCGATTCTTTCCGTTTCTACCATGAACCCATCGTGACCATAGAGCGAGTCGATACTGACTAGCGTGCTGTTCGGTATGTTGTTTGCCAGAAACTCCTGCTCCGCCAGAGGGCAAAGTATATCGCTGGTGATTCCCACAATTAAAGTACGCTGTGGGATGGAGGCAAGAACTTTTTTCAGATCTCCACCACGGTTGCGAGCAATATTATGACTATCCATTGCCTTGGTCAGCAGCCAGTAACTGTATGCATGAAAACGCCGGGATAATTTATTTCCCTGGTAAGAGATATACGAGGAAGCCCTGTAATTATCCAGTTTATTTATTTCCGGATCAGACTGTTTTTCTTTCATGATAGCATAATTGCGATAAGTCAGGATGCCAATTCCCCTTGCCGCACGTAACCCTTTGGCGCCAGCATCTGCATGGCGATCCATCCAGGTAGCATCTGCTTCGATGGATAACCGTTGTGATGTATGCACGGCTATTCCCCAGGCACTTTCAGCCGCGGAAGTTGCAATCAGAAAAAGGTCCTGAATTACGGTCGGTTCCATCAGGGCCCATTCCAGCACCTGATACCCCCCCATACTTCCACCCATCAATAGGTGAATCTTTTTAATGCCCAGGAATTTACGCAACAGAATGTGAGCTTTAACCATGTCCCGGATGGTGATTACCGGAAAGCTGCTATAATAGGGTTTGCCCGTAGCCGGATCCTCACTCAACGGTCCCGAACTCCCGTAACAGGATCCCAAAATATTTGCGCAAACAATAAAATGTTTTTCCGGATCCACATAGCGATGATCCCCGACCATACCCGGCCACCAGCGAATGACATCGGAATTGGCTGTCAGGGCATGACAAATCCAGACAACGTTGTCACCCGATGCATTCAAATTACCATATGTATGATAGCCGATCCGGATATCCGGTAAAACCTGTCCGTTTTCCAGTGGAAAAGGCTGGTACCTGTGAAATTCCTCCATGCTGCAGATCCCAAATTTATGGATGCAAAATAAGGACATGCATGAATTACCTTTGCAAAAATCTTTTTATGATCCATGTTGAAGTACTCCAGGTAAGCAACGATTACGGATTTGAAGGAAAAGATGCCAGCGGTCATACCGTTAAAATGGATTCCAGTCCGGAAAGCGGGGGCCATGATTTTGGTATCCGGCCCATGCAAATGCTCTTAATGGGCCTTGGAAGCTGCAGCGGTATTGACATTGTTTCGATTCTGAAAAAACAGAAGCAGACAGTAGACGGGTTCCGCATCCTCATAGATGGTGAAAGGGAGGAAGGAAAAGAAGCCACTAAATGGAAATATATTAAAATTATTTTTGAATTGAAAGGATCGCTGGAGCCTGAAAAAGTCAAAAGAGCCTGTGCACTTTCTATTGAAAAATATTGTTCCGTTGCCGCCACACTGATGGGTGCGGGTTGCAAAATTGACTGGGAAACTAAAATCATATCCTAAACAAATTAAATATGTCCTTACACCCGGTATCACAAATGATCCGCACACGCGTGGAACAGACCCATGAAATGGAACATTCCTCACCGATTTTCCTTACCAGCAGTTTCAGTTTCGATAATGCGGAAGAAATGCGGGCTGCTTTTGCAGATGAAACGGACGATAATATTTATTCACGTTTTTCTAATCCGACCGTACAGGAGTTTACCGACCGGATGTGTGTTCTGGAGGGAATGGAATCCGGATTCGCCACAGCCTCCGGCATGAGTGCTGTGTTTGCATCCATGCTGACATTCCTGAAGAAGGGCGATCATCTGATTTCCTGCAATGCAATTTTCGGCAGTACGCACACGGTCATCACTAAAATTCTGCCGAAATATGGTATTGAATATACTTATGTTCCTGTTGGAGATACAGCAGCCTGGGAAGCGGCTGTTCAAAAGAATACGAAAATGATCTATCTGGAATCGCCGACGAATCCGGGTCTTGATCTGATCGACCTGCAGGTAATTGGAGACCTGGCAAAAAAACATGGTTTGATATATTGCGTCGACAACTGCTTCGCGACACCCATTGGTCAGTTACCCGTACAGTTTGGCGCTGACCTGGTTTTGCATTCGGCAACCAAATGGCTCGATGGGCAAGGTCGTGTGCTGGGTGGAATCATACTGGGTAATAAAGAGCTGATACACGAAATTTATCTTTTCTGCAGAAGCACAGGACCGTCCCTGTCGCCCTTCAATGCCTGGGTGCTGAGCAGGAGCCTGGAAACCCTGGAAGTGCGTATGGAACGCCATGCATCCAACGCCTTTTACCTTGCAGAACAATTAGAAAATCATCCCGCGATCAGCTGGTTGAAATATCCGTTTTTAAAATCGCATCCACAATTTGATATTGCAAAAAAGCAAATGAAAAATGGTGGCGGCCTTTTGTGTTTCGAATTAAAAGGCGGGCTCGCAAGCGGAAGAAAATTTCTGGATAATCTGAAAATGCTATCACGTACCGCCAACCTGGGCGATACCCGCAGCATAGCATCCCATCCCGCAAGCACCACACATGCTAAATTAACCGAAGAAGAGAGAATGGCTGTGAATATAACGCCCGGGCTTATACGCATTTCATGCGGGCTCGAACACAGGGACGATATTTTGAATGATATCGTGCAGGCACTATAGACTTATTAATGTGGCCGATCCGATTTTATCCATAAAACGAAAGCCGAAGCAAGGTAGCAGGCGAATCGCTGTGTTGACTAATTGCGTGAAAAGAGGAAATCGCGGGAAAACTTATCATTTCCCCATTCAATTTCCCCATTTTTCATTCTCTATATTTACATATTTACCACACTAATATTATTCCCCCCAAATCTCTTCTTTCCCCGCCAGCCAGCCTTTGACATTTTCGGTCGTTACCGACTTGGGTCTTTCGAGGGAATATCCCAGGGCGCGGTCCCAGCAAAGGCTCGCGAGTACACCCAGAGATCGGCTAACGCCGAATAAAACAGTATAGAATTCATATTCTTTCATTCCAAAATGTACCAGCAGTGCGCCACTGTGTGCGTCCACATTCGGCCAGGGGTTTTTAATTTTTCCAAGAGACTGCAGGACGGGAGGTACCGCTTCGTAAATATTCCAGACAGTTTTTACAAGTGAATCATTAGGCAAATGTTTTTTCCCAAATTCCATCTGTGCAGTAAATCGCGGATCCGTTTTGCGCAACACAGCATGACCATATCCGGGTACGACTTTGCCCTCACTTAATGTTTTTTTCACATAGGCAACGATCTGTTCCTGGCTTGGAAGTTCGGTATTTAATTCTTCCCTCATCTCCAGGATCCATTTGATCACTTCCTGATTCGCCAGTCCGTGCAGGGGCCCTGCCAGACCGTTCATTCCCGCTGCAAAACTCAGATAGGGATCACTGAGTGCAGAACCCACGAGGTGTGTTGTATGCGCACTCACATTACCGCCTTCATGATCTGCATGAATGGTCATATAAAGACGCATAAGTTCCTGGAAAATATCATCCTTATAACCCAGCATATGGGCAAAATTACCAGCCCAGTCAAGCAACCCGTTTGGCTGTATATGGTCTCCGTTTCTATATTTTCTTCTGTAAATGTAAGCAGCCACCCTTGGCAGGCGGGCGATCAGGTTCATGCAATCATCGAATGTGCATTCCCAGTAGTCCTTCTTATTCATGCCTTCCGCATATTTCTTTGCAAAGACACTTTCCGTTTGCAATGCCATGATGGCAATAACGAACTGCGTCATCGGATGCGTCGAAACCGGCATGGCTTCTATGGCGTCAAATACGTAATTGGGAACATGGCTGCGGCGCTGCCAGTTGGACGTTAGTTCCTGAACATCTTTTTCTTCAGGCATTTCTCCCATCAGCATCAGATAAAACAAACCTTCCGGCAAGGGTTCTCCTCCTGTGGAAGCATGGGGTAATTTCTCCTGAAGTTCCGGAATGGAATAACCACGAAACCGGATTCCCTCCTGCGGATCGAGCAGGGAAGTTTCTGTAACCAGCCCGGTCATACCCCGCATGCCGCTATAAATTTGCGAAAGTGTAACCTCTCCAATTTTTTTAGAACCGTGTTCTTTAAGAATATCTTTAATCTCAGCGCTGAGGCTGTCTGCTTTGACCTTAAACCTTTCTTTGATGGGCATGACACACGTTTAAAGGATGACCGGGTAGGCTGCTAAAGTTAATTCATGATTGCTGTTGGAACAAATCGTTGAATCAGAATATGCAAAATTAACCGCGGATTAATATCTACTTCGGCGCTTTCCGGTAAAGCCAGAGAGCTACGAAACTAAAAATAATATTGGGCATCCAGGCTGCCAGCATAGGAGAAAAATTTCCTTTCGTCGCAAACGTGACAGAAAATTTATCCATGACCACAAATACGGCCGCCATCACCAGACCGACGGCGCGAAGAACACCACTTCCACCCCTGGTTTTCCTGGTGGCGATTACTGCCCCAATCATTGTTAAAATAATAACGGAAAAGGGTGAAGCATCGCGGTGAAATCTTTCTTCCTTATAGGTATTGAGACCTTCAGAACCGCGAATTTCTTCCATCCGGATAAAGTTTTTCAGTTCCGGAGTTGTGAATTTATCTTTCAGGTATTCATCCCTTCTCAACTCTTCCGGCTTTACATTCAGGCTGATATTCATGGAGGGAATCAAACGGGCTGTTTCTTTTAACCCTTCGTTCGTACGCTCCACGGCATTTGACAATTGCCAGCTTTTTTTAGTCGTATCCCAGCGCATGGATTCAGCACGCAGGTTATAATAGATTTTATTATTTTTTATTTTTGAAAGAAAGAATGCTCCGGCGGTTTTTCGCGCCGTGTCATAGTATCTCAATCCCACATAGGTTTCTGCATTCACCCGCAAATAAAAATTATTTGTCCGGTAGGGATCGCCATTGTAAGAACTATGAGGATCTATATAAGTGGATTGAAAATTGGTTCGGATCTCATTCGCCTTGGGTACCCAATACTGGGTTGCGAACCAGAAAAAAGTAGCGAGCAATACGGCGCCAACCAGAAAAGGCCGCATCATCCGGTTGTATCGAACACCGCCTGCCAGGATTGCAATAAATTCTGACTGGGCCGCCATCTTTGAACTGAAGTAAATAACCGCAATAAAAACAAAGAGCGGAAAAATCATGGACATGATAAACGGGATGAACCCGATAAAATAATGAGTGACCAACTCCCAGGAGCTTAGCCCGGACTTTATGAAATCATCCGCCTTTTCACTGGTATCTATTACCACAGCTATCACCGTGAAAGTGAGCATGGTGAACACAAAAGTGGTCAGGAATTTCTTCAGTATATACCAGTCCAGTTTTTTCATGCTCTCAGAGTCTGCGAAATTAACTTTTCCGGCCCAACCATCTGTCACAATTTGCCGGTTTTAAAAGGACTTTACCAATTATCTTCGCAGGCTTAAATCTTTTTAGATGTTTTTAAAGAAAAATCTGTGTTTTTGGGTCTGCAGCTTATTCGTATCCTATACTGCATTTTCACAATCGGCTGTAAATTATGACCAGCATGAAACATTTTCCCCTGTATTCTATCCCGCTTTTGGCGATGAAGTCAGGACAGCCGCCGGTACACCCGGTCCGAAATACTGGCAAAATGAAGCCAGTTACAATATCCAGGCTACACTGGATGATGTAAACCAGCAGATTTCAGGCATCGTACAGATTAATTACAAAAATAATAGCCCCGAGTCATTACCTTTTTTATGGCTCCAACTGGATCAGAATATTTACAAATTGGATTCACGCGGTGAAGCAACAACTCCGGTTGAGGGTGGCCGTTATGCAAACCCCGGCTTTGAGGGTGGTTATAAAATACAATCCGTCGCGGTAAAATACCAGGGAAAGGAACAGAATATCCGTTTCCTTGTCAATGACACCCGGATGCAGATTTTTCTTCCGGAAGCTTTGAAAGCACATGGTGATTCACTCAGCATAAATATATTTTACAGTTTCGGCATTCCGGAACGTGGCACAGACCGGATGGGAAGAATTGAAACCGCTAATGGGTGGATCTATACCATTGGCCAATGGTATCCGCGGATGTGTGTGTACGACAATGTGCTTGGGTGGAATACCAATCCCTATCTTGGCGCCGGTGAATTTTATCTCGAGTATGGAGACTTTGATTTTACCATCACGACTTCGGGAAATCAACTGGTAGTAGCTTCCGGAGAACTCGTTAATCCAACTGAAGTACTGAGCCCCGATCAGATCAAGCGCCTGGAAACTGCACGCAATAGCGATAAGACTGTAATGATCCGTACAGAAGATGAAGTAAAAAATAAATCCGGCAGATCAGGAAAAAATAAACTCATCTGGCATTTTAAATGCAATCGTGCACGCGACGTGGCGTTTTCATCTTCGGCCGGGTTCATCTGGGATGCAGCGCGTATTAATCTTCCCGGCGGTAAAAAATCTCTCGCTATGTCAGTCTACCCGGTAGAATCCGCCGGTGACCCCCAGGGATGGAAGCGATCAACCGAATTTGTAAAGGGCGCCATAGAAAGTTATTCGAACAGGTGGTTTCCCTATCCCTATCCGAACGCCGTCAATGTGTCGGGATCAGTCAGTGGCATGGAATATCCCGGCATCGTATTTTGTTTTATAACTTCCAGGGGAAAGGAATTGTGGGGGGTAACCAGTCATGAGTTTGGTCATACCTGGTTTCCCATGATTGTAGGCAGTAATGAGAGAAAATATGCCTGGATGGATGAAGGCTTTAATACTTTTATTAATGAGGTTGCCGATGGGGATTTCAATAAAGGTGAGTTTTTGTCCAAGGTAAAGTACCGGGAACGTTCAGTCCGTTTTTTCCAGCCCAATTCGGAAGCGATTATGACGATTCCTGATGTTACAAACGCCCGTTATCTCGGTGCAAATGCATACGATAAACCGGCAATGGGACTTGGATTATTACGCTACAATGTATTGGGTGAAGCGAGATTTGATTCAGCTTTCTGTTATTATATCCGTAGCTGGGCATATAAACACCCCACGCCATGGGATTTCTTTCATGCCATGGAAAATGGAAGTGGTGAGGATCTGAGCTGGTTCTGGAGAGGTTGGTTTCTGTATAACTGGAAACTCGACCAGGCAGTACTTGCTGTAGAATATCTTCAAGCCAATCCGGCGAATGGGGCCGTGATTACCATTCAAAACCGGGAGAAACTTCCAATGCCCGCAACTGTTGAGGTAAAAGAAGTAGGAGGAAAAACCGGCAGAGTGAACTTTCCGGTTGAAATATGGCAAAGGGGCAGCGATTGGAAATTCTTTTATCCATCTACCCGTCAAATCGAAAGCGTTACCATTGATCCCGACAGAATGCTGCCCGATACGGATGAGAGCAATAATGTTTGGAAAACAAACTGAGCAATTGTTAATTGTTAATTATTAATTATTAATTATTAATTATTAATTATTAATTATTTGGGACATACGAGTTGACTTAAGACTTCATGCAGCGTAGACAATTATCAATTAATAATTGACAATTAACAATTACTAAAGTCTTTCCTTTAAAATGTGAATCTGTTGTTGTTTCCAGCTGGAAAAGTCTCCTGCCAGAATATGTTCACGCGCCTGCTGAACGAGATGCAGGTAGAAAGAAAGATTATGCACACTGGCGATTGTAAGACCGGTTAGTTCTTTACTCTTCAACAAATGCCGCAGATATGCTTTACTGTATTGATTGCTGAAGGAACTATTGATTCCCTCATCAATGGGTGAAAAATCAAACTCCCATTTTTTATTGTCGATATTAATCACTCCCCCGGAAGTAAACAACATCCCGTTCCTTCCGTTTCTCGTGGGCATCACACAATCAAACATATCGATACCCAGGCTGATACATTCCAGTAAATTCCAGGGCGTGCCAACACCCATCAGGTAGCGCGGTTTTTCAGGTGGAAGATTTTCACAGCAGAGAGCTGTCATCGAATACAATTCATCTTCCGGCTCACCTACGCTCAACCCGCCGATCGCATTTCCTGTCGCCTCCCGGGAAGAAATATAAGCACATGATTCACGACGCAAGTTTTCAAATATCCCACCCTGTACGATAGGAAATAAGTTCTGTGTATATCCATATGGGTCTGGTGTTTCATTGAATCGTTTGAAACAGCGGTCCAGCCAGCGGTGGGTCAGATGCATGGACTTCTCCGCATATTCATACCCGGTACCAAATGCCGGACATTCGTCAAACGCCATGACGATGTCCCCGCCAATACTCTTCTGAATGTCCATTACTCTTTCCGGACTGAACATATGTGGTGATCCGTCGATATGCGATTTAAACATGACCCCTTCTTCAGAAATCTTTCTGGTTCCGGCAAGTGAAAAAACCTGATAACCTCCGCTGTCGGTCAGGATAGGCAATTTCCAATTCATAAACTGATGCAGGCCACCTGCTTTTTCTAAAACTTCCGTTCCCGGCCTCAGGTATAAATGGTAAGTATTTCCGAGAATGATTTTCGCATGAATCTCCTCAAGGAGTTGATCGCCGCTAACCGCTTTTACGCTACCGGCAGTGCCCACGGGCATGAACATGGGTGTTGGGATTAATCCATGATCCGTCCGGATCAGTCCTGCCCTCGCTGATGAAGATGGATCATTTCCGATTCTTTCAAAAGATAATTGAGCCATTTGGGCCGCAAGTTAAAACTTAAGAGCCAGAACGCTGAACGCGTAACGCCTAACGCGTAACGCTTAAGGCTTTACCCGAATATTCTTACAATCGTCTGATCAAAATTGTTGATAATTAGAAAATACCATTTTGAAGTAAAACGCGTTAGGTTTTAGGCGTTAGACGTTCAGCTTTAAGCGTTAAGCGTTAGGCGTTAGTCTTAAATCCGTATTTTTACCATCCCTAACTAACTCTGTTCGATGTATAAACTGCCCCCCTATCTTTCCTGGACTGAGATTTGGTTCACCCTTTTTTGTCTGATCTGCCTGATTCAAGTTTTTTATTATGCCTGGTTTTTCATGCGTCTCGCTTTCTACCGCAAGCCTTCCAGGATTCAATCCCAGCAACATCCGGTGAGTGTGATTATATGTGCCCGCGATGAGGCTGCCAATCTCGCCGAAAACCTTCCGGGTGCGCTTTCCCAAACTTATCCCAGCACCCATGAAGTAATTGTCGTGAACCACAATAGCCAGGATGATACCCGTTACCTGCTGGAAGAATTTAAAAAAACATCCAAAGGTCTCCATATCGTAAACCTGGAATACGAAGCCAAGGGTATTCCAGGTAAAAAATACCCGCTTAGCATGGGCATTCGCGAAGCGAGACATGAAGTACTGGTCCTCACGGATAGTGACTGCCTGCCTGCCAGTGAATTTTGGGTTGAGAAGATGCAGGACGGATATCTGGACGGAACCCAGATTGTACTGGGGTATAGTCCCTATAAAAAAAATCCCGGATTGCTGAATAAACTGGTCCGCTTTGAGACATTCCACTCGGCTATTCAGTATTTATCTTACGCACTGGCTGGCCAGCCATATATGGGTGTAGGGAGAAATCTTTCGTATAAAAAAGAACTGTTCCTGAGGAACAAGGGATTTTCATCTATTAATCATGTGCCGGGTGGCGATGATGATTTGTTTATTAATAAAGTTGCAACACCCGAAAATACGCGGATCGTTATTGATCCGGAGTCCTTCACTTTTTCCGAATCCAAAAAAACATTTGGGGAATGGGTGCGTCAAAAAACCCGGCATTATACTACAGGGAAATATTATAAACCCCGTCATAAATTTCTGCTGACACTGTATTCAATCAGTCATATTTTATTTTACCCGGCTTTTATACTCAGCCTTATTTATGCGCCGTGGCAGCCAACTCTCATTGTTTTTCTGATTCGTTTTCTTGTTCAGGGCCTTGTTTATTTCCGTTGCATGACGAAGCTGGGTGAGTCGGATCTTTTTCCGATCTGGTGGCTGCTGGATATATGGATGATCGGATATTATATCATCTTTGCACCTTCATTATGGAAGAAGCCGCGCGCGGAATGGAGATAGTCACCCGCTACTTTTCTGATTTTACAATGGAACAGATTCGCCAGCTGACAACGCTGGAAGACGTTTACCAGGAATGGAATGCACGGATCAATGTAATCTCTCGAAAAGATATTGGGAGTCTTTATGAAAAGCATGTGCTTCATTCCCTCAGCATTGCAGCAGTACTTCATTTTCCACCCGGATCCCGGGTAATTGATATCGGTACGGGTGGAGGATTCCCGGGGATTCCACTGGCGATTTTTTTTCCTGAATCAAAATTTCTGCTTGTCGACAGTATCGCAAAAAAACTGAAAGTGGTGGATGCTGTTGCAGATGCTATTTCCCTCACGAATGTCAGCACAGAACATATCAGGGCAGAAGAAATCAGGGGAAGAAAATTTGATATCGCCATTTCGAGGGCCGTTGCATCTTTAAAGGATCTCTGGTTTTGGGCGAGACCGCTTCTGAGACCGCAAAATATTCATCCTAGCGAAAGCGATACTTTGCCTGATGCAAGCGGATTGATTTGTTTAAAAGGTGGTAACCTCGCGGCAGAAATTTCAGAAAGCGGCACCCGTCCCAAAATATACGATATCCATGATTTGTTCCCGGAAGAATCCTTTCTTGAAAAATATATTCTCCAGATTCCTTACGAACGCATCATCAAAGCCTGAGGGTATTCCGTCTTTACTGAAGGGATTCTTTCTTACATGAATAGGGTGATTTAACCATTTCTGCCTTTTTTGTCTTTTCTATTTTCATGGTTGGATTTTGATAGTTGACAGTTGGCGGTTGACAGTTGACGGTTGACAGTTGACAAAATTTGCACATTTGCACATTTGCACATTTGCACATTTGCATATTTTCTTTACGCTTTAAGCTTAAAACATGATAAAGGTTTCCATTGTAGATGACAGCCCCGAAGTGCGTGCGGCATCGGAAAAATTAATTACCAGTGCGGAAGGATTTGAATTGATCGGATCCTATGGTGATTTGCAGGAAGCGATCATATTGATACCTCTGATGAAACCTGATGTGGTTCTGATAGATATTAATCTGGGGCATGGTGAATCGGGTATTGATTGTATAAGGAAGCTAAAACCGGATTACCCGGAAATCTTATTTATGATCTTTACAGTATTTGATGACGACGAAAAAATATTCGAGGCTTTATGCGCCGGAGCAAATGGCTATATGCTCAAGCGAACCTCTGCCACTGAATTGCTGTGGGCTATCCGCGAAGTTTATGATGGTGGTGCACCAATGAGCGGGCTGATAGCCCGGAAAGTAGTGACTGTATTCCAGGTGAATGACACGGGCGGCCTTGGCTGGAACCCGCTGCATGCAAAAAAAGGAAAGGCACTTCCCGTTTTATCGAACCGGGAAAATGAAATACTGCAACAGTTATCACTGGGGCTGTTATATAAAGAAATCGCGGCAAAGCTATTTATCAGTTCCGAAACGGTTCGTAAACATGTATATCATATTTATGAAAAGCTGCATGTCGGCAACCGGGTGGAAGCAATCAACAAATATTTCAGAAGATCATGAACGAATTTTCCGATTATATTTTCAACCCGGACTCATACGATTACCATTTCAGTTCGAGCCTGTTATTATTCCGGTTCACATCTGCCATGCGATGGGAAGCATCTATTTCGATTAGTCTGAAATCTGTGAGTTTATGGTTCACATCGAATTCATAAGTGGAACTCGTCCATTTCCATGGGTCATAGACAAAACGCGGAATAATTTTATTTTCATCCGGCTTGATTCCGAACATGGAATAAAGTGGAATATAAGCCTGCTCTTTCGATCCGTCACTGAACTGAAGCATCAAATCTATAGGCATCGGAACCTGTCCAAGCATACGAAGACGGATCCTTGTTTTTCCATTCACCTCCCACAAACTGTCGATGCCATAATCGATTTTCTTAATACTCTTTATCCAGAAATCCTGATACCAACCGAGTTGTATATTACTTACTTTCTCAGCCACGCGGATGAAATCATTCGAATTCGGATGCTTGAAACGCCATTGGCGATAGTATTCCAACAGAATCTTGTCCAGGTTTTCCTGGCCAACAATGTATCCAAGCTGTTCCATGAAAACAAGTCCCTTGTAATAGCTGGTCAATCCATAACCCGTATTCGTACTGAAATAATCAGCGTAGGTACTCATGGGTTCCTGAAAGCTGCTTTTTGTCAGGTAAAAATAATTGTTGTATTCCTTTTTAAAGGTTTGTTCGGCGGAAGTATCGTTATTCAGAAATCCCCAGTTTCTTGCAGCTGCATATTGAGTGAAGCCTTCATCCATCCATGGATATTTAAGTTCATTAGTACCCATCATTCCCTGGTACCAGCTGTGCATCCATTCGTGCATCCAGCCACCGGCATCTTTTAATAAAGTTGCCATCGGGTATTCCATACCACCATCCCCTCCATGTATAAACGAATATTGTTTGTAGGGATACGGACCATAAGTTTGTTCTATATACGGCAGTGCTTTCTCTGCTGTGGTCAGGATATTCAACCATTTTTCTTCCTTCTCATTGGTCACTTTATATAGCAGGTGAAGAGTCAGGTCGTTACGGATTTTTTTCGTAACGTGCTTAAATCCAGGATCGGCTGCCCATACAAAATCATGCACATTGGGTGCATAAAAATGCCAGTTCAATTTTGCGCCGGCCGGCCTGTTAACTTTCGTTCCCTGTGCCTCATATCCATATCCGATTTCCTGAGGATTTTGCAGATACCCGGTTCCTCCCAGAATATAGGTTCTGTCGATATGGATATTTACGTCAAAGTCTCCCCAGACGCCATAAAATTCCCGCCCAACATATGGGGTGGCATGCCATCCTTCAAAATCATATTCGCAGATTTTAGGATACCACTGGCTCATGGAATAACGCACTTTGGTATCCGGATTATCACGACCGCTACGGCGGATTTGCAAAGGAACCTGTGCCTCAAATTCCATCTCGAAATGAACCGTTGTGTTCGGAAGAATTGGCTTGGTCAGGTTTACTTCCAGGATGGTCTCTTCCATCTGGAAAGGCTGAATAACGCCGTTCATTTTTAAGGAGTTTATTTTTTGATACCCGATTTCTTCCGGTGTCAATTGCAGAATACGGTCCGTTATCCGTGGATCCCAGTCCGGCGCATCATGAATCAGGGTTTTGCCGAGTGCCCGGCTCCGGTTATCCATCATGCTGTTTGGCTGGAACGCATTCCAGTATAAATGGTAAAAAACTTTTTTCAAAGTATCGGGAGAATGATTCGTGTATTCGAGTTGCTGTTTCCCGGTAAACCGGTTGCTGCCCACATTCATGTCGATGTCCATGACATACTTAACATGCTGTTGCCAATAGCCCTGTTGGGCTGATGCATTCAGCAAAAAACTTTGCAGTATCAATTGAAAAACAGTAACGGACCATACACTTTTAAAAAACTTCATGCGCAAATTTTTATAGACTGAAATCTTCCTCGTCCGCCGTTCCGCCTTGGAGGGGAATGTCACAAGCAGGCAACCCCTAAAGCATTTGTTTAATTTTTGCGAAATTAAACCGGTAAAACTGAAAGACCGGTGCTAAAATGTTAAAAGGCTTAGCCTTTCCCTTCCAGCACGATTACGATTTCTCCTTTTACCGTTTTTTCCTTGAAATGCAGGATCACTTCCTCAAGAGATCCCCGAAAATTTTCTTCGTATAACTTACTGAGCTCCCGGCTGACAGAACATTTTCTCGATGCACCGAAATAAACGACAAATTCTTCCAGTGTTTTAATGAGTCTTAAAGGAGATTCATAAAAAACCAATGTCCTTTCCTCCCCTGAAAGTTTTTTTAAGAGTGTTTGCCTGCCTTTTTTTATGGGCAGAAACCCTTCAAAACAAAATCGGTTCATTGGGAGACCGCTATTCACCAGGGCAGGAACAAACGCTGTTGCACCCGGCAGGCATTCCACCCGGATATTCACACTAATACATTCTCGAATAAGCAAGAATGCGGGATCAGATACCCCTGGTGTGCCGGCATCAGTTATCATTGCCATTACTTTGCCCTGCAACATCTGATCCACCAGGTGTCGCAATACCTTATGCTCATTATGCTGATGATAAGGCGTCAGGGGCTTGATGATCTGATAATGATTCAACAACTTCAGTGAATTCCTGGTGTCTTCTGCAAGAATCAGATCCACTTTTTTGAGCACTTCAAGTGCCCTGAAAGTGATATCCTGTAAATTTCCGATTGGAGAAGGAACGAGGTATAACATAGTATGAAAGAATGGAAGTATGGAAGTATGGAAATGGAATTTTAACTCAACTTAATAACTTTACTTCCATTCTTCCATACTTCCATTCTTCCATACTCCTATTGTAGTGTGATCTCAAAATATTCCATAACCGGGTTGGCTAAAAGTTTTACACTGGCATTTTCAGCAATCTTTTTTGCATCTTCTGCTGATGCAGCGTCAATCTGAAGCTGAATGGTTTTTCCGATCCGCACATCCTGAATCGTTTTTATTCCGAGATTCTGCAGACCCCCCATCACCGCTTTCCCCTGTGGATCCAGCAATTCCCTGAGCGGCATTACTTTAACCTGTACCGAAAAATTCATGTAATCCTGTTTTTGAAGGCCAAAGATATGATAATGTAAAAAAGGAAGATAAGCGGCACAGCCAGCCAATGTAAAAATAAAACGGATACAAGAGATAAGACCATCAGTATCACACGGGGAATCTGCTGTGGATCCTGTTTCCCACTTATTTTAAAAGATAGCATGGGAATTCTGCTTACCATCATATAAGAGAGAAACAGAATGATCAGGTATAATACCCATTTATTCAATAAAAGGTCCAGGAACAACCCACTGTTCCGGGACCAATAAATCAATGGGAAAGAAGCCACCATCAATCCGACCGCCGGAACAGGAACGCCTTTAAAACTTTTGGATTGGGTAGGGTCCAGATTAAAGACTGCCAGACGGTAAGCGGCAGCGCAAGGTAGAACAAGAGCCGGCAAAAGCCAGAACATGGATACATCAGTGCCGTTTTCCTGTCGCATGAAGCAAATTCTTAAAAACTGATAAAAAATCATACCTGGCGCAACACCAAAACTCACCAGGTCTGCCAGCGAATCCAGCTCACGACCCAATGCCGAAGGCTGTTTGAGCAACCTTGCCAGAAATCCATCCAGGAAATCCACCAAAGCTGCCAGTCCGATGAACAAAGGCGCCAGCCAGATTCGTTCGGGTATGGCCATATATTGAGACCCATCCGGGTTATTGACAATTGTAATTCCGTTCTGAAGTATGCAGATGATTGCAATGCAGCCGAAGAACAGGTTCAGGAGAGTGAATATATTGGGGAGATGTTTCATTTAGTATGGGAGTATGAGAGTATGAGAGTATGGAAGTCTAGGAGTGTAGGAGTATAAGAGTGTCATTGAATTTATCTATTTTTTTTGCGTTAGGCGTTTAGCTTTGAGCTTTACGCTTTCAAAGGCTTTAATCTTTACGCTTTACGCTTCATATATGCTTCAATCTCTTCTGCCGTAATGGGAATATCTTTCATCAGATCATTGTGACCATTTTTAGTAAGCCAGATATTATTTTCAATTCGGATGCCCATTTTTTCTTCCTGTATATAAATACCCGGTTCTACAGTCAGGACCATGCCTGCCCGGAGGGGTTCAGCACGAGGTCCCAGGTCATGAACGTCAATACCCAGATGATGTGAAATGCCATGATAAAGATATTTCCAGTAAGCGGGGTTTTCCGGCGTTGAGTTTTTTACTTCCGACGGGGTAAGCAGTCCGATTTTCTGAAATATAATATCCGCTTCTTTTCCAACCAGTATATGATAGGCATTAATCGTGACGCCCGGCTTAAGAATACTTTTTGCATAGTTATGCAAATGCAGGCATGCATTATAAACCTGTTTTTGTCTTTTTGTGAATTTCCCGTTTACAGGAATCGTGCGTGTGAGGTCAGCGTTATAACCGCCATATTCGGCACCAAAATCCATCAGCACCAGGTCACCATCTTTACACTCTTCATTATTCGCGACATAATGTAGTGTACAGGCATTTTCACCGGAAGCGAGAATACTGCCGTATGCAGGTCCGCTGGCTCTTTGTGAAAGAAATGAATGCTGAATTTCCGCTTCCACTTCGTATTCAAAAACACCGGGCCGCATGAATTTCATCACGCGAAAAAAAGCATTCGCCGTAATGTTAATCGCCTGTTGAATCACAACCACTTCTTCAGCAGTCTTTACTGCCCGCAATTGTTTCAAAATTGTTGCGGCGCGTAAATACTGATGTAAGGGATATCGCTTTTTAATTTCTTCCGTGTACCGGTATTCCCGTGTTTCGAGAGGGTTCGATTTGCGATCGTTTTCGTTTGAACCGAGATAAATATTTTTAGCGAGATGAATCCATGCCTGCGTCAGCGCATCACTGTTATCCAGCCAGACGACCGTACTGATGCCCGAAATATTTTTCCCCTCGTCCGCACGTAATCTTTTGCCATCCCATTTTTCTTTCAGTTCATTGGGTCGAGCCAGGATCAGCACCTCGCGGTATTTGGGATCCGGATGATCCGGAAATAAAATGAGCATGGTATCTTCCTGAACAATACCGGTCAGCCAGTAAAGGTTGCTATTTTGTTTGAAGGGATAAATGGCATCTCCGTTACTCGGGATTTCATCATTGCTGACAAAAATAGCAATGGAAAATGGCTGCATTTCCTTCACAAAACGCTGGCGGTTTTGATTGAATATCCGGGGGTTCAACGGTAGGTATTTCATCCTTGCAATGTAGCTGGATAGGCTAAACCAGCAGTTTTTGGCCTAAAAACAGTCCGGAAATAGGTAAATCAAAAAAAAATTAACTAAAACTTGTTATTTTAAAAATATTTTCGTCATCTTGGCAGCCAATTGTTTACCACCTAACGGCCTCTAACGTTGTTTGCTATAAAAAGCTCCTCCAAAAAAGGAGCTTTTTACTTTTTAATTTTTACTTCTTTGCTTAGAATAAACCATAAAGTTGCGCATCAATCCTCGTGATGATTTCCCCCAGGTGTTCTTCATTTTCAGGGAATTTATTTTTGTCAACATCAATAACCAGCAGGCTTCCTTCTTTGTATCCGTCAATCCATTTATTGTATAAATCGTTGAGTCTTTTTAAATAATCTAGTCTAATGTTTTCTTCATATTCGCGACCTCTTTTCTGAATCTGCCCTACCAGCGTAGGTACCGATGCCTGTAAATAGATCATCAGGTCCGGTGGTTGGACCATTCTTTTCAATGTTTGAAAAAACTGGAAATAATTATTGTAATCTCTTTTACTCATGAGGCCCATATCGTGCAGGTTGGGCGCAAATATGTGAGCATCTTCATATATCGTCCGGTCCTGGATAACCGTCTCCGTACCGCTGTAGATTTCAAGCAACTGATTCAGCCGGTTATTCAGGAAATAGATCTGCAGGTTAAAACTCCAGCGCGGCATGTCTTCATAAAAATCGTTGAGATAAGGATTATGATCGACGTCTTCAAACTGTGGTATCCATTTATAATGCTTGCTTAATAATTCAGTGAGGGTGGTTTTTCCTGCACCAATATTACCAGCCACGGCGATATGTTTGGGTTTCTTCGTTTTTGCCATTCCTAAATGTAAAATCTTATGAGCGAAATATAAAAAGAATCGGTGCTGCCTCAGAGATATTTAAACCCGAGTGCTTTACGCACTTCCAACAAAGTTTCCCCGGCACTTTTTCTTGCCTTCTCTGCTCCATTTGCCAGTATATTGTCAATGAACACCGGATCATTTTGTAAGGCGGCTGCTTTGTCACGAATGGGTTTGATAAAACGGATCATGTCTTCTGCCAGCTGCTTTTTCATATCTCCGTACCGTATCTGGCAGCGATTGAAATCTTCTTCAAATCTGGCAACTACTTCCGGAGAACTCACCAGCCCGAGCAGCGTGAAAAGCCCCTGAATATATTCCGGCTTTTCACTACTGGGTGCAGATGGTCCCTGATCTGTTTTTGCCTTCATGATTTTTTTTCTGATGAGTTCGTCATCATCATTCAGGTAAACGGTATTCATCTGCTGTTCACTCTTACTCATTTTACCTGAACCGTCAAGGCTCAGAATTCTAACGAGATCTTCGCTGTAACTAAATGCTTTTGGAATCGGAAATACATCACCATAACGATGATTAAACCGTTCGGCAAAATTGCGGGTCATTTCGATATGCTGCTCCTGGTCTTTTCCAACGGGCACATAGTGACAACGATGGATGAGAATGTCTGCAGCCTGTAACACGGGGTAAGTAAGTAACCCTGCATTTATATTTTCAGGTTGTTTCCGTGCCTTTTCTTTGAATGTCACCGTTTTTTCCAATTCACCTTTATAAGCGACCATATTCAGGTATAGGTAAAGCTCCGGGATTTCCGGTATATCACTTTGCGCATACATCGTACATTGTTCCGGATCCAGGCCACCGGCAATTAATTCCGAAACCAGGCGTCGGGTAATCAATTTTAATTCACTCGTGTCTGTATGTGTAGTCAGGCTATGCCAGTCCGCTATAAAAAAATAGCATTCGTATTCATATTGCATCCTGGCCCAGTTTTTCAGTGCCCCAAAATAGTTTCCGAGGTGAAGAAATCCGGTGGGCCGGATACCGCTTAAAACAATTTCTTTATTTTTCTCCATAGAGGAAGGCGAAGATAATGAAGAGGCACTCAAAATCTCCCTGAAACCATTATTTTTGTCTTAATCCCTTTTCATGGAAGTGAATGATGCACTGGTAGAGAATTTATGTAAACTGGCCTGCCTGGAATTCGATGCAGCCGGGAGACAGGAAATCAAAAAAGATCTGCAAAAAATGATCGGCTTTGTGGAAAAGCTGAATGAACTCGATCTCCGGGAAGTGGAGCCACTTTTGTATATGGGGGATGAAATCAATAGGTTGCGTGAGGATATTCCGGAGAAGTCGCTCAGCCGGGCTGAGGCGCTGGAAAATGCACCACTGTCTGATGATTTATATTTTAAGGTGCCCCAGGTGGTTAAAAATCCTGCCAGCTCCTCAGGGAGGTAAATGAAAATTCATCATGGAATCTACCGCTATTATTCATCTGGAACAGATTGTGAAAAGTTATTTCATGGGCAAACAGGCTGTTCCGGTTCTGAAGGGTATTACCCTGGATATTTTCAAAAACGAATACGTGGCTCTGATGGGACCCTCGGGATCCGGAAAAAGTACCTTGATGAATATTATCGGCTGCCTCGACTCCCCAACTGAAGGAAGGTACATACTGAATGGCCTGGATGTCAGCCAGATGCCCGACGATGACCTGGCAGAAGTTAGAAATAAGGAAATTGGTTTTGTATTTCAACAGTTCAATTTGCTCCCAAGACTCACGGCAGCTGAAAATGTGGCGCTTCCTCTTGTTTATGCAGGTATCACTAAAAAAACAAGGATCGAAATGGCCATGGCCGTATTGGAAAAAGTGAGTTTGACCGACAGGAGCCACCACAAGCCAAATGAACTTTCCGGAGGTCAGTGTCAGCGCGTAGCGATTGCCCGCGCGTTGGTGAATAACCCTTCCCTTATACTCGCAGATGAACCAACCGGTAATCTGGATTCCAAAACATCCGTTGAGATTATGGAAATTTTCAATACAATACAAGCAGCGGGAAATACAGTTGTGCTGGTTACACATGAAGAAGACATTTCCAAATATGCACACCGTGTTGTAAGGCTCCGTGACGGCGTGATCGAAACTGACAAACGCAGAGAAGGGCAGTATGCAGCTGTTTTGAGTTGAAAACCTTCAACATAATTGTTAATTGTCAATGGCTAATTGTCAATGGTTCGGGTTGACTACAGTTAACAATTGACAATTAACAATTGACAATTAATGATTATGTCCTCAAAGATTTATACTAAAACAGGGGATGCCGGAAAGACCAGCCTGATCGGAGGCACCAAGGTTCCAAAGAGTCATATTCGCATCAATGCGTATGGCACGGTGGATGAACTGAATGCTTTTATCGGCTTATTAAACGATCATTTATCGGATATGCATAGCCGTGGGATGCTGCGGGAGATCCAGGACCGGCTTTTTACCATCGGTTCATCATTGGCCTGTGATCCTGAAAAAGAAATCGCCATGAAGATTCCGGACCTGAAAGAATCAGATTTATTTCTGCTGGAAAATGAAATCGATTCGATGAATGAAAAATTGCCGGAAATGAAATCATTTATTCTTCCGGGAGGTCATGTGGCTGTCTCGACTGCCCATATTTGCCGCACCATCTGCCGCCGCGCAGAGCGAATCATTGTAGAGCTTGATTCGGCGGAGCCATTAGGTCAGCCTCTTATCATCAAATACCTCAACCGGCTGAGCGATTATCTTTTTGTACTGGCACGATACATCGGCCAGTTAATGGGAGCAGACGAAATTAAGTGGAAACCGAGGCAAACATGAAAGTATGGAAGTATGGAAGTTTGGAAGTAAAAGCACACTTCCATACTTCCATACTTCCATACTTTCATACTTTCATACTTGTATTTTCCCGTCCTGCATCCGCACCACCCGATCGCTCATTCCGGCAAGCGCCTCATTGTGTGTCACCACAAGGAAAGTTTGGTTGAATTTTTCCCTGAGTTCGAAAAATAACTGATGCAATTCTTTTGCATTGGCTGAATCCAGGTTTCCGGTGGGTTCATCCGCAAAAATGATGTCGGGCGAATTAATCAGGGCGCGACAAACAGCTACCCTCTGTTGTTCACCCCCCGACATGGCTGAAGGTTTATTTTCCATCCGGTGACCTACGCCCAGAGTTTCAAGTAATTCGCGGGCACGGGCTTCAACTGCGCTTTTATTACTTCCGTTCGCGATCCAACCGGGTATACAAACGTTCTCCAGGGCTGTGAATTCGGGCAATAAATGGTGAAACTGGAAAACAAAACCGATATGCTGGTTCCGGAAAGAAGCTAAGTGTTTCCCCTTGAGACTATGTAATTCCTTGTTTTTGAGGTAAATTTCTCCTTCAGCCGGTTCATCCAAAGTACCCAGAATATGCAATAAAGTGCTTTTACCGGATCCGGAGGGGCCAATCATGCTCACAATCTCACCTGCATGGATATCCAGATCAACTCCCTGTAATACATGCAGCGTACCATAATATTTGTGAATATTCCTTGCTGAAAGGATTGGTTGGCCAGCCTCGGTTGGGATCATGCGCAAATATAGCGACCCTCTGCTAAGCAGGAATCCTCCCCCTCCTATAAATGGTATTTGGTAGTTTCATTATAAAAATTACTTTTGCGAAAAATTAAAGGCAGGCTTTTACCGCTTTAAAACGGGATATTCCTATCAATCTGACCTTATTAAACACAACAGAAATTAAATAAAGGATACCGATGTTTTGGACACTTGAATTAGCCAGTTACCTTGAAGACGCTCCCTGGCCGGCAACAAAAGATGAACTCATTGACTACGCCATCCGTTCCGGTGCACCAATCGAAGTTGTGGAAAACCTGCAGGAACTGGAAGACGAAGGAGAGATTTATGAAGGCATCGACGATATCTGGCCCGACTATCCATCACAGGAAGATTTTTTCTTTAATGAAGATGAATATTAAGCTGAAAGCGTAAAGCAAAAAGCGTAAAGCATTATACTTAAAAGTCCTCATGGCAATACCATGAGGACTTTTCTTATTAATACAATTTGAAGAAATATCTGGCTTTGCGCTTTACGCTTCTGAATGATTTTTCTCCATCTCAGCAACAACTGCTTCTGTAACGCCCGTAAAAGAGAATCCACCATCGTGAAATAAATTCTGCATAGTAACCATCCTGGTCAGATCGCTGAATAAAACAGCAACATATCCTGCACAATCATCTGCGCTGGCATTTCCAAGAGGACTCATCTTCTCAGCATATTCCTGGAATCCGTCAAAACCCTTTACTCCACTCCCCGCCGTCGTTTTGGTTGGGCTCTGGGAAACCGTATTGATGCGGACTTTCTTCTTCATTCCATAATAATACCCAAAACTCCTGGCAATACTTTCCAGCAACGCTTTTGCATCCGCCATTTCATTGTAATCGGGGAAAACCCTCTGTGCTGCGATATAAGTGAGCGCAACCACGCTTCCCCAATAGTTGATTGCATCCAGTTCATAGGCTGTTTGTAAGACCCTGTGAAAAGACATGGCCGATATTTCAAGAGTTTTCAAATTAAAGCCGTAGTCCAACTCCGTATATGAACGTCCCTTTCTCATATTGACGCTCATTCCTACGGAATGCAGTATGAAATCGATTTTGCCGCCAAAATGCTTCATCGAATCTTCGAATAATTTTTTCAGATCTTCCGACTTGGTGACGTCGGCTCCAATCACCGGCGCTTTCACTGCTTCCCCCAGTTTATTTATTTCACCCATGCGCAGGGCAACAGGCGCATTAGTTAATACCAGTTCTGCTCCTTCCTCATAACAACGCAGTGCGGTTCTCCATGCGAGCGACTTTTCGTCCAGCGCTCCAAATATGATTCCTTTTTTTCCCTTAAGCAGTTGATAGGCCATACAATCGGGTGATTTTATAAGCGTAAAAATAAGAAGATATTTTCATCGGACACGCTCATCGTCGTATTGGTTTTTTGTATATTAACAGCTGAAAACCAATTAACCCTTACAGATGCGATTCAAAGTTTCCGCCCTCTCCATGATTGCTATCACCTTTTTGTTATTTTCCTGCAATCGCAACCTCGTCAATCTTGATTTTACCAATGCAAAAGATGAAGTTGCACCGCTTACCAACCTGGTTTTCCGTTTCGATAAAAGCCTCATCGCCGACTCGCTGATCAACCATTGGGATTCTACTAAATATGTCTCCTTCGAGCCGGCTATCGCCGGAAAATTTCGCTGGGAACACAGTGATGAACTTGTTTTTTCTCCATCCATCCCGCTTCTCCCCGCCACGAATTACCGTGCTATCCTCAACAGCGATATACTGCAATACAGTAAATACGATCGTTTCGGCAATGCAAAAGATATTCAGTTCCATACCGCGGTATTAAAATTGGGAAATACTAATAGCGGTTGGGTTCTGCAGGATGAGAATAGTAAAACATATGTTCCACAGCTGGATCTTTTTTTTAATTATCCCGTAGATCCATCTCAACTGAAGGAAAAATTAAAGTTAACTCTCGATGACAAACCCGTTAGTTACAACCTGCAGACGCTTTCTTCTTCTGACAAAATTTCGATTCGTCTCGCAAATATTCCAACGGCAGATAAAGATTACGAAATCAAAATACAGCTGGATAAAGGATTACTTCCGGTTGGCGGAACGAATGGTACCGCAGATATGTCTTCTGCAACGGCAATGATTCCCTCTCCCTTTATATTGCGGATTAATGGAATTGAAGCCAGTCCGGAAGGAGACGGCGGCAGCATCCAAGTTTCTACCAGTCAGCAAATCAGTACAACTAATCTGGTTTCCTATCTCACCATAGAACCTGCTGTCAAATTCAATACAGAAATAACAGAAACGGGTTTTACGATTCACAGTGATCAGTTCAATGTTGACAAGACCTATCAGCTTACCATTAAAAAGGGATTGCGCGGACAAATAGGCGGCACGCTTAATGAAGATTATATCAATAACCTGGCTTTCGGCACCCTCGAACCGGATATCAGTTTCCAGAATAAAAAGGGGATTTATTTATCCGGCAAGGGGGAGAAAAATATTGAAGTGCGCATTACCAATGTCGAGAAGATAAAACTTGTGATTTCGAAAATTTATGAAAACAATCTTTTGTCGGCTCAGCAGAATGGTTATTACCCGCAGGAGAAAGACGGAACGAGGAATGAATATGAAGACAATACAAGCATAACGCCGGGAGATGTGATTTTTGAACAGGAAATAAATTCCAGTCTCCTGCCAAAATATGGTAACAGTCATCTGCTTCATCTGGACATGGAAGATAAGCTCCCGGAATTCAAAGGCATCTATCATGTTATGATCCGGTCAACAAAAGATTACTGGGTGAAGGACAGTCGATTCCTCTCGTTGTCTGACATCGGACTCATAGCAAAACAGGGAACTGACAACCTGGTTGTATTTGCGACTTCGATTCAAAATGCAACCGCAATCAAAGCAGTGAATATAACCGCTTACGGATCCAACAACCAGATCCTTGGTATGGCTACAACAGACGACCAGGGTGTGGCCACTATCAAATATCAACGCCGGGAATTTGCCGGATTCAAACCAGCAATGATCATTGCAAAAACAGGGGATGATTTTAATTACCTGCCCTTTACTTCAACTAAAATTAATACTTCCCGCTTCGATGTGGGAGGCAAAACGCTGAATGTAACCGGACTGGATGCATTTATTTATCCGGAAAGAGATATTTACAGACCAGGGGAAACCATCCATTATTCAGTGATTATGCGCGACTATTCCTGGAAATCTCCGGGAGAAATTCCTGTAAAACTGAAATTCCTCTTTCCCAATGGAAAGGAATTAAAGTCTTTCAGAAAAAGCCTGAACGACCAGGGATCCATGGATGGCAATATTGAACTTCCTGTAACGGCCATTACAGGAACTTATTCGCTGGAAGTATATACTTCGAACGACATATTGTTGTCGGCACAACCGTTTCACGTGGAAGAATTTGTACCGGACAGAATCAAAGTCACCGCCACACTGAATAAAGATTTTTATGAACCGGGGAATACGGCAGAGATAAAAATTCAGGCCATAAATTTTTTCGGGCCGCCAGCCTCAGGCAGGAATTATGAATGCGAAATCCAATTAAAACAAAAAACTTTTTCTGCGAAGAAATTTAATAATTACGATTTTAGTCTGACCAACCAGAAAACTTTTTATGATAAGGTAACGCGCGAAGGGAAAACCAACGAGGCCGGGGAAGCCAGTGAAAGATTTTTGATTGAGGATATGTACAAAAATGTCGGCTTATTACAGGCTGATTTCTATAGCACCGTCTTTGATGAAACGGGTAGGCCGGTCAGCCGTCTTTCCAGTTCGAATATTTATACGCAACCCGTTTATTTCGGTATTGCTGACGATGGGTCCTGGTATTATCCACTGAATCAGAATGTAAGTTTTTATTTGATTTCGCTGGATAAAAACCAGCAGATAGCTTCCTCAAATGCCGATGTATCTGTTGTCAAACACGAATACCGAACAGTCATTTCCAAAAGTGGAAGTTATTTCCGGTACGAATCACAGAAAGAAGATAAGCTCATCAGCTCTAAAATAATTTCGGTTTCAGGTGAAAAAACCAGTTTTTCTTTTGTACCCCGCACGGCGGGAGAATATGAACTGAGAGTAACTATTCCAGGCTCGAATACCTATGTGAGCAAATCTTTTTACAGTTTTGGATCCTGGGGATCTGATAATTCTTCTTTTGAAATCAACAATGAAGGACAAGTAGATATCCAGCTTGACAAATCATCTTATTTTAACGGAGAATCGGTCAGGGCACTTTTCAAAGCACCCTTCGATGGTCGCATGCTGGTCACTCTGGAGACAGATAAACTGATCAGCTATCAATGGGTGAATGTTGAAAAACGTTCGGCCAGCATCGATCTAAAGCTCACCGCAGATGCGGTTCCCAACGCTTACATCACGGCCACGCTGATTAAACCACATGGTATTTCAGATATTCCTTTAACGGTTGCTCACGGTTTTGAAAATATAAGTGTGGAAGAAAAAAGCAGGAAAATTCCGGTCGAAATACTGGCAAATCAGAAAGTCAGGTCACGGACACAGCAACAGGTTAAAATAAAAGCGGCACCAAACAGCCTGGTTACCCTGGCGGCGGTAGACAATGGGGTATTACAGGTTTCGGATTTTAAAACACCGGACCCTTATGGATATTTTTATGCTCGTCGCGCACTCGGCGTAACGGATTATGATATTTATCCCCTACTCTTACCGGAATTGAAAGCCCGGTTGAGTAGTACGGGGGGTGATTCTGAAACGGATATGACCAAAAGAACCAACCCCATGCCGGCCAAAAGAATTAAAATTCTTTCTTACTGGAGCGGAATTAAAAAAACTGATGGAAACGGTGAGGCGGTATTCCAGGTTGACATACCCCAGTTCTCAGGGGAAGTCCGCCTGATGGCTGTTTCATACCGAAACGATCAGTTTGGCTCAGCCGAGTCGAAAATGACGGTAGCCGATCCGCTGGTATTGAGCACGGCGCTTCCGCGTTTCCTGAGCCCTTCAGATTCGATCAGCGTACCGGTAACCATTACGAATACAACCGCATCTTCCGCCAGCGGCTCTGCAACACTGAACGCCAGTGGAGGTGTACTCGTGTCAGGCAGCAAAGAGATGTCGTTCACTATCCCTGCAAATAGCGAAAAGCGGTTACACTTCACCGTTATTGCGGCCCCAGTGATCGGGACTGGTAAAATTTCCGTTGATGTAGATGGTCCGGGTGGAAAGTTCAGCGATGAAACGGAGATCAGTATCCGACCGGCTGCATCCCTACAAAAAACTACGGGAAGCGGCAGCATGGGTGGCGGCTCTACACAAACGATCAGTTTTAATAGTAGTGATTATATTCCCTCCAGTATCAGCAGGCAGTTATTTCTTACACGTTTTCCCGGTGCCGGATTAAGTAAATACCTGGGTGATCTGTTGGAATATCCTTATGGATGCACGGAACAAACTGTTTCCATTGCATTCCCGCAACTTTATTTTGGAGAATTGTCGGATGCGCTGCATGTGACGCGGGGCAACCGGTCAACCGCCAATTATAATGTACAGGAAGCCATACGCAAAATAAAAATGCGCCAGTTGTACAATGGTGCAGTAACATTATGGGATGATGAAAAAACGGCGAATTGGTGGACCAGCATTTATGCTGCCCATTTCCTGATTGAGGCAAACAAAGCAGGGTTCGACGTAGATAAAAGCCTGCTGGAAACTTTGTTGGGATTTATCAATTCCAGCATGAAAGAAAGGAAAACGATTAACTATTATTATAACCGAGATCAGGTAAAGAGAATTGTTCCAAAAGAAGTGATTTACGGATTGTATGTACTGGCACTGGCTTCGAAGCCCAATATGGCCCTGATGAATTATTACAAAGCGGCTCCTTCTTTATTGAGCCTCGACTGTAAATATTTACTCGCAGCTGCCTTTGCTCTCTCAGGAGACAAAAACAGTTATAAGCAATTTCTTCCTAATCATTTTGCCGGAGAAGTGGCCAATACAGAAACCGGCGGCAGTTTTTCCTCTGATATCCGGGACGAAGCCATGTCGCTGAATGTTTTACTGGATGTGGATCCTGCGAATCCCCAGATTCCCGAAATGGCTAAGCATATTTCGGATAATTTAAAACAGCGCAGTTGGTATAGTACACAGGAGTTGGTTTTCGGATTCCTGGCCCTGGGAAAAATTTCTAAGCAGCAGGGAACTTCAAATGCAACTGCGGAGATTAAAATCGATGGTAAAAAGATTGCTGATTTTACCGGAGCAGACCTGAAACTGAGTCCTTCTCAATTGAAAACTGGTAAACCGGAAGTAATCACATCCGGGAAAGGTAATTTATACTACTACTGGGAGGAAGAAGGAATTTCTTCCAGTGGTACAATGAAAGAATCAGATAATTATCTGAAAGTACGTAAGCGTTTCTTTGACCGCTATGGAAAACCGGTTAGTGGAAATACGTTTAAGCAAAACGAACTGGTGATTGTTCAGATCAGCCTCGAGAAATCATTCAGTAATGACATACAGAACGTCGTAATTACTGATCTGCTGCCGGCAGGATTTGAAATTGAAAATCCCCGTACAAAAGATATTCCGGGCATGGATTGGATCAAGGATGCTTATACAGCCACGGCGCTCGATGTTCGTGACGACCGGATAAATCTTTTTGTAAATTCAGAAAACTTACGCCAGAATTATTATTATGCCGTTCGGGCGGTTTCACCGGGCGTATATAAAATGGGGCCCGTTAGTGCAGATGCAATGTACAACGGTGAGTATCACTCTTATAACGGTGGGGGAATTATTAATGTGACGGAATGATCTGATTACAGGCGGCCTGTCAGTTCGATTTCGTTACAGCAATCGACAACTCCTGTAATTGCTTTTCGTCAATTGTTGCCGGAGCGTCCAACATCACGTCGCGGCCGCTATTGTTTTTTGGAAAAGCTATGAAGTCGCGTATACTTTCACTGCCACCGAGAATGGCACAGAGCCGGTCAAATCCAAATGCTATTCCGCCGTGCGGGGGAGCTCCATATTCAAAAGCGCCCAGCAGGAACCCGAATTTATGATTCGCTTCCTCCTTGCTCATACCCAGGGCGTCGAACATTTTTTCCTGTAGTTCACGTTGGAAGATTCTGATAGAACCTCCGCCAATCTCATTTCCGTTTAAGACCATATCGTAAGCATTCGCTTTAATATTCGCATAAGGATGTTCGAGATACTGCGCGGCATTCGCAATCACCGGATCATTATTGATCATGATTGCGATCTGATCGGGCTTGGGTGCCGTAAACGGATGATGACGGGCAACCCAGCGATTGTCATCTTCATTGTATTCAAATAAAGGAAAGTCGATTACCCAAAGCAGTTTGAATTCGTCTTTTTTTCGCATGCCTAGTCTTTCTCCTAATTCAAGACGCAAATCGCTGATTGCTTTGCGGGTTTTTTCCTCTCTTCCGGCGAGGATAAGGATGGCATCTCCTTTTTCTGCTTTTGCAAAAACGGCAATGGACTTGAGTCTTTCTTCAGAATAAAATTTGTCCACGCTGCTTTTCAGCGTACCATCCTCATTATACCGTGCATATACCAGGCCCTGCATGCCAATCTGCGGGCGCTTTACCCATTCCGTCAACTCATCAAATTGTTTACGCGTCCAGGCTGCCCCACCAGGTACAGAAATCGCCAACACGGTTTCAGCATTGTCAAAAAGGGGAAATCCGGCATTGGCAATCAGGAAACCATCTGTCTCCATGGAGCCTTTTATCTTAAACGGTGACTTCAGGTTAGCGATTTTCATTCCAAAACGGATATCCGGTTTGTCGTTTCCATAAACCCACATTGCATCTTCCCAACTCATTCTTTCAATCTCATCCGGATAATCAATGGTCTTTACCTCCTTAAAAATATACCGGATCATGCCTTCGAACATCAAGAGGATATCCTCTTGTTCGATAAAGCTCATTTCACAATCGATCTGCGTAAATTCTGGCTGGCGATCTGCACGCAAATCCTCATCACGGAAACATTTTACCACCTGGTAATAACGATCGTAACCGCTTACCATCAATAGTTGTTTAAAAGTCTGGGGACTCTGGGGCAAAGCATAAAACTGCCCGGCGTTCATCCGGGACGGTACCACAAAATCACGGGCTCCCTCTGGAGTTGATTTTATCAGGAAGGGTGTTTCTATATCCATGAACTGGTTCTGGTGGAGGTAGTTCCGAGCCGCCCTGTTAACAGCATAACGCAATTCGATATTCTTTTTTACAATATTCCGGCGCAAGTCGAGATAGCGGTATTTCAT
>Ga0209863_10000143_pt1 | contig 44687 bp, 47 predicted proteins | sample OrgsoiDNA2013046_FD_185796 | JGI IMG/M metagenome (GOLD analysis project Ga0209863, IMG submission 185796) | Permafrost soil microbial communities from the Arctic, to analyse light accelerated degradation of dissolved organic matter (DOM) -... | ecosystem: Environmental > Terrestrial > Soil >...
TAAGAAATCACCTTCCTCAGCAAAGACCTGCTGCCTTTGCCTGAAAAATGGCACGGCCTTCAGGACGTTGAGCTGCGCTATCGGCAACGCTACGTTGACATGGTGATGAATCAGGACGTCCGCGATGTGTTCGTCAAGCGCAGCAAAGTGGTTCAATCGATCCGCCGATTCTTTGACTCCCGCGGCTACGTGGAAGTGGAAACACCCATGATGCAACAGATAGCCGGCGGCGCAGCCGCGCGTCCGTTTGTCACGCACCACAACACGCTCGATATCGACCTCTATCTCCGCATCGCTCCTGAGTTATATCTCAAGCGGCTGGTGGTGGGCGGGCTAGACCGCGTGTATGAGATCAATCGCAACTTCCGCAATGAAGGCATGTCCACCCAGCATAACCCTGAATTCACCATGCTGGAGTTCTATCAGGCTTACGCTGATTACAAAGACATGATGCAGCTCACCGAAGACCTGCTATCGCAGGTTGCGCAGGACGTAAACGGCGCCACCATCACAAACTTCAACGGCCATGAAATTGATTTCGCCAACTGGCAGCGGCTTTCCATGCGTGAAGCCATCATGAAGTATTGGCCTGAAGAAGCCGGCGCCAAGCCGGAGATGTCAGACTTCGCCAGCGCGGAATCCGTCGGCAAACTCGTGCAACGACTTAATGCAACGCACACGCCCCACATGGCGTTCGACCCGAAAGATCCCGCGGGCAAGACCATCGCCGCGTTATTTGAGCATATAGCGGAAGAACACCTGATCCAGCCAACTATCCTTTATGACTTCCCTGTCGCCATCTCGCCGTTATCCAAGAACAAGCGCGACGAACCTGACTGGGTCGAACGTTTTGAGCTCTTCGTTGGCGGGTTGGAAATTGGCAACGCTTTCAGCGAATTGAACGATCCGGAAGAACAACGCCGTCGCTTTGAAGCCCAGTTACAGGAAAAAGAGCGTGGCGATGAAGAGGCGCACGCCATGGACGAAGATTACATCCGGGCTCTTTCCTATGGCTTGCCACCTACCGGCGGCGAAGGCATCGGCATTGATCGCCTGACCATGCTGTTGACTGGAGCAAAATCCATCCGCGACGTGATCCTCTTCCCCCTGCTTCGTCCACAGGCAGTGCAGGAACTTGTGACGGAAGAGCCGGAAACTGAAAAAAAGTAGCCTACTAGCGGAAACTCATCACCATACTCTGCACATCACTGGCGGCGTCACCATGGTGGGCGCGATGATTGCCTACGTTGTCATCCATGAATTTTTCCAGCTTCTCGGGGTCCACCTTCACCTGCACCACATTGGCTTCATTCGGCTCCAGGTTGAGAATCAGCATCTTGAGGTCTTTTCCTTCCTGCCGCACCAGCACGTAATTGTGCTCGCCTGAACGCCGCGAAAAACTCCGCACCATCGGCTGCCAGCCATTCTCCATGGCATGGCTCGCAATCTCATCGATCTTGCCATCGTCTGCACGCAACGCAAAATGCTGGTCTTCAAACATGGCCACCTTCAGATTTTTCACACCGCCAACGTGCCAGAACTTCACCACAAGTCCCGCGCATCCCAGGATAAAACGGTTGGTGCGGTGCACGTGATACGTCGACTCTATGTGATGGACCATTTGTCCGAAGTCGTCATAGGCGAACGCGGTGTCCGTGCCCAGAGAAACTGCCACGCAGGCCACCAGGAACAACACGGCAAAAATATTCAGCTTATTTCTTTTCACTGGGAGCCTCCTTCTTTTCCGGCTTGGGACCCTTCTTGTTTTTCGGATGATCGTTGACTTCGTCCGGGATACCAAAGTGCCCGCCCAGTTCGCCCAGCTTGTCCATGTCGATTGGACCTACGATGTTTACTACGGTTAGCTCCCGTGCTTCTGCCACCAGGATCGCCACGCCGGTGATCTTGTCGCCTTCCTTCATCAGATAGACTTCATCATTTTCGTTGTTGCGCTTGTTGCGACTGGTCACAATGCGTTGCCAGCCCGGAGCGGTAAGCTGTGTGCGAATGGCTTCCACATCCGCCTGGCTGTATTGGTTAGGCTCGTCAAATTCAAAGTTCTTTACGTAGATGCCCTTCAGGTCTTTGATCACGTTCTTGATTTCGCGCGCATCGGAGTCATCCGCCGCATCCAGGAACTTGGAAGCCAGCTGAAGCAACGCGCCGTCCAGCGTCACGTCATTCACCTCGGCAGCCTTGGCGCTCAGCTTTTCCAGGTTCTGGAGTTGGAGCTTGCTGTTCTGCGAAAAAGCCGGCAACGCAGGGAGCACAAGGATGGCGCCAAGTAACACTTGTCCGAAAAAATTCTGCTTTATAGCTCTCATAGAGTCTGTCTCCTGTTTCTGGGTTCCGTTGTCGATGCGCCATTCACTTTTTGAAATACATGGTTCAATTTTGCGTTGGCAATACGTAACGCCAGTACCGCCTGCTCTTCCGCCTGCTGGGCAATTATCTGTTCCTGCATTTTCCGCTCGCCTAACTGCGCGGTATAGCGCTCGTAGCGTTCAATGCCTATCCACGCCGTAACAGCAAAGATTATTGCCGCCATCGCGCCCGCCATCACCGGGCGCCAGGTTGCCGCTGCCGGCCAGCGCTGCCAGAAAGTCTGCCCTTGCGCCATTGTCCCGGAGGCATTGGAGTTCTTCTGCTGCCCCAGGCGAGCCATCACACGCTGCGTAAACTCCGGCCCCGGATCTTTCCGCTGCAGCGCGGACCGCAGATCATCTTCAGAAAATTGCATAACGAATCTCCCCCAGCTTTCGGGTCATCTTCTTGCGTAAATCTTCCAGTGTGCGGTGCAGCGTACTCTTCACCGTGTTCACCGGCATCTTCATCAGTTCACCAATCTCCGCCAGGTCCAGCCCTTCCTGATACCTCAGGATCACCACCATGCGTTGTTTTTCCGGCAACAGCTCCAGTGTTTGTTGCAGCTTCTTCAAAACCAGCGGATCGTTTTCCGCAATCACTGCAGCCGGTTCAGGAACCTCGTCCATAGCGTGCTCCTTACGGCTCTTTTTGCGTCGTCCATGGTCGATGCAACGATTTACCGTCACCCGCCGCAGCCAATACGTGACGTGATCTGCCGATTCCAGCGTGGCCAGCTTTTGGTAAAGCTCCAGAAAGACTTCCTGGGCTACGTCTTCCGCCAGGGAACGATCTTGAAGGTAATGCCAACAGATGCTGAACACCATGGCTTGCCGGTGGCGCACAATTTCGGCAAATGCGCTGGTGTCCCCCTTCACGGCGAGCTCCAGCGCCTTCCGAAGGTTCGCTTCTCCTGGACCGTTGTCTCGAAGATTTGCTTGCTGGTCAGCCTTCAAAAGCTAATCCCCTCTGCCTGTCTAATACGCAGAAGTTCCGGAAATGGGTGCAGAATTATTTAGCCGTCATGAATTTTCTTGCCTGTTTCCCTATGGAACTTCTGATCCTCCCCTTGCCATCCGGCAACTGGCTCGTCCGGCGCTTCACTGTAACAGCCATGTTTACCAAAGAGAACCGCTGCTGGCCGGGGTATGAGCCGGTGAAAGACAAGCCTGAACATAGGCAGGGAAGCTGAAACCGAAAGCTAAGTCCAAACCGAATAAAGGTGAAAAGCAGTTTCGCGCCAAACGAGAAGAGCAGCTAGTGCGTGGAAAGAGGCGGCACCGGGGAACCAGCCCAAAAGCGGCGCAACACTTGAAAAAGCCCGGCAAAAGATCAAAGTCGTCCGCTGCGGACGGGGCCATGAAGGCCGCCTGACTTTCGAAAAAGTCTCCTCCTCGCGCTAGACTACCTCTTACACATTCACAAACATGCCCGTAGTCGCGACTGGAGGATGACGATGCAGGATCATGATTCGCTGGGAGCCGCCTATTTTGATGAAGCTCGCCGCAGCTTTCGCGGATATAAGCGTCTGGCCGACAAAGCGCTGGAACAAGTGGACGAGCAGCAATTCTTTTACGTTCCTGATCCTGAATCCAACAGTCTCGCCCAGTTGGTGAAGCACATCTCGGGCAACATGCTCTCGCGCTGGACAGATTTCCTCACCACGGATGGCGAGAAGCCTGACCGTGATCGCGACCAGGAGTTCGTTATTGGACCAACAGATACCCGTGCAGACCTCATGCGGCGATGGGAAGCCGGTTTCTCCACTGTTTTTGAAACGCTTCAGTCTCTGGCATCACAAGACATTATGCGTACTGTTTATGTACGCAGTGAGCCCCATACGGTACTGCAGGCAACGAACCGCAGTCTCGCGCATGTGAGCCATCATATTGGACAGATTCTGTTTCTCGCCAAAATGGTGCGGGGATCCGAATGGCAATGCCTGAGTATTCCAAGGGGCAAGTCAGCCGAATTTAACGCTCGCAGACCTGAAGACAGACAAGGGCTCGGTCCAACCAAGGGGTGACCTTTTCCCGATTTGGAACACGACTCGCCCCATTTGTTAGTGTTAAAGTGGATTGATCCCCTCCAACGGGCTGCACTGGCTGGTTCTCGGTAAAAATGTGTCAAATTGTTGAAAAGATTAACCATCTTTAGGGGATAACCATTAGAATTTTCCACGACTTCAGCAAAGCGGAATGAACTGGCGAGACATACCAGACCGGGAATTAATTGAACTGTGCCTGAAAGGCGAAGAGCCGGCGTGGCAGGAGTTTTTACGCCGTTTCCAGCCCATTATTCTGGGTGTGGCCTACAATACGTACCGCTCGCGGTCCCGTGACCATGAGCGCGCCGACGAAACGCTGCTTGAAGACTTCCTCCATGCGGTTCTGGACAAGCTGCTGGCCAGTGACATGAAAGCATTGCGGCTGTTTAACTGGACGCATGAGAACGCGTTCCGGGCTTTTCTGAAAGTCGCCACGGCCAATCTGGTAGCGGACAGAATTCGCAAGGAAAACGCTGAAAAGCGCGACAAGAGTAAGGAAATAGCGCTCGATCCGGCCATGCCGATCGCGGCCCGCGCGGAGTCCGGCAATGTGGACCACAAAATATTGCTCAGCCAGCTGGCCAGGTGTCTGGAAAGAAACCTGGAACCGTATGCAGATCAGACGCGCGATATTGCAATCTTCCTGCTCTATTTCGGGCACCGTGTAACAGCCATGGAATTATCGCGAGTCTACAAACTCAATGTTCGACTGGTGGAAAACATCCTTGCCAAGCTGATCAGAGTAGCGCGCACTTCGGATTGTATCGGCCGGGCTGCGGCAAAGTCTTGAACCAGCAATAGCTTAGCCGGATTAAGGACAGGATTTAGGGTAATGTCAGATGGGTGCGTTCTTTACTGCAGAGGGGAAAGACGGTGAAACAAGAAATCGGACATTTGAGTGATGCCCAGATCGAAGAGAGCGCCAGCAAGAGTCCCGGCGAAATCTCTCCGTCAGTGGAAGCACACCTCTCCGAGTGTGAACTTTGTCTGGACCGATTGCTAACGTCACAGCGCACTCAGTTTAGTTTTCTGGAGAGTCATGGCATGAGAACAGAGGCTTATACCGATTGTCCTCAGCCAGAGGTATTGCAAGAGATCGCCGCGGAGGCCCTGAACCCGGAAAGCGCGGACCCCGTTCTTAAGCACGTCGCCCAGTGCGATCATTGCGGCCCTCTGTTCAACCGCTACCTGCAGGATTTTTCTGACGACTACAGCCCTGAACTGAAGACCATGCTGCAGTCGTTTCCCAGCACACAGGAAAGACAACAAAAAGATCTGGCGCGAAAGCTGGCCGCCTATGCAAGAGGCGAAAGACAACCACCACCACCTATACCCGACATACCGTGGCCGTTCTGGAAGAAAGCCGTGGCATGGGCAACGCCGCTTGCAGCCGTGATGCTGGTCGGCTTCGGACCAACGTTGATGAGCCAGTACGAATTGTATTCTGCCAAAACGCAAGTCAAGCAAGCGTACCGGCAGCAGCGCACCACAGCGATGCAACTGGCGGGTATGCCTCACAGTCAGTACGTAAAACCGAATCGAGTGCTTGGGCCACATGATACTGACAACGACGCGCCTGCACTGCTCACGGCCAAAGGTTCTCTCAACGAACACGTGAAATCCGGCAAACCTCTGGACAGTGATTGGCTCCAGGTTCAGGGACGAATCTATCTGTTGCAGGGGAGCCCTGATAAAGCAGAGAAAGTCCTGAAGAACGCATTGACCACCGCAACCAATTCTGCACCCATCATGATCGATCTGGCAGCGGCCTATTACGAGCGCGGCGATTATGCCAAAGCCATTGATACGCTGGTTGCCGTCAGCGAGGATGGCAAAGCCGCAGATAGTGACAAAGCAACTGTGCTCTTCAATCTCGCCGTGGTTTACCAGACAACAGAGATGTGGGACATGGCGGCCGACACATGGAAGAAGTTCCTGGCAAAACAAAGTTCAGGGCCATGGGCCGAAGAAGCACGAGACAGACTGGCAGCGGCGGAAAAGAAGCTGCAATGGCATAAACAACAGGGGCAGATCATTCTGAGCGATCCGGCAAAGTTTATCGCCGGTCTGGGCAGTCCCGCGGTGCAACAGAACGCGGAAGAATATATCAATACAGCACTGATATCGTGGATTCCCCACTCAACTCAATCCCCGCAGAATGATTTTTTTTTTGGCGGACCAGAAATTAGCTGATCTGCTGATAGAAAAGCCGCACTCGGATCCCTGGTTCCATGACTTCCTGAATGCACTCAAGCCCGGCGATACTGCCGGGCTTGTGGCGCTTCAACAGACCATCCATGCCAACCAGCAACAACACGCAGACGATGCAAAGAAAAGCTCAGAGACGGCTGCGCTCGCTTTCCGGACAAGCCACAATCCGGCCGGCGAAATGCGCGCCATCTATGAACGCGTGTACGCTTACCAGCGTTCCCTGGATGGGCAAGGGTGCCTCAATCAGATTGGAAATGTCGAAAGCCGGTTGAGGAGTTCCAGTTATCACGGCCTCCTGTCCCAGTTGCTCGTGGAAAAAGCCATCTGCGAAAAACAGGCAGGCAGGCCCGGAAAGATTGATGACAGCCTGAACGAAGCCCAGCAATTGGCGGAGAACTTTCACTTTAACGTGTTCTCTCTTCGTGTGATGGGAATTGGGGAGAGCCTCAAGAAGGAAGCTGGATTGTGTCCGGCGGCGTGGACCAAGGCGTCCAGGGGTCTTGAAGCATATTGGCAGGGCAGATTCCCACTGGAACGCCTCTACCAGCTTTACCAACCCCTTTCAGAGTGCGCCGAAAAACAAGAGCTCTGGCATACGGCCGACACCTTCCGGGAACACGCGGTTGCAATCCGAACGGCCATCGATACCCGCAACGGAAAAGACTCCATCATGTTAGGTTCCGCCTATTTGGATTGGGCCAGCATTCTAGTGGCCCTCAAGAAAGACACCGAGGCTAAAGCAGCGATCAAGAAGGCAGGCGCAATTTTTGAGGCAGATGGACATACGCCAACTAACCAAAAGTACAAGGATGGACTAACCATCCGCCTTGCTGAACTTCAATTAAATACCGGTGAAGCCGCCACAGCTTTAAAAACGCTGGAGCCACTCCTGAATCTTCCCTCCGGCGACGCGGTCATCATGATGTGGGCTAATCGTGTGCTGGGCGATATCTACAGGGCGAACCGTAAACTTGATCAGGCAGCCACCATTTATGAGGCCGGTCTTATTCTTTCTGAACGGTCTCTCGCAACTGTTTCGGCAAGCCAGGAACGGCTTGAATGGATTGCTGCCGCCGACAAAATATACCGGGGGCTCACTGAAATATGGCTGCAGCAAAATCGTCCCGACGACGCGTGGAAGTTGTGGGAATGGTATAAGGGCCGCTCGATTCAAGTCTCCGGTAATCAGGAGATCAGGATTGAAACAAAACTTTCGTGGGCAGAATTAGAAAAGAAGATCCTGCAGCCCCTTGCGGAAAACTCTTCTACCCCTCGCATCGTTTATGCGATTTTTGATGACACTCTTCAAACGTGGATTGTTCATGGCGGCCGTGTTACTTCCCATACTGCTCCCGTTTCACGGGCGGAAATCGAACGGAGAACAAACCTTCTGTTTGAAAGAGCCTCAAATCCTTCGTCTGACCTGAAGGATGTATGGAAAGCAGGCGAGGACCTGTATCCCCGGTTTTGGAGCAATATAGAAAGCGATTTGCCGAAATCAGGTATTGTAGTGGTCGAATTGGATGCTCCCCTTCAACACCTTTTGCTGGAAGCACTCCGTTCGGATAACCACTACCTTACAGAACGATTCCAGTTTATCTATTCTCCTGGCGTCTATATGGATACGCGTCTGCGCGCCACGCGCGTTCTTGACAGCAACTCTTTGACATTCCTGCTGGACGCGTCGACATCAAGTGGCGAATCGCCCATCCCCAGCCAACTTCAGGAAGTTCGTTCGGTGAATAAAGGCATGTTACGGACAAGTGTCCGTGAGGGTGCCACAGTCACACTACCGGAGATTCGTTCGGATCTTCAGCACAATGAAATTTTCTTTTTTGCGGGCCATGGTCTGCGTGACGGAAAAGATCTTTCTCTGATCGTCAATCCCAACCTGTTCGTCAGATCAACGGATCTGCTCCCTGCCGATCTCAGCCGGCTGCAACTTGCCATATTGGCTGCCTGCTCCACAGGAACCAGCGATGAAAACGGCCTGATGGACACACGCAGTCTGGACAATTCGTTTCTGGCCGCGGGCGTGCCTCGGGTGATCTCGAGCCGCTGGGATGTCGACTCTGACAGCACGGCAGATCTGATGGAGGGAATGGTAGCAAAACTGGGCAAAAAAATCCCCGTCGCCGCAGCCATGTATGCTGTTCAGCTGGATCTTATGAAGAGGGAGCAGCACCCGTACTACTGGGCAAGCTTCTACCTTGCCGGTAAAGCGAATTGATCTGCACTTAACAAGGCATCGCCACTTCAGGGAACCACCACATTTTATCGTTTTAGATTTGCAGGAAGTTCAGTTTCCAAGGAGAAGGAATATGAGAAGACGCGACCTGCTCAAAGCATTGGCAACAGTGCCGGCATTGAGTGTGTTTGGTTGTACCCTTGACGACGACAAAGGAAGGAAACCACCCCATAAAACGACTGCTGGAATTCTGCGAATCATCCTGAACGGGCCCTTCGCGCTGGTGCTGGATGAGAAACAACCCGGAAAAATCACATTCTTCTGTCCCATTGATAAAAAAGGCTGGCACCGCTTTTATGTGAATTGGCAATTAAAGGACGATGGCAAGGATCCAGGGCATGTTTATCATCTGGAACTGCCATCCCAGGGACTCGAGACCTCCAAAAAGCATCCCTATGTTGACCAGTGCTTCAGGGACATCTCGTTCACCACGGATGTTTGGAAAAAGCAACCGTACTTTGTAACCATTGAACTTCCAATTCCGGATTCCATCGGCTTTGTCTCCCCGACCGAGCAGGTCACTTTTGAAGGCAACCGAAGCGGCTTGATGCCGCTGAACAATGTGCTGGAATATCGCATGTCTGATCCGGATGACGTAAAGATCATCTCCAAAAACGAAAAGATTGGATCTCAGCCAGTATCCAAGCTGGCCACGGAATACGACAACTACTGTAGGAAAAATGGCCACAAAGATCGAATGACAAATGAAGAATGCTCTGATCTGGAAAACGAGTTCAAGCATTGGGATGAGGGTGATGTCCGAACCTTTCTTCTTGGCGTAGGCGTCGAGGATTCAGTTGACAAGCAAACCGCCACCGAACATGCGATCTCGTTCTACAACCAACTGATCGCCGATTCATTTCCCAACGTGAAAGGCAAAAACCTGGTCTCTATTGGTGAGTCAGGATATCGCGGAGGTCCTTCCAAAGGCGCCATGCTAATGCCAGCCATCTGGAATCCGGATCAAGCGTCGAGTCTTTTCAGAAATGTCGCCGCCATTCTTGACTGCCAAGTCATTGGACCTCACGCCACAGTTACCGGTTAGTGATCTCGGTTGAAGTGTAGAAATCAAAATGGGCAGCCTTGCGCTGCCCTTTTGCTCCCAGCCACGAAAACTGCACGGGGTTGCAAATCACCAGTCCGCGTTCACCGGTTCACTCCATTCCCGCTTGACTCTACCCGCGGAAAAGCGCAAATTCATATGCCACACCCAGAGCAAGCTGATCGGCTCCATTTGGCCCAAGAGACAAAACTCGCCCGCAAGCTCTCCCTCACAGATTCCATTCTCCTGCTTGCCGGCGGCATTATCGGCTCAGGCGTATTCCTCACGGCACAGGATGTCGCCTCAAGCACGCGCCGTCCCTGGCTTTTTTTGACGGTCTGGGGCATTGGGATGTTCATCACGCTCCTGGCATGCTTCGCCTTCGCCGAACTGGGTGCCATGTTCCCTGAAGCCGGCGGCCAGTATGTTTACATGCGCGAAGCGTATGGTGAATTTGTGTCCTTTATCTACGGCTGGATGATCTTCACCGTAAGTTGTGGTGGGACCATCGCCGCTCTCGCTGCGGGATTTGCGCTGTACATGGGCGGCATCTTCCCTGCTCTGGACGCCAATCAGGTCGTCAAGAATATCGGGCCGTTTGTGATCTCATATGGTCATTTCGCCATTAACCTCGGCCCCTTCGCCCTTACCCGCGGGCACCTGGTTGCCGTCGCGGCCATCGCTTTTCAGACCATCATCAACATCTTCGGTGTACGCTGGGGCGCTGTGCTGTCCAACATCGCCACCTGGATGAAGTTTGCCGCCATCGCCGCGTTCATTTTACTTGGCCTCACCATCGGCAAGGGCTCGTGGAACCACTTTGCTTCGTCCACCACCATCCCGGCAACCGCAGCCTCTCCTTCCCTCCTGGCCGGGGTAGGAGTGGCGCTCATCGCCGTCTTCTGGGCTTTTGATGGCTGGGTCTATATCACCTGGGTCTCGGGCGAAGTGAAAGATCCGGAGCGCAACCTGCCACGTTCCATGATCCTGGGCCTGCTCCTGGTCGGCGTGATCTACCTGGCCATTAATGCCGTTTACCTCTACGCTCTGCCCATTGCGGGCATTGCCGCGGAAACCACTGTTGCCCGCAGTGCGGCCGTTTCCATGTTCTCCAGCGGGGCCGCCAGGTGGCTCAGCCTAATGATAGCTATCTCCTGCTTTGGCGCCATGGCAAGCTGTGTGGTCTCTGGGGCCCGCGTCTACTACGCGATGGCCGAAGATGGCGTGTTTTTCAAGGCGCTGGCCAACGTGCATCCTCGCTGGCGAACTCCCGTAACAAGCCTGGTGATTCAAGGAATCTGGTCTGCGCTGCTGGCCTTGAGCGGCAAATACGACCAGCTTTTTACCTGGGTGATGTTCATGATGGTGCTGAGTTACGTACTCACCGTGGTTGCCCTTTTCGTCTTGCGATTCAAGCAGCCGGACACGCCGCGGCCTTATCGCTGCGCCGGCTATCCCTGGGTGCCCGGACTTTACGTGGTTCTGGGCAGCGTCTGGTTTTTCAATGTAATCTTTGCAAAGCCCAAAGAAGCCTTGGCCGGAATCGGAATTGTGGCATTGGGCATACCATTTTATTTTTATTGGCGACGGCAAAAAAGAATGGCAGCCACGCTGGGAACCGGAATCAGCGGCACACTTTCATCTTCGCTAGAGTAGGAACTTTTCATGAATTTCCAGAACTTCGAGCTTGAATACTTCCAGTCACAATTTGAGCGGACCGTGGAATACAACCTGGCGGACAGTTCCGTAAAGTGCGCCAACGTCAGCGACTTGCTTCAAGGCGAAGACGCGCGACAGATCACCGATCTGGCTCTCTATTACCCGGAGGTAAACGGCACCACTCTTTTGCGAGAGCGAATTGCCGCTTTGTATCCGAACGCCTCAGCAAACAACATTCTCGTTACTGTCGGTGCGGCGCAGGCTAACTGGATCATCTGCGAGTCGCTGCTTGAGCCCGGCGATGAGGTAATTGTCATCTCACCCGGATACCGCCAGGTCTGGGGACTGGCAAAGAACATCGGCTGCCAGGTAAAAGAAGTTTCCTTACGACCGGAACGCAACTGGCAACTTGATCTTGATGAACTCGAAGCTGCCGCGTCGCCAAAAACGAAGCTCATCGCCATTGTGAACCCTAACAATCCTACCGGCAGCATTCTCTCCGCCGCCGAAATGGAGCGCGTTGTACAGATTTGTGAGAAGAGTGGCGCATGGCTTCACGCCGATGAAGTTTACCGCGGCACCGAACTCAAACAACGCAAGGAAACCACAGGCTTCTGGGGCATGTATGACAAAGTCGTCTGCGTAAACAGCTTGTCCAAGGCTTATGGTCTGGCAGGATTACGCATTGGATGGGCGGTCGCTTCTCCTGAGATCATCGAAGAACTCTGGCGCCGCCATGAATACACGGTGATCGCCGCCAGTGGCCCGAGCATGAGGCTGGCAGAGATTGCGCTGCAGCCGCAAAAACGCTCCATGCTGCTTGAACGCCAGCAGAAACTCTCCCTTGAAGGTCACGCCATCCTTGGCGACTGGGTGCGCAGCCAGGGCGACCTGTTTTCGGTTCATGAAGCGATCGCTACATCCATCGCTTTCGTCCGCTTCCACTTCGGCATGACCTCTGTGGATCTGGCCAATTACATTCGCACCCATGCCTCCGTTCTTGTAGCGCCTGGCGAATATCTCGGAACGCAGAACTACCTGCGTATAACAGTCGGCTATGAGCCTGAAAAAGTACGCAGGGCTTTGACAGCGATTGGCAAAGCCGTGGCAAGTCTGCCTCAGGCGCAACGCGAGACCACATCATCTCGATGAAGAACGCACACGCTAACGCAGTCCCGATTTGAATCTTTACCATCTTCTGGAACATCGATAAGGCATGCATGTCTCTGAACTTTGGCGCTATCCCGTTAAGAGCTTGAAAGGCGAAAGACTTGAGCAGACTGAGATTTCACGGCTCGGAATTCGGGGCGATCGTGAAATTATCGTGCGATCAGAGTCAGGGCAACTGTTCACATCGCGTGGCAAACCCAAACTTCTGGGATTGCGTAGCGCACTCGATACCAATAGTCTGGCAACGATTAACGGACACCCGTGGAATTCACCCGAAGCTGTGGCGCTGGTCAGTGAAGCCGTTGGTGAGGCCGCCAGCCTTGAACAAGTATCCCAGCCGCAGGGCTTTGACATTCTTCCCTTGCTCATCGCCACGGACGGCGCGGTAAAAGCCATCAATATTGACCAGCGCCGGCTGCGTCCTAACATTCTGATTTCCGGCGTGAATGGTCTGGATGAGCGGAAGTGGGTCGGCGATACCATCGCTATCGGCAACGTTCGAATCAAGGCCGTGAAGCTGCGCGAGCGTTGCGTGATGACTACTTACGATCCTGACACGCAGGTGCAGGACCGGTCCGTCCTGCTTCGAATCATCCGCGAATTCGACGGCGTAGCTGCACTTGATTGCTCCGTGGTTGAACCGGGAACCATCCACGTTGGCGACACAGTGGAATCGTTATGACGTTAATCAAATTGCTTTAGGCTCGGCCACGCGGTTCGCAAATCAACTTTCAACCTGCGACACAGGAAGATGTGAAAATACTCGTCACGTCTTGCATAGGGGTGGCCGACGCTTCCCACATCTTCCACGGTACGGAACATTTTTGGCTCGTTTCGGCCACTGCTGCGCAGGATAATCATGGTACTTCCATCGTATCCGTTCGGGCCCCAGACCCAATAGCTGTTGTGCTTGCTGATGGCTCGCGGTAGACCGAAGCGCGGACCAAAATAATCCACCGCTGCTGCTTCGCCCCATCCATTCGAAAAGATGGCGGTTCGCTTCTGCTCGTCGGGCGGGAGGCTGTGATAAACCCGAGCCACTTCACGCACCATCTCTTCCCAGCCAAACTCGTCGGCGTACCACTGGGGAAGAGGGCCGTTTTCCTGGTGCTCAATCTCCGGCGGTTTCAGTCCGAGTTTGCTTTCATACTTCAAGAAGTTCTCTGGCGAGAGTACCGGCACGCAGAAAGGAGCCAGCAAGGCGCCTCCAACGAGCACCAGGATCATGTAGACGTAGCGCAACCAGTAAACGGGAATGTTCCTGACCCGTCTTACACCATCGGCTGGAGCACCCGCGGCATAGCCAAGGCTTAACGCCGTTAAACTTTCAAAGCCAATCGCGCCCGCCGCGAACAACATGGGATATACCGGTGTCACGTAGTAGTTCTTAGCCTTCATGGCCATGAGCGTGCCCATTACCACCAGAAAACACCAGCCCAGCACCCGATAACGTTTCCCTTTCCCACCCACTAACAACCAGATCGCTCCACCTATCCACAAAGGAGCCACAATTGGATTCATGATCAGAATCTGGTCGAGAATGAAGGCCAGAGGCCCGCGTTCTACGTCGCGACCATTCATACGAATGTTGTGAATCAGCTCAAGGAACGGAAAATGATGGCGTATCTGCCAGATCAGGTTCGGCATCGCAATTACCGCACAGGCCAGCACGCCCATCCACAAATACCGGCTTTTGAGAACCTTGCGGTCGGGCGTGAGCACCACACCAACCAGTATCCCCAGCAGAAGAAACACGATGGAATATTTGTTCTGAAAACCAACTCCCGCGAGGACGCCAAACCAGAGCCAGTAGCGTTCATTGCCCGTGTTGATGGCGCGAATAACCAGAAATGCGCAGCCCGTCCAGATGAGCTGTTCGTAAACATTGTCAGAGAGCACACCTGCCATCACCAGGGACATGGGCGCCACAATCACCGCCAGGGCAGCTGTTGCCTGGGCAAATCGTCCGCCGCCCATCTCCCGTGCCATGGTGCCCGTAAGCCACACCAAAGCTGCCCCAGCCAACTCCGGCAATAGGCGTACCGCCGGCAGAGATTCACCCAGAAGGTGGCGACCAATCCAAGCCATGAAGACCGTAAACGGCGGATGATCGACATATCCCCATGCCATGCGATAGGAACAGGCAAGGTAATACATCTCATCACGAAAGATACCGTAGCGTGTCGACGTAAGCAGGTGCAGCAAGAACGCTCCCGTCGCGATATACAAAATGATGGCCTGCCCGCTGCGGTATCGCGGCGATGGTGAGGAAGTTGGGAAAGCAATATGTGCGGCCAAATAGCGCTCCATGTAAATGAAATCAGACAGCATCTGTGGCTATGTCCGCCATCTTATCAGCCCCGGTTACAGGCCACCTTTGCCGCCTAATAAAAAAATCCCACCCTTCTTAGGAAGGGTGGGATCGAAAAAGTTCTAAAACAATAACCTACTGGACAGTGAAAAACAGGCTGGTCTTAAACGCACCGGTCGCCGTGTACCCAACGACAGAGAGTAGATGCTTTCCGGGGGTAAACGTCAGTGTTTCACCGCCTTGCAATGTGTCAGCTCCAGTCGAGCCGAAGAATGTGCCCCGGTTGACATTGTCGACATAAAAGCGCAAAGCCGTGATCGGCCCAGATGTTGAAAACGTCCCCGCGGAGAAGAACACCTGTGTGCCTGTGGCTGCGTTTGGCGCGGGCGTACAGATCCGTACACCCTGGGTATCTGGCAGACATCCGAAAGAGGAAACGTTCTTGAGAATGTCTACATCCTGCGGCGTGGCCTGGACCGCCACAATGTCCGCTCCGCGAACCTGCTTGTGCAGGATTCCGGATCCCAGGGCACCGGTAAATTGCCCGAACCCGAGAGGAATTGAGATAAAGCCTCCGGCAAATTTACGCGTCCCCGCGTTTTGGAAGAAAATCACTTCATCCTGGCCGCTGCTCCCTGGAACTGAGCCGGAGACAGTCAGTGCCACGTCCTGAAGTCCGTCACCGTCAAAATCTCCGAACGTAACGTCGCCGGTCACAAACTGCGTCCCGCTGAACGCACTGCCGGCTTTGCGTGTGGTGCCGTCGGGCAAGTTGTAAATCACGCTGAATCCCTGGTTGTTAAAACAACCGTTGCAGGCCAGTGGGCCATACGGCAACACCAGCGCCGCTCTGCCATCGCCAAAATCATGCGCCACCACCCGCAGCGCTGTGCCTATGTCCGGTTGCTTAAATGTAAAAGTGCCGTCCGCATTGTTAATCGCCTGAGTAAGAATGTTTGGCGCAGAGGCGGTATTGCTGCAGCAAATCAGATAGGCAACATCCGGCCTGCCATCAGCGTTCAAGTCACCGCTGGTTGCGGAGAAAAGCCGGGTGACGGTTCCAGTTGCCTGCGTGACGGTACGGCGAGCCCCTGAAAAAGTTGCTCGACCATTCACGTCATTTCCGGTGTTAAAAGCGATCTGGACCTTGCTGGGTATTGCCGGAGGCACGCTATCAGTCGCGTAAAGCAAATCCATTTTGCCGTCATTGTTGAAATCGGCAACGCTGATAGAGTTCGGCGTGCCTCCATCGTGGGCCATGCCGATAGGAGTACTAAATGTTCCATCGCCACGTCCATACATCACAGCGATATTGGCAGACTGCGAAGATGCGTAAACAACGTCCAGAAAACCATCGCCGTTGATGTCACCCACAGCAATTTGATCAGGAATGTCAGACAGGGTCGTGGAAAAAATTGCAGGCTTAAACGTCGCATCGCCATTGCCGAGGAGTACCGAAATTCCCGGACTACCTTTGGTGTTGGCCACAATGATGTCCGGGATACCATCATGATTCACATCAACGGTGACGGAGGCTCCCGGCCCGGAACCTGCGGCTATATGGTTCTGTGAAAATGCGGGTGAGAAACCGATGGATTGAGCGGTGGCGGCAGCGGTGCATGCCAATATCAGCAGCACCAGGCAACAAAGAGGCGATCTCATGCAAGGACGTCCTGTGGTACGGATTCCAGGGGAGTTGCTCCAAGCTATGATTGCCGGTGAATAAGCAGGGTTGCCGCTGCTCTGGTTGGATTTTTATTTACCGGGTCAGGACTAAGTGGAAATGTGCAACGTTGCAACTTTCAGGTGGAGATAGACAAGAGAGGCTGCCGGCTGTATCGGGAGTCCCTGAAGAAAGCCAGAGACAATCTTTGTTGATGCTTACGCCAACCGCTTCAGTAAGCCCTCAACAGCCATCTGCCAGTTGTGCCAATCATCTGATTCTTCCCAAAGGTCTCTCAGTTCGCTTTTGGCTTGAACCTTTTTGGCGACCTTAGCCGCTCGTTTGTCCAGCTTCTTAAAGCCATCAGGGTTTTCCTGGTCTTCCAGCCATGTTCGAATTTCATCCGGCAGGTCACTCGAAGGTTTTCCCTTTGCCGCCGCCACCACCTCAGCCGCAGCCAGCGCGATGCAGCAGTCCGGTGCATCCGCGAACTCCATCTTTTCCACTACCCCAAACGCCTCTGCCAGCAGGCTGGTGCCGTTCGATTCCGCCAGGTCGTAAGCCCAGTCCGCAGCATCGTCGTTCTCGAAGTTCTTTGCTCCAGTGGCTCCCATGCAAGTTTCTCCTCTGCGGATACCCACTTACATTTCCCCAACTACGGATTCAAAATTACCTTACCAAACATCTCACTCTTTTCCAGACGCTCATGCGCTGCTGCGGCCTCGCGCAAGGGAAAACTTTTGTCCACCACAGGCTTAATCTTGCCCGCGAAAATATGCTTCATTACCTCATGGAAGTCACCCATGGTTCCCATGAATGAACCCAGGAATGAAAGCTGCCGGGCAAAAAGGAAACGGATGTCAAAACTCGCCTCAGGGCCGGTAGTGGCGCCGCAGGTGACAATTTTGCCTCCAGGCTTCAGCGACTTCATGCTTTCATTCCATGTCGCTTTACCCACGTGCTCGAAAACAATGTCACACATGGCCTTGTTGGTGATCTTCTTTACTTCCTCTGAGATTTTTTGCGTGTAGTGGTTAATAACGTGGTCCGCTCCCAGTTCCCGGCACTGGTCCAGTTTATTTTCGTCCCCTGCTGTGGCGATGCATGTGGCGCCGAACATGCGGCAAATCTGGATGGCAATTGACCCGATGCCTGATCCTCCGCCGAGCACAAGGACCGTATCGCCTGGCTTGATTCCACACCTTGCCACCAGCATGTGCCAGGCAGTGACTGATACCAGCGGCATTGCCGCGGCTTCATCGTATGTAAGTTCGTCCGGTATGGGGAGCACCATCACACGTGGGACAGCTATGTACTCGCAATTCCCGCCGTCATTCAGATATCCCAGCACGGAAAACTGCGGGCAGAAATTCTGTTCTCCACGGGTGCACGCCGGACACACGCCGCAGAAAGTCATGGGAGTAAGAAGCACTCGCTGGCCGGCCTTCAGGTCAGTGATGTATTCGCCGACTTCGGCAATGTCGCCGGAGACGTCACTTCCATTGGTGTGAGGGAGTTTCACGCCGGGCAGGCCTTTACGAATGAATAAATCCAGATGATTCAACGCGCATGCCTTGACCCTGACCAGCACCTGGTCTTTACGTGGCTTGGGATCAGGCACGTCCTCATATTTCAGAACTTCACTACCGCCGAATTCGTGGAAGCGTATGGCTTTCATCGGGTCTCCTAAACGTGAACATCGAGGGTATCAAAAATCCCCACCGGAGCACAGTAAGTCACGTTGTCTGATTAACACGTTAGCCGGCACTGCCCAGTGGTAATTTAGCGTGATGATCAACGGATTGCATGCGCTCATTCACGCCCACGACGCCGAAACAGTTCGCGCCTTCTTCCGCGATGTCCTCGGCTTTCGGTCCGTCGAAGCCGGCCACGGCTGGCTGATCTTCGCTATGCCGCCAGCCGAACTGGCCGTTCATCCCACAGAAGGCGATGAGCCCGCTCGCCACGAACTCTACCTGATGTGCGACGATCTGGCAGCGACGATCTCAGACCTCGCCGAAAAAGGCGTTACCTGTGGCCCGATCACAGAAGCGCGCTGGGGATCCGTCACTACCATCGATGTACCAGGCGCGGGCAAAATGGGCATTTATCAACCGAAACATCCCACTGCACTGAAGCTATAGGTTCACCGGGCGAATCGCTGTCAGTGGTGGTTTTGACGATCTAAGCTAAAATACTCGCGTGGACATCTACGAAGAGATAACCCGGCTGCGCAAAGAAGGACGGCGCGGCGCGCTGGCCACCATCATCAATGTGCGTGGATCCATTCCATCTTTTGAGACCGCGAAAATGCTGGTGCGGGAAGATGGCACCATTGCCGGTACGATTGGCGGCGGTTGCGTGGAAGCCGAGGTCTGGGAAGCGGCCCGCGAAGTCATGAAGACCGAAAAGCCCCAGACGTTGAATTTCAACCTGAACAACAATCCCAAATACGATACCGGCCTGGTCTGCGGCGGAACGCTGGAAGTCTTCGTGGAACCTGTTCTTCCCGTATCCACGTTGTACATCTTTGGCGCGGGTCACGTGTCCTACAGTCTTTACAAGGTTGCGCGCATGGCCGGCTTTGACGTGGTGATCACGGACGATCGTGAAACCTACGCCAACCGCGAACGTTTTCCTGACGCCCGCGACATCTACGCCGAAGAATACGAGCAAGTCATGTCCCAGCTTGCGCCCAATGACATGTCATACATTGTCATTGTCACGCGTGGCCACCGTGATGACATGCGCGTACTTCGCTGGGCCGCGGAAACTCCGGCGCGTTACATCGGCATGATCGGTTCGCAGCGCAAGACCATTGCCATCTACAAGGAGCTGGAAAAAGAAGGGATCGCCGCGGAAAAGCTCGCGCGCGTCTTTGCTCCGGTAGGCATTGATATTGGCGCAATCACGCCGGAGGAAATCGCTATTTCTATTGTGGCGGAACTCATCGCGCAGCGACGCAACTCTCCCGCGGCGCTTCCGCACATGAAAAGCACGAAAGCGGTGGAGATGTTGAAACAAACGTAAGCAGCTTCTTTTGCCGATCTCATCTTTTGCCCTTCACATCCAAATTTTCGCCGGTCACGCGATGTCCGGGTTTCCGCTATCATTGAGCCATGTCCCTTTCACCTTCCTTCGCCGGACTCATTCTCACGGCTGGAGCGTCGTCACGCATGGGCAGTGACAAGGCACTTCTGCCATGGCGCAATGGCACTTTTCTCTCAACAGCTATTAATACGTTGCAGTCGGCGACAGAACTTGTGATCGTGATTGCAGGGCGAAATCAGGCGGCAATCGCGCCTGTCGTTTATGCCAACGGCGCCTTTCTAGTTGAGAACCCCAATCCGGAAGAGGGCCAATTTAGTTCTCTGCGCGTTGGCCTGAATGAAGTTCTGGGTCGCGGACGCGACGCGGCCATTATTACGTTGGTGGATCGTCCCGCACCGGCGGTAGCCACCATTGAGTTACTCAAACATGCGTTCCTCGCTGCGTCCGACAAGGTCTGGGCGGTAGTCCCTGAATTTCAAGGCCGCCACGGACATCCCTTTATTGCCGGGCGGGAGATGATCGAGGCATTTTTACGCGCACCTGCCAACAGCAATGCCCGTGAGGTTGAGCATGGTCTTCAGGAACATATCCTGTATGTGCAGGTTGCCGACCCGTTGGTGACAGTGAACGTAAACACGCAGGAAGAATTCCAACAACTGCTGTCAGGCACAGGACACTCTGCTTGAATACTGAAACTTCTCTTACCGCATCTGCCCAGCAATTTATCGAATCTGTGGTTGCCTTGAGGCCGGCGATTGCTGTTTTTGACTGCGACGGCACACTCTGGAGCGGCGACTCAGGCGCGGACTTCTTCTACTGGCAGCTTGATCACCGCATGTTTCCCGAAGACGTGGCCAAGCGGGCGGTGGATCGTTACGCCGACTACAAGCGCGGCAACGTGGATGAAACCCTCATGTGCGGCGAGATGGTAACCATCAGCAACGGCATACAGGAAAGCGAACTGGAAGCGGCTGCCGCAGAATTCTTTGCCAAAGTGATGGAGCAGCGCTTTTTCCCGGAGATGCTGCAGCTAACACACGCCCTCCAAGACGCGGGCTGCGAACTGTGGGCAGTCTCTTCCACCAACGTATGGGTGGTCCGCGAGGGCGTAAAGCGCTTCGGCATCAGGCCGGAAAACGTACTGGGCGCCTGCGTCCATATTCAAGATGGTGTGGTTACGGACCGAATTTACCGCGTGCCCAGCGGGTCTGGCAAAGCTACGGCTCTGAAGGACGTGGTGGGAAAAACCGTGAGCGCATGTTTTGGCAATTCCGTTCACGATCTGGACATGCTGGAAATCGCAGAGAAGCCGTTTGCGGTGAATCCCAACGCTGATCTGGAAAAGATTGCGCTCAGCAGAGGCTGGAAGGTTTATTGGCCGATGGGCACGGGGAAAATCGGGTGATCTCTTAATCGGGTGATCCGCTGATCGTCCCTTTTTCACTGCGGGACATTTGGCTACTCGCTTGAACCGCGGATTCAACACATTGTTCGATTTCCGATCAGCAGATCCTCAAATCAACCGATCACCACATGTCTACCGGAACATCTCCTGCACTTTTGCCCTGAACCATTCCCATCCGGTTAGCTGTTTTTGGGGAGCAACCGCTGAAGCCCATGTGCGCAAGCTTTCCACTCTCTTATAGTCACTGGGTACCTCGAAAAGCGCAGGATCCAGGGGACCTTCTTTTAATTCCACCACTTCTGATCCCCAGGTCGATTCCAGAGCCCGTGGCGATCCATCGCGACGAGGCGCTTCGCTTTTCAGCATGGTGTTTAGCTTGATCGGGAAACCCGGCTCTACGCCATTGCGGTGGACTTCAATCTTGTCCATCTTGTCAGCGCATTTACCGTCTGTGCCGTAGGAAACCACTGATGCTACAACAATGCCAAAGGAATTCTTCTTTTGCTGCCGCCATTCCGGCATGACGGCGGAGTCAATGTACCAGCCATCGGTTTCGCTATAAGAATCTTTTGAGCAGGCTCCCGGGCTGGCCACGCGTTTTTCTTTTGTAGTGATGTGGCGGGCGGTGTGTCCGAAAAACTCCTTGCGTTCTCCGGTATCCACGAAGTCAATATCGATGTGTAAGGTTCCGCCAGATTGGGCCGCCGGACGAGCGCGGCTGCCGGCTACCATGCCATGAGAATCCGTCTCGTAGGTCACGTATTCGTGGGTCTGCAGATCGAGAACAAAAACCTTGTCGCGCTCACCGCGCAGAACAATGCTTGCCATGGCCGCACCGGGACGATCGCCCATCTGGGTTTGCCATTCATTGCGAAAGCGGTCGCCGGCCACATACTCCGTGCGCGTGTCCGTAAGGCCGCCAATAACCTGCCGGGTAACGATCTTTATTCCGCTGATGCCGGGGCCGGGAGAAGTCAGCGAGGTGAGGGACAACAGCAGAATCGCCAACGCTTTCATTCTTCTCTCCTTTGTCGCCCTGGGCAGGACGCGATGTGGTGAGTAATTGTACCCGCAATCAGCAAAAACTGAGATCAAATTAATCTATTTAAAAGATAGATTTTTTGGTCGTTGTGGACGCGATCCAGGACAATTGACTCCCATGGCTATGGTACCTGCCGCAACGCCTGCGCCAACACATCCATTGCCAGATGGGATGCATGGACGGATGCATTGGGAAGCCCGCCCATCGCCTCAACCAGTTGCTCACGCGTAAGTGATCTGGCTACGTCCAATGACTGGCCGGAAACCATCTCTGTGAGGCAAGACCCGGCAGCAATGGATGCCACGCAGCCCCTGGACTTGAACCTGATCTGCTCAATGCGGCCATCAGCCACTTTGATCATGATGCGCATGATATCGCCACAAACCGGATGCTCCAGGCGCGCATCCGCATTGGCGCCGGCCAGTTCACCTACGTTGCGCGGGTTCTCGAAATGTTCCAGTACTTTGGCCGAATAGCTCATGCCGGGACCTGACTGACCTGCTCACCTATAATTTCACTATGACAGAAATTCTGCCACCGCAGAGAATTGTCTCCCTCCAACCCTCCGTCACCGTGACCTTGCGGGACCTTGGGCTGCTTGGCTCGCTCGCGGCCTGCACCAAGTATTGTCTGGAGGTTTGTCCTGAGCTGCGCAATACCAGCACCATCATCATCGAAGATTCCTGGTCTGCCAAGGCGGAGCAGATTATCGCCGTCCGTCCTGATCTGGTAATCGCTTCTGTGCCCTATCGCATGGAATCTCTGGCGGAAATTTTGAAAGCCGGCATTGCGTGTCTCTGCCTTGCGCCGCACTCCCTGGCCGACATTTACAAAGACATATTGCATATCTCTCGCATCACTGGCGCTGAAGCAGCGGGACAGGTTCTGGTGCAAAGGATGCAGACGGAAATCGAAGCCGTTCGCGCAGCCACGTCATCAGCAAAGTCCAGGCCGCTTGTCTATTGCGAAGAGTGGGGGAAACCGCTGATCCTATCGCAAGGCTGGGTGGCCGAGCTTGTGGATGCTGCGGGCGGAAGATTCTTCGGCGAACCGGGCAAACATGTGACAGAGGAAGAAGTCGCCGTGGCAAATCCGGACGTGATCATCGCCGCATGGTGCGGAGCCGGAAACCGCGTGCCTCTGGAAAAACTTGCCGTGCGGAGCGGCTGGGGGCAGACGAATGCAGTCCGTAACGGCCGAGTTTACTGTATCAATGACGAATTCCTGAACACACCGGCCAGCACTTTAGTCGACGGATTAAAAGCGCTTGCAGCGGCGATATGGCCGAAACTGTTCATCTCTGCGAACGGTCTGAGACAAATCGTCGCGGTCGCGAACGTTTCTGCTTCCAGTAGTTCGTGATTTATCTGGTTAAGGGCGCGACCGCCTACGTATTGCAGTCCGCTGCATCAGGAGCAAACGGTCTTAGCAATGTGAATACGCTCCGGCGGTTGGAGTGAAGCGACAAGGTAACAATGACGCGAGGCCGACTCGCGCGCCGAGCGGCATGCGACAGGAGCCCGGTAGTGCCAAAGAATCCAAGACTTTCAAGCGGTTTGGAGCGAAGCGACATTGAAAATAGAAAAAAATACTGTTCGTGCTCCGGAGATCGGACGCCTGTGGTTCAACTCACCGCCGCTGAGCATGCGCCAGCTTCGCGGACGCGTGGTGCTGGTGGATTTCTGGGATTACACCTGCGTCAACTGCATTCGCACGCTTCCCTATATCAAGGAATGGCACAACCGGTATACCGATAAAGGCCTCACTGTGATCGGGGTGCACTCGCCGGAATTTCTTTTCGCTCGCTATGAATCCAACGTAGAACGCGGTATTGAGGAGTTCGGACTCACTTATCCGATCGTGGTCGATAGCAACATGGAGCTCTGGCAAGCCTTTGCCAATCGCTACTGGCCCAGCAAATATTTGATCGACGCGAACGGCTATCTTCGCTACGCGCACTTCGGTGAAGGCGCATATCAGGAGACTGAAGGGAACATTCAGGAACTACTACACGAAATCCATCCTGATGTCATGTTGCCACCGGTGCTTGAGCCGCTGCGCGATACAGACCGTCTGGGTGCCGTATGCTATCAGCCATCGCCTGAGCTTTACCTCGGGCATCGCCGCGGACGTATTGGCAACGCAGGTGAGTTTGTGGAAGACCAGCCCGCTGACTACTCGCACTCCGGGGAACTTCGCGAAGGCTTCTTTTACGCTAGTGGCCGCTGGACTGCCTCAGGCGATCATCTTGAGTCGGCAATCGAAGTGTCTTCCGACCCGGCAAGCGAAGCTGCGGGCGAAGAGGCACGGGTAACGATCCAATACTCCGCCGCCGCTGTGAACCTGGTGATGGCTTCGTTTAATCCCCAGCCGCGAGAGGTCGAGGTCCTTCAGGACGGCAAACCATTGGCGGCAGCCATCGCCACGCCAGACATTCAATTTCGTCATGGCCGCAGCTACATTCATGTGATCCGGCCGCGGATGTATTCCATTGTCGATAACAAATCATTCGGAACGCACACCCTGGAACTGATCACGCGTGAGCCAGAGGTGGCACTGTTTGCGTTCACGTTCACCAGTTGCGTGGATGAATCGGGAGAAAAATATTGATGAAGGTGGTAGTCGCGGCAATCATCGTTCAAGACAACAAGGCCCTTATCTGCCAGCGCACGGAAAGCCAGTCCATGCCGTTCAAGTGGGAATTTCCGGGCGGCAAGGTGGAGGAAGGTGAACAGCTAACCGAAGCGCTGGCCCGGGAGCTCGATGAAGAACTGGGCATTCGTGCGACCATTGGACGTAAAGTGGCCGCCGTACAGCACAGCTACACACCCGGGCATGGTGTTCAGCTTAGCTTTTATCTGGTAACCGAATTCGAAAACGAATTGCAGAACCGTATCTTCAATGACATTCGCTGGGTCGAGTTTGCTGAACTGCCGACGTACGATTTTCTCGCTGCCGACATTCAGCTCATCCAGAAGCTCAGCCGGGGAGAGCTTTTCTAGACCTGCTGTCCAGTGATCTGCGTATAGAGGAGAGCGGCGGTCAGCAGAATCATGATTACGCTGGTTGCCCAGGCAATGGTATTAGCGAAGAGAGAATTCTTCTGGTTACCCATGAGTTCCGACTTATTCACAAGTTTCAGCATGAAGATCAGCACAAACGGCAGCAGCATGCCGTTAGCCACTTGAGAAAATAGAATCAACTTAATGAGCGGCAGCCTGGGAATCAGCACCAGTCCCGCCGCTCCGCCAATCAAGAACGTGTAGATCCAATAGAAGGTCGGGGCTTCAGAAAACTTCTTATTGATGCCGGATTCCACGCCCAGTCCTTCGCAAATGTTGTAAGCGGTGGCCAGAGGGAGGATCGCCGCAGAGAGCAACGCTGCGTTTATAAGTCCCACGGCGAAGAGCAAGGCGGCCCACTGTCCGGCAAGCGGAACCAGCGCCTTGGCAGCCTCGGACGCGTCATTGATGTTGTGGACCCCGGACACATAAAGAGTCGCGGCGCAAGCCACAACAATAAAGAAAGCAATCACGTCAGTGACGATACAGCCGATGATCACATCCCAGCGAGACAGTGCATACTGGCGCTTGCCAATTCCTTTTTCCACGATGGACGCCTGAAGATAAAACTGCATCCACGGGGTTATGGTGGTGCCTACCAGCCCGACCACCAGGATCAGATATTCGGAGTTCTTGCTAACTACCGGCACAAAAGTATCTTTGAACGCCTGGTGCCAGTTTGGATGTACAAAAAAAGCCGACAGTGGGTAAGCGAAATAAATCAGCGAAAATAGAATCAGGATTTTTTCGACTGGCTTGTATGATCCCCGCACCACCACTACCCATACCAGCAACGCTCCCAATGGCACGCAAATATATTTGCTGATATGAAAAATGCCCATGCCTGAAGCCAGACCGGCGAATTCAGCCATGATGTTGCCAAAATCCGCGATACCCAGGATCACCATGGTGAAAAACGTGGCGCGCAGCCCGAATTCTTCGCGGATCAGGTCGGCCAGACCCTTGCCGGTGACTGCGCCCATACGGGCAGCCATCTCCTGCACCACAATCAGGGCGATGGTTGTAGGTATAAGGGTCCAGAGCAACGTGTAGCCGAGTTTGGCGCCTGCCTGCGAATAGATGAGGATCCCGCCGGGATCGTTATCAACGTTGGCGGTGATGAAGCCTGGTCCAAACACCGCAAAAAAGGCGACGAGCCGATACTTGATCGGTCCCAGGCCAGGTCTGCGGACTGCGCCATCGCGCTTGCGGAACTGTTTCAGCTTCATCATCGGACTTCATCTTGAACACCGTAGGCAGAATAAACGAGAGCCGCATATGTCACAACGGCGGAACGGACTTTCAACTGCTTTTTGCTGATTTATTTTCTGGCGGGAACCTTCGTGAAGAGCGCCGCTCACGACAAAGTTAAGGACGGATGAATTACCTGCCCCGGTCACGAAGGAGGCCTATTACTGCATCAGCGGTGATGATGCCGGCCAGTTTATGTTCGCTGTCCACAACGGGAAGAGTTAACAGGTTGTATTTATCAAACATCTCCGCCACATATTTTTCGCTGGCACCCACGTCACAGGAAATCACGCGGTCTGGACTCAGGGTTCCCAGGCGCGTGCCTCCCGGGGCCAGCACCAGTGAAACCAGCGGTACCGCACCCAGCAACTTTTCCGAGGAATCTGCCAGGAAGATGGTGGTCATCGATTCGGCCTCGCCTTCAAAGGTCTTGAGAGCATCGATGGCATCACTCACCGTGGCATCCGGCGATAACGCAATAAAAAGCGTGGTCATGCGACCAGCAGCGGTGTTTTCTTCGAAAGCCAGCAGTTCAGAAACTTCCTGCCGCTCTTCCGGTTCCATCTCTTCCAGAATTCCTTCTGAGGTTTCGTGAGGCAGGTCGCCCAATAGATCTGCGGCCGCACCGGGATCCATTTCTTCCATGATGTCGGCTGCTTTATCGGACTCAATCGACCGCATAAGCTCGACCTGCATCTTGGGATCGATCTCTTCCAGTGCCTCGGCGGCCACTTCCTCATCCAGTGACTGGAACACGGCTTCGCGTTGCGCCGGAGCCAGGTCTTCCAGAATGTCCGCGATATCCGCCGGATGCAACTTGGAAAGTCGCGCATACTCCAGCTTCAAATGGACGCGGCGCGAAGGGTCAGTCTCAATCAGATCAACGAACTCCCAGGGGATGCCCTTCGTCGGCATGCGGGTGACCACCGCTTCAATGGCACTTTGCGGCGCCAGACCTTTCAGCAAGCGCCGTATTGCTCCGCGCAGACCGATATCGACCAGGCCAATCTTGAATCGCAGGCTGCCGTTTTGTGGTTCCGGCATAAGGTCAACATCATTTACACGGACCACCTTACGTCCGGAAACGTCAATGATCTGCTGGTCAAGGAGATCACGCTCCAGCAGCAGCATGCCTTCTGAACTCACCAGGGGGGGCCACTCCGCGGCGTTGCCGTTGGCACGCACAGTTGCGCCCAGCATTCCATAAACCAGGCTTGCCGGCAGCAGGCGGTCTCCAGCGCTTGTTTTTACAATGAAATCAGAGATGAGGTTGGGTTCAGCTTGCAGATGCATGGCCACTTCACGCACACGACCAGCCAGGACGCCCGATCCGTCATAGACGGGAGCGCCCAGCATGCGCGAAAGTGTGATTGGCGGCAGCATTGTCTCTGCTTCTCAATGGAAAGAACGGGACTATCGGACCTGTTTCCAAACTTATGTGCCCTGAAATTCAGAATACAGAATGTGGATAGTCCTTGCCACCCCAAACTCCTGTTTTCAGAGCAAAAATCAGATAGTTTCCTGATTGGTCACCGGGTATTGTTAATTCTGGTAGTGGTCGGTCCGAGCGAACTTATTTTGCATCCGGCACCGCTGATTTGAACTCTGTTGTTGAAGAGGCTTTACATGGCAATCCAAGTCACAGACCTGCATCTTTTGCGCGACCAGCTTCAGCTCAGGCGCCAGAAGCTGCAAAACGTGGTGTCCCGCAACCAGACCGCAAACATGCTTCAGCTTCTGGAACAGGTGGACAAGGCGCTGGAGAGGGTTGATGCCGGCTCCTATGGCATCTGCGAGGTATGCCATGAAGACATGGGGGCACAACGCATTCTCACAGACCCACTGGCGCGTATGTGCCTGGATTGTCTGCCCCCAGCCGAAGCTCGCGCTCTCGAGCGTGACCTGGAGCTCGCAGCCAGCATACAAACCGGCCTGCTTCCGCCCCGCGACTTTGCTGCGTCAGGCTGGAAAGCGGCGTTCCACTATGAGCCCGCCGGCATGGTAAGCGGCGATTACTGCGATCTGGTTCCACACGGCAATGACCTCTATTTCCTGCTGGGCGACGTTTCCGGCAAAGGCATAGCGGCCTCCATGCTGATGTCCAACCTCCATGCCATGTTTCGCGCTTTGGTTCCGGCAGGATTAGCCCTGCCTGAGCTGGTGGAGCGTGCCAACCGCATCTTCTGCGGCAGTACCCTGCCCACTCAATATGCCACTCTCATTGTGGGAAAAGCCAAACCTTGTGGGGACGTGGAGATTTCCAATAGCGGGCATCTTGCGCCATTGCATGTGAGCGCGAATGGAGTCAACGCGATTGAGGCCAACACCGTTCCGGTTGGCCTGTTCTGCGACCAAAAATTCAGCAGCACGCACGTTCAACTCTCGCCGGGTGACAGCCTTGTACTGTTCTCCGATGGTCTCACCGAATCCTACGGAGCAGACGGCTCCGAATATGGATCGCAACGTCTGGCTGCCCTGCTCAACCGCTGTCTTTCCCGCGGATCACGTGAACTGGTGGAAGACTGCATGCGCGACATAACTGCTTTTCGAGGCGATTCACCCAGATTTGACGACCAGACTCTGCTGGTCCTGAGCTTTGCCCCGGTACAGCACTGACAGCGTAAGGGACCGGAAAGTTCCTCGGGGCGAGGCTGGGCACGCGAAAGCCGTTTGACAATTCGCACCGCACTAGGCAAACTTTCCTAGTTAGCCCAACCGTCCGTTGGCCGCAGTCAGCCCCTACAACGCAAAAATGTGGACCGCCGCATGACAAAACGGGTGTCTTATTCGTTCGAATCGACTCTGGATACCGTCAACCGTGCGGAGAGCATGGCGGTTGAGGCGGCAGTCACGGCGGGATTTAACGAAGATGACCAGTACAACATTGCCATGGCCGTGCGGGAAGCGGCCGTAAACGCCGTGATGCACGGTAATTCCGCCGATCCGGCAAAAAAAGTTTTGTTCGTCTGTGAAAACACCGGCGACGCACTCGTCATCACTATTACAGACCAGGGGAAGGGTTTGGACGTGAGCCACCTTCCTGACCCTCTGGCGCCAGACAATCTTATGAAAGGTTCCGGTCGCGGCATCTTTCTCATTCGCGCTTTCATGGATGAGGTGAGGTTCAGAAACACTGATCCAGGGACCGAAATCACATTAATCAAGCATAGAGGCCGCAGCGCGGCGAATGCCAAGGAGGAAACAAAGTGACAATGAAGGCAAGCAACCGACAGGTCAATGGCGTCACCGTGGTGGACATGAGCGGCCGCATCACTCTAGGAGAAGGCAGCGTTGTGCTCCGTGATTCCATCCGCGACCTGGTTGCCAAAGGGCAGAAGAAAATCCTGCTGAACCTCGGCGACGTAACATACATTGACAGCTCCGGCATTGGCGAGCTGGTCAGCGCGTTTACTACCGTCCGCAATCAGGGCGGCGACTTAAAACTGCTGAAACTCACCAAGAAGGTCCACGATCTGCTGCAGATCACCAAGCTGTATACCGTTTTCGATATTAAGGACGACGAAACGGCGGCAATCGGATCATTCAAATAAACTCTACCGGGCAGGCGGACATACCGCCTGCTCCGATACGGCCCCCATTCGAATGCCCAGAATCTCACGCCTTGACCGCTCGGTTGTCCCAGATGAAGTGGGGGAAATTTATGATCGCTTCATGGAACAACGGGGGAACATTCCCAACATGTTCCGTACGGTAGCCCACCGTCCGGAAATTCTCACCTCGATGATTGAGCACTTTGGGACTGTCTCCAAGAATGGCTCTCTTCCGGCCAAACTCAAGGAGTTGCTGTTCGTGCGCGTGTCACAGATCAACGGCTGCGAGTATTGACTGGCTTCTCACACCGTCTTGGCAAGACGGTACGGTTGGACAGAAGAGCAAATAGCAGACCTTGCCAACGCTGAGCAGCGGAGCGATTTTACTCCGCAAGAAGAAATTGCCATCAAGGTGGCCGAGCGGCTCACGCGCGACCAGCACTCACTGGATGATGCGCTGTTTGCCGAACTGCGCCAGCTTTACGATGAACCCGCCGTGGTGGAACTCATTGCTGCCATCGGCCTGTTCAACTATTTCAACTTGTTCAACGACGCTTTGCAAATGGAACCCACCAGGTAGTCCGCTGTCACTTCTGGCCAACAATCGTACTCAACGTTTGTAAATTCTCCGCATGGCAGTGGAAATGCTCTCTTAGAGATTGAAGAATCCAGGTTTCTCCGTCGAATGCTATGAAGACGGCGATATCTCGAAGAGGTTAAATATGTCTGTTTCCGCAGTATCCAGTAGTAATACCTATCCTGTACAGAACTACCAGAGTCCATTTCAACAGGTAAAAAATGACTTCCAGCAGCTAGGCAAAGATCTCCAGTCCGGCAATCTTAGCCAGGCACAGGCAGATTATGCCACGTTGTCAAAGGACCTCCCCAGCAGCCAGCAATCTTCCACCAGCCAGGCCGCTAAGGACCTGAACAGCGTTGGGCAGGCCCTGCAAGCCGGCAACCTGTCGCAGGCGCAACAGGCCTACGCGAATGTCCAGCAGGACGTGCAGCAGGCAGCTGGCGGTCATCACCACCATCATCATCATGGGGGCGGCGAGAGTTCGAAAAGCTCCGCTTCCAGTAGTTCCAGCACTTTAAGCCAGGACTTCACCGCTCTGGGGAACGACCTGCAGACGAATAATCTTACCGCTGCTCAGCAGGCCTACACAAAGATTCAGGCTGATATGCAGCAATACTCTTCAGGTTCAGGCGCGAACGTCACCGGCGGAAATAACAACCAGCAGGTAGTCCAGCCGCAACCGGCGGTTGTTAACGCCTCTGCATAGAAGTGGCGGCGTTTTTACAGAAGTTTTTGGACAGAAAAACAAAGGGCCAGAGGCATCTACTTGCACTTGCAAGATGCACCTGGCCTTATGTAAGTGTGCCCGACTTACTGGATCAATTCGAATTGACCGATATTTGTCCCTGGATTTTCTTGAACTCTTCAGGAGAAACGATCCCCTTGGTGTTTAATTCCTCCTTGGTCTGATAGGGGCGGCCCGCCACAATTCGTTGCGCGGAATCGTCGTCCATGCCTGGCAGGGTAAGCAACTGAGTTTTGGATGCGCGGTTCACGTTTACTTTCTTTGATTCCGCGGTCCAGCCCTCTTTCACACCTTCGGCAATTGCTTTTCCCTGCTTGCCTGCTTCCACAGCGCCTTTTTTGATCTCAACGGCGGCAACTTTGCTGCCTTCCTTGATCTGGGCTGCGGCGTCGGCGGCATCTTTGCGTGTTTTGTCCGTATCTTGTGATGGCGAGCAGCCTACGGCCATGACGGCTGCCAATACCAGCATGCCAAGCGTCGTCACCCAAAGACCCGGTCTTACAAGTCCAACCAGTTTCATTCCATCAACCCCACTGGATCAGTGTCCGGTCAAGAGCAAGATAATCACAATCAGCAGGATCAGACCCAGGCCACCGCTCGGATAGTATCCCCAGTTACGGCTGTGCGGCCATGACGGCAGCGCACCCACCAGCATCAACACGAGAATCACAACAAGAATCGTCAACATAGTTCGTCACCTGTCTGTTTGGAGTGCAGGAGCACGCAATAAGTTGCTAAGGCTTAGGACGCCAAAATTCAAAGCACAGGGCAACCTACCGTCAGATGCCAGACCCTGGGTACGCTTGTTGTAGACTTACCCGGAAGCGAGGAGCGACGCAAAATGGCGATCCCAACCAGGAAGAAATCCCCAGCTCCCAAGAAAAGCAAGGACAAGCCACAAACAATTGACGAATGTATGAAGGACCATCCTGCAAGTATGCAGGCACTGGCGCAGGAATTGCGCCGCGTGGTGAAGGAACGGGTTCCGGAGGCCAGGGAGTCTGTTAATGCCTGGGGCATACCCACCTTTTCGGTGGTGGGCAGCTTTGCTTTTTTCCTGATTGCCAAGGCTCATTTGAGCCTGGGCTTTGCTCTGGGAACATCTCTGAAAGATCCACATCACCTATTGGAAGGCACCGGCAAAAATCTTCGCCATGTAAAAATCCGTACCAAGGAAGATCTTTCCAAACCAGGATTAGCGGAACTCATCATTGACGCGGCACGCATCGACCGCCAAACTCCTGCGGAGATGCGGCGCTCACGAATGTAAATTGTATTCACCACGGAGACGCGGAGGCACGGAAAAAGGCACGACTGTATTCGGTTTGGTTTCATTTCCAGCTGATGTTCCGGCCACTCGCTTCATCCGGAACTGGCGGGTACGTCCGCAGGTGGTTCCACGCGCTCCCTTTTCTATAATCGATAGGCATGAAAGCCTCCAAAGACTGGAAGACGAAGCTTATCCACTCCGACGCGAAGGCTCCAGAGGGATTCGCGTCACTCGCGACTCCTGTTTATCGCGGATCGACTGTTCTTTTCAAGACCGTAAACGCCGCCAACGAAGAATGGGACCAATACGAAGCGGGCTACACGTATGGCGTTTATGGCACACCAACGGCGCTTGAGCTGGCGGTAAGGATATGCGAACTGGAAGGTGGCTACCGAACTATTCTTGCGCCCGGTGGACAGGCGGCCATCTCTCTGGTCAATCTGTCATTCCTGAAAGCCGGCGATCACGTCCTGATTCCTGAAAGCATCTACGGACCGAATCGCAAGTTCGCCAACAATGTTCTGCGGCGATTCGGAGTGGAGGTGAGTTATTACCCGCCGAACGTTGGAACAGGCATTGCTTCACACTTCCGTGCCAATACGCGACTGCTCTGGTGTGAGAGCCCCGGGTCCATCACCATGGAAGTTCAGGATGTGCCGGCCATGGCCGAGGTGGCGCATAAAGCCGGCGTACTGGTTGTCCTGGACAATACATGGGCTGCCGGAGTCTTGTTCGACGCGTTTGCTCACGGCGTTGATATCACCCTGCAGGCTCTCACCAAATACATCGGTGGACACAGCGACCTGCTGCTTGGGTCGATCACAGTCAAGAACCCCGATTTGTACCAGAAGCTTGGCGCAACGAATCAACTCATTGGCTGCGCAGTCTCACCGGATGATTGTTCTCTCGCATTGCGCGGGATGAAGACTCTCGCCGTGCGTTTGGCGGCAATCGAAAAGAGCGCGTTCGCTTTGGCCCAATGGCTGGCTACGCGAACGGAGATCGAAATCGTTTTGCATCCAGCCTTGCCATCATGTCCGGGACACGGATGCTGGAAGCGCGATTTCACCGGCTCATCCGGCGTTTTCTCGATTGTTTTCAGGCGCGGGTACAGCAAGCAACAGGTAACGGCTTTTGTAGATAACCTCGAGCTTTTCAAGATCGGGTATAGCTGGGCCGGCGTAACCAGTCTAGCCATGGCTTATGACTTTGTGAGCGATAAGCGCCCTGATTATGGATCGCGCATTGTGCGTTTGAATATTGGGCTGGAAAGTCTCGAGGACTTAAAAATTGATCTGACGCAGGCATTTGAGAGGCTCCGCGACTAGCACTTAGCCATTAGCCTTTGGCCCTTAGCCAAAACTGAGGGCTCCGTTCTTCCCCGAGTCCACAAACGCGTTTCGATCATATCCCCGTTGTCATGCGGCAAGTTTGTCTTTTGGTCCAATGGCTAAGAGCTAACGGCTAAGTGCTAATGGCTTCGCAATAAAAAAGGCTGGAGCAACATGCTCCAGCCGTTTGAGTCACCTCAAGGAGAGACTATGCGCTTCTTCTGGGACGAATGCTCAGGTCGCGCATCTGGGCCATCAGACTGGACCGCTGCATGGAATCCAGTTTGGCCATTAAGGGAACCAGTTCAGCAATGAACTCGTCCTTCATCAGATCTTCAATTTCGTCTTCCACGGTCCGCGTGGCGCCACGCAGCAAGTCACCCACGGAGACTTCCAGGGCCGTGGCAAGGCGTTGCAGTGATGAAAGAGTGGGGACCGCCTTTTCATTTTCAATTTTGGATACGTAGGTGCGCGGCACCTGCATGCGCAGGGCAAGCTGGCGTTGGCTTAATCCGGATCTTTGCCGCAGCATGCGTATTGCCGCCGCAACTTGAAGGTGCGTGTGCCGTCCGCGGGCGGGTTCAACCGCAGGGGTCTCTTCCATTAGGATGGGTTCAGGTTCATCCTCATCCAATGATTTCTTGCATCTTCTGCAAAGGTTATTATTGGTCCTGAATTGGACCAGATGACAATCATCGCAACGCACAACTTCCCGGGAATCAACCGGTGCTAGAGTTGTCGCCATGAATTTTTTCGGAGTGCCAGAGCAGGCAATACTCCAAAACGGTTTACTCCTGTTCGCCCAACAACTTAGGTAGTGTCATGCATGAAATTGCGGCTGTCAACCTAAAAATACAGGCAAAACAGGGTAAAATACCAGATAAATAGACGAATAAAAGGCGAAAACACATAAAAACCTATGCCAAATCGCGAAGAAGCATGGAAACTCATGTGTGAATACACTCAGTCAGAAAGCCTCCGCAAACACATGCTGGCCGTGGAGGCCTGCATGCGTGCCTATGCCGGAAAGTACGGCGAGGATGAAGAAAAATGGGCTGTTACCGGACTGCTGCATGACTTTGATTACGAGAAATATCCCACGCCGGAAGAGCATCCGTTTGTTGGCAGCAAGATATTGGAAGAACGCGGCTACCCGGAAGATATCCGCCGAGCGATTCTTTCCCACGCCGATTACAGCGGTGTGAAACGCGAAACGAATATGGAGAAGGTGCTCTATGCCTGTGACGAGTTGTCCGGCTTTATTACGGCCAGCACACTGGTCAAGCCGAGCAAGTCACTGGCGGAGGTCGACGCCAAATCCGTGCGCAGGAAGATGAAGGATAAGGCCTTCGCGCGCAGTGTGAATCGCGACGACATCATTAACGGCGCAGCCGATCTCGGCATCGAGTTGGAAAACCATATTGCCTTCTGCATTGAAGCCATGAAGGCGATTGCCGTTGAGTTAGGACTGGCGGGCACAGCCGCGACCTAGTGGACAAATGCTTACTGGTATCTCAGAGCCACCATGGGATCCACCCTGGTGGCTGAGCGAGCCGGCATGAAGCTGGCAAACAGAGTCACGCTGGCCAGCAGCACGGTGACACCGGCCAAAATCAATGGATCGCCGATGGATACACCGAAGAGCATGCTTCGCACCAGATATGCAGCAATCACCGAGGAGATCGCACCGATGATGATCCCGGGGACAATCAGTTGCAAGCCCTGGCGCATGACCATGTTAAGAACGTGGCTACGCTGTGCCCCCAACGCCATGCGTATGCCGAACTCCTGTGTTCTCTGGGTGACCGAATACGAGACCAGACCATATAACCCGACCGTGCCCAGCAAGAGAGCCAATGACGCAAAACCTGCTGCAAGCCACGCGGGATAACGGTGAAGAAATGCTGCAGGCGAGCGCTGAATTCGGTCTTCCATGGTTTGTACCTGGAAGGTGATTGCGTCAGGATCGATTTGCCTGACAGCCGCGTTGACCTCCGCGATCAATGCCTCCGGGTGCTGCTTTGAGCGGATGATCAGGTTGTAATAAAGATTTCCGTTGGCTTCCATGGGCGAATAAATCGCTGGCCGGGCGGGCGCATCCAATGGACCCTCTTTTACGTCGCGGATCACGCCGATTATCTGGCGCGGCTTCTCCTTATCAGAATAGGTAAACCAGATTTGCTGCTTCAAAGGATCAAGGCCGGGCATGAATTGATCAGCCAGAGTCTTGTTAATGATCACCCGTTTCGGACCAGTAGCGTTGTCAGCCTCAGTGAACCAGCTTCCCTGCAGAAGTTCCGCGTTCAGCGTCTGGAAATACGCGCGACTTGCGCTTCGACTATTTGCTTCCCTGCCCTGCGGAGACTCTGACGGCACTCCCACTACGCGCAGATTGCTGGTATTGCCTCCATTCGAAACCGGCAACACGCTGCTGGAGCCTACAGACGTTACGCCCGGCAAGGTACGCAGGCGATCGAGCAAAAGCTGGTGCGCCTGAATCTGCTCTGCATCATGTGGGAACCTTGACTCTGTCAGTCCCACCATCAAACCAAGAAGATTGCGCTGGTCAAATCCAGGATCCACGCTAAGGAGACGATAAAGACTTTTGACCAGAAGGCCAGAACCTGCGAGCAAAACCATGGCCAATGCTACTTCAGCTACCACCAGGGCGGAAGCAAAACGACGCCACTTGCCTGAATGCGAACTGCGCGAGCCATCTTTCAGTGCATCTTGCACGTTGGCGCCGGACGCCTGCAGTGCAGGCGCCAGAGCAAAAATGATTCCGGTGATCAACGCAACGGCAAAGGCAAAGAGTAAAACTGGCACCTCTATACCCATGTGCTTGAGATATGGCATGTCATCCATCCGGCTGGCCGGGATCAAAGCCACTAGTCCTTTGATCATTGCGTGCGCCACTGCCAAACCGGTGATTGTTCCGGCAAAGGAGAGCACCAGACCTTCCATCAGCATCAGGCCGATGAGTCGCGCGCGGCTGGCGCCAAGTGCCGCGCGGATCGCCATCTCATTGCGGCGCGCGAGAGACCTTGCGAGCAACAGGTTAGCGACATTGGCGCACGCAATCATCAATAAAAGGCCAACGGCGCCAAGCAAGACCAGCAGGATTGGCCGAATTTCTCCAATGATCACCCGATTCAGGGGCACGACCGCCGTCCTTAACTTGTCATTGGAGTCCGGATACTGTTTCTCAAGACGCTCGGCAATCACATTCATCGCCGCGCCTGCTGTTTCCCGCGAGACGCCCGGTTTCAATCGACCAATTACGCTTAACCAGTGCAGGTTCCTGCGCTTCAACATCCCACCTTCGGTATGCAATGTTGCCCACACCGCAGGATCGCCGACGGGCGCAAAGTGAAAGTCCGCCGGCAGAACCCCTATGATCGTGTGCGGCTGGTCATCCAGTGTGAGCACCTGACCGATGACGTCCTTGCCCCCGAAATGATTCTTCCACCACGCGTAACTGATCATGACGGTGCGGGGCGTTGCGAGCAGATCTTCTCCAGGACGGAAATCTCGCCCAGCGATTGGCTGGACACCGAGCACCTGGAAAAAATTATCGGTCGCGACTGCGGCGGGCAACAATTCAGGAGCGCGACCGCCACGCAGCACCACTTCATTCTGGCCGTAGCCTCCCAGCCCATCGAAAACCTGCTGCTGATCGCGCCAGTCAAGAAAATCCGGATACGAGGACTCAAACTGATTGTTTACGTCCATGGAACGCGCGTCGAAGATCTCCACCAAACGCGATGCATCCCGATAGGGCAAGGGACGGATCAGCGCAGCATCGACAAAGGTGAAGATTGCCACGTTGGCCGCGATACCGAGCACCAGAGTGATAAGCGCGATCGAAGTAAACCGGGGTGATTTGATGAGCGTGCGCAGTTCGTAGCGAAGATCCTGAAAAATCGAGTCCATCATGTTAAACAACCTCACGTGGCGGAAACACAGGACAAACAGCCAGTTACGAATACCGTGGACCCCGAAAAAGGTTACATCCCAATAAGTAGACTCATGGGGTGAAGAAAAGTCGTCCATGAACTTGTTTCAGTCGCAAAGAAGCTCTTTTCCACTGCATCTTTTACAATGCGGTTGAATCCATTGATGTGTGGGATCAACGAAAGGAAAAACATGCCCCTTGTTCGAGTTTCGCTGTTGGAAGGAAAATCTGAGCAATTCAAGCAGAAGGTCGCCGATTCCATTCACAAAGCGATGGTGGAAACCATCAACGTGCCGCCTCTGGACAAGTTCCAGGTCTTTACCGATCACAGCAAAGCCGGATTTGTTTACGACGCTGAATATCTCAACATCAAGCGCACAGACGGGCTGATCATCATCCAGATCACGCTCAATACCGGTCGCACGGTGGAGATGAAGAAAGCGCTCTTTAAGCGTATTGCGGACCTGCTGGTGGAGGCAGTGCAGGTGCGGCCAGAAGACGTGATGATCAACCTGGTGGAAGTGCCCAAGGAGAACTGGTCTTTTGGCAACGGCGTTGCGCAGTACGCAACGTAGACGTCGACAGCATTAAAGCGACGACCTCAACCAGCAATCCCTCGCGCTTTGATCAAGTCCGCGAGTTTGGCAAAGTCAGTGGCGAACACGCGATCTTGCTCAATCTTTGGGCTGACTTTGCGTATAGCGGCATGTGCCTGTTGCAGGGGCACGCTGGTTTTAAGCGGAGCCAGGAAATCGATAGCCTGGGCGGCGGCGCAGGCTTCAATCGCCAGGACGAATGTGGCGTTGGCGACCACTTTCTTCAATTTGATGGCGGCGCCCATGCCCATGGAGACATAGTCTTCTTTATTGCCCGAGGTGGTGATGGAATCCACCGAAGCCGGGTGTGCAAGCACCTTGTTTTCGCTGGCGAGTGCCGCGGCGGTCACCTGGGGCATCATGAAGCCTGAGTTAATGCCCGCGTCGGGCGCCAGGAATGGCGGAAGACCTTCATTGAGTGAAGGATTGACCAGTCGCTCGATACGCCGCTCTGAAATACCAGCCAGTGCCGTGATGACGATAGCCAGGTAATCGAGGGCAAATGCCAGAGGCTGGCCGTGGAAGTTGCCGCCGGAGATGACGTCTCCATCGCTACCGGCTTTGAGGAAGACCAGAGGATTGTCCACGGCCGAGTTCATCTCGATCTCAAAGGTCTTGCGGCAGAATTCCAGAGTATCGCGGACTGCCCCGTGCACCTGCGGAATGCAGCGAAGGGTATACGCATCCTGAACGCGGCCGCAGTCTTTGTGTGAGTCACGGATCTGGCTGCCGGCAAGCAAGCGGCGCATGTTTTCCGCGACCTTTATTTGCCCCGCGTGGGGGCGCGCGCGGTGTATGCGCTCGTCAAAGGCCACGTCTGTGCCGTGGAGAGCGTCGAGCGTCATGGCGCCGAGAATGTCAGCGGTTGCCGCCAGGTTTTCCGCAGCCAGCAATGACAGTGTGCCGATGGCAAGCATGGCCTGGGTGCCGTTGATCAGTGAAATGGCTTCCTTGGCTTCAGGAACCAGCGGCTTGACCTGCGCTTTTTTCATGGCGTCAGCACTCGGCATGCGCGCGTTTTCGAAAATCACTTCGCCTTCGCCGATCATGGCCAGAGCCAGATGCGCGAGCGGAGCCAGATCACCACTGGCTCCGACGCTTCCCTGTGAGGGGATCACGGGATGCACGCCGCGATTCAGCATTTCGCAGATGAGATCGATGACCTCGGTACGGACGCCGGAAAAGCCTTTGGACAAAGAGTTGGCGCGCAGGAGCATCATGGCGCGGGTTTCTTCCACGCTCAGCGGCTCACCTACGCCCGCCGAATGCGAGCGGATCAGGTTGACCTGGAGCTGGCGGTTCTGCTCTGGAGGAATATGTACGTCACTCAGTTTGCCGACGCCGGTGTTGATGGCGTAAGCCACGCGGTTTTCCTTCAACAGTTGGTCAACCACCCCGCGCGCCGCGCGCACTTTTTCCCGCGCCGCGGCTTCCAGCATGACCGGCCGGCGGTCCACAACGATGTCACGCAGCTCGTCCAGCGTGAGACTGTTTCCATTTAGGCGAACTGGATTCATGAATTCCCTTTGTGTAGCTAGTTCTCCTGCCGTGATGCTTTCAGCTTTGCTCCGAAGGCGATCATATATTTTTCCGGCAACTGGCAGCGTCTCAGGTCACGGTCGACGATGATGTGAGTGGTCTCGCCGGTGGCCAGCAAAGCCTGATCGCCATTGGCGCGCTTGACTTCATAGCCGAAATGCAAAAGCGATCGCCGGACGTTCTTCAGCTCCGTCCGAATAACGATCTCATCATCATACAGAGCCGGCGATTTGTAACGCACGCGCAGGTCGACGACAGGGATATGGCAGTTATCGTCCTTTTCCATCTTGGTGTATTCAAAGCCCAACTGCCGCATGAGTTCCACACGTCCCACCTCAAACCAGATGGCGAAGTTGGTGTGATAAACCACACCCATTTTGTCGGTCTCCGCGTAGCGGACGCGTAATGTGGTTTCGCCCGAGATCACTGTTTGCCTGTCCATTTGGGTTTGCGCTTTTCCAGAAATGCACTGATGCCTTCCTTGAAGTCCGGGGTCTGGCGGATGGCAGCATTCTGTTTCACCGCCTCCCCCACCTGACGGTCAAGTTGTTCTTTTGTGTAGCTCGAGAGCAGTGCCTTCGTCGTTCGCAGCGAGGTTGGACTGTTCTCCATTAACTGTGCGGCAAGTTCCAAAGCACGAGCCATGAGTTTGTCCGGCGCAACGATCTCAGTTACCAGGCCCAGACGATGCGCTTCTTCTGCTCCGAAAAGCCGTCCGGTGAGCAGAAGATCTCGCGCGCGTTTCTCACCAATATTCGCGATCAGGTAGCTCGAGACGATTCCGGGGACAAAGCCGATGCGCACTTCTGTATATCCGAACTTGGCTTCTGGAACTGCGAGCGTGAAGTCGCACAGAGTTGCCAATCCGGTTCCTCCAGCAATGGCAGCGCCATTCACGGCAGCGATGGTTGGTTTGGGAAAGTCGTAAAGAGCGCGGAACAGACTCGACATCCTTGTGGAGTCCTGAAGATTCTCTTCCGGAGTGCGGCCAAGAAGCTGCTTGAGGTTTTCCAGGTCCATGCCGGCACAGAAGGCGCTGCCAGCGCCGGTGAGGATCACGACATGTGCTGGCGAGCCGGCAGCCTGCGACAGTGCTGCCGTGAGATCGTCAATCAACTCATAGCTGATGGCGTTGCGCTTGTCAGCCCGATTAAGGGTAATGGTGGCGATGCCGTGAGATTCAGAATAAAGAACGGTTTTATAGCTCATAGGTTTTCACTGCACCACCGTGTGCTTCTTCGCAATGTCCGCCGACATCTCTATCACCGCGTCGAGCGGCTTTTTCAAATCAAGCTCTGCGCCGTGCTCTCGCAAGGCCTGCACCGCAACTTCAGTGGGAATGTTGCCGATCATCTCGTCCTGGGCAAAAGGACATCCGCCCAGACCACCGATGGCGGAATCAAAGCGGCGGCATCCCGCGTCATAAGCAGCCAGAATCTTTTCCACCGCTCCTGTCCGCGTGCTGTGCAGGTGCGCGCCAATTTCCAGGTGATGGTAAGTCTCAATCACGGGTGCGACGATATCCCGCACTTGCTCCGGTGTGGCGAGCCCAACGGTATCAGCCAGCGAAATTTGCGTGATGCCCAGGTCCGCCAGAATTCCCACGGCCTCCAGAATTTCATCGGCGTTCCACAGGTCGCCATAGGGATTGCCGAATGCCATGGAGATATAGGCCACAACGTCCAGACCGGCGGCATCAGCCTTGAGCTTGATCTGCTCCAGTTCGTCGATGGACTGTTCCAAAGTCTGGTGCTGGTTGCGTTCCAGGAATGTCGGCGAAACGGAATACGGGAATCCAAGCGTCTGCACGGCTTCCGTGGCAATGGCCCGATCTGCGCCTTTCTGGTTTACTACGATGCCGATGATCTCGACGTCGTCCGGCGGATCGAGTTTCTCCAGGACTTTCTCTGAGTCCACCATTTGCGGGATCGCCTTGGGCGAGACGAAGGACACGGCGTCAATGTGCTTGAAACCCGCACCGATGAGCGCGCGAAGGTACTGGGCTTTGACATCAGTGGGAATCTGGCCGGGGAGACCCTGCCAGGCATCGCGGGGGCATTCGACAATCTTAACGGCGCTAGACATAGCAAAACCTACCACGGAGACACAGAGACACGGAGAAATGCCAGTTCACAATACCTTCCTCACTATGCCTGATTTAAGAACCGGAACATTAAAGTTGATGAGTAATCCGACGGGTTTTTCCAGCATCCGCATATAAGTGAGCAATTTGGGCTTCGAAAATCGGATGAATTCGGTCAACACTTTATTAGTTCCACGATCACTGTGTTTTCGACCAGAAGATCAAGGCGATAACCGCAGTCCAAACTCACACCTTTGTACGTCACCGGGACGATGAGTTGGCGATCAAAGTGAAGATTTCTGAGAGCAAGTTCATGGCAAAAGCATTCCTCATAGACGCCTTCCAACAAACCAGGACCAAGTGCTTTATGGACTTCGATGGCAGCCCCAATAATTTCTTTGGTCAGTTCCTCATGCCGAAGTTTCGGAGCAGTACCAAAACCGCCTTGCGAGTGCATGCAGCGCCTCCCGTAAACCAATGTACCGCTTTTCTCCGTGTCTCGGTGCCTCCGTGGTAGGTTTCAGGTTTGAAGAACGCCGACCTTAAATTCCTTTACTTCCGGATTCAGGCTCGCTGCCTCCAGCGCAATAATCAATGCCTGGCGGGTTTCCATGGGGTCAATGATCTTATCGATCCACAGCCTGGCGGCACCGTAGCGCGGGTCACTCTGATGGTCATAAGTGGCTTTGGTGGTGTTGAATAGCTCCTGACGTTCGGCGTCGCTTAGTTTCTTGCCTCCGCGCTCAAGCTGCTTGATTTTGATTTCTACGAGAGTGCCCGCGGCTGCGGAACCGCCCATCACGGCATATTTGGCGCTTGGCCACGCGAAAACAAATCTTGGATCGTAGGCCTTGCCACACATGGCGTAATGCCCTGCTCCGAAGGAGCCCCCGACAATCACTACGATCTTTGGCACCACGGAATTTGACACGGCGTTCACCATCTTGGCGCCGGCCTTGATGATGCCGCTCCATTCCGCATCGCGACCGACCATGAACCCGTTGACGTCATGCAGGAAGACGAGCGGAACAAGGTTCTGATTGCAGTCCATGATGAAGCGCGCGGCCTTCTCAGCGCTTTCGGTATAGATCACTCGGCCGAACTCGGTACGCTTGTCGCCCGAGTGCGGATCCGTCTGCTGAACCGGCAACGCCTGGTTGGCGACGATACCGACGGCAAAGCCACCGATGCGCGCCAGTCCGCAGATAACGGTCTTGCCATACTCAGCTTTGTATTCGTCAAATTTTCCGCCGTCGATCACGCGGGCGATGATCTCTTTCATGTCGTAGGGACGAGCGCCATCGACTTCGTAGATTCCGTAAAGCTCTTCCGCGGCGTAGGCTGCTGGCTCTGCCTTGCTGCGATCAAAGCGTCCGTCAAGTTTGTGGCCGAGCTTGCTGACCACGGAGCGAATGCGCTCGATGCAGATATGGTCGTTGGCTTCACGATAGTCGATGGTGCCGGCGATCTGGGCGTGCATCTGAGCGCCGCCAAGTTCCTCTGCACTGTATTTGGCGCCGATGGCCGCCTGCACCAGGGCAGGGCCGGCGAGGAAAAGTCCGCTGCCTTCCGTCATAAGGATGGTGTCACACATGACCGGGAGATACGCACCACCAGCAACGCACATGCCCATGATGGCCGTGATCTGCGTAATTCCCATGGCTGACATAACGGCGTTATTGCGGAATACGCGGCCAAAGTCATCCGTGTCAGGGAACACGTCCTCCTGAAGGGGCAGAAACACGCCGGCTGAATCGACCAGGTAAATGGTTGGGATGTGATTTTCGATGGCAATATTCTGCGCGCGAATCACCTTCTTGGCCGTCATGGGGAAGAATGCACCGGCCTTCACCGTGGCATCATTCACGATGAGCATGAAAAGCCGTCCGTGGATTCGTCCCAGACCGGTGACGACGCCTGCTGATGGTGCTCCACCCCACTCCTCATACATCTCATAAGCGGCGTAGAGGGCTAGTTCAAAAAACTGCGTATCGCGGTCGATGAGCAGGTCAATGCGCTCCCGGGCGGTGAGCCGCTTTTTGGCGTGCTGCGACTCGATGGCCTTCTCGCCGCCACCAAGGCTGATCTGTTCTTCTTCAGTTCGTATTGCGGCGACAAGTCCCGCCATGCTGCGCATGTTCTTCTCATAGCGAGCCGAGGTGGGATCAATCTTGCTAAAAAGCTTGTTGGATAATTCAGGCATGTGGGTTAGAGCAAACCAGTTAGGTTAAATGGAAGCGCAAGCGGGCGCAAACCGGGGAAACCTTACCACTGAGAGACGATAAAAACATACCACTGATTAAACTGATACCGCTGATTCCCACTGATCTGAAAAACCTTGCTTAAAGTTCAGGAAGCTGGGCCTTTCAGGAAATTGCGATTTTCATTGCGGCGGCAATTGGGTCATACGCAATTTGATCGACCAACCCAATCTTTCTTGCTTCTTCGGCTTTCACCATTTCTGCCAGCAGGAACATCTGCAATGCCCGGGATTTGCCGATGAGCCGTGGA
>Ga0209863_10000144_pt1 | contig 44684 bp, 30 predicted proteins | sample OrgsoiDNA2013046_FD_185796 | JGI IMG/M metagenome (GOLD analysis project Ga0209863, IMG submission 185796) | Permafrost soil microbial communities from the Arctic, to analyse light accelerated degradation of dissolved organic matter (DOM) -... | ecosystem: Environmental > Terrestrial > Soil >...
CAGGTTTACCTGGTTCGTCGGCAGCGTGATCGCAATATCTGCTCCCGCATTGGCTACCGGAGCCTGATTAACGGCCGCCGCATTGACTATCACTTTTATCGTATCCAGCGCAATCGCTCCTGAGTTATCGGTCACCTTCAACTGGAAGGAATACACCCCCGCCGCCAGATTACTCACTGCCGTAGACGCCGATGTCGTGCCGGCTATCGTCAGCTGAGATGGTCCACTGATCTTCGTCCACAAATAGGAAGATATCGTACCATCCGGATCACTCGAACCGCTTCCGTTTAAAGTAACCGAATTGGCCGGTAACGTAATATTCTGATCGCTGCCTGCATTCGATACCGGTGGCTTGTTGGCAGGAGCCGCAGCTCCCCCAATCGTTACGTTTGTTTTTAATAAATAACTTCCATCGGCGTTTCTTCCTGAAATTGCCAATGGCAGTGGTTTCCTGTATCCATTTGGATCTCTGATAATAAGATATAAATCCCCCGTACCATTTCCCGTCAGATTATCTGTTGCCGCATTTGTCCCTAAAAACAGTTTTAATTTAAAAGAAGATTTTTGAGAATAAATGACAGTGTTGCCATTTCTCAATTCAAAAGTTGCGTCCCAGTCTTCATAAGTTGGGCTCAGACCACTGTTCTGCCAGTTCAGAGTAACGGCATTCCCATTGATATTCCCACCAGTCAGTGTAATATTATAGCCTGAAGCTTTTATTGCGGCCGTAAAATTTGCAACTGCTGTGCTGTTATTTTGCTCTCCATCGAAATTCCCATTTCCGCAACTGTTCACGTGCATGGCTTGGAATTCCCGCATAATATCTGAATAATGATTTGTAACGCCAAGATCCAAGGGTTCACCAACAACCGGGGCATATTTATAAATATTGGAAATGGCCTGAGCAAAATTTAGTCCATTGTAAACCGTAGTATTTCCTATAGACCATGCATCATTAAACCAAGTAGGATCTCCCCATGACTCTCTTCTGTATCCCAGTTTTCCATAAGCGTTCGAGGTGGTTAATGCATAATATCCGACTTCCGGGGGTATTTGCGTATTGGGTAATAGATTGCCATCGTATGTTGCCTCGAGTGCGACAATCTGGAATGTTGGGTAAGATTGGACTGTTCCGTCTATGATAGATTTTAAAGTCGCCGGTGTAGCCGTTGATCCGGATGGCCCGTTAAAAAAGTTATTCGTCCACTCTCCGTAATCTCCATAACCACCAGCACCAATATAACGGATCACGTTTTTATATGGCACTCCATTATATGAAGTGTTCATGATGTGGTTGTAAACTGCCTGGTTGAGTTCCTTCCAGCCGTTTAAATAATTTGAGCTGTTCCAGTTCGGCACCCAGTTCCCTCCGCTGACCCAGTCCTTTACAGATTCGGATTGCATGGCATTGTGCAACCATTGTGGATAAACCAGACCTGCACCTCCAACTATTGGTTTACTGTCAGTACCACAAGCCCCGCAACGTTCCATAATATCAAAAGAAAATTTTTGATTATTATTTATTGCAGATTGTATAGCATTATCGAAAGCACTCCAGTCGTAAGTTGTCCGGCTTGAATTACCGGGTTGAAAATCTGAAGCCCAATGAAAACGCCAATACAGATCCAGTTTGCCAGGCAGGTTCATTGTATACTGGCCGATCCATACCTCGGCACCGGCACCAGGCCGCGCGAAGTCCGACGAAATTTGGGAAAATGATAAGGAGGTACTTTGAGAAAAAACTGAGAAATATCCCAGAAGATGCAGAGCTAAAATAAATGTTACCTTGACAGTTTTATTTAGGATATTTCTGAGAGATACGAAAATGCAGCTAACAAAGCCCGTAGGTTTGTAGAATTTGGATTCCATAGCTTATTGGATTGGTTCTTGGATATTGGATATTGGATTAAAAATGAATTATTAATTCCTGTGAATTAACATTTTAAACTCACGAATCATGGACAAGTACCTTGCCAAAAAGAAAATTGTGGGCAATAAATTCTACTCAAAAAAATATTTTGTAGAATAAATTGCTGAACTACAGACCCTTAAAAGAAATCCACATTTTATTCTGCAATTTTTTTAAAACCCACACAATAATTTTCACAATTATAAAAAGATTCAGAATATAATTTTTCTGTTGATACGGATCAAGAAGAAAAGATTTCAGCAAATCAGCGAATATTCAGTGATCAATTCCCAAAATGGGAACGTTTAAACTGAATACTGATTTTTTTTCGGATTATCCAAATTTTATTCTCTTTTATGTTGTAATCCAATTTGTTAGAGGTTGCTTAGGATCTTTAAAAAAAGTTTCTATCTTTAAGCCCGAATAACTACCCGGAATCGTTTCAACATTTTTCCACATATCCTTGTACCGGAGCATATTAAGATCCCTTTTTTTTCGTTTAACAGCTAAATATCTTGATTTACAAGGAATTATTTACAATGAACCCAGTTGATTTTAAAACAAGCAGCAGTTTTCTTTCCGGTTTCTTTTTAGTCTTTCTGATTTTTTTGTTGTCCTCCTGTGGCAGTAGCACTAAAGACATCGTGTATTTTGACGGGGTACATGACGTAACATTAAAGACCAAATACCCTCCAAATGTTGAGTCCCCCATCCAGTTAAATGATTTATTAAGTATAATTGTCAGTAGTGCAAACCCACAGGCTTCTTCCATCTTTAATGCGCCCAACGAGTCGACACCGATAACCAGTTCAGCAACTTCCTCAAGCAACACGCTAACAGTCGGTTATTTGGTAAACCTGAACGGTGATTTACAATTCCCTGTTCTTGGAAAAATACATGCTCAGGGTCTGACTAAAACACAATTGCAGACCTTGCTTACGAGGATGCTGATTGATACAAAACAGCTGGTTGACCCTATTGTGACCATTCGGCAGTTGAATTTCCGGGTGAGTGTATTGGGAGAAGTCACAAAACCAGGCGTGTTTTCGACCCCAAATGAAAAAATAAGTTTACTCGAAGCCCTGAGTTTTGCCGGAGATATTACAATATATGGTAAAAAGGATAATGTTCTTTTGATCCGGGAAGATGATAAGGGAGATAAGCTAATTGTACGTATTGACCTAACTTCCAGGGATTTATTCACGTCTCCCTATTATTATCTGAAGTCAAATGATGTACTTTACATTGAACCAAGTAAGAATAGGGAAAAGAAAGAAAGGTTTGCCCAGATGACACCCATCATTTTAAGTGTAATCTCATTGGCAATCATAATCGTAAACGCAATTCAGTATAGAAATTAGATAAGATTATACCAGTTTTAAAACTAAGAAGGTAATAATTGTGTATTGAAAAGTATACATTATTACAATTAAACCCTCTGAATAATGAAAAAAGCGCAGCCAATTGCAGCGGATGCAGGTAATGAAAAAATTTTACAGCAACTGGCAATAAAATATTTACCCTTTTGGCCTTTCTTTTTGATTCTTATTGCTCTGAGCTTATCTCTTGCATTTATGTATCTGAAAGTTGCGACGCCCATATTTGAATCATCTGCCAGTATTCTAATCAAAGATGAAAAAAAGGGACAGGAAGATTCTAAAATGGAAGAGCTGCTGAATCTCTTTGACACACACAAGGTTGTTGAGAATGAACTGGAGATCCTGCGATCTAACGAGGTGCTGAACGAAGTGGTCATACAGATGAGATTATATGCACCTGTTTATACGGAATCAGGCTGGAGGGGACTCCTTACGAGAAGTGCTTATAATAGCTCGCCTGTAATTGTGGAAGCATCAGACCCCAGGGCAATTATATCTGTTGGAAAAGTATATTTTTCCTTTCCTGAAGATATAAGTAAAGTTCAAATTGGAGAGTCGACATATCCCTTATCCCAATGGGTAACTTCTCCATGGGGTACTATTCGCTTTATTAAGAACCCCTCTTATAAATTAAAAACATCCACCGACAAGGATTACCTGGATTCTTCGTCAGGAGAAGTCAAATATTTTTTTAGCCTGATTAAATTAACGAACGAAACAGATATACTGGGGGAAAATCTCGTCACTTCCCAGGCAAGTAAACAATCTTCCGTAATCAATATAAAAATCAAAGACCCGGTTCCTGAAAGAGGGGAAGCAATCATTACGGCCATTGTGAACGCATATAATTTAAATGCGATCAGAAAGAAAAGTGAGGTCGCAACAAATACATTGAATTTCATTGAAGACAGGTTAAGAAGCGTAAAATTCCAGCTGGATTCTGTTGAAGGCAGCATACAAAAATATCGCAACCGTACAGGAATCGTAGATATCAGTGAACAAAGCAAACTATATCTTCAGAGCATGGCTACGAACGATGCGCAAAGAAATAAGATGAAGATTCAGATGAATATTCTGAATGATGTTCAAGGTTATCTGGAAACTAAGAATGATTTGGGCAGTATTATTCCTTCGACTGCTGAAATCAGCGATCCGACTCTTACCGGGCTTGTAAATAAATTAAATAATGCTCAAAGCGAGTATGCCAGACTTCGTAAAACTACAGCAGAAAATAATCCCATTCTTTCGGGGATTCAAAATGAAATTACTAAAACGAAAGCCGACGTACTGGAAGCGGTAAAAACACAAAAATCCAATTTACAGTCAAGCCAGGACTATGTTAACCAGATTTCGAATCGCGATTCGGCCATGGCCAATGCAATTCCACAAAAAGAACGAGAATTGGTTGAAGTCAGCAGGCAAAGAAATACAACTGCAGATATTTATGCGTTTCTTCTTCAAAAAAGAGAAGAAGCAGCCTCCTACTCCGTCAGCTCCATTCTTCCGGATAGTTATATAGTAGATAAAGCTACTTCGTCGGCGAGTCCTGTAAGTCCCAAGAAAAGCGTGATTTTAATTTTGAGCATTGTAATGCCGCTAATGGTAGGTGCATCCCTGATTTCATTAAAATCCGCGCTGAATAACAAAATTCTTTATAGGACAGATATTGAGGCGCTTACAAACTATCCTGTGATTGGTGAAATTATTCAGGGAAAATTTGAAAACGGCCTTGTAACAGCATCCAAAGAGAGAAGTTTCATTATTGAACAATTCCGTCTGCTGAGATCTGCAACAAAAAATTTATGTCAACCACCCGAGGAACTAAAGAGACTCGTGGTTACATCGTCTGTAGAAGGCGAAGGGAAAAGCTTTGTAGCAACCAACCTGGCCAATATCATTACCAGGAGCAATAAAAAAGTGGTATTGCTTGAAATGGATTTGCACCAGCCTTCCATTTGCGAAATGTTGGGTCTGCAAAGAGGAGTCGGTATAACGGATTATCTAATGGGCAAGGCCACCGTCGAAGAAATCTTGCTTCAAACGCCGTTTAACCCGGATCTATATTTTGTTCAGGCGGGCAGACTTGAAGAAGATGCTTCTGAACTTTTATTAAACGGAAAAATAGAAGTGCTTCTGGATTATTTAAATACAAAGGCTGATATGCTCGTGATCGATATGCCGCCCATCAATCCGATTACTGACCTGTATGTTATCGCTCCCCTTTGCGATTATACTTTATATATTGTCAGGCATGGCAAAGTGCGAAAAAATAATATTCAAATGCTGAATGAAAATATGAAATCCCACAATATTAAGAAAGTGGCGATCATCTTTAACGGGATTAAGAAAAGAGGAATTGGTCAATATAGTTATGGATATGGCTATGGTTATGGCTATGACTATAAATCCTCCTACGACTCATATGGTAAAGCCAAAAAGAAGAAGATGGCGTAGGCCTTTCCCACAAACTGTCCATTCAGAATCCATGCAAAAAACCCCGGTTCGTTTTCGATTGCCAAAGTCACAAGTAAGTTTCTAAAATCAATATTTTATTCCAGATACTTAAATCCGGTTTTTATGCGTTTTTATTAGCATAAATCTGGATGGCCTAATTGACTGGTATTGTGTTGATTAGATTTAAATTCAGTTGGTCGGTCCCGCAGTCTGGGACTGAGGTGGCGAAGCTTTATAAACCAGTCAATGAGGATTAAAATGAAAAGAAAACAACTTATATACCCATTTTGTGATTGCTAAAATAAAGCATTTATTTTCCGGCGATCTCGTTAAAGTATCCTCCCTGAATGCCGTGTCAACCGTAATTAAAATGTTGACCGGGCTGGTGAGTGTAAAAGTGGTAGCTGCTGTGATAGGACCGGCTGGTATCGCTTTACTTGGGCAACTAAATAATTTTTCAACGATCACACTGGGCATTTCCAATGGCGGCATTACAACGGGAATTACAAAATATATATCCGAATATTCGTCCTCAAGGAAAAAATATCTTCTATTTCTCGGTACCGGATTTTGGATTACTATTTTCTTTTCGATTCTCTCCAGTGTCGTATTGATACTGGGAGCTGGGTTTTTCTCCCGACTTATCCTACATGATGAAAAATATAAATACGTCTTTTACTTTTTTGGAACCACAATTATTTTATATGCCCTGAATGCCCTTTTGATATCTGTCATTAATGGTTTTAAGGAATACAAAAAATACATCATCGCGAATATCCTCGGCAGTATTGTCGGGCTGATATTTTCTGTGATTTTATCGGTCAATTATGGCATACCCGGCGCATTAGTTTCAGCGGTCACTTTTCAATCGATCGTTTTTCTGCTTACCCTGTTAATCATCCGAAAGTCATACTGGTTCGATTGGAGGTCATTCACTGGCAAGTTTAGCAAACTGGTTGCCGGGAGACTGGGGCATTTTTCCCTTATGGCTCTGGTCAGCGCAGTGCTCGTACCCGTATCCCAGCTAATCGTAAGGGGCTACATTACGAGGCATTTAACACTGGTAAATGCGGGTTTATGGGAGGGCATAAACAGGATATCGGGGATGTATCTCCTGGTAATTACCACTTCTTTGGGCGTATACTATCTTCCAAGATTGGCAGAATTGAGAACCCAGCATGAAATCAGAAAGGAAGTATTTAATGTATATAAACTAGTGATTCCTGCCCTGCTTATTGCAACCCTTTTGATATTCGCTTTGCGAAAATTGATCATCCAGATATTATTTACCAAAGAATTTGCCGACATGCAGAATCTTTTTGGTTTCCAATTAATAGGAGACATTTTTAAAATGTCAGGGTGGATTTTGGGGTATCTCATGATGGCAAAAGCGATGACAAAAACATTTGTAGTTATGGAATTTGCAAGCGCTGCATTTCAGATCTTATTAAGTATATTTTTTATAAATGCGTTTGGAACAATTGGAGCTACTATTGGTTATGCCTGTGGCCATTTAATTTATTTCTTAATCATGTTGATGATTTTCAGGAAAATTCTATTTCATTATGAATAGGCCATTGGTTTCTGTTGTTATGCCCGTTTATAATGCAGAAAAATATCTTCAATCAACAATCGATAGTATTATTAACCAGGACTACCCTAACCTGGAAATTATCGTAATCAACGACGGATCCACCGATGATAGCAAAAAAATAATTTTACACAATAAAGAACCACGGATAAAGTATTTTGAAAACACGGAGAATAGTGGAATCGTTAAAACCAGGAATCGTGGATTAGACGAAGCAAAAGGAGAATATATTGCCGTAATGGATAGTGACGATATTGCTTTCCCCGAGAGAATAAAAAAGCAAGTTGATTTTCTTGAAAAAAATCCCGAATACGGGATGTGCGGAACTTATTTTCAAACGATCGACGGAAACGATAAATTATTAAAAAATGTTCATTTCCCGTCTAATGACAGGGATGCCAGATCCTATTTAATCGTAAAAAATTGCTTTTGTCATTCAACAGTTATGATGCGCAGCAAGCTGGCAAAAGAATTAAAATATGATACAGGATATGATGTTGTGGAAGACTATCAATTATGGTACAAATTATCTCGTGTTTCCAAAATAATTAATCTGCCCGTTTATACAACTTATTACCGGGTGCATGGAAATAACATAAGCACTACCAGGAACAATCATATGTTTGACATGGTTAATATAATCAACAGTCAAATATTAGATGGCCTTAATATTAATTATTCAGTTGAGGAATTAAATATTCATTCAAATTCCCTGATTTCGAATAAATCTTTCTTTGAAGAAAAACAAAAACTGGCTGAACTGGAAAATTGGGTTTTAAAGCTTTTGTCAGAAATCAAAAAAAATAAAAATAACTATAATGAATTTATCGTTTATAAAATACTTGCAAAAAAATGGATTGTATTGTGCAATAACACCGGTAATCGTAAAAAGATATTTTTCAATAAATTAATATCAAAACATCCATTTGCTTACCTGGGCATTATATATAAAAAAATCCGGGAGAATATATAAATCAATTGTTGTCATTATTTATCCATAAGAATCAATCGTTCCCCTTTTGAATTTCATCATTTTAATAGCAGCTGGTTTTTTCATTTATACGCTGATTTATAAACCCGAAATAGTCGCGGTTCTGTTTTTTACCATAACCTTGGCTGATATGAATTATGAACTCGGGCCCGTAAACATGCGTGCTATAATAGGCATTGCGTTATTTTTAAGAATCCTTGTACCGGATAAAACATCAAATTACCCATCTTTTTTTTCTACTAACGCGGTTTACATACTGTTTTTTCTTTTCTATACGGCTCTTGTAACTTTGAATAACGATCTTCTAAACCTGAATTTTGTTAAAACCACAGCAACAACTGTCATCTCCATTTACTGCGGATATCATTTTTTTTTCAAAACAAACGACTATACTTACCTAAAATTAAGCATAATTCTCGCCGGCCTGATTTGTTTTTCAGATTTGGTATATACTTATGCCTCCGTAGGGAAATTCCCGGTCCAAAGGATTTACATGCAAGTTCTGCATATTCCTGTACAAATTGATGATAAGGGAGATTTTATTGAAGTGATTAACCATGGTTATTACGGATTATATTGTGGTTTATGTTTTGTCTTCCTGCTAAACGAATTTATTTCCAACCGCTCCTCAAAGATTAGTCTTGTCATCATGCCCTTAATGATATTGGGTGTTTTGATGTCGACTTCCAGAAGTGCACTGCTTGGAATTATCGGAATTTCTCTTTATCTGATTGCGAGCCAACTGAGGTCCAGTGACCAATCAAAAAAGGCGGTAAGACGAATTATTCTCGGACTGGGGGTCGTTATTCTTTCCTTGTTTTTATTTACATCTTTAAAAGATGTTTTTAACCTGAACAGCCAGTTCATGGATGAAATTACTCTTCGACTGGTGGATGAACCCGTAGCGGTATTTTACAAGCATATGGGATTAAATTATGATGCCAATTCCCTGAATGCTATGAACTGGAGGGAAGAAGCATCATCTAATGCCTTTGAAGCCTATCTGAGTTTAAATTCGTTAGAACAAATTTTCGGAATTGGCTTTTGGGGATATGTAGCCAGAAATTTGGGGAAAAATAACCTTCCACCTCACAATGGAATATTATTTATGCTAATTGAAGACGGTCTTGCCGGTCTGATTCTATATGCTACCCTAATCACATCAGTTGTTCGTAAATCACTCAGTACGTATGGAGGAATTTCTCCCTTGGTAACAGCATTAATTTTTATCATTATCTTTTGTCTTGGTAATAATGGCGAGTTAACTACGAGCAATACTTTTCTCATCGTAGTTACAATAATTGCAGAAACTAAATATAACAGCATTAATTCCCCAGATAAGTTTAAGCTGCGACATGTCTAAAAAAATTCTTTATGTTGTTCCGGCCTTTCCGGTAGGTGGTGCGGAGAAATTCCTGATTATGCTTACTACTTCGATGGTAAAGGAAACGAACCAACAGACCATCGTGAGTTTAAGTTCTGATAATAAATTACAGGATGAACTGGATGGTTCCATTATTTTTAAGGCGATTCCCAGAAAAAGTAAATTTGATATAACATCCGTAAAAGCATTGAGGAATTTAATAAAACAGGATGCGCCTGACGTTATTTTAACATTGAATTTCTTCAGTTACTTTTTTGTGCGTCTTTCGATTCTTGGTGCAGGCATAAACCCTTTGATATTTATTTCATATCAAACGACCATTCACTTAAATAAAAAAGAACACCTGCTTCACAGATTTTATACTTCCATTCTGGGTAAAAGGGATCATATCTTATTTACTTCCAAAAATCAGGAATTCTATACCGTCAGGGAATATCATATCCCGGATCGCTTTTACAGCACAATCATAAACGGAATAGATTTAACCAGGTGGCATTTGCCTGAAAATGGACAGGAAGGCAATAAAACCAGGGAAAAATATGGAATACCAGCTGATGTACCGGTAATTATTTTAACAGCCGGATTCCGGCAGGAAAAAAATCATGAAGGCGCCATCAGGTCTCTGAAAATATTACACACAAAATATGCCTATAAGGCCTACCTCCTGCTTGTGGGCGGGGGGACTCTTTTTGAACATTGCCGGCAATTTGCAAAGGAACAGGAGATGATGGAATATATAAAATTCACGGGTCCTCAGGAAGATGTTCGTCCATTTTACTGGGCAAGTAATATGTTCACATTATGTTCAACGGCTGTTGAGACATTTTCATTTGCAGCTTTGGAAGCAATGGCTTGCGGTCTTCCCTGCGTTTTGACGGAAATAGGGGGTGCAAACGAAATGATTAAGGACGGTTTAAATGGGTATCTATGTAAACCCGATGACCAGGACATCGCTCTGAAATGGTCGGAGGCCCTGCATAATCACTTTTCAGCACAAACAATCCATGACTATACCAGGCAAAACTTTAGTGCGGAGAGAATGACTGATGAGTACAAACAATTTTTATTATTCAACTCCCCAAATTGACCAGTACAAAAATTATAGAAATAGGCACTGGTTATACATCCATTCCGTCGAAGGTTGGAGCTGCCACAGAAATTGTGGTTGAAGAATTGGTAAAGTCCTGTATAAAAAAAGGATTCGATGTCACTATTTTTGATATTTCTGATGATCAGAGAACACCCAGCTCACTTCCTATTCAGGAAGTCTATCTGCCAGCTTTGATAGCCGGCAGGGTCGGCTATAAGCTGGGAGTATTTCACAAAATGAAAAGAGTGTGGTATTCAACCTTTTTAGCTTTACGGTTAAACCGGTACATAGAAAAAAATAAACATTATATACTTCATTTTCATAATCAGTATAATTTTTTCTTTTTTTTAATGCTTTCAAACTCCAGAAAAAGAAAAAATATTAAACTTTATTATACCAATCATACATACACCTGGTCTCTCCCCTGGAACGAAATAAAATCTATCGTTAGAAAAAAATACTTCATGGAAAATTACTCTATGAAAAAAGCTGATATGGTTTTCGTTTTAAATGAAAATGCAGCTAGTAATCTTACTGCTCACGCCAATATACATCCATCTAATATTAAACTTATCCCAAACGGCGTGAACACGGACACATTCAAAAAAATTTCCTCAGACGATAAAAGCTTATGGGATCTGCGAAAATCCCTTCACCTCGAAAACAAAACCATATTTTTTCACGCTGGTACAATTTGCGACAGAAAAAATCAACTTGGAATCATTCAATACCTGGAGCCGGCAATTAAATTAAATCCCGATCTGGTTTTTATTTTTGCCGGTGGCATAAAAGAAAATGAATATTTCGCAGCTATTGAAAGTTATTGTAAAGAGGTAAATATAGAAAAAAATGTAATATACGCTGGTGAAATAGAACCAGGGAAAGTATTAAACACGTACTATAATTTGGCATCATCCTTTATTTTCTTCTCAAAATCAGAAGGGTTCAGTCTTGCGTTGCTGGAAGCCATGTCATCTGGCCTGCCAGTACTTTTATCAAAAAATCTTGAAATCGATTTTATAAAAGAGAAGGACAATGGTATTCTCACTTTTGAAAACCAGGAAGAATTCCTGGATAAATTAAAAAAGGAAATACTTTGTACTTCGCGTCAGGGATACCATTCTGGTAGAGCAAGGGATTTCGTTGTCAAAAATTATAGCTGGAGCCAGGTCGTTGATAAATATTTTTTCGGAATAGCTTGAAAATCTTACAACTCAATAGCTATATAACATTAAACGGGGGCTCAGAAACTGTTATGTCAAATGTTTCGGCCCTGCTCGAAGAAAAAGGGCATACAGTGATGAACATGGGCTATACGTCAAATAAGGAAAGTAAGGTAATGCCGAATGCACATTCGCTGGGAATGGAAAAATATAGCCTTCCCACTTTTTTCCACGAAAATAAAACTGTTGACTTTATAATCAAAACAATAAATGAGAACGATACAGGCCTAGTTATTTGTCATAATGTTTACCATAAATATCCTATGGCCGATCTGCTGGAAGCCATTAAAAAACGCACGAAGGCAAAACTGGTTCTTATTTTCCACGATTATAAAGCTGTTTGTCCTAGATGTAATTTATACAACGGCAAAAGAATATGTACGGATTGTACTGAGGGAAAATTTAAAAATGTGATAAAATTCAGGTGCAGAAATAATTCCCTGATACAATCCACCATGCTTGCCATTGACTCTTATTATAATAATTCATACCGCGATGTCTATTCTTATCCCGACATGTTTATTACGCCCAGCCATTTTATGGCAATGCAGCTAAACAAGATGGGTTTTAATCGTGATATTCATGTAATTCATAATCCCATCAATATAACCCAGTTCAATCGATTCAAAAAGATGAAAGGTTTCCAGCAAACTTTTCTTTATGCAGGCCGATTTTCCAAAGATAAGGGCATCGAACTTTTTCTTGAAGCAGCTGCCAATTTGAGAAATAAAAAATTTTTAATTGCCGGAGTGGGTGATCTGATTGATCAGGTAAAACAGGCAGACAAAAACCTGGACAATCTTGAATATTTGGGAAGCCTGAATAAAGAACAATTATTTGATGCATTTGACAGGTCAGATTTTCTTGTGTTACCCTCGATCTGGTTTGAAAATAATCCCATGATTATTATCGAAGCCATGACTTTTGGTCTCGCTGTGATCGGTTCCCATATAGGCGGCATTCCTGAGTTATTGAATGAAAGAAGAGGGTTTTTGTTTGACCCACTGAAGCCGGATACTTTATCAGCACTTATTCAAAAATTGGACGGCATCTCAATAACAGAATATAACCAGGTTTCTGAACGGGCTAAAGTTTTTGCCCAAACTCTCTCCTCTGACAGATATTATGAAAATTTATGTCGGATTATTCCGGAATTGAGCAATTGATGTTGACATTGACTTTAAGAATAACATAAACGATTCATGAATAATATTAACTCTTACGAATTATGAAGAAAAAAATTTATATCGCCGGATCTGGTGGAATGCTTGGCGAAGCCTTCTATCGTGTATTTAATGACGATTTCGAATTAAAATGCACCGATAAAGATGTGAACGAATCCTGGTTAACCTTTCTCGATTTCAGGGACTTTGAGGCATACAATAAAGATGTTTCCGATTTCAAACCGGATTATCTTTTTCATTTAGGTGCCTATACAGACCTCGAATTTTGCGAAAAAAATGTGGATGACACTTATAATACCAACACCATTTCGGTAGAAAACGCGGTTTATATTGCAAACAGGCTAAATATTCCGCTGCTATATATCAGTACAGCTGGAATTTTTGATGGTGCAAAGGAGTCGTATGACGATTGGGATATGCCCAATCCGCTGGGTCATTATGCACGTTCAAAATATATGGGTGAGCGTTATGTTATTGAACACGCCAACAAATATATAATCTGCCGGGCCGGTTGGATGATGGGTGGCGGACCTTCAAAAGATAAAAAGTATATTGGAAAGCTTATTAAGCAATTAGTAAGCGGTAGGCGGGAATTATTTATCGTAAATGACAGAGACGGCACACCTACATTTACAATGGATTTCGCGAAAAATGTGAAGGTTCTCTTTGAAAAACAGTATTGGGGATTATATAACCTGGTGTGTAAAGGTCAAACCAGCAGAATGGAAGTTGCTATAGAACTGGTGAAAGTACTAGGATTAACAGACCAGGTAAAAATGACAGAAGTTACATCCGAGTATTTTAAAGATACTTATTTCGCACCAAGACCCCCTTGCGAAAGGCTCGTAAATAAAAAACTTGATCTTAGAGGAATTAATATTATGCGCGATTGGAAAATAGCTCTAAAAGAATATATCGAAACCTATTTTAAGGATTATCTTAAAAACAAACTTTAAAAGCCTTATGGCAAAGCCCTTGAAAATTGCATCATTTGGATTCAGATCGCTCCCTCCCATCAGCGGGTCGGCCGGTGCTGATAAATTTGCACTGGAGTTTTTACCCCGGCTTGTCGCCAGGGGCTTCCAGGTTACCGGTTATAATAGGATCTATCCGGGTCAGGAAAAAGGAAAAGACGAATTCAAAGGAGTAAAAATCGTTTATCACAAAACCATTCCCAAATCCGGTATCGATAGTGTAATCCATTCCTTTAAAGTCTGTACACATATCATATTCAATAATACCGCAAAAATTGTTCTGATACAGGGTAACAATGCGTTATTCGGATTTATTCTTAGGATTTTTGGGAAAAAAGTAATTCTGAGTATTGACGGCGCAGAATGGGAAAGACCCAAATGGAACTGGTTACAAAGCAAATTTTTATTGGTAAACGCATATATCGCCGGCTATACCGCCAAATATATTGCCATCGATAATGTATTCACAAAAGAGCTTTTTGAAAAAAAATTCAAAAGGCAATATGAATTTATTTCATTCGGAAGTGAAATTAAAGATGTTAAGGAGACTGATGTACTTAAGAGACTGGGTCTGGAAAAAGAGAATTATTTTCTGTTTGTAGGCCGGTTTATCCCGGATAAAGGCCTGCAGTATCTTATACCAGCATTTGAAAAATTCAAAACTTGCAAAAAACTTGTGCTTGTTGGAGGATCGCCCAATCCTAATGAATTTGAAGTCAATCTGAAAAAAACAAGCGACCCTCGTATTGTATTTGCCGGGTTTATTTATGGAGATGATACTGTAACCCTGATGAAACATGCCTATGCGTATATTCAGCCTTCAGATAATGAGGGCCTTTCTCCTGTAATCCTTTCTGTTATGGGTCTTGGAACTCCTTTAATCTGCAGCGATATAAAAGAAAATAAATTTATCGTTCATGAAGATGCCGTATTATTTAAAAAATCTGATCCTGAAGATCTCGTAAAGGCTCTAGAGTATTCGATTCAAAATCGCACACAACATCTACAGTTTGCGGTATCAGGTAAAAACAGAATACTGAAGGACTATTCGTGGGAAACTATTACAGATCAATATGTCGAACTTTTTAATAAAGCCGCTGGATAACGATCATTGCCTGAATTTAATTAAACCTTATGACCCTACTGAAATTTACAATCCTAAACCCTGAAAAGAAAATTTCTGCACCAGCCAGTCTGGACAAAACCAAGATTGAAAATGCACTGGAAGGAATGAATACAAGAATATTTTTTGCATGCCTTTTTCTTTTCCAGCTGGTCCTGATTTTTCAGGGTATTGATTTATCAGATGAAGGATTTCTGGCCATATTCTACCAGCAAATCTTCAAAAACCCGGAATCCGTCCAATACAATTTCATGTTCTGGTTAACAGGGATAATTGGCGGTGTTTATTATAAGATATTTTCGTTTTTCGGTTTATGGGGTTTACGCCTTGGTGGTGTGATGGTAACAACCACTACTGCTGTTTTGGTCTATTCTTTATTAAAGAAATATCTCAATAACAATTACTTAAAGCTTGGATTGTTTTTGCTTGTTATAACGCTGAACAATGATGTTAAGGAGATTAACTATAATAATCTTTCAGCACTTTTCTATGTTATAATGATCTATTTTCTATTTCACGGGCTGAAGCAAAACTCCGGTTTTAAAATATTCATCAGCGGTGTTTTCATTTCGTTGAATTTTTTTATACGTCCGCCTAATATCCTGGAAATTGGATTAATAAGTGGAATTGTATACTATGGATATATAAAAAAACAAAGCTTCAGGTTTATCACAAAACAGGTCCTTTACTTCATAAGTGGATTTTTTATCTGTACTGCCGTCACCCTGTTTATTATGAATTTATTAGGGCATTGGGATATTTATTTGAATGCCCTTAAAGTACTTTACAATATGGGTAGAGCTACCCCGGGCACGGAAGCTGAGAAAAGTGATTACGGGATTTTTAAATTAATCAGGCAATTAAAATCGAATAATGCGAAGTCAATATTAATTTCATTAAGCATAATTGGCGGGCTCGGATTGGGAATTTCAGGTTATTCCATTTTAAAAAAGAAGATTGCAAACTTCTACCGGATTGGGATACTACTGAAATCTGCATTAATATTATCAGTGATAGCACTGATTTGTAGTGGATTAATTGATCATTGGTTCATTTTATATTTCTATTCGGGACTGATCGTAATGATATTTTTACTTGTCCTAACAACTGAAGTTGATTTTGACATCAAATTCCTTTTGTTTTGCGGATGCTTCATTCTTATCAGTTTTCCATTTGGGAGTTCCGCCGGCATCATGACCGCTGGAAGATATTCCTTCTGGATTGGCCTGCCTATTTCTATCAACTATTTGTTTAATATCAAGTCTGTCAAAAATCAATTTATATTTTTTAGCGGAGAACTCAAAAATTCAATGCTGCTGAATATTACGGAACGTCAGATGAAAGTTGCAAAAAGCCTTCTCCTGGGTCTTCTCATTTTTGAAGGGTTATTTCATTCTTATTTCTATCCTTTCTTTGATTGGCGTAACAGGGCGGAAATGCATTATTCCATGGATAATAAGTTACTGGGGGGAATATATACAACGAAGGGAAGAGCCGACGCAATAAATGAGCTGCTTCAAGAAAGCACTAAATATGTGAAAAAAGGCGATTATGTCTTGGCGTATGATTGTATGCCTTTATATAATTTCCTTACCGAATCTGTTCCTTATATCAGGAGTGCCTATCCATGGTTGTATGAAACAGAAGTTTTCAAAAATGAGCTGGATCTCGCGAAAATCAGCAAAAAAGTATTGCCCGTAGTGATCATACAAACTATCCAGACAATTGGTGACGGCAGTAAGTGGCCTGAACAAACCCTGCCAACTGATTATTCTAAATGGGACGTGAATCAGGGAAGAAATAAATACATGAATGACTTTCTGAAGGATAATAATTATAAAGAAGTCTGGAACAATGGTTTTTTTAAAATATTAATCCCTAACCAAAACAAAAATTAGCCAAATGAGCAATATTAATATTGGAGTAATAGGGTACGGCTACTGGGGACCAAATATTGTAAGGAATTTCTTCGCTACGTCTTCGTGCACAATCAAAATGGTAGCCGATGGGCGACAGGAAAGACTGAATTTACTTGCGAAAATTTTCCCTTCGATTCAGGGTGTCAGAGATGCCGATGAAATCATCAATAATAAGGAAGTTGACGCGGTTGTAATTGCCACACCCGTCTTCACCCATTTTGCCCTGGCAAAACGCGCTCTTCTCAATGGCAAGCACGTATTGATTGAAAAACCGATGACTTCATCGGTGGCTGAAGCCGACGAATTAATTGATCTGGCTGCACAAAAAGGGCTCACTTTAATGGCTGACCATACTTTCTTATATACAGGCGCAGTACAAAAGATGAAGGAAATTATTGATACAGATGTAATCGGGAAACCCCATTATTTTGATTCGGCTCGTATCAACCTCGGGCTCTTCCAACCTGACATCAATGTGTTATGGGATCTGGCTCCGCATGACATCTCCATACTGACCTATCTGATAACAGAAGTGCCGGAAAGTATCAACGCGACTGGTATTTCGCATACCCGTAATCAAATTGAAAATATTGCCTATCTGACCGTGAATTACAATTCCAGTTTTATCGCTCATTTTAATTGTTCCTGGTCTTCCCCGGTAAAAGTGCGACAGACTCTTATCGGAGGTGATAAAAAAATGATTCTGTACAATGACCTCGAACCATCTGAGAAAGTGAGGGTTTATGATACCGGTTACAATCATAAAACGGAAGAAGACCGAACCCGGATCATGGTAGATTATAGAACAGGGGATGTATTTATTCCGAAATTATCCAGCAAAGAAGCACTAGCAGGCGTTGCAGATGATTTTGTTCAATCAGTTATTCAGAAAAAATTACCATTGTCGAATGCTTTACTTGGAAGAAGCGTAGTTAGAATATTAGAAGCTTCCCAGGAATCCATTAAGAACAAGGGTAAAGAAATAAGAATAAAATAATCATATGGAATTAATTACCATTAATACCGACAAACAAAGCCTGAACAATGTAAGCCTGGGGAAAAACACCCGGATTTTTAATTTTGTGAATGCATATGGTTGCAGCATTGACGACAATTCCAAGATTGGGGCTTTTGTGGAAATTCAGAAAGGCGCCAGCATCGGGAAAAATTGCAAAATCTCCAGTCATACATTTATCTGTGAAGGTGTACATATTGAAGACAATGTTTTTGTGGGACATGGCGTCATGTTTACCAATGATCTTTTTCCGAAAGCTACTAATGCGGATGGCAGTCAGCAAACCGAAGCAGACTGGAAAGTAATTGAAACAAAGGTTAAAAAAGGCGCATCTATCGGGTCCAATGCAACCATTCTGTGTGGAATAACAATTGGGGAAAACGCGCTGATCGGCGCTGGTTCTGTGGTTACCAGAGATGTGCCCTCCAACACGGTAGTGGCCGGCGTTCCGGCTAAAATAATCAAAACCTTAACCGTATAGATATCATTATGAATAAGAAAATTCCCTGTCTTGACCTGAAAGGACAACACTCGCAAATTAAGAAAGAAATATTCGAGGCTTTTGACAAAGTTTACGAACAAACTGCTTTTTCAGGTGGCCCCTTTGTGGACGAATTCGAAAAGGATTTCGCTGCTTTCTGTGGAACCAAATATGCGGTTGGTGTAAACAACGGTACCACCGCACTTCATTTGGCGATGCTTGCCCTGGACATTGGAACCGGAGATGAAGTAATCATTCCGGCTAATACCTTTATCGCTACGGCCTGGGGCATCTCATATACCGGAGCAACACCCGTATTTGTCGATTGCGATCCAGATACCTGGGAAATAGATGCTTCCAAACTGGAGGCCAAAATAAATTCAAAAACTAAAGCCGTTATCGGTGTACACTTGTACGGTCAGCCTTTTGACATCAAAGCGGTACAGGCAATTTGTACGAAACATGATTTATACCTGATAGAGGACGCCGCACAAGCCCAGGGAGCCCAATACAAAGGCGCACCTGTTGGCAGTTTTGGTGAAATGGCTTGTTTCAGTTTTTATCCGGGTAAGAACCTGGGAGCTTGCGGAGAAGCCGGCGGGCTGACTACGAACAATGAAAAATACGCTAAACATTTACAAAGTCTCCGCAATCATGGATCAGTTGTAAGGTACTATCATGATGAAATCGGATACAATATGCGTATGGGTGGACTGGAAGGTGCTTCCCTCCGGGTCAAATTAAAATATCTGCCAGATTGGAATCAACGAAGGAAAACAATAGCAGATATGTATCACGCTGGATTAAAAAATACGAAAATAAAAATGCAGGTCCAACCAACGGGCCACGATTCTGTATTCCACTTATTTGTGGTTACCACAGAAGATCGCGACGGACTTATTAAATTCCTGAACGAGAAAAATATATTTCCAGGATTACATTATCCTGTACCCTGTCACTTGCAAAAAGCATATTCAAACCTGGGTTATAAAAAAGGTGATTTCCCAAATTCAGAATATTTGGCGGAACACTGCCTGTCCTTACCCATGTATGCAGAATTATCTGACGAGGATGTGGATTATGTAATTAAAACGCTGAATAGTTATTAATCATGCTGATAGACAAATTGGCACGGCAGGTACAAGCGCTGCAACTGGATTTAAAAGGGAAAACAGTGTTAACTGAAGCTGCTACCGGCGCTTATATTGTAACTCCTATTTTAGCTGCTATTGCCGGTGCAAAAGTTTTTGCATTCTCAAAAACGACGCGTTACGGTTCATTGGACGATGTATTTGCTGCCACCAGGGAATTGGCCAATACATTTAAAGAATTTCCTTTGAATATTCACTTAATAGACAGGATTAGTCCGGAAACAGTTGCAGAAGCCGACATCATCACGAATGCGGGCCATTTAAGACCCCTGAATGAATCTATGTTGTCCAATGCAAAAGATGAAATGGTCATTCCCTTAATGTATGAAGCCTGGGAATGGCGGGATGCGGATATGGACATAAAATATATCAGGAAAAGAGGGTTTAGAATAGGTGCTACCAATGAGAGACATCCCAAAGTGGATGTCTTTAATTACCTCGGGGATATGGCACTGAAACAAATTTTTGATGCCGGTATTTGTCCCTATAAAAACAAATTCATACTGCTTTGCAATAATGATTTCGGCCCCTTTATCGCCAAGGTATTATCTGCCGTATGTGATGGTCTGGCAGTCATTGATAAGGATGAAAACCGTGACCGGTATAACCCGGGTCTAGTTGACTGGCTCGGAGGTTTTCCCGAGGTGAAGATACCGGAATCATACAGGGATGCTGAAGCTATTATTTTCACGGCTTATCCCTTCGACCAGGAATGGATTGGCCGGAATGCGCCAATTCAATTGTCTCAGATCAGGGCCCAGCTATCAGATCCGTTTATTCTGCGCTATTGCGGAGATATAAATGAAATTGAACTTGAGAAAAATGAAGTCAGGTTTTTCCCAAAACATGTCCACAGCGGCCATATGGGTATCCTTCCATCGGCCATCGGAAATGATCCGATTATCCGGCTGCAATCCGGGGGCCTGAAAGTGGGTGAATTATTGTTAAAAAACGAAACCCATTATCAGGGTACTCCAATCGTTGATACGATACAGTAATAATTATGGAGCCTCTTTCAATTAAAGGAATAAAAACAAGTCTTACTGAATTAACCGAATCAGATGCAGAGGATGTAGTTTTACTAAGAAATGATCCCGCCAAAAATAAATTCCTGTTTCAAAAAGCAATGACAGTAAATGATCAGATAGCGTGGATAACTAAAAACAAAAACAGTAATGAGTCGAAAAATTTTAAGGTTACCGACAATCACCAGGTTTTCAAAGGAACCATTTCCATTTATAATATTGCTGATAAAAGGGGGGAATTTGGAAGATATATTGTTACCAATCCGATAAATGCGATTGAAGCAGAATATCTGCTTCTGAAAATCTGCTTCGAAGTGCTGAAATTAAATGCCGTATACTGCCAGACTAATATTGAAAACAAAACCGTCTGGGGTCAGCATACTAAATTAGGCTTTAAAGAAACTGCGATAAAAGAAGTGCCCGTTGGAAGTTTTGCAGATGTAATGGTTAAAGCTGTCGTACAGCAGATAACCGCAAAAGAGTTTTTGGCTTATAATTATGATAAAGTTATGAAACTAATTAAATTTTTCTGATTCGTAATGAAACTTCATCACATTGGATATTTAGTAAATGATATCTCTGTTTATGAGAAAAATCTTTTGTTTGAAAAAGAATTAAAGAAAATATTTGATCCCGTTCAAAACAGCCAGATGGCTTTGTATAGTAACTTTAGTAACTCCTATATCGAACTCATTCAGCCACTGGATGAAGAATCGTTCACGTTTAATTATTTACAAAGAAATGGAAGTGGATATCACCACCTTTGCTATGAGATTTCATCGCTGGAAGAATTGAAGCGAATTGCAAAAGAGCAAAAACTTATAATGGTAAAGGGTCCATTGCCCGCCATACTTTTCGATAATAAGGAGGTATGGTTCTATTATACGAGAAATAAACATATCGTTGAATTTGTCATTGAATAAATTATGAAAATCGCTTTAATCTCAGATGTAACATTTGAACCGGTTTTAAAACAAATTGGCATACACCCGGACATTCTGGTTGAAAAATATATCTATTCTGATCAAATTATTCCCGAATTACTCAATATAGGCGATCAACTGGCAGGGATTGATGTACTGATTATTCATGTCGACAGTTATTTCTATAGATATACGGATTCATACATAGAAGGGTTATTAAGTGCAGTGAAGAATATTGCTGGTCAGTTTACTGGGAATATACTGGTATCAAATAACCTGATGAACGGAAGACATGGCTCTCTTATTAAAAATAATGTCGGACAGTTTGACCAGGTGCTTATTGAGCAGGGAACAAACATTGAAAGATTATTGCAAACGAGTAACGTTTACTTTTACGATGTCAAAAAATTGATCACACAGATCGGCCTTCGAAATACTTATAATTTTAAACTGGGCTTTTTATACCAGATGCCCTATACTAAAGATTTTATCACCCTGCTTTCCACAGAATTGATTTCCCTCATCCATTTCATAGGCAAACAGGAAAAAAAGGCCATATTTGTTGATTGTGACAATACACTTTGGCTGGGCATTCTGGGTGAAGACGGGTTAGAAGGGATACAATGTAACCGGAATGCTAAAGGCGTACTTTTTTTTCAGTTCCAGGAATTTCTGTTGGAAAAGAAAAGAGAAGGATTCATTATCGGCTTATGTTCAAAAAATAATGAAGAGGACGTGAAAGAGGCTTTTGAAAAATTGAACATGCCGTTAAAATGGGATGATTTCATCATCAAAAAAGTGAACTGGCTGAACAAATCCGAAAACCTGAAAGATGCTGCTAAAGAATTAAACATTGGCCTGGATTCATTCATTTTCATCGATGATAACGAATTTGAACTTCAATCAATAAACACATTGACACCAGAAGTTTATACTTTAAAATTGCAAAACGACTATAATACGTTTTTAATTTTATGTGACGACTATTCGTTTAAAAGAAAAAGGCTTACAAAAGAGGACCTTGAAAAAAATGATCAATATTTTGCTGAACAAAAAAGAAACACTATAAAGGCAACCGTCCAATCTTTTGAAAGTTACCTCGCCACCCTGGCAATTAAACTGGACATTACCACAAATAATATCGCCGATTTCAGCAGACTTTCCCAGCTAACAGAGAAAACAAATCAATTTAATTTTAATAAGGAAACATTCAGCATTCCGGCTTTGGAACAATATTTAAGGCAGGATAATCTTATATACGGGTTAAGGGTAGCCGACAAATTTGGAGACTACGGGCTGGTTGGGCTAATTCTTATTGATGTAAAACATAGCCAGGCCATTCTTCATAATTTCCTTTTAAGCTGCAGGGCGCTTGGACGCCAAATTGAAGATGATTTTTTCGATTTTGTTTTAAACGACCTGAATAAAAGGGGCTTGAATTTAAAAGAGGTCCTTTTTAAAGAAACCGCCAAAAATGCCCCTGCTCAGACTTTTTTCAATAAAATCAATCATGCCAAAAAAATCGATTACGCCCACTAAATCCCTGATTCAGTAAGCGGTCTTAAACCACTGAAATCCAATGTTTATGAATGAGAATATAAACGATACAATATTAAAAGAGGTTCAGCAGTTATTTAGGCAGGCCATGGGGAATGACGTAAATGTCGATATAAACACAGAGAAGGACATGATTGCCGAATGGGATTCCATTAACCACCTGAATTTAATAGTGGAACTGGAAAGTGCATTTGACCTGGGTTTGTCGATGGAAGAAATAGAAAAACTTCATTCGGTCAGGCAAATCGTGGCAGTCATACAGTCAAAAAATGGCAACGCGACTTAAGCTTCAGTCAGGATATTCTTTTGAAATTCTTTAAACGAAACAATAATATCGTAGCAAAATGAATCTGAAGGTCAGTATAATAAGTCCTTTCTATAATGAGGCGGGAAATATCAGTAATTACATTAATTCCTTGAATAATTTTTTTACTGATAAACCTTATTCTGCTGAAGTGATCCTTGTAGATGACGGATCTTCTGATAATTCCATTCAATTACTTGAAACCCAACAATTCGGGAATTATGACATAAAACTTATCAAACTTTCCAAGAATTTCGGGGCGCAGGCAGCTGTAAGAGCCGGGATAAAACATGCAACAGGTGATTATGTTACCTTTCTTCCTGCTGACTTACAGGATCCGTTGGATTTGATTGACAGAAGCCTGAAGATGGTCAGTGAAAAAAATACGGATATCGTTTATGCTTTCAGGAAAACAACCAACAACTCTTTTTTTGAAAGCACGTTTTCCAAGTTCTACGCCTACATGATGAAAAATTTCGTCGACCCGAAATTTCCCGGTAAAGGATTTGACATTGTATTCTTTAATAAAAAAGTAAAATATAACCTGGATCAGAATATTGAATTGAATTCCTCCATTCAGTTACAAATACTTACCCTGGGTTATAATTCTGAAAGTATCTATTATGATAAGCAGGAACGGAAAGTGGGCAAGTCAAAGTGGACATTCTCAAAAAAAATGAAATTATTTATTGACTCATTTGTCGCTTTTTCTTTCGCCCCGATAAGGCTCGTTTCCATGGTAGGGATCACATTTTTCATCGTGGGAATTTTCTGGACAGCATATATTATTTTACGAAAATTAATTTTTAATGACCTGGCTTCTGGCTGGCCGGCATTAATGTCCATACTTACAGTAGGTTTCGGAATTACTAATATCTCCCTGGGAATTATAGCAGAATATCTGTGGCGAACTCTAGACGCCAGTCGCAAAAGACCACTATTCATTATAGACGAAATAATACAACTCAAACAATCGTGATCAAAGCTGTCATTTTCTGTTGCCTTTATGCCATATTGAATGTATCAGGTGCAGCCGTAATCAAATGGAATTTAAAAGGCAAGGTATTAAACGAATTCGGGCAATGGATCAATTTCCTACTAAATGTCCAGGTAATCGGCGCCTTTTCGCTAATATTCATTTCGGCGCTAGTGATGTTTAAAGCATTATCCTCAGCTGATTTTACGTTCGTGATTCCTGTTTCAGCAGGTATTAATTTTGTTTTAACCCTTATAGCCGGTTATTATATATTCAAAGACAAAATCAATTTTATCTCATATATCGGTTTTGCCTTTATACTATCTGGAATCATTTTATTAAGTGTAAACAATGTACGAAATGCGCAATAAAGTAAAAGATAGCACTATCCTGGTTACCGGCGGGGCCGGATTCATCGGCTCCTATGTAATTGAAGAGCTCATTAAACTGGAACCGAAAAAAGTCATAATTCTCGATAACCTCATTCGCGGAAGTTATGCTAATATGAAAAACTTTTTAAAGAATCCGCTTGTTGAATTTCACAATGGTGATATGCGGGATCTGGACTTGCTTGAAAATTGCATTTCAGGCACAGATTACGTTTTTCATATGGCTGCCCTTCGAATAAATTCCTGTGCGGCGAACCCCCGGGAAGGATTTGACGTGATGCTCAAATCAACTTTTGAAGTAGCCAGTTTATGTGTAAAACATAATGTTAAAAAAATTATATACAGCTCCAGCGCCTCTGTATATGGACTCGCGCAACATTTCCCAACTCCGGAAACAGATAATCCCTATAACAACCAAACCTTTTACGGAGCGGCTAAAATGTGGGGTGAGCAGCTTTTCCGCAGTTTTAAGTTTATGTACGGACTAGATTACACAGCCTTACGCTATTTCAATGCCTATGGTCCCCGAATGGACACTGACGGAAAATATACTGAAGTGATGATAAAATGGTTGGATTGCATTCGGGATGGGAAAAACCCCTTAATTTATGGAGATGGTTCAACCACAATGGATTTTGTTTATGTAAAAGATATTGCCAAATCAAATATTGCTGCACTACAGTCAGACATAACCGACGAAGCATTCAACATCGGTAATTGCGAAGAGACCAGCCTGAAACAATTATTGGAAGTTTTATTAAAGGTCAATCAGTCAAACCTCAAGCCTGAATTCAGGGAAGAAAATTCCATCAACCCCGTGAGTCGCAGACTGGCTGATATCAGTAAGTCTAAGAAACTACTCAACTTCACACCTACTATTTCCCTGGAACAGGGAATGAAAGAATTGAGTGAGTGGTATTTTGAAAAAATAAAAATTACGGCTGACTAGATGTTGGCCGTAATCATAGAAAAACAGGATCAGAAATCGAAGACCTTTCCTCTGATGGAAACTGTCAGGCTAAATTCGTTTTTTCTATTCTTGTTTTTATTTCAGATCCTTTTTATTTTCCAGGGACTGGATGTTGGCGACGAAGGGTTTCATAGTACATTTTACCAGCAAATCTTTAATGACCCACAGTCGGTAGAATACAACTTCATGTTCTATATGTCTGGCATCATCGGTGGTGCCTGGCTCCGCTTATTCCCCGAATTTGGATTGCTGGGATTGAGGCTAGGTGGGGTGATTGTAACAATGCTTACAATCATAGTCACTTATAAGCTGTTAAAAAATCATATTCGTGACAGTTACCTGAAACTTGGATTATTATTGCTAGTCCTGTTAAACGGTTCAGCAGTTAAGGACTTGAGCTATAATAATATTTCTGCTTTATTTTTAGCGACAGCCATATGGTTTCTTTTCCAGGGCATCCAAAAAAATAAGAATTTCAATTTTTTTGTGTCAGGCATTTTCCTGGCATTAACGACATTTTCACGATTATCCAATGTAGCAGGATTATCCCTGGTTATTGTAATCGCCTATTCAGGGTTTTTTGTTTACAGGAAAACGATAGTTAATCAGGTAACGCAAGCTGTGTTTTTTGTTTCCGGATTTGCAATTTCAGTCCTTGTCATATTGGGAATGATGAAATTTCTTGGCCACTACGAGGTATTTATAAACAGTCTGAAATTACTCAAAGATATTGCGGCAAGTAAAGAAAATACACACGGCCTTTCCAAAATAGTAAATACATTAATCAGAGATTATTCCACGGCCATTTTTAAGCGGACTTTACCACTTGGCTTCATTGTATTTCTCTGTGCGGCGGTTGCAAATTATTTTAAGCGCAATGAAAAAGTAACGAGGTTTATTCAATATTTTTTCTCAGTTGTCTTTATTTTGTCGCTGCTGGCTTTAATTTTTACCAGAGGGACACTTCCCATTTGGATCTTTATTGTACTGCTTTTCGCTGCATTGTCATTGATTGCCACCTTCTCTATTATTTTTAAAAGAAATGACAACGAATTAAGAATTATCAGCCTGGCCGGTACTATCATGACACTCACTTTGATAGCGGGAAGTGATTTTGGCATACCAGCTTCCGGATCTACTGCATTGTGGATCGGGATGCCCATTGCAACCGACTTTTTTTTAAGAATATTTTTTGTATCTGTAAAGGGTTCTTTTGCCAGCAGGAATAATTCTGACACCAAGGAACTACCCCGGATTATTAATTTATCTGTCTCAGACAAACAATTACAAGGTATCTGGAAATGGGGAATATATGCCTGCATGATTCTTTTAGTAATTCATACCGTCATTTATACTTACAACGACCACCCGAACAGGCTTAAGATGACTTATTCTGTAAATAACGCATTTCTGAAGGGCGTTTTTACAACCCGTGAAAGAGCAAAAGCTGTGAATGAACTGCTGGTAGAAAGTTCGAAGTATATAAAACCGGATGATTACGTAATCGCTTATGAAGACATCCCTATGTTTTATACATTAACCCGAACAAGACCTTATATAAAAAATTCCTGGCCCAGGCTTTACGACCGGGCTACCCTGGAAGTAGAATTGAACACGGCCTTAACTGAAAAACAAATTTTGCCGCTCGTCGTATACCAGAAAGTTCAGACGCTGCCAGGTCCGTATTGGCCCGACCTGAACCAGGATAATTCCTCTTTTGATATGAACAGACCCAAAAATGCACAAATCAAAAAGTTTTTAACCGCAAACAATTACAAAATGGTTTGGGAAAACATTGCATTTAGAATATATCTTGCGAAATCACTTGGCTCTGTAACAAAACAGTAAATACAATCGAAAAATTTAAATTAACCACTAGAAAATGATCCCGATCGCAAAACCTTACCTGACAAAAAAAGAAGCAAAAGCTGCGTACAACACGATTCTAACCGGATGGATAACGCAAGGCCCACGTGTTGCGGAATTTGAACAAAAATTCGCTGCCTACACGGGTGCGAAATACGCCGTTGCTGTTTCCAACTGCACAACAGCCCTTCACCTGGCTATGATCGTGGCGGGTGTTGGCCCGGACGATGAAGTTATTTGTCCCTCCATGAGCTATATAGCGACTGCAAATGCAATCAAATATGTGGGTGCAAAACCTGTATTTGCCGAAATTAATCCAGCTAATTATAACCTGGATGTTGAAGACACTGCAAAAAAAATAACGGATAAAACAAAAGCAATCTTACTGGTTCATCAGATCGGAATGCCGGCGGATATAGATGCATTTAAAGACCTTGCCGCGAAACATAATCTCAAATTAATTGAAGATGCCGCCTGTGCAGCTGGTTCCTCTTATAAAGGAGCAAAAATTGGGAGTCATTCCGAACTGGTTTGCTTTTCTTTCCACCCCCGGAAGGTCATTTCTACGGGAGATGGCGGCATGATCACTACCAACAATGAAGCTTACTATAATCGCATGAAATTACTCAGGCAGCATGGAATGTCGGTGAATGACCGGACCAGGCATGAGTCATCTAAGATCATATTCGAGGACCACCTGGAAGTTGGGTATAATTACCGGCTGACAGATATACAGGCCTCGGTAGGCATTCAACAACTGGAAAAACTGGACTGGATAATTGGGAAAAGGAGAAAAATAGCCACCAGTTACCACAAAGCATTCAAAGCCATCGGATGTATTCAATTGCCGCTGGAAAAGAAGGGTTATTTCAGCAATTATCAGTCCTACAGTATTTATTTAAAGGATGGTGCACCGGTTAGCCGCAACGATATCATGCAGAAAATGCTGGATGCAGGTATTTCATCGCGCCGGGGGATCATGACTACCCACCGGGAAACGGCATACAGAAAAGAATATGACGGGCTCTCCCTTCCTGTTTCAGAAAAGGCCTGTGACAGGAGCATAATTCTCCCCCTTTATGTTCCTATGAAAGACGAGGATATTCAAAAAGTCATAGAAACTTTTACTTCTTTCTTTAAGTGACAGCGCTTTACCGGACGGCAGTTACAAGCTCCGCCTATTAAGGGGTTACAAAATTTTTTACGATAACCGACGTTATTGTTGAATACCACCTTATTATATGATTAAGCGATCGTTTTTCCCCTTTCGTGTATTTCATCCCCATTTCATCCGTTATCGTTTAGTTTATTTATATCCCACTATATCACTCAGGGGCAGGACAAGGCTGCACTTTGAAACTCTATTCAAAGGTACCCCGACATGAATAAAACCTCCTTTAATTTCTTCCGCTCTTTATTATGGTTTTGGGACATTATCTCCCTGAATATGGTCTTATTATTTGCAACCCTGTCCATTTTCAGGGCGGACGCAATTAACCAACGGGAATACCATTTGTTTTTTGCCGTATTTAATCTGATATGGATGACTGCCGTATATCTGACACAGTTATACATGAGCAGAAACTGGCTTGACTTCGAGACTTTCTTCAAGAGAACTTTCAAATGTTACGCTTTCACCATTACGTTTCTTTTTCTATTCATTTTCCTGTATCATTTTCAATATTCACGCTTCTTTATTATTTTTTGTTTTACAGGCTTTGCTACCATATTACTTTTTAACAGGATTGTCTTCAATCTGCTGGTTATTTCTCTCAGAAGTAAATTCAGACTTGCTAAGAATGTAGTTGTACTCGGTTATAACGACGTGTCCAAAAGGCTGATAGATTATTTTCAGAAGGAAACAAAACTGGTAAAACTTTCAGGATGTTTCGACGACAGTGGAAAAATTACTGATTCGCCAAAACTCAGGGTTTTTAATGATCTGCAGGATTGTATGAATTTTGTAAAGGAAAATGAAGTGACAGAAATTTACTCAACCCTGATTCCAGACCATTATCCTTACCTATACGAATTGGCTAAAGAAGCTGAGAAGCAATTTGTCTATTTCAAATTTGTTCCGGACTACAACATTTTTGTAAACCGAAATATTTATGTAGATTTTCTGAATGATATACCGGTTTTATCTCTTCGAAAAGAGCCTCTCGAAGATACAGGCAACCGCATCAAGAAACGAACCCTAGATGTAATTGTAAGCACACTGGTCATCATCTTTTTACTTTCCTGGCTGGTACCCCTGATCGCAATATTAATCAAACTGGATTCCCGTGGTCCTGTTTTCTTCATTCAACTGAGATCTGGAAAGAATAATCAACCATTTCGTTGTCTGAAATTCAGAAGTTTGCGGGTAAATGATCAGGCTGATTCGATTCAGGTAAGTCGTAACGACAACCGGATTACCAGGCTGGGCCGCATCATGCGTAAAACAAATATTGACGAATTACCCCAGGTTTTGAATATTTTTTTGGGCGATATGTCGCTGGTCGGGCCAAGGCCTCATATGTTAAAACATACGGAGCAGTTCTCAGAACTTTACAAAGAATATATGATCAGGCATTTTGTAAAGCCCGGACTTACGGGATGGGCTCAGGTAAATGGTTTCAGGGGTGAGATAAAAGACAATGAATTTCTCAGAAAAAGGGTTGAATACGATACCTGGTATATGGAAAACTGGTCCTTGTTCCTCGATTTAAAAATTATCCTGTTAACTATCCTGGTTACCATCAAAGGCGATAAAAACGCCTTTTAATAAGTTCTTCACTCCACCGGAATAACACTCCCCTCCCTCCTTTCGTAAGTTTGTAATCCCATCTTTTAGCAAAACTCCTCTCATTGTTAATATCCTGGTAACCGTTATGAACCGGACAGTCAGGGATCTCGATTTCAGTAAATAAAAAACAGGCTATCAATATTAATAGCCTGTTTTATTTTTATCCGAAGACTTAATTCTGATTAATCGATGGTCATCTTTCTAACAAACGACTCGCCCAGACCATCCAATTTGTAATAATACATTCCTGCACTTAGTCCATCCCTATTCATCTGTATTGAATAAGTGCCAGGTTGTTTAACTGCGTCCAGTAAAGCACGTACCGGTCTGCCCATTTGATCGAAAACCATTAGGCTGATTCTTCCAGTCCTTGGTATTACTATAATGATCGTCGTTGAGTTATTGAATGGGTTTGGCCGGTTCTGCAATAATTGCATCGACAGGTCTCCAGTGATAGTAACCGTAACAACCTTAGATACATCAGATTTCCCATCTAAATCAACCTGACGTAAACGGTAGTAGTACTTAGCGGGTGCTAGACTCTTATCGATGTATTGGTAACTAAGGCTGACCTCGCTATTGCCAGCGCCCGCAACAAATCCAATGACATCCCAATTTGCACCATCGATGCTTCTTTGAATTTCAAATCCTTTATTATTTGTTTCCATTGAAGTAGTCCATTGCAATTTGACATCATTGCCCTGTTTGGTTGCAGTGAAACTCAGGTAAAGGACCGGCAGCGGAGTGGAACTTTCAGTAAACACTGCGTCAACCCAGTAGTTTGCCTTGTTACCAGCCGAGTTGGTTGGGAAGGCTGGTGTTGCAGTATATAGAAAAACCCCATTCGGTCCGTCCGTTCCATCTGCCAATCCGGTTAACGGATTATTAACTACAGCTGATGTGAAATAATTGGCTGTTCCGGTATAGGTCTTGTTCGGACTAAAATAAGCTGCTATATAAGTTGTATTGGCAGTTATGGGTACAGGTGTTGCGAATACAACATTTTGCCAGCCGTAGGCTGTTTCATTTGTGAATGTTGCCGAAGCTAGTGGAGTTCCATTTGCCGCGTAAAGTTCGCCGATATGTGTACCACTATTGCCGGTTGATTTAAAGAAACGAACCCCGTTAATATATCCATCCTGGCTGCTCCTGAATTTGACGCCCAGTTCAATAGATTGTCCATCGTTTTGTACAGAATCCGTTGGGATCTGGGTTGTAAAAATGGTGACAGATGAACCTGGCGGAAGAACAGTTACAGCAACCTGTGAAGTACTGAATCCGCTATTTACAGAAAGCTGAAATATATAGTTACCCGCGGAAAGACCTGTCACTTGTGTTGATACTGCGTTAGGGGTCGAAATTGCTGGCGCGCCGGGACCGGAAACAAATGTCCAAGTGTAGTCGGTTATCACACCGGTGGAAGCACTTCCATCCAGGTTGACAGACGATACAGGCGATATGATCGTTTGATCAGGCCCCGCATTCGCGAGTACCGAGTATAAATCAGTCGAGAACAAGGCATCCACCCAGTAATTCGATTTAAGTCCTGAGTTGGAAGTCGGGAAAGCAGGACTCATAGTATATTTATAGATACCATTCGGGCCGTCCGTTCCGTCTGCCAGTCCCGTTAGAGGGCTGTTAACAACAGCTGTGGTAAAATAATTTGCCGTACCGGTGTATGTGCCATTCGTACTGAAATAAGCCGCTATATAAGTTGTATTTGGAGTAATATGTACAGGAGTACTAAATTTTACTGTCTGCCATCCGGTTGCCGATTCTGCGGTAAATGTTGCGCTGGCAAGTTTGTTTCCAAGCCCGTCATAAAGCTCACCAATATGGACACCATTATTTCCTGTCGTTTTATAGAACCGAACACCATTGATATAACCATCCTCACTGCTCTGGAATTTGACGCCCAGCTCAATCGGTTGACCATCATTTTGTGTTGGGTCCGGAGGCACCTGGGTAGTGAAAATAGTAATGGAAGATCCGGCAGGTAACACATTCACGGTGACCCGTGCTGTCCTTACACCTCCGTTTACCGAAAGTTCGAAAACATATGTTCCTGCAACGAGACCAGTAACCATCGTCGTCGCTCCGGCAGGCGTCGTGATAGTTGGCGTATTTGGTCCGGAAAGCATTGTCCACCCATAAGTGGTCGCACCGGTAGAACCGCTGCCGTCCAGTGAAACAGTTGAAGTGGGTAATATTATTGTTTGATCAATTCCTGCATTTGCAGTCACAGCGGACATCGTAGAGGAAAACAATGCATCCACCCAATAATTTGATTTTAGACCAGAGTTGCTGGTAGGGAAAGCAGGAGCCGTAGTATACAAGTAAATTCCATTCGGTCCGTCCGTGCCATCCGCAAGTCCTGTTAAAGGATTATTCACAACCGCTGAAGTAAAATAGTTAGCTGTTCCTGTGTATGTTCCGTTAGGACTGAAATAAGTGGCAACATAAGTTGCATTAGCTGTCACAGCGACAGGACTACTAAAATAAACCGTCTGCCAACCGGTTGCCGACTCTGAAGTAAATGTAGCGCTGGCCAGGTTGTTTCCCAGGGCATCATAGAGTTGTCCAATATGGATTCCGTTGTTGTTTGCAGTTTTGTAAAAACGAACGCCATTGATAAATCCATCCACACTGCTGCGGAACTTAACACCCAATTCAATCGATTGTCCGTCGTTTTGGGTTGGGTCCGTAGGCACTTGGGTAGTGAAAATGGTAATATTAGAACCTGCCGGAAGAACATTAACACTCACCAGCGATGTGCTCACGCCGGCATTTATGGAAAGCATGAAAACATAAGTGCCCTGAATCAATCCTGTGACAGATGTCTTCACATTTGCGGGTGTAGTAATTGTAGGTGTGTTGGGTCCTGACACAAATGTCCAGGTATAATCTGTAATTGTTCCGCTTGAAGCGCTGCCATCGAGTGCGGCGCTTCCGGGCAATACTACGGTCTGGTCAGGTCCCGCATTTGCAACCACAGTAGGCGCGGTGGTATTGAATGTCACGTCCACCCAGTAATTGGGTTTATTGCCGGCGCTATTGCCGGGATAAGCAGGCATTGCAGCATAAATAAAAACTCCATTCGGACCGTCGGTGCCATCCGCCAGTCCTGTCAACGGAGAATTGACAACTGCTGTTGCAAAATAATTTGCTGTGCCCGTATAGTTTCCTGCACTGCTGAAATAAGAAGCAATATAGGTTGTGTTGGCCGCTACTGCCACTGCAGATGAAAATGAAACAGTCTGCCAGCCGGTAGCTGTCTCCCCAGTAAATGTGGCGGACGCGAGTCTGGTTCCGTCGGTTGCATATAATTCACCGATATGTGTTCCCGTATTTCCGGTTGATTTGTAGAAACGGATTCCGGTAATATAACCGGCTTCGCTGCTTCTGAATTTAACACCTACTTCAATCGGTTGTCCATCATTGTTAGTTGCGTCTGCCGGTACTTGTGCATTAAAGATATGACAAGGACAAATGGCTGGCGTGATGGTAATGTTAATTACATTCGGTCCGGAAGTTACGGTGCCGTCTTCCATATTGCCTGAATCATCGAAAGCCCTGGATTTAATTGTATAAGGTCCTTCCAGTCCCGGGCTCCATGAGAAAGTCCAGTTGTTTGTTCCGGTAGCAACCTGCCAGGTAGTTCCACCATCAGTAGAAACTTCCACACCGGCAACGACACCTCCAACGTCTGACGCAGTACCTGTGATAGTTATCGTTACACCGACGGGTGATGAAGATGCATTTGCAGGAGCCGTGATAATGGAAGCGGGGGGCGTAAGGTCTGTTGAAAGTGTCGCAGCTATTAAATCACTTTGCATTGTGCCCGGCTGAACACCCATATCCGCAAAAAGATTCACGGTTGCCTGTTGTAAGTCTTTATCTACCGCGTTACCAATACCGCCAAAATGCTGGTCATCCAATGCCCAACCCCACTGTACAGTGCCGGCACCAAATACCAGCGGTCCGCCTGTGCCACCGTTTCGGTATAATGATAATTTATGAGTATGACCATTCAGGCTCGTGCTGGAAAGCAATATGCGCCCGTGCGGATAGGTTTGAGGAAATTGTTCGTAATCAAACTCATACCCTAAGGCATTTGGACTAAGTGATGCTGTAGCACCGGTACCCAAAGTGGCTACACTGGTATTTCTCCAAAAGCGCAAATTTTTATATGTGTCGGGAACTTGAATAGGAACACCATATCCAGGGCCGGCAGGCTGATCCCAGCTTATTTCCCCCGTCAGTGCATTTTCCGGAAGCGGTGCGTCGTAAGCAGCACCCATTCTCCACTGGCCTGTCCATACTGGTGAAGAAACATCACATTTGGTTCCGCAGGCAGCTTCACCATTCGTTCCATCAGCCAGTGTACCTTCTTTATAACACACCAAAACACGGTTTGCGTTCCCATTGCCATCTGCTTCCCACCTGGTTTTCCAGTATACTTCATTGCCCGAGAAAAACGCAAGATTTACTCCAGCAACACGGGCTGCCTCCACGTTATCCCGTTGTTCTTTTGACCAATATTCATCATGGCCGACGCTCAAAAATGCTTTATGATTAAGGAGTTGGCTCCCGGATTTCGCAATATCTGTGTTGGTTGTATAACTCATATCATACCCGTTCCGTTCGAGCCAGCGAACCATCGGATAAGTATCCCCCATGTACCAATCCGATCCACGGTCATCCGTTTGAAAAGCGGCATTGTAAATGAAAAAAGGTCTGTTGTAACTCACTTTCACGGCATGACCTGCGGGAAAAGACGTTGTACCATTATACAGATTGTTTCCCCCATAGCCATTATATGCCTGCCAGGAAGCATCGCTTACCTGAAAAAAAAGTTTAGAAGTACTGGCATCATCGCGAACGATAAATACAATATGGTTGCGGGACGTTGCATCGTCCAGCACGGCGATATATATTCCTGAAACCGCCCCGGCGGGAACATTCCAGGATGTTGTCTGGGCCCAGTTACTGCAATCGAGTAAACCGGTTGTCGGATCTGCGATACCGGCAGGTTGCATAACTTCCGGGAATGTGCCCAGATTGGCTATTAATCGCGCACCATTTCCGTTATAATACCCAAGTCGGAAAATTTGAATTGTGAAAGTCCCTCCATTCCGTGCATCCACTTTGAAATTAATGGTGCCGCCTTTATTTACACTGATATCCGTGGCGTAACCGTTGAGATTCGTGTTCCTAAAATCATTGGCGCTATTCACTCCCCAGTCAACATACGGGTTGCCGGCAAGGGCATTTTCAGTAACGATCGCGTTCTGACCCTGAGACACAGATGAACAGAGTAATACAGCTGTAGCCAATGACAACCGCATAATTATGGAACGGAATAAGATGCGCCTGGTGGAAGTCAAAAATAAAATACTACACATTGTAATGATAATAAGGAACCTGTCGGAGGGTGTAACGGATGACAAGAAGCCATCCATGACGGATTTGATAAATAGCATTTAAACTATTTGAGGTTACGCAATAAACAACTGAAAACTAGAGGATTGCAGAGGACTTGGATACGGAATCAGAGAATATGGAGATGGAATGGTCAAAAATAGTCAATGTATATTGAAAATGCAATAGGGCGGAAAACAGGACATATTCCGGTCATTTAGCCGTAATACACCTGATTTCCGCCCTTTACAATCTGCCCGAACCCTTCCCTAATCAACTGAAAACGCTGAAATATGAAGGGTTTTTAACATATGCTTAACTTTTTGTTAGTAATTCCTGCAAGTATGTCCCGCTGCGAATTATCTATTTCTCCTCTCATTTAGCCTGATATCATCTACTGGATTACCAGTTTTCTCACTGCATAGAAACTACTTGTATGAATTGAATAGATATACAATCCTTTGGCTAGAGCACCAGTATTCAGATCATAAGAATATTTGCCTGCATTTTTTGTTTCATTGACCATAATTTTAACCGGTCTTCCCTGCATGTCATATAATACCAGTTCAACTTTTGTATTGATTGGAATACTGTATTCGATAGTGGTATTCTGAGACATCGGTACAGGGTTGGGATAATTCTGATGGAGAGAATAGTTTAGTATTCCAACCGAATCTGTTACTTCGTCCACAGCCCTTGCAGTATTTAGTTTTGCCGGTTCCGCAGTTCCGGTGTTGGAGGTGCTAAAAATTGCGTCAACCCAATAGTTGGCCGATTTGTATAGCTGATTAGGAAATGCAGGTGAAGCTGAGTATTTATAAGTTCCCTGACCGGTTCCCGGATCTGTTCCGCTCGCTCCATTTGTGCCATCGGCTCCTGCCGTCAACGGTGAATTGATAACCGAATGTCCAAGGAAATAGTTATTGTCTTCGGTGTAATATCCGAGACTGCTAAAATAGGCAGCGGTGTAGGTTGTACCAGCAGTAATCGCCACTGATGAACTGAATAAAACAGTCTGCCAGCCCGTAGCAGTCTCATTGGTGAAAGTTGCCTGCGCCAGCCTTGCACCGGTTGATGAATACAATTCTCCGATATGGGTTCCGGCATTTCCGGTTGTTTTGTAAAAACGGATACCTGTTATAAAACCGGAAATACTGGAAGTAAACTTTACGCCGAGTTCCTGTCCGATTGTCGACTGATTATCATTATCAGTAACTGCCACAGGGGTCTGTGTTGTGAAAATAGTGGAAGACGTAATCGCCGGATTCACGGTAATCGTTATGAGCGACGTGCTTGCACCTGCATTTACCGATAGCTGGAATACATAGGAACCCTGTATCAGACCGGTAACAGTAGTTGTTACTGCCGATGCCGTTGTAATAACAGCTGTATTGGGTCCGGATATTTGTGTCCAAGCATAACTGGTTATCGTTCCCGTAGAACTAGTACCATCCAGTGTAACAGAGGAAGCAGGTAGTGCGATCGATTGATTAGGGCCAGCGTTCGCAGTTGGTGGCGGAGCGGGGCTCACAGTAATTGTAACCTGAGATGTACTCACTCCGGCATTTAATGAAAGCTGGAACACGTACGTTCCCTGTACCAAACCGGTAACTGTTGTCGATACTGCAGCAGGCGTAGTGATGACAGGCGTATTGGGGCCTGAAACCTTTGTCCAGGTGTAACTGGTAATAGTTCCGGTGGAAGAACTACCGTTTAAAGTAACCGACGAAGTGGGTAACGTGATGGTTTGATTAGTTCCCGCATTGGCAACCGGTGATGAGGAACCCGATGTGGAATAAACAACATCAACCCAATAATTTGCTGACCTGTACAACTGATTCGGAAATGCGGGTGCGGCTGTGTATTTATAGGTTCCCTGACCTGTTCCAGGATCGGTTCCGCTCGCTCCGTTCGTTCCGTCCGCGGGAGCTGAAAGTGGGCTGTTGGTCACGGAGCGACCCAGGAAATAATCGTTTTCCTCAGTATAATTTCCAAGGCTACTAAAATAAGCGGCCGTGTATGTAGTGTTGGCCGTAATAGCTACCGGTGAACTAAATGAAACAATCTGCCATCCGGTTGTTGTTTCATTTGTGAATGTTGCCTGAGCGAGTCGAGCTCCTGCTGCTGAATAAAGTTCGCCGATATGGGTACCAGAATTACCGGCTGTTTTATAAAAACGAATTCCGGTAATAAATCCTGACGAAGTGGAAGTGAATTTTACACCTAATTCCTGACCAACTGTAGATTGATTATCATTATCTGTGGTTGCTACAGGAATCTGGGTTGTAAAAATAGTAGTGCCCGTACCAGCCGCGTTAACTGTTATAGTCACCTGTGATGTGCTTACGCCTCCATTTACTGAAAGCTTAAACACATATGTCCCCTGTATCAATCCGGTTACCGTTGTTGTTACCGCGGCAGGGGTTGTGATGACCGGTGTATTCGGTCCTGAAACTTTTGTCCAGGCATAACTGGTAATCGTTCCTGTTGAACCACTTCCATTCAAAGTAACGGTCGTAGTGGGTAAACTGATGGTCTGATTACTTCCTGCATTAGCGACGGGTGCAGTAGCAGCATTGACAATAATAGTAACCTGCGAAGTGCTGGCGCCTCCATTTAATGAAAGCTGAAACACATAAGTTCCGGCAATGAGTCCGGTTACGGTTGTAGATACTGCGTTCGGTGTTGTAATTACCGGTGTGTTCGGTCCCGAAACCTTTGTCCAGGTATAACTTGTAATCGTGCCTGTTGAACCGCTACCATTTAAAGTAACAGATGAAGTAGGTAATGTAATTGTCTGATTGCTCCCTGCATTAGCAACCGGAAACGTGGTTCCTGTCGTGTAAACAACATCAACCCAGTAATTTGGTTTATTTCCGGCAGAACTGGTTGGGAATGCCGGTGCGGCCGTGTATTTGAATACTGCATTTGCACCATCAGTACCATCTGCCAGTGCCGATAATGGACTATTGATCACAGCAGATGTCAGATAATTCGCAGTACCGGTATAATTACCGGCGCTGCTAAAATACGCCGCAACATAGGTGGTGTTGGCGGTTATAGAAACAGGACTGGAGAATGTAACTGTCTGCCACCCGGTGGCTGTTTCTCCTGAGAAAGTAGCCTGCGCCAAACGTGTCCCGGTTGAAGAATATAATTCGCCAGTATGCGTTCCGGTATTGCCCGATGTTTTATAAAACTTAACACCGGTGATCAGACCATCACTGGTTGAGCGGAATTTGATGCCCAATTCAAGTGCCTGACCGTCATTACCGGTTCCTTGTGTCGGTGTCTGGGTTGTGAAAATTGAACATGGACAGGCTGCCGGAATCAGTGTTATAGTAACGACATTTGGACCTGAACTTACAGATCCGTCCTGCATGTTGCCGGAATCATCGAACCCCCTGCATTTGATAGTAAACGTACCGGTTGCAGATGGATTCCAGCTATAGGTCCAGCTGGTTGTTCCGTTGGCTGCATTCCATGTATTTCCACCGTCAGTTGAAACTTCCACACCTCCGACTGCACCTCCCACATCGGACGCTGTCCCGGATATGGTGATTGCAGAACTGACAGGTAAAGTAGATCCGTTTGTCGGAGAAGTAATTGAGGAAGTTGGTGGCGTAACATCTGTCGAAGCTGTGGCGGTCACCAGGTTACTTTGTTTGCTTCCTGGCTGTACCCCCATATCTGCAAATAAATTCAGTGTCGCCTGTTGCATGTCCTGATTCATTGCATTTGTACCGGTACCCCCAAAATGCTGGTCATCCAGTCCCCACATCCATTGAACAGTTCCTGCACCAAATACGTAGGCACCGCTCGGGGCGCGGTAAAGTGAAAGTTTATGTGTATGAACATTTGCATCAAACGTCGTATTCGACATGGTAATCCTTCCATGCGGATAGGTACTTCCATATTGCTCAAAATCCCACTCGTAAGAAAGTGAGTTGGGAGCCAGTGTAGCAGTTTGTCCGGAACTAAGACCGGCGATACTGGTGTTCCTCCAGAATCTTAAATTCTTGTATGCGTAGGGTACCTGAATGGCACCCAGCGTTCCATCCCACCAACTTATTTGTCCTGTCAACGCGTTCTCCGGAAGCGGTGCGTCATAAGCAGCACCCATTCTCCACTGACCCGTCCATATCGGTGAAGAAACATCACATTTGTATCCGCAACTGGCCTCACCCCCAACAACCGCACCCTCTTTATAACATACCATTATGCGAAAGGCATTCCCATTAACATCAGACTCCCATCTTGTTTTCCAGTACACTTCATTACCGGTAAAAAAAGCAAGATTTACTCCGGCTGATCTTGCTGCTTCCACATTATCCCGCATCTCCTTCGACCAGTATTCATCATGACCCTGCGCAATATAAATTTTATGATTCAGTAGAAGGCTTCCCGAACGTGCTACATCCACATTGGAAATATAAGTCATATCATAGCCGTTGCGTTCTAGCCAGCGCAACATTGGATATGCATCATTCATGTACCAGTCCGAACCGCGGCCATCTGTTGCAAATCCTGCATTGTAAATAAAAAAGGGGCGGTTATAACTGACTTTCACCGCATGGCCGGCGGGGAAAGAAGTGGTACCGTTATATAAATTATTCCCGCCATAAGCGTTGTATGCCTGCCATGTAGCATCATTGGTCTGAAATACAAGTTTAGAACTGCTTGCGTCGTCACGAACGACAAATACGATATGATTTCTTCCGGCACTGCTTTCCAGTTTGGCAATATAAATTCCCGAAACAGCATTGGAAGGAACAGTCCAGCTTGTAGTTTCCGACCAGTTACTGCAATCCAGTAATCCTGTTGTCGGATCTGAGTTACCTGCAGGTTGTTTGAGTCCCGGAAATGAACCCAGGTCTGCCTTCAGACGGGCTCCATTTCCACCATAATAACCCAACCGAAAAATTTGAATCGTAAAGGGAACTCCATTTTGTCCGTCTACCTTAAAATGTACGGTAGATCCTTTATTCACACTGATATCAGTCGCATATCCATTCAGGTTAGTGTTCCTGAAATCTGCCGAGGAATTAACCCCCCAGTCGGTATACGTGTTTCCTGCGAGCGCGTTTTCCGTAACGATCGCATTCTGCGAAAAGGAATAGTTTAAAGCAAGAAGAGTAACGAGGAATAAAGCGAAATACTTCTTTATCCGATAGGAATAAGGGTTAGGTTTCTTAGACATACTTTGGGCATAAGGTTTATAAAATCGAATTAAAAAGGGCTAATCTGGATTTCCGGAAGGATCTGGACAGGAATGTAAAGGAAAAGGATTCTAAAACGGAATCATTCGTGTACTAGCAACAGAGGGAGGGTAATTCTACGTTTACCCAATCGTATATGCCACAAATTAAGTACTATTTTTCTATAGAAAGAAGATTCAAAGGCAGAATGTTTAAAAAATAACTTTAATTCTTGGGGAAATGCCGCTTTATATATCAAATAATTCACTTATTTAACCGGCGATGTATATTATATCCAGATTTTGATGAAAAAATTAGTAAAAAAAAACTCATGGAATTCGAATTTATTTATAATGGGTCCTTTGAATATAGTCACTCCGGTATTGGATAATCATCTCTGCGATCAAGGAAGCTTTCCCAATGCGTGAAATAGAATTAAAACTGATTCATCGACTAAGGGACAAATCGTAGGAAAAAACACTAAAAAAAAGAGGAAAAGTAATAGTAGTACTGGTAGTTCGTTATATCTTAGTTTTCAACTAATTGCTATGGAAATAAAACTTTCGGAGTCTGTTCAGGAATTTTTGCTTTGTCCGGTTTGTAATTCCAATCTCAAATTGCTCTCAGAATCTAATCAGCTAAAATGTCAAAATACGGAACACGGCATTCATTTCCCTCTGATTAATGGAATTCCCTGTCTGATAAATGAAAATAATAGTGTGTTTACAATAAATGGATTTCTGGCACATAAGGATACATTTTTTGTGATTGAAGAAGCAAAACCCGGTTTAAAATCCTTCATAAGAAAAGTCATTCCAACCAACTCCATAAATACGATCAGTAAGGAGAAGTATAAAAAATTTGCTGAACATCTGCTTACAAAATCCGGTAATCCAAAAGTTTTGATTTTGGGTGGAAGCATTTTGGGACATGGTGTGAAAGAGCTTTTGAATTTTCCATCCATTGAACTGATTGAAAGTGATGTATCGTTCGGTCCGCGAACAACTATTATTCTGGATGCGCACAATATCCCATTTAAAAGTCAAACCTTTGACGGTGTTATAGTACAGGCAGTTTTAGAACATGTTGTAGATCCATATGCATGCGTTGAGGAAATGCACAGAGTTCTTAAAGAAGATGGATTGATTTATGCTGAAACACCTTTCATGCAACAGGTTCACGGCAGACAATATGATTTTACAAGATTTAGCCATTTAGGCCATAGAAGATTGTACCGGAAATTTTCTCTGATTGAAGATGGAGCGGCATGCGGTCCGGGAATGGCATTGTCCTGGTCTTGGATGTACTTTCTAAATAGCTTTTCTGACTCCAAGCCAATCCGAAGCTTTCTCAGGGTTTTTGGCATACTGTCATCCTTCTATCTAAAATATTTGGATTATTATCTTTTAAAAAAATCCGGAAGTCTGGATGCAGCTTCATCCTATTACTTTATGGGAAGAAAAAGCAATAATGTTTTGTCAGACCACGAGTTATTAAAAACGTACCGGGGTAGTTTTTAAACCCTTTGTTCAAAGCATATCGGTTAAAATGCCTCGCCGAAATTAACATAGAAACCCTGGATTCCACCGGGCCCGAATCCAAAATCAAAACGAAGATTGGTATCGTGTTTGGAATCGACCTTTATGCGTAAACCCGGTCCATAGGATAAATGAAACTGATCCATGGCAACCTGGTCATAAGAATTTTGCACCTGGCCCACACCAAACCATCCCACAATTCCAAAAATATTCCAGATATGCAAACGCAATTCAACCTGCGCATCTACGAGTACATTATCCCGCAAACCGCCTTCATAATATCCGCGCATCTGACTGTCCCCTCCCAACTCCGGTAATTCATAAAACGGCACGTTGCCATTGGCATAACTCGTTGTTACCTGTCCGGCAATAACATTGTTTTTCCAGGGAAGAAACTTCCTTGCATCCAGTAAAAATTTGGAAAAAGAATATGGCCCCCAGCTACCCGGATAAAATATTGCACTGCCAAGAATATATGACCCGTGTTTGGGATTGTAGCGATTATCCCGTGTATCGTATGCAGCCGCCAAACCGAGGCCAATGCTGGTTCCTCCTTCCAATCCGGAAACATTTTCCTTAATTAGGAGACTGTTACTATCTACTATTATCCCGAAATAATTGGACACCTCAAATGGTGCTCCCACATAAAAATTTTTTGCAACCAGTCGCAACGCCGTACCCGCGAAAACAAAACGGTTAACAATATCCTGTTCGGGATTATCTGTTATGGTATTGCCTATATCCCAGATATATTCAGGTTGTTTTTTATAATTAACATAACTGATGATCACATATTTATTTTCATTAAAAACCAGTTGCGTAGCAATAGATGCGTTAACACGTCCTAAGGTAGAGGTCGTAAAAACTCCCGATAATTTTGAGGCTTTGGAAATCGTATCCTTTTTCGACAAATTGATCACATTAAATTTGGCAAGGCCGTAAATGTTTCCCGCTTCCGGTGAATATGAATAAATAGGAACTGGTAAAATTTTGAAAAGATGTTCCGCCTTTGCATTAAAACGGTCAAAACCCGTACTGTCCTTTTTTGCATGGGGTTTCGACAGGCTGTCTTTTTTAGTTTCAGTTTTTTCTGAACTGTCCTTTGTTGTCGTTCCGGAAGATTGGGCGACCACATGGACGCAATAAAACAATAGCAGAAGAAATACAAATAGTTGCTTCAATTTTATTGGTTGTAGGTTACTATATTGACCGGAATATGAATATAATCCGTTTTTACCGAATTCCGGTTTTGGGGCCGTCATTAACGGTTAAACACGAAGGCTATCAGTTATTGATAACGGAATTCTTATCCATTGAAACATCCGATTGAAGGAAGATGGGTAGATGTGCTAAAACAGCTTCCGTTAAACTTCTTCCCAATCCCCTTGAACTTCCTGTGACAAACCATATTCTTGACATTGTATTTATTTTTATGACACAAAGTTCGGGGAGATTCCATGGGCTGGCTTTGTTGAAAAACTCAAGTTCTTTTGTCGGAAAGCTCAACGGTCTTTAAAAATGAGTTTTTAAGAAAAGCTTAAAGATTTCTTCAAATCGTGCAACAATTCAAAAAACTCCTTGGTCTTTATTTTTGCCAGAACGCAAAAATCCGGCAGTCTCCCATGTTTAAAAATTATTTTACAATCGCATGGCGCAATTTGCTGAAGAGTAAAGCGTATTCAGCTATCAACATCGTCGGCCTTGCAACCGGCATGGCGGTTGCCATCCTGATCGCCCTTTGGATCTGGGATGAACTAAGCTTTAATAATTATCATAATAATCATCATACGATTGCTCAGGTGATGACTACCCAAACATTCAACGGCGAAACAGGAACGGGACAGGCTGTAGCCTTGCCGCT
>Ga0209863_10000147_pt1 | contig 44107 bp, 40 predicted proteins | sample OrgsoiDNA2013046_FD_185796 | JGI IMG/M metagenome (GOLD analysis project Ga0209863, IMG submission 185796) | Permafrost soil microbial communities from the Arctic, to analyse light accelerated degradation of dissolved organic matter (DOM) -... | ecosystem: Environmental > Terrestrial > Soil >...
AAAAAAAATGGATCATGACGCTGGCAGCAGGCGACCGGATTTTATTTTATTCTTCCAAAAATATAAAAACCTGGAAAAAAGAAAGTGAATTCGGCGCCGGAATTGGCGCGCACGGTGGTGTTTGGGAATGTCCGGACCTGATTCCGTTTATAGTTGAGGGTAAAAAAGTCTGGCTACTGATTGTAAACATCAATCCGGGCGGCATACAGGGCGGATCGGGAACACAGTATTTCACAGGTGATTTTGACGGGCAGCACTTTATTTGCAAGGATACCTCAACTCGCTGGGCAGACTATGGCCCGGACAACTATGCCGGTGTGATATTCAGCAATACCGGAAAAGAAAAAATTTTTCTGGGATGGATGAGCAACTGGCAATATGGAACCCGGGTGCCCACTGAAAAATGGAGAGGTGCTATGACCATTCCGCGGACGCTCGGTCTGAAAAAAATCGGTCAACAATATTTTACCAGCATGTTGCCGGTGAAAGGTTTGGAATTATTGGTGACAAAATCAAATTATTACAGCAATCCATCTTCCGAAATAAAATATGGACTATCGGGTCCAACGCGGATTGATATCAGCAGTTCTGACCTGCACAGTTTTGAGTTCATTGCGCAAAATGCTTCCGGACAGCATTTGCGGATTGGTTATGATCAGAATAAAAATTCATTTTATATCGACAGAACAGAAGCCGGAAAATCTGAATTTGACACTCACTTCGCGGCCATTCACTATGCTCCCCGGATCGCAAAAACAAAAACCAGCGCGATTACGCTGATCCTTGATAATGCCTCAGTTGAATTATTTGCCGATCAGGGTTTGACCGTTATGACGGAGATATTTTTTCCAGACCCGCCATTCGATGCATTTACCTTAAAGGGAAATATGAAAGAATTCGGGGGAATCCGTATCAGCAAATTATCGCCCATCTGGATGCATACCGAATAGTCAGTTCACTTCCAACGCGTTTTTATCCGGAAAAACCGGGAATGTGCTATGTGGTTCCGTCTGATACCAGAAAACTGTTGACGCAATATCGTCTTCCAGCGGAAGATAGCGGCCCTCTGAATGCCATCCCAGGGCCTGGATCGTTACCCGGAGATTTTTTTCAAACCGGATTGGATCGGTGATATGCCAGCGATACAATCCAAACCGCTGGGATACATTATAGTGGCCGTCACCGCGAATCACCTGTGCAAGTCCCGAATAGGGGCTGTTGAATTCAGTATAATTCGACTCTTCAACACCGCTAGCATTTTTTTTGTGCGTATCAAAGTCGTAGGAACCGCAGAAGTAATCTTCCGTTCCCGTGCCGCATATTGTCGGGTATTCCGTATCTCCGTCCATATAAAATTTTATTTCTCCTTCGCCCCACCATCCATTGCCATGTACTCCCCAGGCGAGATAGGTGCCAACATATTGTCCGCGTCCATGAACGCTATCCAGCAATACGACGACCGATTTATATGGCAGGGGATTCACGCGCCTGAACTGTGCATGAAAATAAGCTGCGTCGGAAGGCACTTCTGTGAGTATATAGTCTACCTGGTAATACAACATCATCGGGTTCTCGTCGATATTTTCCATCGTGATACGGCATTTTTTTCTAAAGGGCATCGGCCAGTAGCAATTAAATGCCGAACCCGGATTTACGCATACTGCCAAAGAACGAAGGGATGCATATTGTCCCCACCCCATTCCAAAAAAATCTCCGACGGGCGCTTCCACCGAAGGCGTTTTTTCATCATCCCAATAAATACGAATAATAGAATTTCTCCAGACACCCGTTGGCGTCATCCAGATATGCTGGATTGATCCCGACCCTTCTATTTCAGCTACGGTAAACACGGTGTGCGCTTTGATTTCCACTGAAGGACTCAGCTTCCACCCCTTTCCGAGATCGCGGGCCGCCGATTCACCTGTTCCTTTTACCGCCATGCCTCCCTTTCCTTTTTCCCCATTAAAATTTTCCGGACTGATGGACCGGCTCCTGGCATCTGATAAACGGTAGATATTGGAAAGATTTGCATCTATGCCATTAAACTTCTCCTGGGCATAAGACTGGAGGGCGGTCAAATAACATATGAACAAGTAACTCAGACATTTAATTTTCATGATCAGCGTTTTATAATGAAAATTGAATATAAGTCAAAATACAAAACACCCTATAATTGAACGTTATTTTGCCCTACCCAAACCGGAGAATTGTCGGAATTTGGAAAACAAACCATATGCACCAGGCTCTGCAAAAACTCCAAGGATTCAAAAATCACCCGCCGCTTGCCGTTCAGCGTACTGGCGAAAATGATCATTCCCTCATTCTAAGACCCGTGAATCTGAACCAGGATCTGGAATTTTTTTTTATCTGGATGGAAGATCCGGATCTGCAGGTAAACTGGGGTCTTCGGGAAAACAGCCAGCGGCTCGCCAAACACTACCAGTTGTTTCTGGAATCGGAAAACAGGCAATCCTTCCTGATAGAGAAATCCGAGCAGCCATTGTTCCAGTTCGATATTTTCCTGATTCATTTCCATGAATTGTATTTCAGGATACCGACAACCACCGGTGATTGCATCCTGAATTATATCATTCTTTACAAAAATGAAACGAAGCACGATTTAAAAAATGCACTTTTGCTTCAGCTGGATTATTTTTTTTCATATCCGGAATGCCGCCGGCTTTGGATTCCCGTTCCTGAAGACCAGGAAGCATTGATAAAAGTCTTTGCCGAAACGGGGTTTATATACAAAGCGTCCTACACGGCGAGGCAACAGCGATATGTTCTTTTCTATCTGAAAAGAGCAGATTATATTTCAAAAAAGACATAAACTGTTAACATTTCTGATACAGAAAAAGATTCTTTCTCCTCCGAAAACGAGGTACCTTTGTGCAGCCAAAGGGCCATTACGTTATGTACAAAGTTTCTTTTAATAATAAGGACAATTCCTTCTATCAGGATTTAAAATCCTCGGTGGAACAATATTTTTCAACCAGCCAGGTTAGAAAAACCGGTAACTGGAAATTATATATCAAGGCCCTGACCCTGGTACCAGCGGCCGTTGCCATATATCTGATGTTGTTATTTTTTCATTTTTCACTCATCCCCGGAATCCTGATTTCCGGTCTGCTCGGATTTGTGCTTGCCAGTATCGGCTTTAATATCATGCATGACGCCTGCCACGGATCTTATTCCAGGAAACCCTGGGTAAACAACATCATGGGTCTGAGCCTGAACCTGCTCGGTGGAAATGCGTTTATCTGGAAATTCAAACATAATATCATCCATCATACCTACACGAATATTGACGGGATAGATGATGATATCGCGAAGAGTCCGGTCATGAGGCAGTGTGAATCTCAGAAATGGGTGAAGGCACATCGTTTTCAGCATATCTATGTGGTTATCCTGTATGCCGTATCTTCCTTTGCCTGGGTCTCCATGATGGACTTCAATAAATATTTTAAAGGAAAAATACACAATACCGATTTGCAAAAAATGGATCTTTCCGAGCACGTTATCTTCTGGCTCAGTAAGATCATGTATGTTTTATTCTACATTGTAATACCTGTACACTACGTAGGCTGGCAGGCATGGGCGATCGGCTTTAGCTGTATGCATATTACGCTCGGACTCACCCTTGCCCTGGTATTCCAACTGGCGCATGTAGTAGAAGAAGCAGCATTTGTTTTTGCTCCCGGCATCGGACCCCAGAAGATTGAAGAAGAATGGGCTATCCACCAGGTCCGTACGACAGCTAATTTCGCGCCCCGAAATAAGATCGTCAGCTGGTTTGTTGGCGGTTTGAATTTTCAGATTGAACATCATCTGTTTCCCAAAGTCAGCCATGTTCATTATCCGGCCATTGCCCACATTGTAAAAAAAGTCTGCGAAGAACACCAGGTTCATTACAATGAATTCAAAACCATGACCGCCGCTGTTGCCTCTCATTTTCGTATGATGAAAATACTGGGCATGAAACCGAAATAATTATTGATTATTGATTATTAATTATAAATGGACTCCGTCAAGAGATTGGGTACATTCAATCGCCGAACCACTTCCAAGCCAGAATTAATAATTAATAATCGATAATTAATAATTAACCTGGTCCTCCGCCTTCACAAACATCCTGATCGTTTCCCCCTGTTGCTCGGCGGTCCCGGAAGCCACGAGTTGCTTTAACCGCCATAACAAAAAGGATTCGCTCATTTTTTCCGGAGACTTTGAAAGAAACTGATGGATCAGTCTCGGGATTTTCTGAAATACGGGTTGAAGAAATTGGATAAGGGATCTGTCAAAATAGTCGTCGGACTGCTGGACAATTTTTTTCCCTCCCTCCAGCAAACGCAGATTTTTATTTTCGGAAGCCAGACGAATCCATTCATCCGGATCCGTTTCAAATTCTGCCGCTGTTACCGGCCTGGCTAGTTTTTTTGCTTTTATGAATTCACGGGCGGGGATCTCGGATAAGGATCCCGGATAAAACACATTTCCTTTTTCACTGATAAAGGGAAGATTATTTAAGCTGAGAATATATATCCTTCCCGAAAACTCTTTTAGCTGATATATCGCCCAGTAATACCCGCAAACATCCCTCGTATTGGGGGCCACCCAGACCCAGATTTGGTCAAATTCCTCTTCTTTCATTCGTTCCAGGATTTTCAGGATGATGGTCGAATCGGATTCTCCGCCAGGTCCATCCGCAACGGTTTCCCTTTCTTCCCGAATATTTGTCCACCATCTTTTACGATCTGCGCGACCTTCTTCAGACGATAGATCCTGCAGGGGACCAACGGAATAATCATCACTGATCAGGATGGTTTCTCCATCCAGCGCTTCATCTATATCCATAGCTGCAGAAAGAATTTCAGCGCCACGGGAATCAAAAACAATATGAAACATCCGAGTATATTTTTAAGCCGGTTATTTTTCCTGTTCGGCATGATCAATTTCCATCCGCAGATTACCAATGATAAAATCCTGCCGTTGCGGAGTATTTTTTCCCATAAAATATTCGAGCAATTGTTGAATATGCGTTTCCGGCATGATCATGACCGGTTGAACCCGCATATCCGGCCCTATGAAACGGGCAAATTCCTGCGGCGATATTTCTCCCAGCCCTTTAAACCGGGTAATCTCTGGTTTGCTGCCGAGTTTTTTTATGGCAGCCTGTTTTTCAGTTTCATCATAACAATAAATCGTTTCCTGCTTATTCCGGACGCGAAACAAAGGTGTTTCCAGAATATACACATGATTATTTTTCACCAGGTCGGGAAAAAACTGCAGAAAAAATGTCATAAGCAATAACCGGATATGCATCCCGTCTACATCTGCATCCGTAGCCACAACAATATTATTATACCGGAGCCCCTCGATGCTATCCTCCACATTCAATGCGTGCTGTAAAAGATTAAATTCTTCGTTTTCATATACAACTTTTTTGGTGAGACCAAAACAATTTAAGGGCTTACCCCGCAAACTGAATACGGCCTGTGTTTCCACATTGCGGACTTTGGTAATCGAACCGCTGGCAGAATCTCCTTCGGTAATAAAAATGGTGGACTCCTTCTGTTTTTCAAGAATCAGGTTTTTTTCTTTGCCCGTGGCCTCTTCATTATAATGCACCCGGCAATCCCTTAATTTTTTATTGTGCAGATTGGCCTTCTTGGCCCTTTCGTTCGCCAGTTTGCGTATTCCTGACAATTCTTTTCTTTCCTTTTCGCTTCGTTCAATCCGTTTTTTCAACGAATCAGCAACTGACGGATTTTTATGCAGGAAATTATCCAGTTCCCGTGCCAGAAAATCATGGATGAAATTTTTCATACTGGCACCACCTTCCGACATATATTGGCTACCGAGTTTGGTCTTTGTCTGTGACTCAAATATGGGTTCCACCACGCGCACAGATACGGCGGCGGTTATACTTTGCCGGATATCGGCGGCCTCATAATCTTTTTTATAAAAATCCCGGATCACTTTTACGAATGCTTCCCGGAAGGACTGTTGATGGGTCCCCCCCTGCGTTGTATACTGGCCGTTGACAAAACTGAAAATTTCTTCTCCATAATCATTATTATGAGTAATGGCCACTTCGATATCATCTCCCTTTAAATGTATGATCGGATAACAGAGTTCGTCTTCGTTTGTCTTCCGTTTTAGCAGATCAAGCAACCCGTTTTTAGAAAGATATTTTTTGCCATTGTAATTAATAACCAGCCCGGCATTCAGATAACAATAATTCCAAAACTGATTGTCGAGATACTCATTGATAAAATGAAAATTCTTGAAAATATTTTCATCGGGAACAAACTCAACGAGGGTCCCATTGGGTTCCGAGGAATTCGTTTCCTTGTTTTCCTTTACGAGATTTCCCCTGGTGAAAGAAACCCGTTTTTCGCGTCCGTCGCGGAATGCCACGACAATAAATGACTGGCTGAGCGCATTCACAGCCTTGGAGCCCACTCCGTTCAGTCCAACTGCTTTCTGAAAAGCCTTGCTATCGTATTTAGCTCCCGTGTTTATTTTACTCACCACGTCCACCACTTTACCCAAAGGAATACCTCTTCCGTAATCGCGTACACTTACTGTCTTTTCCTCAATCTGTACTTCAATGTGCTTTCCATGGCCCATGGTGTATTCATCGATGCAATTGTCCACCACTTCCTTAACCATCACATAGATACCATCATCGGCACTACTGCCATCACCCAGTTTTCCGATGTACATACCTGGCCTTAGCCGGATGTGTTCCTTCCAGTCAAGTGAACGGATGGATTCTTCCGTATATGCAAATAAATCCTGTTTATTTTCTGCCATAATAAGTGGTCGCAAATATAGGTAAAACCAGTTGTCGGATGGGTGCGTGAATTACGCACGATTGTGTATAAACCGCTCCTTAGTAAATTGATTTCCTTATTTTTAGTTGTTTTGTACCGGTTAATTTCAGCAGTAATTTGAGTACAAAACCAAGTAGTTTTACCTATAATAAAACCCTTGATTTGACGCTATTATAGCATAAACTTTAACCCTTGAAAACTGGTCTCATACCGGTGTTAAACCTGACGTTTTCGATCCTGGCCGTAACGCTTTGTTTTATTCCCATCATCCTGTATTGGCGGAAAAGACTGGCTCCGGACAAATCATACCTGACCATCGCCCTCTTTTGGGCCATCAACGGCATCACTTATGCTCCTGAAATATTTCACTGGACCTGGTATCTCGCCATTACTAATCAGATTACACTAATTTATAATTTAATTGATGCCCCGCTGATCATCCTGTTCTTTTATTTTTCCTTCAAGAGAAAATTCTTTCTTCAGCTCCTGGCGGCTTTTTTCATTTTTGAAATTCTCGTAATCGCACGAATGGGATTTAATTTCAATTCCGATAATATCATTATCGGATCCGGAACCCTGGTTTGCCTGATTCTGAATATCTGGGGAACCAGCGTTTATTTCCAAAAAATTCAGCATTCGATGGAAGAAAACGCGTTGGTATTTATAAATGCCGGATTGATATTCTACTATGGCTTATTTACCGTCGTATTTGTTTTCGATTACTTATTATACAGAAGGGTCAACCTGCCTTATGTAACGTTTGTAAATTATTTCAGTATTTGTATGGCCACCGGACTTATTTCATTCGGGCTCGGGAAATACGCCGAATCCAATTACCCGGAAGAACGTTATTAGTCTTCGTCCTCCTCATAATTATAGGATCCCTGGTTGTCGTTGTAGATCGATTCCCAGTCCTTTATTTTATCGTCACCAACAAGTTCAAGAATATCAAAAATAGGATCCCCTTTTTTCTTCCATTCGTTGAGTTGCTCGTCAGCGTATTTAGAAACATACATACATTGCTCGGTTTCCAGATTCACCTTTATCAGACTCACGGGTGATTCGTCCGTTTCCTGGATCAGGTAATAGCAATTTTTTTCTAACAGGGCATAAGAATACATACGACACAGTTTTTAAAAAATGATCTCAGTTTGGATGTTAGAATTAATGGGAAGTAGAAAAACCCTGCAGAAGAATTTCGTGGGGTAGTAAGAAGAGCTGCAGGAACACAAATTTACTGCTTTTCGGAATCAACCATTCCGTTTTTACACCTTCCCGTTCGAGTATTTATTTTTGTTCAATTTAATGCTGAATATCAACTAGTTATACAATTTTATCCTTCTTTGCACCCATGGCATATTGGAAATACGGGGGGATCCCCGAATAATGGCCGATATAAATCAGGCGGCTGCCCGAAAATGGAAACCCGGATCGGGAGATGGCCGTAAAGATGCTTTTTTTAAATTAAATTCGACGCTCAATCCATCACCTGATTTCGCAACAAACCATACAACAGATACTCAGCCGGATCGATATCACGGAGATCATCGGCGGATTTGTAAAATTAAAAAAACGGGGAGCCAATTACCTCGGTCTCTGCCCCTTTCATAATGAAAAAACTCCCTCATTTACGGTTTCTCCGGTAAAGGAAATCTATAAATGTTTCGGTTGCGGACGAAGTGGCAATACCATCAGCTTTCTCATGGAACATGAGAAATTTTCTTATGTGGAAGCATTGAAGTGGCTTGCCGGCCGCTATAATGTGGAGGTCGAAGAGACGGAATTGAGTCCGGAGGTAAAAATTCAACAGCAAACAGCAGATAGTCTTTATATCCTGAATGCATTTGCCCAAAAATTCTTCAGTGACAGTCTGCAGAATACTGATGAAGGGCAGGAGATCGGTCTGAGTTACCTTCAGGAACGCGGCTTTCACGCAAATACAATCGAAAAATTTCAACTCGGGTACAATCCAGCCGCGACGGATTCTTTTGCTTCGGCTGCCATGGCAAGCCAGTATAATTCAGACCTGTTGCAAAAAAGCGGACTGGTCGTGATACGGGATGGGAAGGCGATGGATAATTACCGGGGAAGAATTATTTTCCCGATTCACAGTCCACTGGGGAAAGTTGCCGGATTCGGCGCTCGCGTTATCCGGAACAATGATCGGGCGCCTAAGTATATCAATACGCCTGAAAATGAAATTTACATAAAAAGCAAACTGCTTTACGGATCCTATTTTGCACGCCAGGCCATCGATAAAGCCGATGAATGTTTACTCGTGGAAGGTTATACGGATGTAATTGCCCTTCACCAGGCCGGCATTGAAAACGTGGTCGCCAGCGGTGGCACTTCCCTGACCCCGGATCAGCTGAGACTCATTAAAAAATTTACGACGAACCTGACGATCATTTATGACGGCGATGCTGCGGGTATCAAAGCCGCGCAACGGGGGATGGATCTGGCTTTTGAAGAAAGCCTGCAGGTTCAGCTCGTATTGATACCCGGTCAGGAAGATCCCGATAGCTATGTGAAAAAGATCGGCGCAGCGGCTTTCCGGGAATTTATCGTTAGCAATAAGAAGGATTTTATCCTTTTCCAACTGGAAACCTCTCTGGCAGCAGTATCGGGCGACAGCAACAAAAAAGCGCAACTTGTCAGTCAGATAGCCGAAACTATTTCAAGGATTAATAAGGCCGAAGATTTTACCCGTCAGCAGGATTATATCCGTCGGTCGGCCGATTTGCTGAAAATCGATGAGAGAGGGTTGAACACCCTGGTAAATAAGTTCATCCGGGAACGGGTGGGTAAATATGAAAGCAAAGCGGCTGGTCAGGAAACGTTTACAGAATCAAATCCGGCAGGCAAGATTTTTATTGATGAGGATCTGAATGAACTGCTGAACCGGGACGAACAACAGGAGCGCGCAATTATCCGGTCCCTGCTTGAATTCGGTCTTCTGCCCTGGAATCCTGAAAAACGGGTGGCGGATTATTTGTTGCCTGAGTTTGAAGACGAGGAAATGTTTGATAATAAAAATCTGATACAGGTCCTGCGGCTATACAAAACGTGGTATGATCAGAAACTGGAACCCACGGCCCGTAACTTCTTATATCACGAGGACCAGGAACTTGGGGCGCTGGTCGTTTCCATTATGGACTTCCCTTATGAAGTAAGTGAAAACTGGAAGACGATTTATGAAGGGAAAATTCATTCACGGGAAGAATTATACCTGGAAGAAGTCGCGTCCACGCTCACTTACCTGAAGCTGAGAAAAATCCAGCGGCTGATGGACATGAACCAAAGGGATCTGGAAAAATCCAAAAACCCGGAGGAACAGATCATGTACATGCAGACCCACCTTCATTTAAAACAAATGGAGAAGGAGCTGATGGGAAAATCAGGCACCGTCATTGTGAAAATCTGATTTAAAACCGAAAGCTTAAAACCAATTCAAGCGTAACGCCCTTTATAAGCTTGCCAGCGCTTCTACCTTTCGGTTGGATAAAGCAGGACTAACCGTCGCTTTTTCGAAGCGTGTCGCCGTCCAAACATGATCCAGGGTGATTTCATTGATTCCTTCAAAACCAGCATTTGTAATACAGGTCCAGCTACACTCCCTGTTCAGGGTAGTAGCAATTTTTGAACTGGTCTTGGGATAAGCCACCCAGAATTTACCTCCTTTGCTCAGGGCTGGCAATACTTCATGAATTATACCCCTTAACTGGGTTTCATTCACTGCGAATACCAGGGCAAAGTCGATTTTTTTGATTTTGAGAAGTGGAGTAACATTCTTTGCAAAAGCCAGTTTAGCAAATTGTTTCTCTATCGAAGAAGGAAGACCCTGAATTAAAACACTTTTTTCTTCTTTGAGTTCCAACTTTTCCAATAAAGTTAATGCCATGCTTTATGTGTTTTTGTTTTGCGGAATCGCCGTGTGAGGGCTGCAAAGTTAATGAAAATATAACCGTTAGTAAAAGAATATGGTCGTTTTACTCAGATAAACCGCTAAAAAGGGTATTTTCACGTACTTCAGACGGCCAGGGTAATAGATTGAATCACTGGGCGTTGGAACGTCAGCCTAAATTTGAGAATCCGGTCTCCTCGGCCTCTTTTTATCCCGGTACTTCAGAATGGGGATTTTGCTCTCGCTTCCCCTAAGCAGCCGGCTGATATTCTTCTGGTGGGTTAGTATAACGAGCAACGCGACCGCAATGGCAAATGCCCGGTAAAGCGGCTCTTTCTCATTAAAGATAAACAGGATCAGGACTGCAAACGCGATACTGGCCAATATGGAGCTCAGGGAAACAAAACGGGTCAGGTAAAGACAGAGCAGAAATACGCCCACGCAGTATACGGCCGCCAGGGGCTGAATTGCGAGGATCATTCCAAATAAAGTAGCAACCCCCTTTCCTCCCCGGAAATCTGCCCAGAGCGGAAATATATGGCCCACAACCGCAGCCAGTCCCAGTCCCACCATGAGGTTGGTCCTGTCCCACTCATTATGCATATAAAAAGGTAATACGATATAGAGGCTGGTGGCGAAAACCCCTTTCAGGACGTCCACGCTCATCACGATACAGCCCCATTTGGAGCCCAGCACCCGGAAAGTATTGGTCGCACCGGAATTGCCACTACCGTAGTCACGAATATCCACTCCGAAAAAATAACGGCTTATCCATACTGCCGTGGGTATGGAACCTATGAGATAAGCAAAGAGGATAAATAAAACTTCCTTCATGGACGGCAGGGGTGCTTGGATTTCAAAATTAATTAAAAAAAGCTATCAAACGTTAGGCGATTTCACCCGGGTTGTTGATTTTTTATTCTGAAACTCATCCAGTTGTCTTTTATCATCAGCCGCTCTATCGCAAAACCAGCGCTGGCAGCTTCTATCCTGATTTTTTCTTCGTCAGATTCCAGCACACCGCTACCTATAAAAACGCCTGTTTTATGCAAATGTTGTCGTAAAAATTCCATGTTTTCCAGTATTACCCGGAGATTGATATTGGCCAGGATGCAATCAAACTGTCCCGTCCCGGAAAGGGAATCTTTCTGCTCGATCCGGATGCCCGGGCAGCCATTTAAGGCGGTATTTTCCTGGGCATTCTCAATACTCCATTCGTCCGAATCGATGGCCAGCACAGAACCAGCCCCGAGCTTACAGGCCAGGATGGCCAGCACGCCGGTTCCCGTACCAAAATCCAGCACCGCAAGATTCCTGAAGTCAATATTCTTCATGGCCGAAATCATCATATAAGTAGTTGCGTGGTGGCCCGTTCCAAAACTCATTTTCGGGGTAATAATAACATCATATTGGGTTTCCGGGATTGGTGGATGAAAATGAGCCCGGATAGCGCAAAAATTATCTACGACTACGGGTTCAAAATCTTTTTCCCATTCCGCGTTCCAGTTCCTGGGTTCGATTACCTCAGTTTTAAAAAATGCATGATAAGGATCCGCAAGTCCTTTTACTTCCATAATGATTTTTTCAACCCGCTTAACGTCGTACAGGGATTCGGGAATAAATGCGTGCAGTTTTTTTGGCTCTTCTTCAAATCCTTCAAATCCAGCCTGGCTCAGGCGGGCAACGAATATGTCTGACTCATCCGTGTTTGCAGTCTCAATGATTATTTGCAGATACCTGTTCATAAGCCTAAAGCTTAAAGCGTAAAGCCTAAAACTAATTTGAAAAATTGGAAAATTGGAAAATTGGAAATTGAATTCGTTATTAAACTTGCCGGCTCGACGTAATAAAAAAAGCACCATAGGTGCTCCGATATTTTTCACGATACACGATAAACGATAAACGCTTGTATTGGTTTTAGGCTTTACGCTTTAAGCTTTAGGCTTAAAAAGGCTTTAAACGTTGGGCTCATCATGATGCTGTTCCTGTGGGCGACCCTCTGGTTTTGGCATGAGCACTTTGCGGCTGAGTTTGAATTTCCCCGTTTTATTATCCACGCCGATCAGTTTTACTTTCACCATATCATTTTCATTCAAAACACCGTCCATCGTTTCCAGTCTCTTCCAGCTGATCTCACTGATATGAAGCAGACCCTGTTTGCCAGGCATGAATTCCACAAACGCGCCATAAGGCATAACCGATTTTACCTTGGCTTCATAGACCGAACCTACTTCAGGAACGGCTACAATTCCCCTGATCCATGCAACTGCTTTGTCCAGACCTTCTTTAGAAGGACTGAATATACTTACTTCGCCCTGGTTACCGACTTCCTCCAGGTTGATGGTAGCTCCGGTTTCTCTCTGTATTTCCTGGATGATCTTACCACCCGGCCCGATCACCGCACCGATAAATTCCTTATCGATAAATAATTTTTCCATTCTCGGTGCGTGAGGTTTCACTTCCGGCCTTGCAGAGGGAATGCATTCATACATGGCGTCAAGGATATGCAATCTTCCTTTACGGGCCTGCTCAAGCGCTTCCCGCATGGTATCCATATTCAACCCGTCTACTTTGATATCCATCTGCACGCCGCAAATACCTTCCCGTGTACCGGTTACTTTAAAATCCATGTCACCCAAATGATCTTCATCACCGAGGATGTCCGTCAGAACCGCATATTTGTTGTCTGATGTTCTTGAGATGAGGCCCATGGCAACGCCACTCACGTGTTTCCCAAAAGGTACTCCCGCATCCATCAGGGCGAGGGATCCGGCGCATACGGTCGCCATGGAAGAAGATCCGTTGGACTCCAGCACATCACTCACCACGCGAACAGTATAAGGATAGTCCCTTCCGGGCATCATCTTTTTCAGGGAACGCATGGCCAGATTACCATGACCCACTTCACGACGGGCAGGCGCGCGCATCATTTTTACTTCTCCGGTTGAAAAGGGAGGAAAATTATAATGCAGAATGAATTTTGTATAATCTGATTTCGCTGCGCTTTCCACCAGGAGTTCATCCAGCGGTGTTCCAAGCGTTACGGTTGTAAGAGATTGGGTTTCACCTCTCGTAAACAAAGCGGATCCGTGTGGTGTTGGTAAAGGATCTGTCTCCATGGCCAGTGGCCGTACCTGGTCGAGTTTTCTTCCATCGAGCCGGATTCTTTCGTCCACAATCATATTTCGCACAACTTCCCATTGCAGGTCGGAATAATATTTTTTTGCCAGTTTTTTATCTGCATCCGTCAGTTCGGTGCCAAGACTCTCGATGAGTTCCTTTTTCAGCAGGTCAAATGCTTCACTGCGCTGATGCTTACTGCTTCCGGCCTTTGAAATCTGATATATTTTTTCTTTTGTAAAAGCCTGCACTTTTGCATTCAGCTCTTCATTGGTTTCTGGTTTTTTATAATCCCTTTTTTCCCGGGCGCCGACTTTGTCACGCAGTTCAATCTGGCCCCGGATCTGTATTCGGATCGCCTCATGGGCAATCTGGAGTGCCTTGATCAGATCATCTTCACTGCATTCATTTGCTTCTCCTTCCACCATCATCAGATTTTTATCTGTCGCGGCGATCAGGAATTCCAGGTCCGATTTTTCCAGTTCTGTACGGGTTGGATTGACGACAAATTTTCCATCAACTTTGGCAACCCTTACCTCACTGATGGGTTCTTTAATGGGAATATCTGAAATGGTCAGTGCGGCCGAAGCGGCGAGACCGGCCAACGCATCCGGCATGATTTCCGGATCACTGGAGACCAGCGTTACCAGTACCTGCACATCACAGAAATAATCTTCCGGAAATAAGGGACGAAGTGCCCGGTCAATCAAACGACTGGTGAGAACTTCGTAATCATTGAGACGGGCTTCTCTTTTGAAGAATGAACCCGGAATCCTTCCGGCAGAGGCAAATTTTTCCTGATAGTCCACGGAAAGCGGAAAAAATTCCTGTCCTTCCCTGGGTTCTTTATTGGCAACGACCGTTGCCAGTAGGATGCAATTTCCCTGACGCACCGTAACGGCGCCGTCGGCCTGGCGGGCAAGTTTTCCGGTTTCAATGGCAATGGGCAATCCTTCACCGGTTGTAAAGGTTACACTAAAAGGCTGTGATAACATAGTGAATCGTTTGAAATAAATCGGTCCAAACAGTGTGCAGGAGGGATCCTGGAACAGGTAAGTAACGATAATAAGGTTTCTGAAAAAATGAATCCCAACCGCTGCAGGTTGGGGTCTGTTTATTTTCTGAGACCAATCTTTTCGATCAGCTGGCGGTAGTTTTGCAGGTCATTGTTGCTCAGGTAAGTCAACAGTCTTTTTCTCTTCCCAACCAGCTGCATCAGCCCACGGTGGGTAGAGAAATCTTTTTTATTTCCCTGAAGGTGTTCGGAAATGCGGTTTATCCGTTCAGTCAATAGCGCGATCTGCGCTTCGATAGACCCGGTATTTGTAGCGCTGGTTCCGAACTTTGTGAAGAATTCTGCTGTTTTTTCTTTAGTCAAATAAGGCATCTCAATTTTTTTAAGGCATCCAGATAATATTCTGCTAATTTCGGACGCGAAGGTAGAGAATTATTTGGGAATTATGACGTTTTAACTGAAAATCCCTGGTCTGGGGTAAGCCGCTAAACTTATGACATCCTACCTATATCCACTTGAGCGAAAGCTAATTATAGTAACGGTCATTTCTGACCTGGTTACGGATTCCCGCGTTCACCGGATTTGCCAGAGCCTGCACGACGAGGGTTTCCGGGTGATGCTGGTCGGCAGGTCAAATAAAAACAGCTTGCCTTTAAAGGCACGTGATTATCAAACAGATAGATTAAAAATGTGGTTTGGGAGCTCGTTTTTTTTCTATGCTGAATTCAATATTCGCCTTTTTTTCAGACTTTTCAGGGAGAAACCAGACATCTTTCTGGGCAATGATCTGGACGTGATGCCCGCTACGCTTCTTGTTTCCCTCCTGAAAAAAAAACCCCTGGTATACGACAGTCACGAATATTTCCTGGGTATGGCAGGAATGGACCGGAAACCAATACGCCGTTCGTTTTGGAAATTCGTTGAAGCGCGGGTTTTTTCAAACCTCAAATACACGTACACCGTTTCGGATTCGATACGGAACCTGTATCGTAAAAACTATAACAAGCGGCTTTTTGTCGTCCGGAACCTGCCTTTAAAAAATCCACATAATCCCGATCTTACCCGCGAAGAGACAGAATGGGTGGGATCCATTGACCGGAAGATTCCGGATAATAAGAACCTGCTCATCCTGCAGGGAGCCGGAATCAATGAATCCCGCGGGGCGGAAGAACTGGTCTACAGCATGATTTTTCTTGATGCGGCCGAATTTCATCTCCTGATCATTGGCGGCGGCGATGTGTTTGAGAAACTTGAAAAAATTATTGAGCAGAATCAACTCTCGGATAAAATTACCCTCATACCAAAAGTCCCTTTTGCGGTACTTGAACATTTTACCCGAAAAGCACAACTTGGATTTTCCATTGACAAGCCTTCGGTATTGAATCACAAATTCAGCCTTCCGAATAAATTATTTGAATACCTGCACGCCGGGGTACCGGTACTTGCCAGCAAACTGATTGAGCAGGAGAGAATCATTAACCAATATGATGTGGGGGCTTTTATAGAAGATCATCATCCCGAACATATCGCCGGGAAAATAAAAGAAATCTTCGGGGATCCCGAATTGCTGAAACGATGGAAACAAAACACCTGCCTGGTGCGGGAAGAGCTGAATTGGGAGAATGAAAGCAAAATAGTTTTGGACATTTTTAAACAAGTGGAAAAGGAATCGGTTAATTATTAGATGGAAGACAGGAAACTGCATATTGTTTGCCATGACGTTCCTTATCCTCCCGATTACGGTGGTGTATTTGATCTGTATTACAAGATCAGAACCCTGCATGAAGCGGGCATTGACATTCACCTGCATTGTTTTACAAGCGGACGGGACGAACAGCCCATTTTGAAAAATTATTGCGAACAGGTTTATTATTATCCGCGGCGAACGGGTCATAAGGGGTTTTCCCATCAGCTTCCGTATATCGTGTGTTCCCGCTCAAATCCAGAATTGCTGGACAGGCTATTACAGGATGAATATCCAATTCTCCTGGAAGGTGTACATTGTACTTACCTCACACAGGACGACCGCTTTGCAAAAAGAAAAATCCTGCTTCGCCTGCACAATGTGGAATCCGTTTATTATAAACAACTCGCCAACTGCAGTACATCCTGGTTTAAAAAACTATATTATCTGAGGGAATCCGCGATACTTAGAAAATATGAAAGGCGTATTGCGTCCACCTGGCCCGTCCTTGCCGTTACTCAGTACGATGCTGACATGGCGGCTGTTACTTATCAATCCAAAAAGATTTCCGTCATCCCCGTTTTTCTTCCCTTTCAGCATATTGAATCTCCTCAGGGCACAGGATGCTATTGTTTGTATCATGGAAATTTATCTGTGGATGAAAATGAGAAAGCGGTGATCTGGTTATTGGAAAATGTATTCAACGATCTCTCCGTGCCTTTCCTGGTTGCCGGTAAAAATCCGGGGCCGAAACTTCGCCGTACCGTTGCAAAATTTAAGAATTGCTGTATGGTTTCCGATCCCAGTGATCAGGAATTAAAAGATATCATTACGAAGGCCCAGCTTCATGTAATCCCTTCTTTTAATTGTACCGGCGTTAAACTGAAATTGCTGAATGCGCTCTTTAACGGAAGACATTGTGTGGTAAACGAAAATGCTGTTGAAGGAACAGGTCTCACAGAGGTTTGCCACCTGGCGGAAGGGGCAAAGGAATTCAAACTGATCATCGAAAAATTATATGAACGTCCCTTTACGTTTATGGATCTGCAATTACGGAGGGAAAAATTACTGAACAAGTATAATAATCAGCATTCTGCGGGTCTGCTTATAGCACAGATATGGTAGCATTGTCGAAAACCCTTCCCTTTTCTGTCCGGATCGTGCGGGCCGGATATTTATTTACTACCCGGTAGTCGTGCGTCGCCATAATAACCGTTGTGCCATATTCTTTCGAGATCTGAAATAAAAGCTGCATGATTTCATCGGAGGTTTCCGGATCCAGGTTACCCGTCGGTTCATCTGCCAGGATGAGTTTCGGAGAATTCAGCAGGGCCCGCGCGATATCCACGCGCTGTTGTTCCCCACCACTCATTTCATAAGGCATTTTAAATCCTTTCGATTTCAGTCCGACTTTATCCAGCACGTCGTTGATCTTTTCGGTCATTAGTTTTTCATCCTTCCAGCCCGTGGCTTTCAAAACAAATTTCAGGTTGTCGATCACGTTTCTGTCCGTCAATAGTTGAAAATCCTGGAATACCACGCCCAGGTTCCTGCGCAGGTAGGGAACTTTTTTCCAGGTCATTTCACGAAGATTAAATCCTGCCACGGTCCCTTCTCCTTCCCGCATGGTCAGATCACCATACATGGTCTTGAGCAGGCTGGATTTTCCGGTGCCGGTTTTCCCGACCAGATAAACAAATTCTGCTTTATTGACCACGATATTTACATTTCCCAGGATCAGGGTACCCGACTGGTAAATATTTACATTCTGGAGTTCAACGATAGGTTCTGCCATATTTCAAAGTTAAAGGGCCCGTCCGAATCGGCAATGGAGAAAATGATGACAAGAAAGCTTGCATCTGAAAAATAAATGGAATATCTTAACGTTACAATCCAATCCACGAAAACGAAATACGCTTCCATGAAATCCGCTCACAAACCTTTTCTCGCCATTGTAGTCATAACAGTTATCGTTCTCTACGGCCTTATGGCAATCATCGGTTCCTGAATTTATTTATCTACCGGCTCCACTTCATAAACCGGACTGAACAAATACAGTTTTCCCGTCCGTAGTTCAACGCATTCAATTCTTTTGCGAATTTGTCTGCCCCGTTTATACAGCCTGCCGTCAGCCGTTTTGAAAAGGGTGGCTTCCCGTATGTCTTCCACCAGTACGGTTCTGTCCTTCCCGTCATAATTCTTCAAAACCCGCGTCAGGTTTGCATCCGAACAGCTGCTCGCCGGCAGATCGTGCAGGGACTTTAACAAGGTTTGTTGCAGGTCGGTCGGAAATAATTTCAATCGCATAAAATCTTCCAGGACGCCGCGGTAAGCCAGTTTCCATTCTTTTCCGTGCGAATACACCCTGTTGCCATATTGCTGATACGTTATCAGGTGACCGATCTCATGTATAAGCGTAAGCAGAAACGCGAATTTATTCAGGCTGCCGTTTACGCTGATTCGGTGATGGTCCGTTCCCGTTGCGTGCCGGTAATCTCCCAGGATGCTTTTCCGGCTACGCGTGATGGTAAGATGAACTTTATAACGGTGCAGGTATTCAAGAAGTTTTTCAGAGGACCCTGCGGGCAGATAATTCTCCAGATATTCGAGAGGTGCTTCCTTTTTAGGCATTTCGCTTTTTACTCTGTTTCATCACGGTGCGCAATTCGATAAATGTATAAATAAAATACAGGCCAAAGCATCCGAACAAGGCGGGAATATTCGTGTCTTTTTTATATATAGCAATATATATGATGGCGGCAAAGGCCAGAACAAAAAATTTCATTAGGAAAGAACCGTAAACCAGACGCAAAAATGTCTGAACATTCTTATGCTCCAGCGCCTTTGTACTCATTCGGATATAGACCCAGCCCACTAAAAACAGGAGCAGGTTGCCAATCTGCAGCACGTGATAGTTGATGGCTATTCCCCGGATCGTGAAACGCAGAACAAGGAACAGGGTGCTGAATCCCAGAAAGAGGTAAAGGACCGGTAAATAAACCTTGCTGCCGGAACTGTTTTGCATGTTTTATTCAATCCGGCCAAAATTAATCCTTTTTTACGCTTAACGCGTAACGCTTAACGCGTTACAGCAGACTATGAAATAGCTAACGACGAGCTTTTTAAATAATCATCTTTGGGAGATGACGATGTACCTGATTTACTGCTACTACCAGTTGTTGATACGGGCGTGTCCAGAATCATGTGGCATTGCCCGTTAAAACTGGCCGCCGGTTCAATCTGCAGTTTGGCAGAATGCAGGTTACCGTTTACCTGGCAATTACTTTTCAGCATAAGGAGCTCCTTTACCTTAATGGTTCCGGATACTTTGCCCATGATATCGGCCTGCTGGCCGCTGATATCTCCTTCTACAACACCGTTCGCACCGATGATGATTTTTGAAGAACAGATAATATTACCAATCAGGGTTCCGTCTATCCGCAGATCGCCCGTGCTGGTAATATCGCCTTTCAGGGTTGTTCCGCTGCCGATCAGACTGGCGCTGCCGGGAGGTGCTGGTGATTCTGTTGTTTCAGATTTTGATTTGTTATTAAACATTGGTATGGGATTTTAGTCGTCTATTTTTTCAGTTTTTGGAATTTTAAGTACCGTCGTGTCCGTTTTTACAGAACTGTTGCCCTCCAGCACATTTCTCAGACTCTGAAAATACTGATCGCGGTACCTCATCTCCTGCTCTAACGAATCAGTACGTATTTTTAGTTCACGTAACTCCGTAGTATTATTAAAATCTCCATATCCGGGTATATAAAGCTTTAATGGAGTAAACACAATTAAAGCTACTGTAAGACCGGTAAGTAACACAAAAACCGTGCTGAGAAAAACGTATACACTGAGACGGGAAAGCTTGAAAGTAACTACCTCTTCATAAGTATCATCGTTCATGACCACCAGCCGGTAGCGGTTCTGCAATCTTTTTAGCGTGGAATTGGCATCGAATTTGGCCATAAGAAGGAATTGCAGCCTAAAGATAACAAGTTATTGGTTTGCAGGTTAAAACACCCTTAAATTGGCGGATTTTTAAAATAAAAACAGGGTTTATCAGTTAATAACATTTTAGTTTGCATGGTTATCCTAAAGGACCAAGGGTGAAACGGATCGTCAGCTCAGTTATATATTTTTCTTTTTTCCTTAGCCTGAACGGATTCGGTCAGGCAGGGATTGATTATGACCTTCAGAAACCACCGAAATACGAAAACCGGACCCTGGGTTATGAAAAAACTACTGAAACCAAGTGGACGGTACCCCGCCAGTTTATTCAAAATACGATTACCCACTACAATTTTTTTTTCAACACCAATAACAAATTGAATGAAATCCTGGCCCGGGCAAAGGGCCAGTTCAGGGAAGACTATACCCAGCTCCTGCCATTTTATAACTATAGCCTGGAGACGACTTCGAAAGACAAACGCAATCTGGATTCCGTCATTGATAAAGTGAATTCCGCCATCCTCCTGCGGGATATGCGCAATAACTGGGCTGACAATATGTATATGCTGATGGGCAGGGCGTATTTTTATAAGAACAACCTCGATTCGGCACATATTCTTTTTCAGTTTGTGAATTATGCATTTGCTCCCCGGGATGCCGATGGTTATCCCCTTCCCATTGGGAGTAACCAGGAAGAAGGCAGTAATGCTTTTATCATTTCCACCGATGAAAAAAGGAATATCATAAAGAAAACCTTCAGCGAGCCCCCCAGCCGAAACGAATCCTTTATCTGGCAGATTCGCACGTATTTCCAGCAGGAAAAGCTAACGCGCGGCGCTGTACTTATTGAAGTACTCAAAAATGATCCGAATTTTCCGGCGCGTCTCAGGCCTTCTCTGCACGAAATGCAGGCACTCTGGTTTTATAAAATCAAACAGTGGGACAGCGCGGCTTTTCACCTGATATTGGCACTCGACAATACAACCGATCAGGGAGAACAGGCAAGATGGGAATACCTGATCGGACAGTTATATGAACGCACTGGTAACGCGGCCGAATCAAAAACATGGTTTGAAAAATCTGCATCCCATACACTGGATCCCGCCCTGGCAGTGTATGCAAGATTAAACGCTATCCGGCAAAATAAAAAAGAAGGAGCCAAAGGGGACTATATTCAGAAAAACCTGGATGCCCTCCGCAGGATGGCAAGGAAAGAAATCTACGCTCCCTACCTGGACATCATCTATTATGTTGCAGCAGAAATGGAGCTGGAAAGAAATAACAAAGCGGCGGCCCGGGCCTATTTCAAAAAATGTATAGAGCACGCCAATGGATTAGGCTATAACCGCGACCGGGCATTCCTCAAACTCGGGTGGATATTTATGGAAGACAAAATGTATCCCGAAGCCAAATATTCCTATGACAGCATAAACGTCAGCAATCCGATGATCGCGGATTCCCTGAAGATATTACTCGATAGAAAACAGGCGCTCAGTCACATCGTTCCCCAGATTCTGATTATCCAAAGACAGGACAGCCTGCAGCGTATCGCGGCAATGACTCCGGAAGAAAGGGATTCTTATATCAAAAAAATGTTGCGCGCCTACCGTAAACAACTGGGACTTTCAGAAGAAGATAATAGCGGCGGATCGGGTGGCTATGGTTTCAAATCAAATAATGCCACCACCGACATGTTTAATAACAGCGGAACCGGGGATTGGTATTTTTATAATCAGGCCTTGAAGGCAAAGGGATACAATGATTTTAAATCCAAATGGGGCAATCGGCCCAACGTCGATAATTGGCAGGCTCAATCCATGATCAACAAACAGATCACGGGACTGACCCCGGCAAGCAACCTGCGGCTGAATGGTGCTGAGCCAGGTGGAGTTGCTCCTTCTGTAAAAGAACTCACTGCTGCCTCTCTGCTGGAAGCCGTTCCGCTCACGCCCGAAAAACTGAAGAAATCGAAAGATTCCGTGGAAAACGCATTTTTTGTTCTGGGAAAATCGCTGCAGGATTATATTCCTGATTACCAGACCGCCATTAAAGTATACGACAGCCTGGAGACCCGATTTCCCGATACCCGGTATTATCAGGAGGCTTTGTTCAATCAGTACTACTGTTATATTCATCTGAATGATTCTCTCAATGCAGCCCGGATACTTGCCCTGATGAAACAAAAATTCCCGACCGGCAGGTACATTTCCCTGATTGAAAATCCGCCGAAAGGGCCCGAGGACATGCCCGTACGGACGCAGGCTACAAAAGCGTACGAAAAGGTCTATGAACATATGATCGAAGGACAATTTGACGAAGCAGCAGCGGAAAAGTTGAAACTCGACAGCATGTATGGGGACAAATACTGGACGCCACAGTTATTGTATATCGAAGCGCTGTATTATATCCATTACCGGTACGACAGTATCGGCAAAGTAACCCTGAACAAAATCATAAGCAGGTACCAGGGGACCGATATGTCGATCAAGGCAAAAAATGTGCTCCGGGTATTAAATGAAAGGGAAAGAATTGAAAATTACCTGAGGAGCCTGAACGTGTCCAGAATGCCGGATGACAGTATCGCCCGGGCAGCCAACGCAAATGCACAACCGAAAAAAGAAGATTCCGCGAATGCAAAACCGTCGGCAGTGACTGCGAAAATAAATAAAGACAGCGGCCTCGTGGTCATCAAAAAACCGGATTCGTTACAATTACGAAGACAGGCCCTGTTTGCTTCGCCGTTTAGCTGGTCGCCCGATAAACCACAGGCCGTAGTATTGGTCATGACAAAAGTGGATCCGGTATATGTAACCGAGTCAAAAAATGCGTTCGACCGGTATAACCGGGAGAATTTCTACGGAAAGAATTATGAGACCAGTCAGGTCGTGCTGAGCGATACCACCAAAATGATGGTCATTCACGGGTTCGACAATGCCGCGCTGGCCCTGGCCTATCTGGATAAGGCTGGAAATGCCGCTCCCCGTGAAATCATTCCGTGGCTGCCGGCAAACAAATATTATTTCATCGTCATTGACGATCAGAATCTGGAAACATTAAAAGGGAACAAGAATATTCAATTGTACAGACAATTTTTGTCGGTCTATTCACCCGATAAATTTCCGTCACTCAAGTGAGCCATTAAATGACTTCATTGTTTTAATATAAAAATATGCAAAAGGCAAATCCGATATTCTGGAAGATTTTTTTCGCCGGTTTAGGCGCCTTTATCCTCCTGCTGATACTCATCAATGTCGGCGTTTTTGGTTCGCTTCCATCTCTCAAGGAATTGGAAAACCCTTCCATCATGCTGGCATCCGAAGTATATGCTGACGACGGAACCCTGATGGGGAAATATTATAAGGACAAAAGCAACCGGAGCAACGTAGAGTATCATGATATATCAAAGAGCGCGATCAATGCCCTGCTTTCTACAGAAGACAAAAGATTTTATGACCATTCGGGTATTGATGGAATGGGTCTGCTGCGCGCCATAGTCAAACTGGGCCGCGATGGGGGCGGAAGCACCATCACGCAACAGCTCGCAAAATATATGCTGGGTCAGGGATCCCATAATATGGCGAGAAGGGGGATAGAAAAACTTAAAGAATGGATTACAGCCGTTCGGCTGGAAAGGAATTTTACAAAGGAAGAAATCCTGGCGCTGTACCTGAATGCCGTTCCTTTCGGCGATAATGTGTATGGTATCCGGAACGCAAGCCGCACGTTCTTTCAGAAGGAACCGGATCAGCTCACAGTGGATGAATCGGCCATGCTCATCGGCATGCTGAGCGGTAACACATTGTATAACCCGAGAAAAAATCCAAAAGCAGCCATCGAACGCAGAAATGTCGTAATCAACCGGATGGTGGAAAGTGGTTTCATCAATGAAGAAGAGGGCCGGTTATATAAGTTGAAGCCGATTGACCTGTCAAACTATAAAAAGCTGGACGAGAATAATGGACTGGCCCCTTATTTCAGGGATGTGATCCGTGAAGAATTAAAAAAATGGTGCAAGGATCATAAAAATCCGGCTACCGGCGAATCTTATGACCTGTATGAAGATGGTTTGCGCATTTATACAACCATAAATCCACGGATGCAATTGTATGCTGAAGAGGCCGTAGCCAAACAGGTGCCGAACCTGCAAAAAATACTCAATGCGCAACCCTCTATCCGTAAGGGACTGGTATGGAAGGATCATTCCAATATTCTGGAATCCCTGATCAGACATACAGAACGATGGCAAAATATGGAAGACGAAGGTATATCCGCCGCAGAGATCCGAAAATCATTCGACCAGCCGGTACAGATGAAAGTTTTCGCCTGGAATTCACGCCGTGAAACCGACACCGTCATGTCACCATTGGATTCCATTAAATACAATCACCAGATGATGCAGACCGCTTTTATGGCCATGGATCCTATGAGCGGAGCGGTAAAAGCCTGGATCGGCGGTATTGATTTCAAGACCTATAAATTTGATCATGCCAACATGAATACGAAACGACAGGTTGGATCTTCGATAAAACCCTTACTTTATTCTGACGCTATTGAAAACGCGGGCTTCACGCCGCAAACACCCTGTGAAAATACCGCTCAGTATTTCGATGGTTTTGGCATGGTGCCGGCAAAAGGCTTATGCCAGGGGGACGGGGCGTCTGTAACTATGGCCAGTGCCCTGGCGTATTCATTGAATTGCGCTTCCGCCTATATCATGAAACAGGTTACGCCAAAACAGTTTGTGGATTTTCTTCAGAATATTAATATTAAATCCAAGCTTGAGCCCTATCCTTCCATTTGTCTGGGTGCGGTTGAAATTTCATTGTATGAAATGTTATGGGGATATACGATGTTTCCCGCAGGCGGCTTCAGCACCAAACCCTATTATTTCACGAGGATAGAAGATAAAAACGGAAACGTGCTGGCACGCTTTGACACGGAGAGAAAAGAAGTAATCAGTCAGAATACAGCCTATACGATGTGCCGGATGATGCAGGGAACGGTCGATATCGGAACGGCGGCAGGTATGCGCGAGCGGCTGGGGCTGGCCGAAATGGGAGGCAAAACGGGAACCACGCAAAACAATACTGACGCCTGGTTCATGGGTTATACTCCGCAACTGCTGGCAGGCGTATGGATCGGTTGCGATGATAATTTTATCAGACTGGATGGGTTTGCCGGACAGGGTGCCCGGGCCGCACGGCCAATCTGGGAATATTTTTATGCAAAAAGTTCTGCAGACAAAGACGTCGGGCTGAATCGCAGGGCGCGTTTTGTTCAGCCCGAAAATATGAAGGCGGACATGAATTCTGACTTGAATATACAAAAAACACCTCCTCCCGGTGCGGAAGGTGCTGACCAGGGAAACGGAAATGCGAATCAGTACCTGGATACGAGCCCACCGCGTGTTCCCGTTGATTCGAAACTCTCTCCGGATGAACAACACATTTTGGATGAAGCCAACGGAGGTAAAAAAAAAGCTGAACCCGTAAACGAAAAGACACCGGAAGAAAAAAAGAAAAAAGGTTTCTTCAAGAGATTGTTTGGGGGAAAGTAACTCAAAAAGCTTAACCGGTTATCCCGGGTTTCGGTTACTTTGCTAGCAAAGAAAGATTGTTGCCTTTTGGATTTGCCTGCTGTACCTGATCTAGCGGTGTGGAAAAAAAGAGCCTGGCCAATCCATTTTTCCCCATAGTCTGCTGTATTATGGAGAATGCATTATATACAAATATCGAGGCGGCAGAACCAATGGTAGTTGCCCACACGTGATAGATATCCCGGTGACTAAGTACATATGAAATGGCGTCACCATAACCACCTGCCACGTGTCGTTTTTCAAATGCTTTCTCGAGCACAATGACAAACAAAACGCCGGCTGTGTAAAGGATCGTGCGTATGGTTACATCAATGATGGGTGGCTGGTGTTGTACCCAATGCCCAAGTGAAATCAGTTCCATAAGGATAATAACTTTTGCCATAATAAGGGCGCCCACAATGGCCTGCGACAGGCCGCTGAATTCAATATCATAATCCTTCAGATACAGCTTTTTCATCACCATCATGAGCACGAATACGATAGCAAAATAGGTAGCCGTACGTGTTACTATTTTTATTTCTTCAAAAATTTTCTTCAACATTTTCATGAAAGTGATTTTGAATAAAAAGTCTGTCTAAGTTAACCGATCCGGCGCATAGCATAGTTAAATTTATAACCGCTTATCTTCAGGTCACATCAAAACGTATATTTGCAGGTCTGAACTTCCTATGTTCTTCCGAGGCGCCCGTGACATTTGCTTGTAGGGATAGTAAGGCCATTACAAACAAAGACTACGGGCACTTTTTTTAAGTACTTAACTTTAACTACTTAAAACATCAGCATGCGAATTGATTATACCCTCACTCCGGATCAATTAATTGATGCCATTCATAATACCATAAGAATATTTGATAAATATGGACTGAGCAAAAAAACAGATAAAGAAGGAAGATTCAGAATTACGGATCGTAGCTGGTCCGGAAATTACTTGTTTTACGTCGTGGAGACGGATTCAGGTTGCCAGTTATCGTTAGATGCAAAGAAAATGGTTGGGAAACCTTTGACTTTTGAGGAGCAACAACAAATGGAAGAGAAATTCTTAAAGAATTTATATAAGGTCATTGATAAAGAGATCCTGATTACTTCCGAAATAGCCGCTACCGATATTTATAAGGATAAAAAAAGGGGCCGCATAATGCTGTCGATTGTTTCCCTTATCGCAGTCATCGTGCTGATAATAATTATATTGAAAGCCTGTAAGGGAAGCAAGTAAAATACAAGAGCCATCCCTTCTTCCATATTAGGGGGATATTCAAAACAAAATTTTTCAATACAGGATTTAAGCGATGAACCGGTGATACTGCAAATGGGTTGAAAAATAATTATTTTATCTTTAGGCATTTCAGTTCTTGACCATTAATTAACTTATCTGTATAATAAGCAACAACTCCTTTTGAATCTCTCCCAAAAACAATTCTGTCTAAATTATATGGGGCCATATATTCGTTGTCGTTCACAGGAAAATTCCAATATGCATTGCTGTCTCCTGTTTGTCGATCATACAATTTGCCGTCCTTAACAAAAATAGTGTCAAAAATGTTTGTGTCCACTTGATAAACACCGACATATGATGGATAATATTTTTGATTCTTTTCTGGTACTGGTTTATAATAATTTATGAGTTGAGAAATAGAAGCATTAGAAGCTATCTTCCAATTCCCATTATTAAATGCAAATGTTCTAAGATTTCTTGACCTATGAAAGATCGTATCACCCTTTAATATTTCATACCCCGTAATCAGGTAGCTAATCACAGCGGTATTGCCGAATAATTTGAATGTATAATCATGCGGGTAGACAGAAATGCGATTCAAATCGTTCGACATAGCATATGAAGAAGTCATAAAGTTATCATTACCAACAACCAGCATACTGTCTTCACAAAAGGATCGAAATTTTTTGGGGTTATCATACGCACGGTAACATTCATCGTTCAGCGCAATGATAATTTTTTTTATGCTATCAAAATTGTTTAAAGCAGTGTCCTGATCGATTTTTTGGTTACATCGTGAAAAGCAAAAAATAGTGCATACTGAAATCGCCAGAATAATAATTTTTTTCATATGTTGTTATTAACGGGTTTGCACTCAGCAGCGCGTTGAGTTGGATTATAGGATTAAATAACTCCCCTACAGCTATTTAATTTTCGGACATTTCCATTGTTGACCATCGGAGTTTGTTATTGTATAGTATGCAACAACACCTTTAGAATCTTTTCCAAATGAAAGTCTGCTTAAATCTCCCTTGATCATGTATTCGCCGTCGCTGACCGGGAAATTCAAGTTTGAGTCGCCACCACTCTTATCATACAGCTTGCTATCTTTAACAAAAACCGTGTCTACCTCACTGGATTTAAATTGGTAGTTTCCAACATAAGAAGCATAATCTTTTTCGTGTTTATCAATGATAGCCTTAAAGTAATTTACAGGTACTTCCGCACCGGCGGCACAAGCAACCCTCCACTTTCCATTGTTAAATACAAAAGCTTTCAAACTTCTTAGGTTGTGAAAAATAGTGTCTTTATTAAATATTTCATAGTTGGTGTATAAGTAACTGAGAACTGCCGTATTGCCAAACAGCCTAAAGGTGTAATCATGCGGGAGGATATAATTATGCCATAAGTCGTGAGATAATGCAATTGAAGAGGTTTTAATTTCACCATCTGACAAAGCAGATAGCATACTATCTTCACAAAACGTTTGAAATTTTTCGGGATTTTCCATAGAGCGAAAAATTTCCTCATTCAGCGCAATAATAATTTTTTTTACGCTATCGGGATTGTTTGGATTCGGATCTTGGTTGAGTGTGTGGTTACATCTTGAAAAGCAAATGATAGTGCACACAGAAAGTGCCAGAGCAATAATTTTTTCCATATGTGATTGTTTGGGGGTTAGCACTAAAGTTATGTTTTTATTGACCATACAGTTAAATAGTTCATAACCCTGCGCGGTAAGTTTACGACGTTTGGTTTGCCGTTTGTTGCGTCAGGCGACAACGTTAAAATCAGAGACGATAAGCTACCGGAAAGAAACGGGGTGTATAAGGTGAAGTCTGTGGCCTATACAGTCGGCGTGGACGGACTGCGGCAGCGCGTGGAGTTGGATTATAGGATTCAATAAAGACGAAAACTATTTATATCGCGTTGACTTTGGATATCCAAGGCTCCCCCTTTAAATAGTCATTTGATTCTTATACTAAGCATTAGTATAGCAGTAATTACAGCAAAAGAAACCAAACCAATAAGGAGGGGCTTCCAGAAGTCGGTAGTTACAAGTGCTTTTTTATTTCTGATGATTAACTTTCTGAAAAAATAATAAATTATGAAAGGAAAAAACAGTACAAATCCCCACGCATAAAAAGTAGTGCGTACCATGAGTTTATCCGTCGCATGTCTGATAATTACAAAAAATATAAAGTCTGAAACGATTGCCTCTACAACGAATATCGCGCTATTTAATAATACACCTTTAAGTACAATCGGTTTTGGATATCTGATAATACAACTATATGAAGCTACCCCCCACAGTAACGGGTTTATAGTAAGCATTAAAATTTGCCCTAACGTTTCGCTAATACTCCACGGATACCACAGGACTAAATTAGACAGCCAGTATACGGCAAAACAAACAACGATATTGTAAAGAAGCCATTTTGACATTTCGGATTTATCCATTGATGATATTTTGTTTGAAGATAGCTAATTGAAGCGCTAATGTCGGGCTATGTTTTGGCTGTCCCTGCATTGTATAAGGCCTGTCCTAAAGCCTGTATTAATTCATCAGGTTGTGGAATTTCTCCGTGTCTTTGTAATTTCACCCACAGGATTGGGCTATCTGCACCGGGGATTTCTACAGTGGTAATTGTTAGCCAGATACTTTCTCCCAATGTCACACGGCACCTGCAAATAACCGCCCTCAATGTAAGCTCCTGCACCCAAACAATTGTCCCACCCGATGCCGGGCAGTCCTGAAGGCGCTATGACGCAGTAACCAGCGTCCAGTGAAACGCGGTACGATTATATCCGTCAATTAAATAATGGTCCGCAAATGACGCGCGAGTCTGTCCCTGATATGTGTATATAAAAGGCTGCAAGGCCCAAAAATAAATGATTGATTATTCCGGCGCGGAGTGTTTTAACTTAAGTGTTTCCACTTCAATGAAGGGCAGCAAGATTTCGATATATTTACAGCCCAATCTTCCTATAATCAACCGAGCGTCCGGGTAGTTCACTTGTAGGCTCTCGCATTATAAATGTTCCCACGGACGTTTGCAGATAATGTTAATTTGAAAAGAAATTAATTGCAATTTTATCGATAAGGTCAGGCCTTTCAGAAAAGACATCATGAGTTGTATTCGGCAAAATACATAACTGGCCTTTCTTAATTAAACGATACATTTCAATACTGTGTTCCAATTTTATCATATCTCTATCGCCAGATACAATCATAATCGGAATTTTCATTTCGCTAAATAATTCTTTACGGAATAACGAATCCTGATACCACATTACTATCCTGTCATTTAAAATTTTTCTCCAGTTGGCTCTATTTGCGATAAAATATCCATCCGCCCATTTTTGGTCTTCGGGTGAAAGTTGGTAATCAGGCGCAAGAAGGTGTAGTGTGTCTTTGGTTGAGTCACTTGAAACGTACGCTTTTTTCGTATAATTTGCCCCTGACACTAATGCTTTTTTTATTTTATCTGGTCTTTTAGTAGACAAAATTAGCGCCGCTATTCCTCCATCACTCCACCCAATAACATAGGCACTGTCTAATTTTAAAATGTCAATTAATTTTGAAACGTATTCCGCCAAAAGATCGTAAGTCATGGTATCTAACATTTCAGATCTCCCTTGTCCGGGGTCATCGGGCGCGATAACTCTAAAGTGCTTCGTTAATTCTGGAATGCAGAGTGAAAAATCTTTTATGCTTTTCATACCTCCCTCAAGTAGTATCAACGGAGTGCCCTGTCCATATTCCTCATAGTAAATCTTTTTATTAAAGATTGAAACATACTTGCCTTTGTTTGAACCATACTCTATTGGTTGTTGTCCGGCAGATTTGCCAGCAATAAAACAGAAAGCAGTTATAAAAAATAAAAGGTAAAATTTATTCATTACGTAATTTACCCGATACTTTTTTGATTAGTGCCGCTGAGGGTTCAAGAGATTGCATGAAAATAAATTTTTAACGTTTTCGAAATTTTAAAGGGATTTTGTGTTGTTTTTCGGATGAACCAAACAATATGTACGGTCTCTATTCCTTCGACTATTACCTGTATAGTTGCACAAGACTGGAAAGGCTTCAAAGCACGAAGAAAAAATTCAGGGTCAACGTGTCCGGGGATTATTTATCGTAAGAGTTTTCATGTACCCGAAATTTTTATTTGGAACCGCCCCTCAGGTACTATACATTGTTCCAAAACTTCGGTGATAAATGGAACCGCAAAGAATTGCCATCTTCCAGAATCCCTTTTATGACGATATAATGCTGTTTATGTTGAATCATCCGGTTCCGCCAAAACAAAGAAAGGGTAAAGTTCAAAGAAGGGAATTTGAAGAATGATTCAGAGGACAATTTGAACACATGCGCTCCAAAAAAGTTGGCTGGCCATTCGTTCCTTCAATGTATAGCAATCATCCTGACACTTGGCCAGAGGAAGGATTTGAAAGAACTACAACTTTGAAAGCTGAATGAAACTCCGAACAAAACTCTGCACAACCCCCTTCAAATATTGATTTCTTTAAATGTAAAACCCCTGATTAACAGGGGTTTACTTTTGAATTTTGCTTCGTTGCGAAGGGAGGGTTCGAACCTCCGACCTTCGGGTTATGAGCCCGACGAGCTACCGCTGCTCTACTTCGCGATGTGGACGACAAATTTACGATCGTAATAGCTACTATCCAAACTAAATTTGAACTGTCATTTTTAACCTGAATGAATCATAAAACCATTTACTATAAAACGATCTCGTTTTTTACCTTTAGTTCATGAAGGGTTTTTTTCTTTTGGGTTTTCTGTTCATCATCGGTGCCTGTAAACAGGTTAAACAAACCGAAGACAACCTGTATTCCAAAAATCTTCAAAGAAATGTCAAGCTTCACATTCTTCATACTCCACCCCCGTCGGATCGTTCCGTATATAACCTGCTTATCCTGAACGACGGCCAGGATTTGGATAAACTACGCGTGAGGGAAACCATGGATAGTCTGTATAAGAAAGAAAAAATCCTGCCTCTTGTCATTATCGGCGTTGAAGCGGGCGACCGGATGCAGGAATACGGTGTGACAGACAAACCAGATTACCTCGGTCGCGGCAAAAAAGCCAGCCTGTACGATGCTTTTATCAACAACGAACTGTATCCCTATGCCAAAAAGGAATCGGGGGTGCGGAAATTTCAGTCCGTCGTGATCGCCGGTTGCTCCCTGGGCGGCCTCTCGGCATTTGACATCGCCTGGAACCACCCGGATAAGATCAGTAAGGTCGGGGTGTTTTCCGGTTCATTCTGGTGGCGTGATAAGGCCTCGGAAGACAGCAGTAATTCGGATGAGAAAAACCGAATCATGTACTCAAAACTAAAAGCCTCGAGAAAAAAACCGGGTCTTCAATATTGGTTCTATGCCGGTGCGCTCGAAGAAAAATCGGACCGTGACAAGGACAGCATTATAGACGTGATTGATGATACCAAAGATATTATAAACCTCCTGCTGAAGAAAAATGTTGTGGCCACGGAAGGAATTGTTTATAAAGAATCCCCGACGGGTATTCACGATTATAGTAGTTGGAGCGAAGTATTTCCCGAATTTCTGGTTTGGGCATTCCCAGTTAGATAACCGATAACCGATGACCGTGGATGGTTTATGGTTTATGGTTAATGGGAAAATCCATATACTATAGACCATACACCATAAGCGATACACGATATACGATAATCGATTAACGGTTTTAGGCTTTACGCTTTGGGCTTAAAAAGGGCGTTTTAAATCATTTCCCTCTCGAGTACAGGATTCCGCGTTAGTCTTTTATTTGCAAAATCCTTGGCGGCTTTAATAAAATGAACAAATATCGGCTGAGGATTTTCGACGGAACTTTTGAGTTCGGGATGGTATTGAACACCAATGAAAAATGGATGTCCGGGTAATTCGATAATTTCCACCAGGCCACTTTCCGGATTTTTTCCACTGGCAATCATACCGCCTTCTTCGAATTGTTGCAGGTATTCATTGTTGAATTCATAGCGGTGACGATGCCGTTCTGAAATCAAAGATTTTCCATAAATGGCCTTTGCCAGTGTTCCTTCTTCAATTGCGCAGGGATAAGCACCCAGTCGCATGGTACCCCCTTTTACCGTAATTTTTTTCTGGTGTTCCATCAGGTCGATCACCGGTACCGGCGTATCGGCCTGCATTTCGGTGGAATGGGCCTTGGCCAGACCAAGTACATTCCGGGCAAATTCAATCACGGCCATTTGCATTCCCAGGCAGATGCCAAAAAATGGTAATTTATTTTCTCTTGCGTATTTTACAGCAGTAATTTTTCCTTCAATACCCCGGTGGCCGAATCCGGGTGCGACCAGCAGTCCGTCCAGATTTCCCAACTTCTCCGCCACATTATCACCCGTAATGGATTCGCTGTGCACATTCAGAATTTGCACTTTGCATTCGTTCATAGCGCCGGCATGAACAAAGGATTCGAGGATTGATTTATAGGCGTCCTGTAATTCGATATATTTTCCAATCAACCCAATGGTTACTTTGGATTTTGGATGACGCAGTTTATCCAGAAACTCTTTCCACTTTGTAAGTTCCGCTTCCTGGTAATTCGTGATATTGAGTTTTTTCAGACAGATCAGGTCCAGCTTTTCCTTCATCATCGTAACTGGTACTTCGTAGATTGTGGAAGCGTCAGCTGCTTCAATTACCGCTTCAACTTTCACATTACAGAATAACGCGATTTTTTTTCTGATCTCCGGAGAAAGGGGTTCTTCCGTTCTGCAAACGAGTATATCCGGCGTAACGCCTTCCTGGCTCAGCATTCGGACGCTGTGCTGGGTGGGTTTTGTCTTTAATTCCTTTGCTGCTTTCAAATAGGGAATCAGGGTGAGGTGAATGACGACAACGTCTTCCTCGGGTAATTCCCATTGCAGCTGGCGCACGGCTTCAATAAAAGGAAGAGATTCAATATCACCGACGGTTCCTCCGAGTTCGGTAATGATCACATCATATTCATTTCGCGCACCCAGGAGCAGCATTCTCCTTTTTATTTCATCCGTGATATGGGGAACCACCTGAACCGTTTTTCCCAGGTAGGCGCCTTCTCTTTCTTTATTGATGACGGTCTGGTAAATTCTTCCCGTCGTAACATTATTGGCCTGTGAAGTAAAAATATTAAGATACCGCTCATAATGACCCAGGTCGAGATCCGTTTCCGCGCCGTCTTCCGTCACAAAACATTCTCCATGTTCATAAGGGTTCAGGGTTCCAGGATCTACGTTGATATAAGGGTCAAATTTCTGAATCGTTACCCGGATTCCTCTGGCCTGTAGTAATTTGGCTAAAGACGCCGCGATAATTCCCTTCCCCAAAGAAGAAGTAACACCCCCGGTAACAAAAATAAATTTGGCCATAATGTTTAAATTAAGACAACAAAAAAACTCATTAAATTAGAATGGTATGACCTGTTGAATTACAGATGAAAAACAGTAACCAGAAGGTCATGCAAACCTACGGCAAATTTTTCAATCGCCCGAAAAGGGGAAAGCGGATTGTGGATAAATGGAGTAAAGAAGCTGCAGGAAATATTACTTGAGCAGATTCACCAGCATATATTCCTTGCCGGCCGTGTTTTCCTGCGCCGGTTTATGGACAGTTAAATTCTTTTTCATTTGAACAAAGGCCGTATCAGCGGGGTGTTTTTCAGCCTGTTTGATTTTCACTGCGTGAAATAAAATGATCGTAAGTATTTCTGCGGCTAATACGTAGCGGCTTGGGGTGGTTTTCATGGTAAGGATCTTAACAATTACTGCTAAGCGTTTAGGGTTCTTTTATAACGGTAAATTTCCTTCAATATTTCAAAAAATGCAAGTGAAAAACCCTCCATTTATACTTGACTCGTTATAACTATTTGATTATCAATCTGCCTTTTAGTCCTGTCCAATTTTCTGATAGCTGGCGACGAGTCCTTTTATCAACGAGGAGCTAAAACCCTGATGTTCCATTTCATTCAGTCCGGCAATGGTGCAACCCTTGGGAGTGGTTACCTTATCAATTTCCTGTTCCGGATGGGTCTGCTTTTTCAGGAGTAATTCCGCGGCTCCTTTTACGGTTTGGGCTGCGATCAGGCTGGCTGTCGCCGCATCAAATCCGATTTCAATACCACCCTGGATATTGGCGCGGATATACCGCATCGCAAAGGCCGTTCCGCAGGCTCCCAAAACGGTCGCTGCATTCATCAGTTTCTCATCGATCCTGACCGCACTGCCCAGCTGATTGAAAATTTCCACAATTTCCTGGAATTGTTCCGGGCCTACATCTTTACCGGCCAGACAGGTCATACTCTCCCGGATTGCAATGGCGGTGTTTGGCATTGCGCGTACCACGGGAATTCCGTCGGGAATGAGGGTACACAGCTCCTGGATACTTACACCGGTTACGACCGAAACCAGGATATGTTTTCCCTTTTTAAAACTGCTTTTTAATTTCGTCAATACTTCATTTACCTGGAAGGGTTTTACTGCCAGGACAATCAATCCGGCATAATTCAGCGCATCTTCATTATTGGCACTCACCATAACGCCTTTCCTTTCCAGCGCATGCAGCTGATCAACCGAACGGCGGGTGATCAGGATATGACCCGGATTTATAAATCCGCTTTGTATCAGACCTTCCGCGATAGCCATCCCCAGGTTTCCCCCCCCGATAATGCCGATTTTATTGATCATTGGCTAATAGTAATTTTTATTTGTAAGATAATTTTTTACATAATCTTTTATGCCCGATTCCAGTGAATAAAAAGGTTCACTATAACCGGATGCAACCAGTTTTTCCATGCGTGCCTCTGTAAAATACTGGTATTTTTCCCGGATATCTTCGGGCATGTCAATATACTGAATTTGTACAGGTTCCCCGGCTCCGGAGAAGGTAGCCCTCACCAGATCCTCAAAGGTCCTGGCTTTGCCCGTTCCCAGATTATATAAACCATTGGCTGGTTTTTTCTCCCCCTTCTCCATCAGCCAATAGCAAACCTTTACAATATCTTTTACATAAATAAAATCCCGGAGTTGTTGTCCGTCTTTAAAATCCGGACGATGGGATTTAAAAAGTTTTACGGTTCCATTCTGCTTTATCTGGTTATAGGCGTGCCAGATCACTGAGGCCATTCTTCCCTTGTGATATTCGTTGGGACCATAAACATTAAAAAATTTCAATCCCACCCAAAATGGCGGATGACTTTGCTGGCGTATGGCCCATTTATCAAATTCATTTTTTGATTTGCCGTAGGCATTCAGGGGTTCCAAACGAAAAGGCACCTGATGGTCATCGTTATACCCCAATTCACCGGAACCATAGGTGGCCGCTGACGAGGCGTATACGAGCGGGATTTGATTCAACATGCAATAATCCCAGATGAGCTGGGAATATTCGAAATTTAACCGTTCATGAACCGCATAATCAAATTCAGTCGTATCCGTTCTGGCCCCCATGTGAAAAACAAAATGGATATCCGGTTTCTTTTCATTCAGCCATTGAAAAAAATCGTCGCGTTCCACACGGTGTATAAATTTTTTTCCTCTCAGATTATCTACTTTGTCGATGCGGCTGAATTCATCCACCAGGATAAGTTGTTCATATCCTTTTTCATTGAGAAATCCAACAAGACAACTGCCAATAAAACCGGCAGCTCCGGTTACGACAATGATGGATGACTGGGTCATGCTTCAACAATTGATTCCATTTCTTTTTCTATGGCGGTGTCGTACTCGTATTTCCATTCCCGGATCGTACCCCAATTGTCTCCATCAACCTGCAATTCCGAGGCTGTCACTGCGCCTAATTTTTCCAGGGAAATTCCTTCCATCGCCGTCTTGAATTCAGCCAGTTTTTCTCTTTTGACCGAAACTACCACCCGGCTTTGTGATTCACCAAACCAGTAAGCATCCCGGCGAATGGAAACGTCCTGACACGACACGCTGAAACCGAGGTTACGGTAGAATCCGCTCTCAGCCAGCGTCACAAACAGGCCGCCTTCAGCCACATCATGTGCGGATTCGACGAGTTTTTTTTGAATACAGGCCATGAGTTTTGCCTGTAGCAGAAATTCTTCTTCCAGATCAAAATAAGGAGCGGGGCTGTATTCCACCCCGTGCAGTGCATGCAGGTAAGCGGAAGAATGTATATCGTTCCTGGATTTCCCAATCTGAAAAATCAGATCTCCGGGTTGTTTGAAGAACAGGGTCATTTTTTGTTTTGTGTCTTCCAGCAATCCGACCATACCGATTGTCGGCGTAGGATAAACGGCGCCATCCGGATGCTGGTTATAGAAACTCACATTCCCTCCTGTTACCGGGGTATCAAATTTCAGACAGGCCTCCCCCATACCTTTCACCGCGTGCACAAACTGATAATATACTTCCGGATCGTACGGATTGCCAAAGTTCAGACAATTGGTAACTCCCAACGGTATTGCGCCTGAACATACCAGGTTACGGGCCGCTTCAGCCACGGCTATCATGGCGCCCCTGTGTGGATCTGCCAGCACATAGCGGCTGTTGCAATCGGTTGTCATAGCAATACCCTTGCTGGTACCCTTTACAATGACGATGGCTGCGTCCGAAGGTTCGTTGGTGGACGTATTGGCCGCTCCCACTGTACTGTCATACTGAACGCTGATCCATCTCTTAGACGCAATGGAAGGCAGTCTGATCAGTTCTTCAGCAACTGCTTTCAAATTTTTTGCCACCGGTATAGTTTCCGGATCGAAGGATTTTATTTTGGAGAAATAGGCCGGTTCGCTGTATGCGCGGGTATATTGCGGAGCGCCGCCGCCAAGTACCAGTTCTTCAGCCGGGATTGAGGCTTCCAGTTTTCCCTGGTGATAAAAATTCAGCAATTTATCGTCTGTTACTTCGCCAATATTCGAACAGGGAAGATCCCATTTTTCAAAAATGTCCAGCACCTGTTTTTCCTTTCCCTTTTCAACCACCATCAGCATGCGCTCCTGGCTTTCACTGAGTAGTAATTCCCAGGCCTTCATACCCGTCTGGCGGGTCGGCACTTTATCCAGGTCAATACGCATACCGACCTGACCCTTGGCGCTCATTTCGGCTGTTGAACAGATGATTCCGGCTGCGCCCATATCCTGCATGCCCACCACAGCGCCGGTTTCAATGACTTCCAGACAGGCTTCCAGTAATTTTTTCTCCTGGAACGGATCTCCCACCTGAACAGCCGGAAGTTCCTGCACGGATTCTTTGGTAATATTGGCGGAAGCAAAAGAAGCACCGCCGATACCGTCCTTACCGGTGGCGCTGCCAACAAAAAAAACCGGATTCCCCTTACCGAGGGCCGTGGCTGAAATGGTCTTCCCTTTTTTTACAATACCCACACTCATCGCATTCACCAGCGGATTGGTATGATAACATTCGTCGAAATAAATTTCGCCCGCTACCGTAGGCACGCCAAAACAATTTCCGTAATGACCAATACCATGTACGACTCCTGCCAGGAGATGCTGGGTCTGGGGATCGCTCAATTTTCCGAACCGAAGTGAATTCAGGGAAGCGATGGGGCGCGCGCCCATAGTGAATATATCCCGGTGAATGCCGCCAACACCGGTGGCCGCACCCTGGAAGGGCTCGATGGCGGAAGGATGATTATGAGATTCAATTTTAAAGACAACTCCGAGTCCGTCACCGATATCCATGAGCCCCGCATTTTCCTCACCCGCTTTAACGAGCATTTTTTTTCCGTCACGCGGCAGGGTTTTCAGCCAACGGATAGAATTTTTATAGCTGCAATGTTCGCTCCACATCGCACTGAAAGCACAGAGCTCAGTAAAATTTGGAGTTCGTTCCAGTTTCTGACAAATCAGTTCAAACTCTTCGCCAGTAAGCCGGAGTTGTTCGGCGGTTTTAACAGTAATTTCCATATTCTTCAGGGAAAGCGCAAAATTACGAAGGACGCGTTAATCTATTTGATAATTTTAGTATCGCATGAAGATCTCTTTCATCCACAATCATTTCGCTTTTTTACCCGAACTCGCTGCCTATCAGTCCTTTTTTCAAAATCAAAATATAGAAACGGGCATTGCGAAATATGGAGAAGAAAAAAAATCCGGGGCAGACGTATACTGGTATATGATGGGATTTTATCCGGCGTCATTTCATAAAAAAAAACTGATCATACATGAATATTCTTCCGCTTCGGTTCCCCCTTACCGTAAGATAAAAGATTATTTAAAAAGCAGGCTGAGTCCCCGGCCGCATTTTAGATTATATCTAAATGAATATGTACGCCAGCAAATAAATATTCACGACGAAGTGCCTTTTGGATACCGGGACATGGGAATCAGTGATGCTTTTTTTCAGCGGCCGGACACGCGTGCGAAAGAATATGATTTTATTTATACCGGCAATCTGTCGCCACAGAGAAAACTGGAAATCCTGTTAAAGGTTTTCGATCAGGGCGTTCTAAAGGAGCATTCGATCCTGCTATTGGGGAACGACGAAAACAAACTGGCGGAATCTTTTGGTCATTGTAAAAATATTTTTTTTCAGGCGGCGGTTCCCTGGGAGCAGGTGCCTGCCTATCTGGCAAAGGCGCGGTTTTCTTTCAATTTTATCCCGGATGCCGAACCGTTTAATGCTCAGACCCCAACGAAATTCCTGGAATACGCAGCAATGAAAATTCCCGTGATCAGCACCAATTATTTTTGGATCTCCGAATTCCAGGAAAGATATGGCGGGAATTATTTTTTATTGAAGGAAGACCTTTCAAATATAAGCTGGGAGCGGATTACCGGGTTTCCATATGAATTTCCAGACCTGCGGAGCTGGCGCTGGGAAGAAAGAATAAAAGCGTCGGGCATACTTGACTTCCTCAAACAAGCCTAAAGCCTAAAGCTTAAAGCTTAAAACTACTTTTTGGATTCGAGAACATTATTTATTTTTTTTTCAACACCAAATAACGACGAAAAAAGTTTTGGGCTTTAGGCTTTAGGCTTTAGGCTTTCTAAGGTGTTATCATACTCAGTAAGTATCTTTTCGATATTAAATTTTCCGCTGACCAGTTCCCGGCCGTTCCTGCCCAATTCAGCCCGCTGATCTGTGGACAACCTCATCATCTCTTCCATACGTGCAGCCAATTCAACCGCATTGTTCGGCGCACATAAAAAACCATTTACGCCTTCCTGCACAACTTCTTTGCATCCCGTATTCAGCGACGTGATAATGGGAACTTCCATGGCCGCCGCTTCGAGCAGACAGCGTGGAATTCCTTCATGATAAAACGAAGGAAAAACAAAACAATCCGCCTGCCGCAGAAATGGTCTCACATCCCGGGCGAAGCCCCCATAATGAATAATACCCTTTTTTTGCCAGAACCTTATTTCTGATTCTGTAATGGAATCCGGATGATTTTTTTCAAAAAATCCAATCAGTTCAAATCGGACTTCCCGGTATTTATTTTTTAAAATCCTTGCCGCTTCCACATAAATCCCGACGCCCTTGGATTTGAGCAGGCGGGTGCTCATCAAAAATTGAAAAGCCTTGCTTCTGGCAACCGGTTTATTTGACTGTGGAAAAAAATAACTGGTGTTAATCCCTTCACCGGGCAAAATTTTTATCTTCCGGGCATCGACCAGCTTTCGTTCTGTAAACAGATTTGCGTCTTCCTCGTTGAGAAACCAAACTTCGCCGGCTTTTTTCAACGCTTTGCGGTAAAGGAAAGAAACCACCCGGTTTAGCCAGTTGCGCCGGTCAAATGTATATCCAAGGCCGGTAATCACGGCAACCGATTGAATTCCGCAGCTGGATGCCGCCAGCGATCCGTAAATATTGGGCTTGATCACATAATGAAAAATAATGTCCGGCCTCTCAGCCTGGTAAATTTTTTTCAACGCTTTGTACAGGGCATAATCGAGTAAAGGGTTCTCGGACCGGTTATTAAAATGAATATCCAGGTAAAAACAACCGGCTTTTGTCAATTCTGAGGCAAATTCATCTTTGGGAGCTATGATCAGCACATCAAAATGAAGCAGGAGGTGCCGGATAAGGTCTATCCGGAAATTATACACCGACCATGTGCTATTGGCAACGAGCGCAATCTTTCTTTTCTTCAGTTCAGGCTGATTAACGATCATCCGTCGATATTAAATTCAAATTTATAGATTTGGGGAATCAAAATCAGGTAAAGTTCATATGCTTGCTTACTTTCTGTTTTTTATTTACCTGTTTTCCGGAACCATTTTGCTGCATATTATCATACGGCGAAAAATTTTTCCATTTACCCTTTATCATACGACAGCCATTGTTTTTTTTAAAGTATTCATGGGCTGCTTATATGGATGGATATTCCTGCATTTTTACTCAGGAGATGATACCTGGAATTATTTTATTGAATCTAAGGATGAAACCGGCATCCTGTTACGTCATCCGCTGCAGTTTATACGGGAATTTTCACCCGTTCATTCTTTGCGCGCCACGGGTTATCATGGATGGGAGGCCTTCTTATTTTATGTAAACCATTTTGAAAGATGGTTTATGATCAAGGGTCTTGCCTTCCTGAATCTGCTGAGTGGAAAAAATTATTATACCAATGTCCTTTTATTTGAATTCTTAACCATTCCGGGGCCACTTCTTTTATTTAAACTCCTGGCCAGGGAGTTTCCACTCCGGGTCGGCATGAATTTTCTGCTCGTCTTTTTTATTCCTTCCATCGTTTTCTGGTGCAGCGGGATCCGGGCCGAGGCCCTGCTGCTCTTATTCATCGTCCTGATGATTTATAACGGCCGGCAATATGCGAGAAAGCCGGGCTGGCTGAATGGCATTGGCATCCTGGCGGGATTTACGGGCATGCTCCTGATCCGCTACCAGTTCCTGGTCGTCCTTATTCCCGGATATGTGGGATACCTGATTAGCATGGGAAAGAAAGAAACATCGCCTTTATTTTTCAACCGGATTTTCCTGGCCGCCATTATTGTTTTCGGCCTGAGTTTATTTCTTCCACCTGCCTACCAGCTTTCGGGTCCCCTTCGGCACGCGCAACAAAGTTTTTTCCTATTAAAGGGAAATACGCGGTACGGTCTGGATAGCTTAAAGCCGGGTCCGATAAGTTTTTTAAAAGTATTACCCCAGGCCGTGGCCAACAGCGCTTTGCGTCCCTACCCCTGGGAGGGGAAAAATCTTTTACAATCCGTTTCTTCAATAGAAGTTCTTTTTCTTATCGCGGGCGTCATTTATTTTTTGCTGGGCCCCCGCCCTAAACACCAGATTGGCCATCCAATCTATTGGTTATTCCTCTATTACGGGGTCAGCCTTTTTATCCTGATCGGGTATACCGTGCCCTTCCCGGGGGCCATTGTCAGATACCGGTCTATCCCTTTGCTGATGCTGGTTCTGTTTTTATATGCAGGAAATCCCTTTCTTCAGCGGAAACTCAGGAACTGGATTTTTAAATTACATTAGAATTATCCTTAATGTTAAATTTTTTTAAGTTTTTAAATAGACAAATGCCAAAATACGGGGTGAATTCTCACAAATAACCGAAGGATTTCTAAAAAATCGTGTAAAAAGCTCTTTTTTTTTCGTCCTTATGAATTATCTCTTACATTCGTTTCAATAAAAATTATTGTAAATGGAATCGTTAAGAGTAAAAGCCATTAACGATCTGTCAACAAGAACTACAGTAAAACTTGACGGATCCGCAAAAATCACTGCAATTTTCGGAGAGAATGTCTTTAAAATTCAAACGGCCCGGGAGTTCCTGAGCGACGAGGCGTACAAAAGTCTAACGGGATCCATTAAAGGCGGTAAAAAGATTGACCGCGCTGTAGCCAACCAGATTGCCTCCGGATTACGGCAGTGGGCTGAATTGAAGGGTGTTACTCACTATACGCACTGGTTCCAGCCGCTGACAGGTTCTTCCGCTGAGAAGCATGATTCCTTTTTTACCATTAAAGGGGACGGAACACCGATAGAACAATTCGAAGGCGACGCGCTGATTCAGCAGGAGCCGGACGCATCTTCTTTTCCATCCGGCGGTATCCGGGCAACATTTGAAGCCCGTGGATATACGGCCTGGGATCCCTCTTCCCCTCCCTTTATCATGGAAATCGACATGGGTAAAACGCTATGTATCCCGACGATCTTTGTTTCCTATACCGGCGAAACGCTGGATTATAAGGCCCCCCTTCTCAAATCCCTGGAAGCGATGAATAAGGCGGCCGTTGACGTATGTAATTATTTTGATAAGAATGTCACTAAAGTAATCGGGACCCTGGGCTGGGAACAGGAATATTTTGTAATTGATGAAGCATTGGCCAATGCGCGCCCCGACCTGGTCATGAGCGGCAGAACCGTATTTGGTCACCCACCTGCAAAAGGTCAACAGCTGGAAGACCACTATTTTGGATCTATTCCTGAAAGGGTTTATGCATTTATGCGTGATTACGAAACGGAATGTTATAAGCTGGGCATTCCGTTAAGAACCCGACACAATGAAGTGGCACCATCCCAGTTTGAGTGTGCTCCGATTTATGAAGAAATCAGTTTGGCCGTTGATCATAATACGCTGCTTATGGATATTATGGATCGGGTGGCAAGGCGTCATAAATTGCGCGCCCTGCTGCATGAAAAACCCTTTGCAGGAATTAACGGAAACGGAAAACATAATAACTGGAGTATGTCGACCGACACCGGGGTGAACCTGCTGGCACCCGGAAAAACACCCAAGACCAATCTCATGTTCCTGACATTCTTCGTGAACACCATAAAGGCCGTTCATGAT